>Ga0308395_1000325_pt1 | contig 39381 bp, 35 predicted proteins | sample Hotspr20SampleP4_FD_202097 | JGI IMG/M metagenome (GOLD analysis project Ga0308395, IMG submission 202097) | Hot spring phototrophic mat microbial communities from Mushroom Spring, Yellowstone National Park, Wyoming, United States - 20050930_P4 ... | reverse complement strand
TGGCATCTTGGTTGATAATGAGTTGGGCCATTGGGTTCCTCCTTGGGAAAAGTTGCCGTACAACAATCCTACTCGGAATCCTTTGGCCCGTTCTTATTCTTTTGTTAAAACTGCAAAACTACTGTTAATCCGCTGCGCACCGCAATTTTGGAACGAATTATGGATCGGGCGTACCTGAATGACCTGACCATTACAACCGCCCATTTGGGGGATAATGCCGGCCTTGTCGGGGCATTGGCACTGGCTGAAAGCGGAGTTGATCCGTAAGGACTTCCAAAACCGGTTCCGATTGTTTGGCACATCCACGCTGGAAAAGCGAACTCATTTAGGCTAAAACGTCGGAATCGCCTGTGGATATTTCGGTTTGTCCTTTGAACGGATTTGCTATAATCATCTCAAGGATTGTCAATTTCAGATCATTTCGTTTTCTCTACCCTTATCACCTGACCAATCAATAAACAATGGAGGATTTATGCCGCTAAAGAACCTGCCCGGACCCCAAGCGCGGAAGTGGATCGAGCGTGATCACGCTGTAATTTCACCATCCTATCCTCGGGGTTATCCGTTTGTCATGGATCACGGACGGGGTGGAGAAGTTTGGGACGTGGACGGCAACCGTTTTTTGGATTTTTCAGCAGGGATTGCTGTGGTTTCCACAGGACACTCTCACCCAAAGGTGGTCAAAGCCATTCAAGAACAGGCTGAAAAGTTTATCCACATTTCCTCAGATTTCTATCACCAGAAATGGATTGAACTGGCAGAGAAAATCAATGAAATTGCCCCCTTTGAAGAAGACGCTGTCAGTTTTATGACCAATTCAGGTACCGAAAGCATTGAAGCCGCCATTAAACTGGCACGCTACACCACCAAAAGAACGGAGTTCATTGGTTTCTTAGGGGGGTTTCACGGGCGTACAATGGGTGCGGTAACCTTCACCGCCAGCAAAGCCTCTTATCATCGCGGTTTCTTCCCATTGATGAACGGCGTGGTTCATGTTCCGTTTGCCGATCCCTACCGCCCAATTCTGGCAAGCCGACCGGGTGAGGATTACGGCGAAACCGTTGTGCGTTACATCGAAGAGGAAATTCTGGGGCGTATCCTGCCTGCCGATGCAGTTGCCGGCATTCTGGTTGAGCCAATTCAGGGAGAAGGCGGTTATATTGTCCCGCCGGCTGGTTTCTTCCCCGCTCTGCGCCGTCTGTGTGATCGGTACGGCATCTTGTTAATCGCCGATGAGGTGCAATCCGGCGTAGGGCGCACCGGTAAGTGGTGGGCGATTGAGCATTTTGGCGTCGAACCCGATATTTTCTGCGTTGCCAAGGGGATTGCCTCCGGCATGCCACTGGGGTTAATGGTAGCTCGAAAATCACTCGTTACCTGGCCTAAGGGCTCGCACGGCAATACCTATGGCGGAAATCCGCTCTCCTGCGCTGCTGCGCTGGCAACGCTTGAAATTATCGAAAATGAACTGATGGAAAACGCCACCCGCGCCGGCAGCTATGCACTTGAAAAATTACGCGTCATGCAGGCAAGGCACCCCACCATCGGCGAAGTGCGCGGAATCGGGCTGATGATTGGAATTGAATTCGTCTATGACCGTCAAACCAAATTGCACGCCGATGACCTGCGTGACCGGATCGTAGACCTGGCATTTGAGAGAGGGTTATTAACCCTCGGCGCGGGTAGAAATGTCATCCGCATTTCACCGCCGCTGAGTGTCAATCTGGCCGAGCTGGATGAGGGTCTGGAAATACTGGAACAGGCCATTGCTCAGGCTGAGGAAGAACTGCTGCCCGTTCATGAGGCTGAAGCACAGCCCTGTTAAAAGGATTTTTGAATGCTACTGCCTGACTTTCGTGTCCGCCAACGGGATTATTTACTGGAAATTTCCCGCGCGCTGACTCAGGAACTCGATCTGGAAAAGCTGCTCGGACGCATTCTGGCAATTTCAATTGAAATGCTGGCCGGTCAGGCAGGACTGATTGCCTTGCGGGATGAACACGGCAGCTGGACCGTTCCGGTTTCGCACGGCCTGCCGCCTCTCTTTTTGCGTTACCTTGCCCCCTATCTGGATCAGATTACCGAAGATACCCCCCCGGACGAGTTCGAACTGCTCGAAATCAACCGCCGTTTGCGCGAACTGGCGCGTATGGCCAGCATGGGGCTGTTGAATGGGGTTGTCCTGCCGCTGGTAGCCCGTCAGATCGTTGTGGGCGTGATTTTCATCTTCCGTTCTTATCCGGATAATTTTTCCGCCAATGACCGCGCCCTGTTGCGCAGTTTTGCCGATCAGGCTGCCATTGCCGTTCAGAATGCTCAACTGTATACCCAATCCGAACGCACCACCCAGCGGTTGAACGCCCTGCTGGATTCGGTTGCCGATGGCATCCTCATCCTTGCCCCCGATCTGCGAATTGAACGCAGTAATCCGGCTGCGGCAAGACTGCTCAACCGCCCGATTGAGAAAATGCAGGGAAAACCGCACGAAGAAATTATCCGCTGGGCAAAACCACCCCGGGATATGACTCTCGAACAGGCGGTGGCGGGTGGCTGGCCGCTTACAGCCCACGCACACCTGTACGTAGAAGGGGATCTCATCCGCAGTGATTCGCTTCCCCCTCTACCGGTGGGTATTACCTATGCCCCGCTGATTTCGGAGGGGATATTGTTGAATATCATCGCCACTCTGCGCGATATTACCCATTTCCGGCAGGCCGAAGAATTAAAAAGCACGTTTATCTCCATCATCTCGCATGAGCTTAAAACACCACTGGCATTGATCAAGGGTTACGTCAGCACCCTGCGCCGGGAGGATGCCCGCTGGGATCGTGAAATCGTCAATGAAAGTCTGGCAATAATCGAAGAAGAAGCCGACCGCCTCGACTTGCTGGTTGAAAACCTGCTGGATGCTTCCCGTCTGCAGGCTGGTGGATTAGCGCTCAAACTCTCCGATGTCAACGTCCCGGACCTTGCCCGCCGCACCGCTGAACGGATGCAGATCCAAACCACCCGCCACACCATCCTGACCGATTTTCCTCCAGATTTTCCGGTAATTCTGGCAGATGAGAACCGCCTGCGTCAGGTGCTGGCAAATTTGATATCCAATGCGATCAAATATGCACCGGAGGGAGAAATTCGGATCAGTGGTCAGGTAAGACCGGATATCGTCATCATTTGCGTCAGTGATCAGGGACCGGGCATAGCGCCGGATGATATCCCACATGTGTTTGACCGGTTCTACCGCTCTTCTGAAGCCATGCGCCAAACCAAAGGAGCCGGTTTGGGCCTTTACCTCACCAAAGCCATTGTCGAAGCCCATGGCGGGAAAATCTGGGTGGATACCGAAAGCGGCAAAGGCGCTCGGATTTGTTTTTCGCTGCCGCGTACAGAAGAAACACCCGCCCCGCCGAAAGTGGTATAATGAAGCCCGGTATAAATTCGCCGCTCGCTGGGGCAAGAAATACCCCGCCCCAGATTTTTAAGTTATTTTTTGACAGAAGGTGAGAGAATTCGAATGGCAAAGATTCAAACCCAGTGCCCCCGTTGTAAGGCCCCCGTTGTAGCAGAAATTGAGCAACTTTTTGATTTGAACGTCAACCCGCATGCCAAACAACGCTTGCTCAGCGGTCAGGTCAATGTGATTCATTGTCCCGCCTGCGGTTACGAAGGTATGCTTGGCACACCCATTGTGTATCATGACCCTGAAAAGGAATTATTGCTCACGTTTGTCCCTTCGGAACTGGGCTTACCAGCAAATGAACAGGAAAAACTGATTGGTCCGCTGCTCAATCAGGTGATGAACAAACTACCGCCGGAAAAACGCAAAGCCTACCTGCTGCGTCCGCAGACCATGTTCACCTTTCAAACCTTAATTGAACGGGTATTAGAGGCCGACGGCATCACCCGCCAGATGATTGACGAACAACAAAAACGGCTTAATTTACTTCAGCGCATCCTTTCCACCCCGCAAGCCGAATCTCGCCTGGAAATCATCAAGCAGGAAGAAGCCTTGATTGACGCCAGCATGTTTTCTCTGCTTACCCGTCTGATCGAAAGCGCACTGGCACAAGGAGATGAGCGGGGAGCAAGAGTTCTGGCTGCCATTCAGAAAGAACTGTTAGACAACACCACCATCGGTCAGGAAATCAAAAATCAATCCAAAGAGGCCCAGCAAGCCGTTCAAATGCTGCAGGAAGCCGCAAAAGAAGGTTTTACCCGCCAGAAATTGCTCGATCTGGTTATTCAAACCGCTGAAAGTGATGTCAAACTCAGCACCATCGTCTCCATGACCCGCAATGGTATGGATTACACCTTCTTCCAGATGCTAGCCGAACGAATTGAACAAGCCAGCGATGAAGAAAAAACCCGCCTTGAGAATTTGCGTCAAAAACTGCTTGACTTTACTCGAAAAGTTGATGAGCAGATTCAACTGCAACTGGAAGACAGCCGCAAATTACTCAACCAGATTCTGGCTGCCGAAAATGTTGAAACCGCAACTCAGGAACATTTGGGTGAACTGGATGCCTACTTTGTTGAGGTATTGCAGCAAGAATTGAACGCCGCCCGTTCCAACGGAGACCTGGATCGGATTGCCAAATTGCAACAGGTTAATGGCGTTCTTGAACAGGCATCTGCTCCGCCGCCTGAACTGGCACTGATTGAGCAGTTACTCGAAGCGCCCAGTTATGATGAGCGCATGAAACTCTTGCAGGAAAAATCCGAAATGGTCACCCCGGAATTTGTGCAAATGCTTTCCGCGCTGATTGCCCAGAGTGAAGAACAACAGCCCCCCGAAGTAGTAACCGCCTTGAAGGAGATTTACCGCATCGCTCTGCGGGTTTCGATGATGTCAGCCCTAAATCAGTAAGTGAGGTCCGGCATTCCACAACACGCGCTGCTGCGCCTGCCATAACCCGGCATACACACCGCCTGTCGCCAGCAGGCGGTAATGATTTCCCCGCTCAATTACCCGCCCTGCCTGCAACACAAGAACTTCATCTACTTGTTCCATGCCAATTAAGCGATGAGTTATCCATAAAACGCCCCGCTCTTGAAAGAGGTCAAATAAGGTTTTCATTAATCTGATCTCATTCAGAGAATCCAAGCCTGCAGTTGGTTCATCCAGCAGGATAAAGGGGGCATTGCTTAACAAAGCACGCGCCACCGCCAGTCGTTGACGCTCCCCTCCGCTCAAAAATTGACCGTGTTCGCCAACCCAGGTTTCCAGTCCATTGGGTAAAGCCTTCAGCCATTCACTCAAACCCGCTAATTGGATAGCGCGGAAAAGTTCCTGCTCATCCGCTTCAGGGCGGGCAATCAACAAATTCTGCCGGACAGTAGCGCTGAACAGGTATGGCGCAGCCGAAACAACCCCGAAATAACGGCGGATGTGAGTCGAATCGAAGTTTTTGTAGTCCAATCCATTGATCCGAATTTCCCCATCATCATAATCCCAATAGCGAAGCACCAGTTGAACAAGGGTGGACTTGCCAGCCCCGCTCTCCCCAACGACAGCAACCTTCTTTCCGGGGAAAAGGGATAAATCCATCTCCTTCAAAGCTGGCAGCGGCCGGCCCGGGTAATGAAAAGTGAGTTTGTTAATCTCCAGCCTGGGATGTTCAACCACGGGAATTTCCTGCGGCTGAAGAGGTTCAGTCACTGCTGGCGGCTGGTCACTGATTTCAAACAATCGCCGGGCCGATTCCAGGTTGCCGCGTAATTGTTGAGCCGCTTGCGGCAGCGGATTGACCGCCTCAAAACTCGCCAGGGTCAGCATGGCCAGCACTGCCAAACGGTAGCCCTCCAGAGAGCCGTTGCTGACCAGTTGTGTGCCAATGCTCAGCACAATCACAAGGGTGAGGCTGGTCAGCACGGTCATCAACCCGTTGACGATTCCATTTCCCAAGACCAGTTTCCGCTGAGCCTGAGAGGTTACAGCAAGATGAGATACGAGGCGCTCCTTTTCTTTTTCTTCTCGGCTATACGCAACAATATCCGCCATCCCCTGCAGAACGGCCACGATTTCTGCATTCAATCGCGCCTTATGCTGAACATACTCCACGCCTGTTCTCTGCCCAATCCAAAACGCTAGCAAAGATAAACCGCCTCCACCTGCCAGCAAACCTCCTGCCAGCACCAGCCCCAGCCGCCAATCCACCAGCCCGATAAACCAGCCCATTCCTGTCGTGACCAGGATTGCACTCAGCGGCGGTGCCAGCACCCGAACGTAAAAATTCTCCAGCGTTTCAATGTCCCCAATCGCCCGTTGCAGAACATCCCCGCTACGATAATCCTGCAGCCGAGCCGGAGAAAGCGGCTCAATTTTTGAGTAAAACCATACCCGCAGCTGCGCCAACAGTCGCAAGTTAACCGAATGGGAAACCAGCCGTTCCAGATAGCGCAGTCCCGCGCGTGCAATTCCAAAAAAGCGGACACCCACAATGGCAACCTGTAAAGCTGCAATGCCGGGTTGCAAGGCTGCCCGCGCAATCAAGTCTGCCGAAGTGCCTAACAAACCGATACCCGCAAACACCGTTGCGGCATTCAACACCACCGATACCAGCACCCACCCCCCAAAGGGTTTCAACAATGCCAAAAGCCGCAGGGTGGTTTTCACAATCCTCCTCCGTACCCCTGAACAAGGCGAGTGTAGTGATCATTTCGCTGGTACAGTTGAGCATGACTGCCCTGCTCGACAATCCGGCCGCCCTCTAAAACCAGGATGCGATCTGCACGCATGACGGTTGGCAAACGATGAGCAATCATCAAAACCGTCCGTCCGGCACACAACTGAAGAATACTTTCCTCCAATAACTGTTCCAGAGCGGCGTCCAGATGAGCGGTCGGTTCGTCCAGTACCACAATTGGAGCATCCTTAAGAAAGGCACGCGCCAATGCCAGCCGCTGGATTTCTCCGCTGCTTAATTTTGTCCCTCCTTCTCCCAAGGGGGTTTCCAACCCCTGTGGCAGACGCAGAATCAGCTCCTCAAGCTGCGCAAAATGGATGGCATGCTGCAGTTCATTTGGGCTGCTGGCAGGGGATGCCAGCAACAAATTTTCGCGCAAGGTACCGTGTTGCACGTACGGGCGCTGCCCTACCCAGGCAATCTGCTTTCGCCAGGCGTGCAAGTCAAGTTCTGCCAGGGAATGATGATTAATCCAGATATGTCCTTTTTGAGGCAGGATAAAGCCCATCATCAAATTGGCAATGGTCGTTTTTCCGCTTCCGCTGCTGCCCACCAGTGCCAGCACCTCGCCATGCTTTAGTTCGAAATTGATCTCTTTTAATGCCGCCGCATCGCGCCCGCTGAATTGAAAGGATACATTTTCAAAGCGGATGAAATCACCCTTCCTGAAAGCAGGTACGGCCTTGGCAGATTCGCCGCTTTGAACTGGCAATGAGTCAACCAGCGCAAAAATACGGCTGGCCGCGCTGACTCCGCTCATGCCGGCATGAAAACGCTGGCCCAGTAAACGTAACGGCTGATAAAACTCCGGTGCCAGCAGTAAAACCACAAAGGCTTGTTGAAACTCCATCAAGCCATACAGCAGACGCAGTCCAATTTGAACCGCAATGACCGCAGTGCTGATGGTTGCCGCCAGTTCCAGCACCAATGCTGAAAGGAACGTGACCCGCAAAACGCTCATCGTCGTGCGGCGGTAATCTTCCGCAACTTTACCAATCCGATGGGTATGCTCCTGAGAACGATTCCACTGTTTGAGTTCCTTCAATCCTTGCAAGGTATCCAGAAAGAACGCGCTCATGCGACTCAGCGCTTGCCATTGCCGGCGGGTTACACTTTCAGAGCCCTTGCCGATCAAAACCATGAAAAAGGGAATCAGCGGAGCAGTAAGCAAAAACACCAGCCCTGAAAGCCAATCCAGCGGAAAAACAGCCAGCAGAATTGCCAGCGGCGTAATAGCGGAAATTGCCAGTTGGGGAAGATACTGCGAATAATAGGCATCCAATGCTTCGACGCCGTTGGTCAAAGTATTACTCACTTCGCCGCTGTTTTCGCGCTGGATGAAGACCGGACCGGCTGCCAGCAGCCTGTCAAACAGCCTGCGGCGGATTTTGTCCTTGACATTCACTGCCAGCCAGCCGGAGATGACTTCCATCCCTCCCCCTGCGCCTGCCCGCAATATACCCACCAGCAGCAGACCGGTCAGCAGCGGGGCAACCTTCACAGTGTCGTCACCTTCCAAAAAGACAGCATTTAATATCCCGCTCAACAAACGCGCCTGCAGGATAATCAACACCGCCGCGGCAAGGCTGAAAATTCCAATCAGGATCAGGTACCAGCGTTCTGCCGCCAGCAGACCAAGCAGCCGCTTATCCAGTTTCATGTACCTTCCATTTCGGCTTGAACCGCTAAGGATTACTTTTGAAGGGAAGCGTGCTTCATTGCCAGTTTCAGCGATTCGATTGCCGGCACAGGGGTTGGATCAATACCATAAGCCATCGCCAGATAATACGAAGCATAATCCCCAAAATGGAGGGTTGTCCACATTTGGGCAAGGCGGGTTTCACCTTTGGCTTCAAAATAATCGGTTCCCAAACCGGCCAGCATGAAGGTTTGACGGGTCAGGTCACTGCGAAGCTGGTTTTGGGGATGATCCAGTTTTGCCCGCAGAAAGATGATCATCGTCTTACTGAGCATCTCGGCCGGATTTTCCACGCCAGCAAGCGTATTGTGATCAGCCTCCGGTAGAAATTCAAACTGCGCCCAGGTCTTGGCAATCTCGCTGATCTGACCTTTCCAACGCCGGGCAACTGGAGCCAGAAACCCCGATCCCATGATCACCACCCAGCGGTTTATCAGTTGACCGGCCAATCGTTTTGCCGGGTTGCTGGTGACAGGAATTTCCGCCAGCAAGCTCTTTTGCTGATCGCACATCGCCTGGATCGCATCTTTCAACTCATCCGCCGGGTCGGGCAATAAATTCAAACGGCTCAACATGGCCAACAACAACCCAAAAGAGAATCCGACTGCCGCCCGCGGCTGTCCCTCGTGCTTAAACTGCCACAGGGGAATCCCTTTGTTTTGCGCCAATTCAGCCAGTTTGCCACCGGTACAAATGGCTGCCACCGAACAACCTGCTTCAATGGCCTGTTCAAAAACCGAAAGGGTTTCTTCCGTGTTCCCGGAATGGCTCGAGGCAATGACCAGAGTAGATTTTGATTTTGCCCACGCCGGTAGGGTGTAATCCCGCTGAACCACAAAAACTGCCCGGCCGAGTGGTTCGAGGTAGGCCCCCAGCAGATCCGCGCCAATGGCCGACCCCCCCATCCCGGCAATCAATACCTGCCGAATTTCACCAACCGGTGGAACGGGAAGTTGATTACCCAGTTCCCAGGCCTGCTCCAGCTGGGAGGGTAAACCATTGATCTCCCCCAGCATATTTTGAGGATCGAATTGAGAAAATTTTTGAAAATCATCCAGGCTGTTCATCATGTTCTCCGCATTAGTTTTGGGGATAAAATCATGGGATTAACCATGTTACAAAATCGAATCGCATGACCAGTGGCGCTTGGGATACAGATACCATTCTCATACTTCCGGGCAGACCTTCATTGGTTCGATAACACAGGTTGAGTCCTTCCGACAAAGATTCCACACTGATCCGGGTGCTTGAGAAAATAGCACTGCGGCAATCGTTCAAGGAAGGCGCTACCTCCCCAAAAATCATCAGGCCGGCATTCTCATCCACTTCAAACCAGAAGCTGCCTTCTTCCGATTGGATCAGTCTCAAATCCACCCCCTCATCATCCGTCACCTCTCCGCTGTCAAGATCAACACCCAGCCCCGGCTGCAGTTCGAGCCTGCCGCTTGCCAGAATCATCGGAGTGGGTGTCATGGTCGGAGTTGAAGTTGGCGTCGGGGTATACACCGCAACGACTTGAATCCGCACCCAAAACGGAGCATTTCCGCCCGGCCCAATCCCAAACAGTTTCCCTTCCGGATTTCGCAGCATCCAGTAACTGGTATATAAACCGGGTTGTTGGGGAGCCAGCATGTCCACTGCAATATCCACGCTCTCACCGGGGTCAACCTTGCCGGGTAAAGGCTGCGAGGAACTTGTCCCCAATCGGTCGCCGGAAAACCACACCACCTGATAATCCCTGTTCCACGGACAGGAGCCGCGGTTGACCAGCCGCCAGATTTTGGTGAACGGCTGTCCCGGCAGCAAACGGGAGTCATCCGGGTAAGTAACATCCAGAATTGCCCCTGCGCCAGCCCGATCACAGGAAGATTCGGGGGGTGCGGCAGTAAAGGAAAGGATTGGTGAAGGGGTAAGCGTGATGACGATAGGTGTAGGTGTTACGGCCGGTTGGGTGAGGTTGGCACCTACCATGGTCGCCACATTTGCGGCAATTTGTGTCAGTTGAAATTCTGCTGTTTGGGCAAAGGAAGTCGGGTCAAAGAAGGGTGCGGGGCTGCCCAATGGGAAATTACAGGCAGCTAAACTGACCAGAATAAAGAATGGCAGAAGAAATTTAATCGGCAGACAGCCAGAAAACTGAACCCAAACCTTCCTCATGGCATGTCCAATTCTACCAAGAATTCGGGCTTCGCACAGATTTCAAATAATCAAGTAAAATAAGAGAACACCAGTCCAGTATTTATTGTTTGTAACAGGTACAGGTATCCGAATGACGAAACCAACCTCCGTACAGCCGGTACGTTATGTTCAATATCGAAATGGGGTCACCTCTCTGGTTGAGGAAGGCCGTGTTATTTCCGAAGCCAGTGTCAGCCTGACGGTCAATGGAATCTTCTGGCTTTCATGGATGTGTACCCCTATGGAACTGGAAGATTTAGCCGTCGGTTTCCTGTTCAACGAAGGAATTATTCAAAGCATCCAGGAAATTGAAATTCTTCGCCCTTGCAATCATGGCGATAATGTGGATGTATGGCTGAACCACCCGGTTGAAAAACCCCTCCACTGGCGCAAAACCTCCGGCTGCACTGGCGGAATGACCAGCGAAACTGCCCAGCAACGCACCCAACCCATCACCAACGGTGATGTATTTCCGGCAGAAAAATTGTTAGGATGGATGGAGCAGTTGTTCGATTCACAGACCCTATATCGCCAAACACGCGGGGTGCACTGCTCAATGTTGACGGATGGCGAAGCAATCATGGCCATTGCCGAAGATATTGGCCGGCATAACACACTGGATAAAATTGCCGGCAAATTGATAAGGCAATCCCTTCAACCCACCCGTCGGATTTTACTGACTACCGGCCGCATCAGTTCGGAGATGCTGCAAAAGGCCGCCCGGATAGGAGCCGCTATTTTGATCTCGCGCACTTCCCCAACATCACTTTCCATTCAACTCGCCGAACAATACGGGATCACGCTGATCGGCTATGCCCGCCGCAATCAATTTAACCTTTATACCCACCCCCAGCGGGTCGGCATAACCTTTCCCGAAAGCATCACCGAGCAACAACCATCCGTTTATCCAGTTTCAGCCTGAGCCACTTGTTCAGCGGCGTGAAATTCCGCCTGCGTGTTGACATTCAAGAAAATTCGCCCAAGGGGATCAAATTGAGCGAGTTCCTCTTTTTCAATAAAGTATACTTTTGTGGCGGGGAACCAGGCAATCATTTTTCTTTCTCCCTTTTCGATCGCCTGCCGCACTGCTTGCCGACAGTTTTGGGTGCGGTATACGGCATGGAGCGGTTCAAAACCGACTTCGCTTTTAGGAACAACTGCATCCCAATGGCCACTGACCAATACTTCGGCCTGATAGGTCAGCAAATCCGCGCTGACGAACGGCATATCACAGGCAACCACCGCAGTCACAGGTGAGCTGGAAATCGTCAGCGCCGTTAGGAGGCCACCCAGCGCTCCATAACCGGGGAGAAAATCGCTAAACACCGGCAGGTTGAGAAATTCAAAGTCTTCAGGTCGGTTGGATGTGATCAGAATTTCCTCAGCAACCGGTCTGAGGCGGTCAATGACACGCTGAATCAACGGCTTGCCCAAGAAAGGCAATAAAGCTTTGTTGCTCCCCATTCGTCTGGATTGACCACCTGCTTGAACTACAACCGTCAACTTCATGTATAATAATTATAACCTGTTTGGTAGGAATTATCTGGCCTGTACTCCCTGCCAACTTCACCGTAACCCGCTCCACTTTCTTAAACCTGCCGCCAACAAGGAGAACCAATGTCCAATCTGGATTTAAGTCCGCTTCTCCAACGTTTGGAAGAATATCAACCACAGGGACGAACTGCCCTGTTACCTGCCCTTCACGATGCCCAGCAACTTTACGGTTACATTCCCCAGGCCGCTGCGAAAGCCATCGGGCAGGCTTTGAATGTACCGCTTGCCGATGTTTACGGCGTCATTGAATTTTATTCGCTGTTTTATAGCCAGCCAGTCGGTAAAACCGTCATTCACATTTGTAACGACCCGGCTTGCGCACTGGCCGGTTCCGAAGCGTTATTCAAACAAATTCGTTTTCAGCAAGAGAGTGCTCCAGCCATCGATTCACCTCTATCCCTTACCGTTGAGATGGCGCCTTGTCTGGGATTGTGCGAACACGCTCCGGCCGTCCTCATTCAAGGCCAGCCAGTTGCCAGAGCCAACCGGCAAACCTGGCAGGAGCTGGTCAGTGGTAAGGGAGAACGTCCCTCCAGCATGCTGGGTGGGACCGTTTCCATCCTTACCGCAAATTGTGGTTTGGGACATACGGTCGAGCTATCCGAATATCTGGATTTGGGCGGCTATCAGGCACTTCGTAAGGCCCTCAACATGCCGCCGCGACAGGTCATTGAGGAAATCAAAGCTGCTGGACTGGTTGGACGCGGCGGCGCAGCCTTTCCGACCGGCTTGAAATGGGAGGCCGCTGCAAACGCTCCTGGAGAGGTCAAATATGTTGTCTGCAATGCCGACGAAGCCGAACCCGGCACTTTCAAGGATCGCGTCCTGATGGAAGATGATCCGCACAGCATACTGGAAGGCATTCTCATCGCCGCTTATGCCATTGGCGCACAGAAAGGGTATGTCTACATTCGGGGCGAATACCTGCTGCCCTACCAGGCAATGAACAAAGCTGTAGAAGATGCCCACCAAGCCGGCTTTCTGGGCAATAACGTTCTGGATAGCGACTTCAATTTTGAAATTGAAATTCGGCGTGGTGCGGGCGCTTACATCTGTGGTGAAGAAACCGCATTGTTTGAATCCATCGAAGGTAAACGCGGCTTCCCAAGGTTAAAACCTCCCTTTCCAACCACTTATGGGCTGTTTGGTAAACCTACGGTCATCAATAATGTAGAAACCCTTGCCAATGTCCCGATTATCATTCGCAAAGGGTCCGCCCACTACCGTAAATTAGGCACTGAAAAATCACCCGGCAGCAAATTGTTCTGCCTTTCCGGCGACGTAGTGCGTCCCGGTTTGTATGAAATCCCTTTTGGCGTGCCGTTTCATCACTTGCTGTATGATTTAGCGGGCGGCGTCCGTCCCGGTCACCGTTTTCAGGCGGCTCTGTTTGGAGGGGCAGCCGGTGCCTTTGCCACACCGGATCACCTGAATGTGCGCTTGACCTTTGAGGACTTGAAAGAAGCCGGTTTACCCCTCGGTTCCGGTGTGATCACCGTATTCGATGAAACCCGCGACCTTCGCGACATTTGCCTGCGCCTGGCGCGCTTCTTCGTTGAGGAATCCTGCGGTAAGTGCTATCCCTGTCAAATAGGCACACAACGGCAATTTGAAATTATGGAACGCATCGCGAGAGGTGAGGTTCAAAAAGATGACTGGGAACGCCTGCAAGATGTGGGCTGGACGATGACCGACTCCTCTCTGTGTGGATTGGGGCAAACCGCCGCCTCCGCCATCCTGAGCGCAATGAAACATTTTCCTCACCTCTTTCAACCCGTCTGAAAAGCACGGGAGGGTAATCTAATGAGTGAAACCATCCGCATTACCATTGACCAGCAAACCCTGCAGGTGCAGGCGGGCAGCACCATTTTGCAGGCAGCCCGACAGGCGGGAATAGACATCCCAACGATTTGTTATCATGATTACTGTACCGCCAACGGCTTGTGCCGAATTTGTGTGGTTGAAGTGGAGGGAGCGCGTACGCTCCAGCCGGCCTGTGTTGCACAGGTGCACGACGGTATGGTTATTTATACCCGCAGCGAACGCGTCCTGCGCTCGCGCCGCACCATTCTGGAAATGCTGGCATCCAGTGTGGATTTAAGCGAAGCGCCCGAAATTCAAACCATGCTCCAGCAATATCATTCTGATTCCCACCGCTTCCCGGATGCTGAGGTGAGGCATCCGCCTGTTATTGACGATAACCCGATGTACATTCGCGATTACGCCAAATGTATCCTGTGCTGGCGCTGTGTTCAGGTTTGTGCGGAAGATGCCCAATACACATTTGCCATTAATTTCTCCGGCCGCGGGTATGAAACCCAGATCAGCACTTTTTACGAAATTTCCATGCCGGAATCAAGCTGTGTGTTTTGCGGGCAGTGTGTGGGAGTATGCCCCACCGGCGCACTGAAACCCAAGCGTCAATGGTTGCTGGAAATGGGCTACACTCCCGACGACATCATGAACCTGACACGCAGTCAGCGTCAGCGCCGCAAAAGGCGGGAAGAAGCCGCTGCTCGTACGGAATAACGGTTTTGCGGTCAAATCCGATTGGAGGTTGCCATGCTGAAAGCAGAAAAAGTTGTCCCAACGACCTGCCCTTACTGCGGCGTTGGCTGCAATTTGGAACTGCATGTGCGCGATGATTTTATCTACAAAGTCACCTCACCGTTTAATTCGGTCGTTAACCACGGCAATTTGTGCGTTAAAGGCCGCTTTGGTTTTGATTTTATTTACAATCAAGAGCGCATCACCACCCCTCTGATTCGCAAGCAGCCACAAAAACCCGGACAACGCACCCAGGCCTTCGACCGCTCAGAATGGCGTGAGGTCAGCTGGGATGAAGCGTTGGATTATACTGCCGATCGGCTGGTGGAAATTTACCAGCGCGACGGCTCGAATGCCATGGCAGTGTATTGCTGCGCAAAAGCTACCAATGAAGATAACTACCTGCTGCAAAAGTTCTTTCGCGCGGTTTTTCGCACCAACAACGTGGATCACTGCACCCGCTTGTGCCACGCCGCCAGTGTGGTTGCCCTGCAAATGGCCATCGGCTCGGCAGCCATGAGCAATACGGCAGCCGAAGTAAAAGATTGCGATGTTTTTATCCTGACCGGATCGAATCCAACCGAGAATCACCCCATCATTGCCTTGCAAATGAAAGCCGCTGTGCAAAAATATGGGGCTAAATTGATTGTGGTTGACCCGCGCCGCATCGAGATGGTGAACTACGCCACGCTTTACCTGCCCATACGGCCGGGAAGCGATGTGCCGGTCTTCTCGGCAATGGCACACGTCATCCTCAAAGAAAACCTGTATAACCGCCAGTTCATTGAGCAACGCACCGAAAATTTTGAAGCCTTTGCAGCCTCGATGGAAAAATTCACCCCTGAATTTGCCGAGCAGATTTCGGGGGTTGACCGTCAATTGATCATTGAGGCCGCCCGCATGTATGCCACTGCCCGCAACGGCGCAATATTTTGGGCGCTTGGCATTCCCGAATCCACACATGGCACGGCTAACGCGTTGAGTTTGATCAATCTGGCCCTGTTAACCGGTCAGGTTGGGCGTAAAGGGACTGGCCTGAACCCCCTGCGCGGTCAAAACAATGTGCAAGGCGCTTCCGACTCAGGCGCCATGCCATGGCATTACCCCGGCTATCAGGCTGTGGACAACGAAGAAAACGCCCGCCGCTGGGAAGAAGCCTGGCACATTGAGCCGGGTGGTCTTAACCGCCAGCGGGGTTTGACCACCACCGAGATTCTGGCAGCAGTACATCCCGGCGGAGTACGCGCCCTGTACATCATGGGCGAAAACCCGATGATGTCCGAACCCAATCTCAACCACACCCGCAAGAAAATGGAGGAATTGGAATTTCTGGTAGCGCAAGACCTGTTCATCAACGAATCCGGCGCATTTGCGGATGTATTTCTGCCGGCAACCTCATGGGCAGAAAAGGACGGAACTTTCACCAACACCGACCGGCGCGTTCAGCGCGTACGGCAAGTGATTCCTCCGCGGGGTCAATCCCGCCCGGACTGGGAAATCATCTGCGACCTCGCCAAACGGGTTGAAAATCGTTTGAACCGTGCGCACTCAGCCTACTGGAACTACCGTCACCCTTCTGAAATTCTGGAAGAGATGGCGCGTTACGTGCCGGATTATGCCGGAATTCGTTATGATCGAATTGAAAAAGTCGGCTTGCAAACCCCGGTACCAACGCTGGATCACCCCGGCACCCCCTACCTGTACGGCGAGCGTTTTCCGCGGGGTAGGGCAAAGTTCCACCCCCTTGAATATACACCCAACGCCGAAATGCCGGATGAAGAATATCCGTTGGTTTTAAGCACCGGGCGGGTGTTGGAACACTGGCACGGCGGCACACTCACCCGCCATTCCTGGATGGATGATTTATTCCCCGAAGCCCTGATGGACATTCACCCGGCCGATGCAGCCCGTTTAGGTGTGAGGGATGGCAGTCCCGTGCGGGTTACCTCACGACGCGGTTCGATCGTCTTAAGGGCAAAAGTTACCACCAAAACCAACATTGGGGTAGTTTTCATTCCTTTCCATTTTCGGGAAGCCGCCGCCAATTTGTTGACAACCGATGCGGTGGATCCGCAGGCAAAGATTCCCGAATACAAAGCTGCTGTGGTGCGTGTTACGCCGGCAAGCGATGAGGAATTAACCGCCGCGGTTGAATCCCAACCCCGCGGCAGGTATTAACTATCGCCCGTCTGCATCGCGGATAATAGCCCGCGCCAGCTGCAAGAATTCCTCCCACTCCTCCGTGAAAAAGTGCAGAGTTACATTATTTAATTCCAGATGGTAGGTGGTTTCCCCATCCGGTTCTTCAGCCTGCCACGCCATGTAGTTTTCGGTTTCGGCAATTGTTTCGGTTTTCGGGTCCATGGCACTGCTCATTTCATCTCTCCTTGTTGATTGGTTTTTAGAACCTGCAGGTCGTTTATTTCACTTGCGGGAGTTCGGTTTTTTTTGCGGTGGGATGTTCTTTTGCAAGGCACGTCCCAGCCAGTTGCGGAACTCCTCAAGCCAGTTGATTATGGGGATACCATTGGGAAACTGTTTTTGAAACCGCCGATTGATCCGCGCAAATAAATTGCCAAACCACTGACTGATCCACTTTGCCATGGCGTTTGGTTCGCGGTCGGCAATTTTTTCCATACCTTCCCATGGGTCGAGATCGAACATTTTACGGAAAACATAATTGGCAATCAGTTTTACGGTGGCAGTTACCGGCGCGGCCAGCAATACCCCAATCAGGCCGAACAGATTGGCAAAAATCAATGCTGCAACCATGATTGCAGCCGGGTGAATATTCAAAGCGCTGCCCATCAAACGCGGGACTAAAAAATTATCCAGAATAAAATCAATCACAATGGCTGAACCCAAAACAATGATCACATACACCCATGGTTCAACGCCAAAGATGGTACTTCCCTGTAAATAGGAAACCAGGCCATAAGTAATCCATGTAACCCACGGTCCGATATAAGGGACAAAGCGGGCAAGCCCGGCCAGCAAGGCAAGGCCCACATAAAAACTCACCCCCAACCCACCCAAAAGAGGAATATAAACGAGCACGGTTATAAGAAAAATAATCATCTGCCCGCGTAAAAATGCGTTCCAGATGCGGTTCAATTCTCTGCCAAAGCGGGCAACATCTTCACTGTAACCCGGAATCTGTAAATTAATCAAGCGTTCTCGAACGCCACCCGAGTCATTGAGGATGAAGTAAGCAATTAAAACCGAAAAAAACAACCATCCAATGGTTGTTGCCGCGCTGGCGGCCAGTTTTCCAATGATTGTTGTCAGGTTTGAAAGAATTGGCTGCACCATTCCCAGCAGCTGACTTGCCAGACTGGGAAGGTCATACTGCGCCAGATCAATTTCAAAGATGCCAATTTCAATCGGGTGCGCGGTTAGATCGGCAATAATTTTCGGCAAATCACGGATGCGGGTATCCAAAAACCGTACCAGATTTTGCACCTGTTCAAAAAGCGCCAATCCGCTGACGGTCAGCAGGGATAACAACCCCAACAGCACCAGCACAAACACAATCAAAGCGGCCAACCGCCATGAAAGGCGTAATTTTTGGTGGAGAAAATTCGTTATTGGGTAGAGCAGGTAGGCCAGAATGAAGGCAACCAGCAACAGCCCGACAATCTGGCGGAAGCGGATTAATAAACCTGCCAGAATGGCAACCGTCGTCAGGGCTACCACCAGTTTGGTTGTGCCGCTCCAACGCGGGGAGGTTGAGGGTTGCAACGAGTCGTTCATTGACCAAAATCCATTATCAGGCTCTAAATCAATTGTACCAGAGCAAGCCATTAAATCTTCGCAAGACCCTTCCCAACCATTCTGGAAAAGGCTCAAGAATTAAACACCTCTCTATCAGGGAGGACACGCACCCGGTATAAACAAATTGGTAATTGTATTGAATGGGGTAGTGCAATACAAATTCAAAGCATCAAAAATTGCAAATGCAAGGCAGCCGCAGGCAAGCACCACCACAAGTATGATTAATACGATGACCAGTGGAGAAAGTTTCATCCTGGCAGGTTTGACGTTTTTCACCCCTGCGGCCGGTTGGGCGACCTGACCGCTGAAACCGCCCGGCATCTGCGGGGGGGAAGTCATCACCGGCTCATATGCCGGGGCAGGTTCAGCCTCTTCCTCCATCAACGAACTGCGGACGGCTGCTATGGTTGCATCCGGATCAAGCTCGCTCGCCTCAAACAGAAGGTGAGTATTCTCCCCTAAGGTGATCAGTTCCCCCGCCTGCAGAGCGTGGGCAGCCTGCAACCTCATACCGTTGACTGCCGTCCCGTTGGTTGATCCAAGATCCTCAATAAAATACCGCTCCCCCTGCCGGTAAATACGGGCATGTCGGCGCGAAACTTCGGGATCGTTGACGACCAGCATGTTGCTGGCATCTCTCCCAATGGAAATTAAATCCCCTTCCAAAGGGTAGGTAAGACCAGCATTCGGCCCAGATTTGAGTACCAGTTGATATCGGGCAGCCATCTTCTTATCTCCTTGGCGATTGAACTATCCATAGTGTAGCCCGATTGAGAAGGGATGTCAACAAAAAATCTCCATACCGTATTCCGGCAGGAGATAAAAAAACCCCCCGCCGTGCCGTGTGCTGCGTAGTTTTGAACCTGCATTCGCAGGTTTGGGATCCTCCACCGAGATCCGCCTTGACCGAAGTCTATCGCGTCACTCCAGTGATAGTGGAACCCTCTTTATTGGTGTTGGCTCAAAACCGGTCGTGCTGCATCACGAACACAGCAGGGTTAATCAACTTATACCACATTTTTTATTGGATGGGTAGGCGTTGGCAGTTCCACGCAAGGGTGAAATTTCTTAAAATTTGTGAAATTTGATGTTCGGGAAAGCCGATTAAGTGGGCGGTACATCCATTCAGACAATCACCGGCGCCAAAACCTGCCGCCGCTATAAAGGCAGACGGTTGATTCAAAAAGAATTGGCTCCAGCGGCACTCCAAACGTTCTTCTGCCGCCAAATAGACTATTTCCATAATTTCACCATGCGGACGCAGATAGTCGAAATGCCAGCGCGGTGAAGTATGGATTTTCAAGTGATGCTTCAATCGCCCGCGAATGCCCCCGCTGCCCAATGCCGAACCACAATACACATACATACCATCTGGAAATGAAAACGAACCCAACCTGCCAACGGACAGTTCAATCCACTGGTGTATTCGCAACACCAGAAGATAACTTCCACGAGCGGAAGGCAGATTCGCAAACATCAGGATTTCTTTACAAGATAATCGAATTGATGAGCTAAAAACATCAACTCACCCCTCTCGATTTGAGAACGGCGAGCCCTGAGCCAGTTTTCAAAAGCAATCAGATTGATTTGGGAGTATTTTGGAATGGTTTCCTCAAAAAAGTGCAGGATGAAATGCAAAAAATAAGCCTCATCTGCCGGGTAATGACGCGCCTGCGGAAAAACTACCCAATCCGATGACCCAATTTCCACAACTTCAAAATTGGCTCGTTTCAACGCATGAAAAAGACGCCGGCCGGTGCAGCTCCCACCTGTCGGCTTACCGTTCACAAGCCGCTCATCCATGCTTTGGTGATAATAGCGGATGATCTGCGCATCCAATTCTGCGTCAATCACCGGTTCAAAGGCTGTGGTTCCATCGAAGTTAATCGAAAAGTAACCCAGTCCATCTTGCCTCAAACATGACCTGATCATCGGCAGAACGCTTTCCAAATCCACCAGATCCAGCACAGCATTGGCAATCACCACATCGAAGTATTTCTGCCATTGTGGTTGCCGAAGGAAGTCGTATAAATCCGCTTTTATAAACCGGTAGGCAACCCCCTGGGTATCCTCATGGGTTTGGCGCTCCTCGATTGGATGAATATTCCAGCCGCCCGCATTCCCCCATTTTGGAATGATTTTACGGGCAGTCTCAATATTCTCGCCTTCTGCATCAATTCCCGTATATTCCGCATGGTTCAACAAACCCCATTCCAATGACCGCTGGAACATCGTTCCGATTCCCATACCCAATTCAAGCACCCTGACTTTTTCTTTCTGAGCTGTTTGATGAATTTCGTTTTTCAGCGCTTCCCACACCCGCCGATTGAGCGCCCGGTCATCCACCGATCTTTTAGAAGATAAATAGCGGGTAAAGGAGAATTCCATTATTCCGACCTTTCCTTTCAATGCAAAAAATGCCCGATGAGAAAGCGGCGTGCAGTTGCCATGCTCTCCTGCCAGGTGGGAAACTCCTCGTAACGTCTCCGCGCCGCCTTGCTGAGTGCCACCCTCAAATCCGCATCGCTTAATAATTCCAGTAGCACTTTCTTCAACGCAGCCGGTGATTCGGGTGGAACAAGAAAACCATTGACGCCTGACTGAATGATCTCACTTGCTGCGCCGGATTGTCCTGCTACGGGAATAACCCCAAACCGCTGCGCTTCCAAATACACAATGCCAAATCCTTCGTATTGGGAGGGCACGACCAAAACATCCGCGGTCTGCCAAATTTTGACCAGTTCATCATCCGAAACCGCGCCGTAAATTCTTACGCGCTGACCCAGCCCGCCAGATTCGATCATTTGTCGAATTTTCTTCTCATAGGATGGTTGCAGGTTAGTTCTGCCCACCAGAGAGAGTTGCCAATGAAAGGATGTCAAATCTTGTAATGCCCTTAAGAGCGTATGCAGCCCTTTACGGGGAATCCAATTTCCCACAAAGATGAAGTGAAGATCATTATTTTGGCTATGCGCATTGAATTTGGTTTCTACTCCTTCCGCGCTTAACGCATCGCCGCCCGGTGTAGCAACCACAGCCGGCTTTTCCGCTTTCAGCAGGTTGCTCACCGATTGCAGCGTTGTCTGGCTGTTGCAAATAAACCCATCTACCGAATTCAGATAACGTCGTTCCACCTGCCGGTACAGCCACCTCAAAACCCGCGGATGCTCTTCCATGCAGCGCAGATGATGGACGATGCTCACCAGCGCATAGGGTACATCCTTTCTCAATTGATGATTAAGGATAAACAAAGATGGATGATTGAGTTCATCCTGAAGCAAAACATCCACCCGCAAATCGCGCAGGCGCTCCCGCAGGGCAGGGTTTAAGTTGTGCATCCAGTGGCGCGGATAATTGCGCCATGGCAGGGAGATGATTTCCACATTATCTCCCTGGCTTTGAAGAAACGACACCAGTTTACGGTCATACAAATACCCTCCCGAAAGGGTATTCAAATCACCGTAGATGACCAGCCCCACTCTCACCTAACGCCCCACCTCATAGCCCGCCCAGGCAACTGCATTTTCCCACAATTTAACCGAAATCCGTTCAACCGGGCCAGCTAAAAACTGCTCTGCCAGCGATTCGCACAATAACCGCGCAAAATGCTCCAGAGAGGGGTTCACACCCGCAAATTCCGGCAAATCATTCAGCGTGTGGTCGCGAAAATAACCAATCAGACGGTCAAGCGTATCCTCAATGGCAACAATATCCACCAGATACTGACGCTGATCCAATTGTCTGCCGCTTAATTCCAGTTCAAGACGGTATGGGTGGGAATGCAGCTGGTTTTCTGCACCCCAATCTCCGCCGATCAGATAATGCTGGGCAATGAATTCACGCTGAACGCCGACCCGGTACATGGTAAAACTCCTTTTACAAAAATTGGCATAAGCCCAAAACAGGGTTTATATCTACTATAATCTTAACATGAACTCAGCGGATTATGACGCCAGTGAACAGGCTTTGGTTGAAATCAACATCGAAGACATGTTGGTCTCGTTTGGCATTCAGAAATGGCGGTTCGGGCGCTGGCTGGCAAAGCGCTTGTTTGACTACCCTGCGCGTAAATTTGCGCGGCATGTTCTGGATTTCGACAGAGGCGTTGCCGAAAGCGGCTTGACCGGCGGCTCGCAGCGCATACTGCCCGAATACGTCCGATCACTGACCATAAGCGGGCAGGAAAACCTGCCTCAGAATGGAGCGGTGTTGATCCTTTCCAACCACCCCGGCATGGCAGATACCCTTGCCCTGTTTGCTGCCTTGCGCCGTCCGGATTTGCGCATACTGGCAGCCGAGCGTCCTTTCCTGAGGGCTTTGCCGGCCACGGCTGGTTATTTGTTCTTTGTCCCCGAGGCCGAGCAACACCGCGGCGAAGTCATCCGCCAAACCGCTGCTCATTTGCGTGCCGGCGGGGCAGTACTGACCTTTCCAGCAGGCAAAATTGAGCCTGACCCCAAAATCCTGCCGGGTGCGTTGGAATCACTGAACGAATGGTCCATCAGCACCGGTTTATTTGTTCGTCTAATTCCCGGCTTGCCGGTACTGCCCGTGCTGGTCAGCGGGGTTATCGCGGCTCCTTCCGTGCGCCATCCGCTCACCTTGCTGCGCCGCAGGGTTGAAGATCAACGCCGGCTGGCTGCCACACTGCAAATTCTCATGCGGGAGTTCTTCCCCACCCAATGGCCTGTGGATGTGCGCGTGGATATCTTACCGTTGATGGATACCCGTCCGCTGGCTGACTATCGCCGCCCGGAAGACATCACCCGTCAATTAATTGAACAAATCCGCCCGCTTTACGAACAGACGATTCGCAAGATTCACCAACGAGATTCTTCAGCCTCATACCCCACCCTTACGGCAACAGGACAAATTCAAAGATAACTGAATACAGCCTGCAGCACTTCATGCGGAGAATCCACCAGAAGATCAAATACCTGATTAGCCTCGGAAAGTGGAAAAAGGTGGCTGATCCAATTGCCCGGTTTGATTCTTTCCAGTTGTTCAAAAACCACCTCGAAGCGGCGCTGTTTATCCCAACGCCCACTCAAAGAGGGATCTATCCTGCTGACCTGACTGGAAAAAATACCGATACGGTTGCGGTGAAAATGACCGCCAAAGTCCACGGCGGCAATCTTCTTACCATACCAGGAACCAATCAGTATACGGCTGTAGAAACCACACACTTCAATCGCCTGGTTGATCGCATCAGGCACGCCGCTGAGTTCATAAACCAAATCCGCACCGCCGTGTGGCAAGCCAGCCGAAATGAAAGCCCGGCGAAGTGACCCAGGCTGTGAAAATTCAGCCGGGTTGAGCGCAATGTCAGCGCCAAGGCTGAGGGCAATCTGACGGCGCTGGGGAAAAAGGTCTGCTCCCCCCAAAAAACCGAGAGGAAACTGCCCTAACAAGGCGCAGGTCAGCAGTCCGACCATGCCCAGCCCAAATACAATCACAGCCTCACCCAAAATCGGTCTGCCATCTTGCAGAAAATTGACCGCTGTTTCCATATTGGGCAGGAAAACCGCATCTTCGTCACGCAATGTGTCCGGTAAGGGAATTAAGGAACTCAACGGGACAGTGAAATGACTGGCATGGGGATAAAACGCAAACACCCGTTTCCCCCTCCACGTGGGCTGGATGTTCTTCCCAATATCCACAATCTGACCGATACAGCAATATCCATAACGAAAAGGGTACTTGAATTCTCCAGCCAGGGCGGGCAAATTCTCATCCAAAGCAAGTTGATCGGGAAATAAACCCTGATAGATCATAGCCTCGGTACCCGCGCTGATGCCGCTAAAGCGTGTTTGAATCAGCACCTCATCCTCCGCAGGTGGAGGACACTCTTCCTCAATAATCTCGATTTTACGAACACCCCGATGAACCAGTACCTGCCGCTTCATTTAGCACTCCATCCATTCCAAAACGCCGAAAACAACCACATCCCTGCCAAATACAGTGTAACGGGCATTGGAAAGTGAAGGTAAATGATCCATTGCTCGCTGACGGCTGATGACATTCACCCCCCCCAGCCAGCGCGGAACAATGGTGATGACAGCCACATCCGCCAGCCTTTCAGTGAGGAAAGAGGTCAAAACCTTTGCTCCACCTTCCACCATGACCGATTCAATTCCACGTCGCCATAATTCTTCAAGCAAGGCTGGTAAGTCCAATCCGCGGTCTCCGCGCCGCGGTAATCGAATCAACTCGACGCCCTGTTTCAACAAGGAGCTCTGGCGGTTTTCTTCGGCTGTCTTTGCACAGGCTACCCAGGCTTTGTTTTGCTGGCGGCGCAGCAATTGACATTCCAGTGGGATGCGCAAACGCGAATCCAGCACAATCGGTTGCGGGTTCCTGCCGCTTACCAGACGCACGGTCAATTGTGGGTCATCTGAAAGTACGGTACCAATTCCTATCAGGATGCCATCATGATTGGCGCGCAAACAATGGGTGAGACGCTGGGATTGCGGCCCGCTTAAACCTACCGGCATACCGCGTCGGACAGTCAAACTTCCATCCAGTGACTGCGCATAACTCAGCGTAACCAGCGGTTTCCCTTTGCTTACGACATTGGTTTTATGCTGGTTCAGCCAATCAATAATTTGAAGTTCATTCTCCTCAATGTTTTCCATTACGGTTCGATTCAGAATGGACGAACTGGAGGACTTCAACATCCAGCAGGTGATTCATGCGTTTGATTTTGGTCATCAAGTAAGCTGCATTGTCCGGATATATGGTGGGGATAAGCGGGATTCGCTCAACCACATGAATGCCGTGGCTCTCCAGATTGGCAATTTTGTCCGGATTATTGGTCAAAAGCCGCACCGAACGCACACCCAAATCCTTCAAAATAGCCGCTGCCATACTGTATTCGCGTTGATCTTCCGGATGCCCCAGTGCTAGATTGGCATCCACCGTATCCAACCCCTGATCTTGCAGGTTGTAAGCGCGCAGCTTTTCCATCAAACCAATTCCGCGCCCTTCCTGCCGCAAATAAACGATCACGCCGCAATCTTCCAATGCGATATACTCCATGGCATGATGGAGCTGCTCACCGCAGTCACAGCGTCGCGATCCCAACACATCCCCCGTAAAACATTCTGAATGAATGCGAACGGGCACATTTTCGCGTCCGAACACATCCCCGCGAATCAGTGCCAGATGTTCCTTGTCGTCCCGGTTATTGGTGTAAAGGCACAGCTGGAATTCTCCGACTGCGGTAGGTACTCGAGCGCACACAATTTGATTCAAGATTAAGGGTTCTTCCATGACAACACCTCGGCAAGTAAAGTGATTGACGGCTACCGCTTCACCTGCGGCGATAATCCAACCACACGCTGATCAAAAGGGCTATCTCTATGGCTTTGGTCAAATACCCAAGCGTAGATCGCTCACCAATGGCAACCCATAAAAGAATGGTTACGAGGGTATAGCCCATATACGCCCAGGCAACCCATTTTCTCCGCTGCACGAACAACGGAATTGGCAAAAAGTAAGCAGCTGCCAGAGAAAGGAAACCCAGACCATTCAGGATAAAGACCACATCTGGAAACAGCAAGGAAATGTGAATTCCCGCGGTTGCAGCCGTCAATAAAATAATTAAACCTCCAAGCCAGTCAATTCCAGCACGTTTTTTCATAGCAGCCACTCCATTTCCCGAAGTCAGACTTCCTTTTGAAGCGAGCCAAGCGGGCGAGCCAGAGTCCAGCCGCCCAGCCCCAAACCCGCTAAACCAATCAGCACATCCCGCGCGCGCATCCACAAACTCAATGCCAATCCCGACGCTGCGGGCAGCCCAATTGCCTGCATGGCAAAGACCTGACTGGCTTCCAAAACCCCTAAGCCGCCCGGCATTGGCGCCAGGAAGGCAAGCCGCGAAAGCACAAACGCAAAGATGATTTGCGCATCGCTGATTTGCATTCCCAGAAACCGAACAGCGATAAAATACTCAAAAATCATCCCCGCCCACGAGAGAAAAGAAACCAAAATTGCCAGCAGCAAGCTCTTTGGATTTCTTTCCAGCAAAGCCGCAATTTGGTATTCAGCCTCAGCCGCCAGATTGACCAGCTTTCTAATCCATGTGCGCATTGACTGGAGCGACCCACTTTTTTCTGCCAGCCATTGAAGAGGGTAATGTTTTGTTCTCAACCCAACCAGATGAGCCGCAGGAATCAACCCAAGCCCAAGAACGGGTATCCAGTCATTGCGATTGAGGACAGCACGCCCAAAATCTGTACTCAAAGCAAAGAACATTCCCCCCACAATTACCAGCAAATTAACCAGCAATTCCAATAATTTATCCAGATAGACACTCGAAACCGCGCTGACCGTTTGTACAGCATGATTGCGGGTCAAGAGAGCCACCTGTGCCGGCTCGCCACCGAATTGCGGTCCGGGTGTAAAATAACTGACCCCGAAACTGGTCAGCCGATAACTCAAGACCCTGTTCAAAGGGATTTTTTCTCCCATAGCGTGCAAAATGATTTGCCAACGGAATGAAATCACCAGTAAAATCAAGAGATTGACGCCCGCCAAAACCAGAATTTGGGCGAGGTGAAGGTTGCCAAGCAGGCGGTAAATTTCTTTTAAAGGGGTTGTTTTGAGCGACCACACGAATAATGGAATCGCTGCCAGCCACAACAACCAGATCCACTTAAAACTGAAACGTTTCGATTTCATCAACTCTATTGTACCAACTCGACCGGGTTTGTAAAGTTTTTGTACGGTTTATTTATAAGGGGCTGTCTGGAAAGAACGATCAGGCAGCCCGATGGGAATGGAAAAAGAGGTCAAATAGACCCGTTTTGACCAGCGAAAAAAGAGGCTGTCCCCTTACTTTTTGGACAGCCCCTTTGCAACGCTTCTACTTTCCTATTCAACCCTTTTCAAGGAAATGCGAACTTCCTGTCCATCAAAGTTATCCTGTGTAGTGGGCAGATTTTCGTTTGGCTGTGAATTGACCATCTCAACACACAAAGTTTCGGCTTGAATGTAATTGGAAAATTCCTCCACAGCCTCGGTCAGCAAGGGTGTGGCAGTGTAATACAAGCGGATGCGGTCTGAAATATCCAGATCAGCCTGTTTACGTAAATCTTGAACCCGGCGCACAAACTCCCTTGCCAGGCCTTCCTTGACCAATTCCGGCGTTAAGTCTGTAACCAATGCGGCCAGATAAGCCCCCTCGCTGGCAACTGCAAAGCCCTCGCGTGCCGTTGCCCGAACTTCCACCTCTTCCGGTAAAATGGTGAAAGTTTCTCCATCAACCTCTACATCAAGCGACTGGCCGGTAAGCAATTTTTTAGCAGCAGATTCGGCATCCATTTCCAGTAATGCCTTGCGGATTGCCGGGAATTTACTACCGTACTTTTGCCCTAATTGCTTTGGCAGCGGGTTGAGTGAGTAGGCTACCGCCTCAGCAGTGGTATCCAACACGCGCACTTTTTTGACATTCAATTCATCTTCCAGCAAATCGGCGTACGTTTCAACTACTCGCATTTCTTCAGCCGTTCCAACCGAAAAAGCCGCTTCCGCCAAAGGCTGGCGCACCTTACGGTTAGCCTTGTTGCGTGCTGCATGGCCCACCGATGCCAGTTTCATCACCAATGCCATTTCGCGGTTTAACCGTTCATCAATCACAAGCGGGTCATACTCCGGCCAGCGTGCCAGATGCACCGATTCCGGCGTTGTTTCGTCCACGCTCCGCACCAGATTTTGATACAACTCTTCTGCCATGAAGGGCATGGTAGGGGCAAGCAGCTTAGAAATGGTCACCAGCGCTTCGTATAACGTGGCATAGGCTGCCCGTTTATCCTCATCCGATTCACTCTTCCAAAACCGCCGCCGCGAACGCCGCAAATACCAGTTGGATAATTGATCCACAAAGGTTTCAATGGGACGGGTAGCCCCCAAAACATCGTAATTTTCCATTGCCGCGGTCACATCCCGTACCAGCGTATGCAGGCTGGAGCGCAGCCAGCGGTCCAAATCACTGTACTGCGGCACAACCGAAGCATCCGGTTTCCAGCCATCCAGATTGGCGTAAGTCACAAAGAAAGAGTAGGTATTCCAAAGCGTCAACGTAAAGTTGCGTACCACTTCCGAAACCAGCTCAGAAGAATATCGCCGCTCTTGCCCGGGCGGGCTGGCCGTGTAGAGATACCAGCGCATGGCATCGGCACCATGTTTGTTCAATACATCCCACGGGTCAGCCACGTTGCCGCGCGATTTGGACATCTTCTCGCCCTTGCCGTCCAGAATCAAACCAAGGCAGATCACATTTTTGAAACTAACCTGATCGTTGAGCAGTGTGCTGATAGCGTGCAATGAGTAAAACCATCCACGGGTTTGATCCACCGCCTCACAAATGTAATCAGCCGGGTATTGTCGGGCAAAAATCTCCTGATTCTCAAAGGGGTAATGCCATTGAGCATAAGGCATTGAACCCGAGTCAAACCACACGTCAATCAACTCCGGAACGCGCCGCATTTTACCACCACACTGCGGACATGAGTAGAAAACTTCATCCACATGAGGGCGGTGCAAATCCAATCCGGAGAGGTCGCGCCCCGTTTTTTGACTCAACTCAGACACCGATCCGATGCACTCCTGATGCTTGCACTGCTCACATTCCCAGACTGGCAAGGGAGTGCCCCAGTACCGCTCACGTCCCAGCGCCCAATCAATGTTATTTGCCAGCCAGTTGCCAAACCGGCCGCTTTTTATGTGCCCCGGATACCAGTTAATCTGTTCATTCAATTCAACCATTCGTTCCTTGAACTGGCTGGTGCGAATGTACCACGTAGGCCGGGCATAGTACAGCAACGGCGTATCACAGCGCCAGCAGAAGGGGTAAGTGTGGGTATACGTACCCGAACGGAAGAGGAGCCCACGCTGCCGCAGGTCTTCGGTGATCAGAGGATCCGCATCCTTGACGAATACGCCCGCCCATGGGCGCACATCTGAGATAAAAGTACCATCCGGAGCAACCGTCATCAGGATCGGCAGGTCAAATTCCAGCGCCGCGCTCATATCTTCGGCGCCGAACGCCGGTGCCATGTGAACCAGACCCGTTCCATCCTCAGTCGTCACGAAGTCACCCAGCACCACATAATGAGCCGGTTTATCCGGCGGCACAAAAGTAAACAAGGGTTGATAACGCTTGCCTCTTAAGCTTTTACCCTTCATCTTCTTTACAAGACGATATGGTTGACCATCAAAAACTTTTTCCAGCAAGGCTTCGGCCAGGATTAATTTCTCACTTCCACCTTCTTCCAAATCTCTTTCGATCACTACATAGGTTTCCTCTGGATGTGCGGCTACCGCCACGTTCGCAGGTAATGTCCATGGTGTTGTCGTCCATACCAGCAGCGATGTATCAGGCTCATCAACCAGTGGCAGCCGTATAAATACCGATGGATCCGTTGCTTCATCATACCCCTGAGCAACTTCGTGATCGGAAAGGGGTGTACCGCAGCGCGGGCAATAGGGTACGACCTTGAACCCCTGATACAGCAATCCCTTTTCCCAAAAGTTCTTCAAGATCCACCACACCGACTCAATATAATCATTGGTATAGGTGATGTAAGCCGTTTCCAAATCTACCCAAAAGGCAATCCTGTCGGTCAGTTTCTCCCATTCCTGAATATAGGAGAAAGCCGATTCCCGACAAAGTTCATTGAAACGGGCAATCCCGAAATCTTCAATTTGCTGTTTATTGGTAAAACCGAGTTTCTTCTCTACTTCAATTTCCACCGGCAGGCCGTGGGTATCCCAACCGCCGCGTCGGTTGACATGAAAGCCCTGCATCGTTTTATAGCGGGGAAAGACATCCTTAAAGGCACGCGCAAGCACATGATGAACGCCCGGTTTACCATTCGCCGTTGGTGGGCCTTCATAAAACACGTATTCCGGGCAGCCTTCCCGCTGTTCCAGTGATTTACGGAAAATCTGATTCTTTTTCCAGAATCGTAGCACACCCTCTTCCATCAGCACGATATTGAGTTTTGGAGAAACCGGTCGAAACATGCTCACTCCTCAAATACTTGAATTTAAGACATAAACCCTCTGTCCACACAGGGACGAGAGGGGTTTTCTCGCGGTACCACCCTGTTTCCTGCCTAAAAAGCAGGCTCTCTGCCGAATACGCCTTTTTCAGGATATATTCGCGCCCATGCTAACGGCTGGCGAAGCCGGCGCCCCTACTGACAGGCGAACCTGTGTTCAGTTTGCAGCTCCGGAAGGATTTTCAGTCTGTCGCTGTGCACCCGGCTCACACCCGCCCGGGTTCGCTGTGGCTGCGCACAAACTTACTCGTTTCCATCATCGCTTTTACAAGTTGGTAAAATTATGCCATGAAATTGAACGAATGGCAAGTGCTCTTCAGCCCACAATTTTAGGGTAAGCGGTAGCGGTACAGTCTGAAATCCAGAATATCCGCCTCAGGTTCGAGCCGCCCCTCCAGCAGCTGGTAATACGGGGCAGAATCCTCGATCATACCCGGGTTACCAAATACATAATCTAAGCCCATTTGATCCAGATAATCCCGACCTTGCCCACTCTTGAGGTGCTGAAAATAATCAAAACTGTTGATCAAACCATCCAGATTGACAATGGTGCGCCCGCGAATAAAATAAGCCGTTGTACCGCCACCCGGCATTCCAATTCTGACCCCTGCAGGGGTATGTTGTTGCAACCGTTCCACTTCTTCAAGGTAATAAGCTGTTTTATCATCTTTTTGTAAAGCAAAGGAACTCAAGAGATAGGTACTCCCCCAAAGCCCCACAGCCACCATCACTACAGTGCTGAAAGCAGGCAAACGGACTGATTTGTTTTCCGTCGCAGAAACCAATGAATTCCAACCATCCAGTGAAAAGGAATACAAAAGTACACCGAGAATTAAATGATTGACCCAATACCATGGGCGATGATTAACGTAATAACTACCGGTGTAATATAAGATTTGAAGCAGACAAGCAGTCAACAATGGAAAAATCATTAAAGTCTGCGCATCGATACCACGCTTCTTTATCCTTAGCCACAGACCCGCCAGCAGCAAGGCCAACCAGCCGAGCATTAAACCGTTTTTCAACCACACGCTCGTGGTTTGTCCTTCCAGTCCGCCCAATAATGTGTCCAAAATAACGGACACCGGCAGGAAGAGCAACCACCAAGGACTTTGACCACTATTTTCAAAAAACCCAAATAAGGCCGGAATGGAATTCACCGGTTTTCCATACACCACATCGGGAATCGTCCCCCACCAGTGTTTGATTTGACCACTGACCGGTGTGGGAGTGCCAAACCAGTACAGGTTAAGCAGCAGGTAAAAAATCAGCAAAATCACAACGGGCAGAGCATAGCCGGCTCCACGCCTGAACCAATCACAAAAATTTCGAGAAAATTCACGCAAAGGTGAGGTTTCATCGCCCTTATCCTTTTCCACCAGTCGAACCGCTAACCAACGGACGGGTAAGAATAATAAAACACTGAAGAAGACATCCAGCAAAACAACCAGGCGAGGGTAGCTTCCAACCACCTCTACGGCATTCAATATCAACAAAATCACTCCAATCAATCCGGTAGAAGTGAAACTGACCATAACCACCCGGATCAATTCCTTGCGAATTCCATTCCACACAGGAATAAACATCCCTCCCGCAAAAGCAAAGAGGAGCTTAATTGGCACGCCAATCCCAACCATAGCATAGAGTGTGGATTGAAAGTCCGTCAAAAAGCGGGGGAACCCGATCCGGGTGAAAAATGCAAGGTAAATAGAAATCAACCCAACAAGTAAATAGGCGAGCCAAAAAATGAATTTTCTCTGGGAGCGAAACACAAGAACTAAGCCAATTGTCAAAATCAAAAACACATTATCCAGCCGCGCAAACAAGGCAAAGCAAGCCATTACCCCCAAAATAAAGCGGTCACGCCACTTTTCGTCGGAAATGGGCTTTTCCAGCAGCAGGCTGGTTTGGTGAATGAGGACAATCACGCACAAAGCATTAAGCGCTGATTCCATCCCCAGTTGAGTTACCGAACGGTGGATGGGAGGAAAAAGCACCCAGAAAACCGCAGCCAGCTTCGCAAGGCCCGGATTTACAGAACGAGAAAGAAAGCGATACAGCAAAATTCCGGTTGCCAGCGAAATCAATACCGACAGGAAAACCACCAGCCGCAAAGGCACAAACAGGTCAAAGCGTGCCAGCGCAAAAAAGGGAATTAAAACCCCCATCCACAAGGGATGATAACCATTCGAGAGATTGAAACCATCCAGACTGGAGCCCCGTCCCTCGCTGATATTGCGCGCTACCTGAAAGTAATAAAAAGCATCATCGGTAGTAAACCACCTATCCAGCAGGTTGTTCATCGGTGCCAGGATAACCAGCAGATGAACGGCAATGACGATAACGGTAAAAATCGCCTCAAATCGGTTTAGCTTCATTGCAGGACAGGCAAAATGACTTACTGAATGACGCCATAAAATAATAATGGAAGCGGCTGAACAGGAGCAATACTCCAACTGAGCGCTGCCAGTAACCGCTCTTTAGCCTGCATCAGTTTTGAGCGGTCACTGGCATGGATGGTAAACAACAGATCCCCTTTGTGGACAAAGTCTCCCACTTTATGATGAACAACAAGTCCAACAGCATGATCAATTGGGTCGCCTTTCTTGGCCCTGCCGGCCCCTAAATCCACCGAGGTCTCCCCCACTTCACGCGCATTGATTGCAGACAGGTACCCTTCCTGACCGGCATACACCTCCTCGATAAAAGGAGCGACTGGCAGCTTTTCCGGATGATCCACCATACTGACATCCCCGCCCTGAGCCTGAACGAGAGTCCGGAATTTCTGCCATGCCCGTCCTTCACGCAAAGCCTCTTCTGCAAGGTCACGCCCTTCGCGCAAATCTTGAGCCTTTCCGCCAATCACCAGCATGTGACTGGCAATTTCCATGCAGTGTTCGTAGAAATCTTCCGGGCCATTGCCATGCAGGGTATCTATCGCTTCACGCAATTCCAGCGCATTGCCCACCGCGTATCCCAGCGGTTGATTCATATCCGACAAGACCGCCACCGCCTTACGGCCTGAAAGACGGGCAATCGCTACCATTAACTCTGCCAGCTGACGAGCATCTTCCAGCGTTTCCATAAACGCACCTACCCCCACCTTTACGTCCAGCACAATTGCCTGTGCTCCGCCGGCAATTTTTTTACTCATGATTGAGGATGCAATTAAGGGAATCGATGGGACAGTACCGGTTACATCCCGCAAAGCATACAGTTTACCATCCGCTGGAGCCAAATCTCCGGTTTGACCGGTCAGCACCAGCCCATAGGTTCGCAGATGATGAATAAACTCCTCTTTGCTCAAATCGGTACGGAAGCCGCGAATCGACTCAATCTTGTCCAGCGTGCCGCCGCTGAAGCCCAGTCCGCGCCCGGACATTTTGCCAACCGGCAAACCGCACGCTGCCACCAGCGGTTCGACCACCAGGGTGGTTTTATCCCCCACCCCTCCGGTCGAGTGCTTGTCCACCGCTATGGGTACAACTTCGGACAAGTCCAGCACCTCCCCGGAATAGGCCATTGCCAGAGTCAAATCAGTGGTCTCCTGTTCCGTCATTCCATTCAACATGACCGCCATTGCCCAGGCTGCCACCTGATAATCCGGAATTTCTCCGCGGGTAAACCCTTGCACAAAAAACTCGATTTCCTCCCGGCTCAACACTTTCCGGTCACGTTTTTTGATGATAATGTCCACGGCTTTCATAAGATCTCCTCCGTCAGAAAAAGCGGATTTTTGGTCTTTCCATGCGGCGGTCTTTCCAGGTGGAAGTACCCTTCAAGGTCAGGTAAAATGACCGCACTGCAATCAGGGAATTAGAAAGAATGGTAAAGGGATAAAAAACAGCCAGAAAAACCGGGAATTTTAAGCGGGCATACACCAGAATCCAAATCAACAACGAAAGCCCCACAGCCAGCAAGGCTTTTTGGGTGGGGAAATAATCAACCCCAACGCCCGCTCCATTCAAAAGAAGTACAATCAGCGGTTCCCAATACACCAACGTCAACCATGTGAAAACAAAGCCGTACGAAACCAGATTATACCGAAATGCAGCAAAATAATTTTTACTAAAGCCTTCGATCACCTGCTTCAACGAATGATACATCCGACATTCTACCTGCGAAGTCCCATCAGCCAGCCACCAGCGAAAACCGTGCTGAACGGTTCTGCGACCCAGCGCCAGGTCATCCACTGCGTCATTGCGAACGGCTGCATGTCCGCCAATGGCAAAATAAGCGCGGCGGTCAAACAGCATAAACTGACCAATCGTGAAGGTCAGCCACTCCAATTGAACCTTATTGGCAATACCTAACGGCAAAACCGTATAAACAGCCCAAAGAAAAAACGGTTGAATCAGCCGCTCCCCCCAGCTCTTGACAATCTCTTTGGGCACAACGCTCAACAAATTAACCGCTTCGTGCAATAATGTATTGATGGCATACCTTACTGCCTGAGGTTGAAGGCGGGTATCCGCATCTAAAAAAAGGAGCAATTCACCTCTGCTCTGCTCAGCGAGTTGTTGACAGGCCCAGTGTTTTCCCAACCATCCGGCAGGCAGCGGTTTTCCCTCAATTAAAGCCAGACGGCTATCCTGTTGACAGTACTGGCGCACTATCTCTGCCGTGCGGTCGGTGGACTGGTCATCCAGCACCAATATCTCCAATATGGGATAATCCTGCTCCAACACCGTTTCAAGGCAGGCAGCAATGTTCGCTTCCTCGTTGCGCGCCGGAATGAGCACCGATACCACCGGCTTTTTTTTTGCGGGAGGGTAATGCTCTATTTTGCGAAACCAAAACAGATTAAATACTGAAATTGTTAAAATAACAACCAGGTAACCCAGCAAACCATCTGCATGTGTGGAGATGAGGAACTGCCAGATCGTCACGATATCTCCATAAAGAAAACAGGCTTTTCAATATTCTGATTGAAAAGTCCTGTTTTTACCGAGATTTCAAGAATGATGCTTTTTGAGAAAGATCGTGACTTTACGGTTAGGTTCCTCGCCAACGCTTTCTGTGGTTACGTCCGGGTGATCGCGCAACTCAAGGTGAATCACACGCCGTTCGTTAGCTGGCATGGGTTCCAGTGTAATTTTCCTGCCGGTGTGTACTACCTGTTCGGCACTCCGGCGTGCCAACACTTTCAACTGACGTTCGCGGCGCGCACGGTAACCCTGAACATCAATGATCAACGGCACCCACTTGCCGACCTCCTTGCTTAAGATCAGACTGGTGATATACTGCAAGGCATTCAATGTTTCCGAACGGCGGCCAATTAGAATACTTAAATCTTCACCCTGCACCTCAACCATCACGGTCGGCTGATCGTTCTCATCCTCCGGAGGGAGCATGGTAGCTCTCAGGCGGGCTTTGAGGTGCATTTTTTGCAGCAGCTCTCCCGTAATTTGTTCGGCAGTCTGCAAAATAAACTTTTCTTGCGAATCTGCCTCCATAGGAGTTGATTGAGGTGTAGCCGAAGATGAGGTTCGCTTTTTTTCGATTTGCAGAGCTCGCTTTTGCTCATTTTCAAGGGTGGTGGAATTTTGAATTCCCTCTTTTTCTCTGATCCACAATCGAATACGCGCCTGCCGGCTGCCTAAACCGAGAAATCCACGGCTGCCGGCGTCCAGCACTTCAACTTCAACCTCTTCTTCCCGTAAACCCAGTTGAGTCAATCCTTTGGCAACCGCTTCTTCCACAGTTGGAGCAATGATTTCAAGGGTGGTTTTCTCGTGATTCATAGACTCCTCAAATCTTCCCTTATTTCAATATAAAAGGGAGAATGATGCCTTATTTGGAATAGGATTTTTTCCCGCCGCTTCCCGCCGCGGCTGGCTGCTTGTTCAAAAATGGGAACACATTTCCCCAATTGACCTTGCCCAACATCGCATACTGAAGGATACCAATCAGATTCGAGGCGACGAAATACAACGCCAAACCAGAGGCCAGCGTATAGGCCAGATAGCCCATGAAAACCGGCATGTACAAATTCATCATATTCGACATCGCGGCCGTTTGATCTTTAGGGTTGGCTGAAGGAGTGGCAATCAACTTTCCCTGGATATAGGTCGTGATCACAACCACAACGACCAGCACCGGGATGCCAAAACTCAAACCTGGAATGAATAGACGCTCTGGTTGACCCAAATCCATCCACAGGAAGCGTGAATTCAGCGGGATCAGCGATTCAACTTGCAACAGTCCGGGATAGATATGACGAATTAAACGCAGCAAATCCAGCGGAGTGCTGGCCAGAGCAGAAATAATCGCCTGATACAAACCGAAAATAATCGGCAGCTGGATCAGGGTCGGCAGACAGGAAGCAAACGGATTGATGCCCAGTTCTTTGTAAAGCGCCATTTGTTCCTGCGCCAGTTTTTCGCGATCACCTTTGTACTTCTCCTGAATCTTGAGCCACTTCTCATTTTTTTGAAGTTCCTGCATCGCCTGCGCTCCCTTGATTTGACGAACCATCAAGGGATGGGTGATTACCCGAATCAGCAGCGTGAACAGGATGATCGCAATCCCAAAGTTCTGTCCTACAATATTGTAGATGAACAGCAGGGTATTGATAAACGGCGTGATAATCAAAGCGTCCCACATGTCTTTTACCTCACTTATTTTGGTGGAACAAACGTCCAGAGGTCTTGCCCATCCAGCGAGACCATTTTCAAAAATTCTTTTCCGCCGGCTATACCGACTGCCAGACGGTCACCGATAACTACCGGTCCAGTATACAATTTGCCTTCAAATGTTCGGCTCCACAATCGTTCTCCCTCCAGCGACATGGCAATCAGACTTCCATCTTCGGTTGGAAACACCACCCGACTATCCAGAACGGCTGCCTTACCGGTCACTGGCTGATCTACTTTTTGCGACCAGACTTCCGTTCCATCTGCGGCAGAAATGGCATATACCATTCCCTGTAAATCTCCCAAAAAAAGCCGACCATCTTTTAAGGCTGGCTGAGTCCACATCCCGCCTTCAAATTTTCGCTGCCAGCGGATCGAACCATCCCGCGTGTTGATCGCCATCAAATTGCGCGCCAGCGTGGTAAGATAAAGGGTACCTTCTTCTGCATCCAGGGCTGGGGAATAAATTACCGCTCCCCCCACGTCCACCGACCAGAGCTTCTGGCCATCCCGAATGTTGATTGCGTACACCTTGTGATCCATGGATGCCTGATAAACCACTTCTCCATCGCTGACCGGCTGCGCCCATAACGCTCGTCCGGTTTCAAATTTCCATAACAATGAGCCATTTTTAGAAAGGGCATATAAAAAATGGTCGGCATTGGGAGCAAGGATTACATCTCCCACCACCAGCGGACTGGCAATCCAATCGGCCTGAGCCTGCGCAAAGAGCCACTTCTCCACACCCGTGTTGGGATCCAGGCTGTGTAAAACATTCTCGTAATCACCAACAAGCAGCTGGTCATCGGCGAGGACCGGCGCAGCAAAAAACATTTGTCTTCCGGCTTTTTCTGGAAAACGCCAGATCATACTGCCATCCGCAGCACGAACCGCGTAAACGTGCTGCATATAGGCAACATACACCGTATCACCGTTCGAGCTCACCCCCGGCCAGCTCGACCCGGAAAGGGGCGCACCACAGGATGCTAACAACACACCCCCCAAAAGAAACAACGCAATCAACAGGATTTTCGAATTTTTCATAGGTCTTTTCGTGTAAGTATCCATTTGCTCAGGTAGACTTTACGGGACAGGATCATATCCGCCGGGGTTAAAAGGATTGCAGCGGAGCACCCGCCAAACTGCCATAAACAAACCCTTAATCGCACCGTGTTTGTAAATGGCTTGATAACCATAGTGCGAACAGGTTGGGTAAAAACGGCAAGTATTGGCCGGCAAAGCGGGAGAAACGAATTTCTGATACAGGCGGATCAAACCCAGCAATACCCAGCGGGGGGCCGTTTTGAAATTGAACGGCAAATCCCGTAAGCGGGGTTCGTGAGAATAATCATGTTCGATCATCGAATTCTTTTCTACTGTCCGGCAGCAAACCGGCCCGTTCCATCAGCCCAATCACCGCTTCCCTTAATTCCACAAAATCAGCGGTCAGTACGGGTTTGCGGGCAATCAACACCATGTCCCATCCGGCGGGCAATTTGGAAAGCATGGAATCTGCCAATGCGCGCAAACGCCGCTTTGCGCGGTTGCGCTGCACAGCGCTGCCCACTGCCTTGCTGGCGGTAATGCCAATTCGGATACTGCTGTTTTCATTGGGCAAGACGGTTAACACAAGGAACGGGTGCGTGAATACCCTGCCGGTTTGTCGCACCCGCTTGAAATCGCTCGTCCGTCTTAACCTGAATTTGCGCTTCACCCATGAACCCGTCCATTGAAAATCAATGAACGGCAGGCTGCGCCCAGAGGGCATCACCTGCAGAGAAAACACAGACTACCAGCGTACCTTTTTGACATGGCTGTTGGCAGTCACCGTCAGGCGGTAGCGGCCGCGCAGGCGGCGGCGTTTCAACACCTGCCGTCCATCAGCGGTTGCCATCCGCGCACGGAAGCCATGCACGCGAACACGGCGGCGAATTTTGGGTTGGTATGTCCGTTTGGGCATATCATTTTCCTTTCATCATTGGTTTTAGCCACTGTGTCCTGCGCAAATTGCCAAACTGATTTCGATATGCTTGGCGATTTCCGCAGTGCACAGGTGATAGCAGAATGTAGAAGCAAATTATACTCTATGCTTGAGCAGCGGTCAAACCCCATTCCCCGAGAGTGTTGAAAAACAAGTAAATCTTGACCGAATGACGAGAGTTTAATACAATCGCGTCACCTGGATTAGAGGAGAAGAGCGAAATGGAACAGCCACGATATGTTGAAACTGGTAAGAGTTCATT
>Ga0308395_1000324_pt1 | contig 39539 bp, 34 predicted proteins | sample Hotspr20SampleP4_FD_202097 | JGI IMG/M metagenome (GOLD analysis project Ga0308395, IMG submission 202097) | Hot spring phototrophic mat microbial communities from Mushroom Spring, Yellowstone National Park, Wyoming, United States - 20050930_P4 ... | reverse complement strand
GATAGACTTGTATACTTGTCTATACAAGTTTATTTTAGCACTATCTCCTTTTCCTGTCAAATCGCGCGCTGCACGATGGGCCCGAGCGGATCAGCAAGATATGTGACAAAAATCACCGAAGGATGGAGGAGATTGTGTTAGTATCGAGAACGGCAAACAAACCGCTCTCAGCATTTTCAGGAGGTTCAAGAGATATGAGCGAATACCTGACTAATCTTGCGTGGCGCAAAGAGATGCTCAAGCACATGATCCATCAACTCCACGCCGGCAAGAGCGTAGAAGAGGTCAAACAAGACTTCGCCGCGCTGCTGGCCGAGATTGAACCGATGGAGATTGCGGCGCTGGAACAAGCCTTGATCGCCGAGGGCATGCCGACGATGGAGATCAAGCGGCTGTGCGACGTCCACGTGGCGGTCTTCCGCGATGCGCTAGATGCCCATGCCACTCAACAGCGTTTGCCGGAAGGGGGCATCTCCTCATCTGCGGAGACCTTCATCGCGCGTATGAAGGCAGAGAACGTGGTCGCAGAGCGTACCTTGGCGGCGCTGGAGCAGGCGATTCGGGCAGAACAATGGTCGGAAGCACGCACGTTGTTGCAGAAACTGCGAGAACATGAACAGCACTATCTACGCAAAGAGAACGGCCTATTCCCCTACCTGGAGAAACGTGGCTTTACCGGTCCTTCTACCGTCATGTGGGCGATCCACGATGATATTCGGGCAGGCTGGAAGCAGCTGGCCGTGCTCCTCGACGATCATCCGCAGTCCGAACAGGTGATGCCGCTCTTCCGAGAAGTGGCACGGGCAATGCGCGAGATGTTCTACAAAGAAGAGAATATCCTGTTGCCCACGGCACTGCGTTTGCTCGCAGCGCAGGAATGGGAAGCGCTCACCAGCGGAGAGATGCTCCTCGATACGTCGGCCTCGCCCGCGCGCCAGCCCTATATGCCGAAGGTGTCGGCGGCCGCTCCGTCTCCGGATACGCTGATCCCCTTGCAAGTCGGAGCACTCACTGTGGAACAAATCAGCCTGTTACTGACCCACCTGCCTGTGGACGTGACCTTCGTGGACGAGCACGACACGGTGCGCTTCTATTCCGGTACGCGAGAACGCATTTTCGCACGCGATCCGGCCATCATTGGGCGCAAAGTCCAGCAATGCCATCCGCCGACGAGCGTGCATCGCGTGCAACGCATCCTGGACGATTTCCGCAACAATCGCCGTGATGTGGCCGATTTCTGGATTCAGATGGGTGGGCCGGTCGAGCAAGGCGGCCGCTTTATCCACATCCGTTACTTCGCGGTGCGCGACGCTCAGGGCGCCTATCGCGGCACTCTGGAAGTCACACAAGATGTCACCGCCATCCGCGCGTTGCAAGGCGAAAAGCGTCTGCTAGACGACTGAGAAAGAGAGCCCTCTGAGACCCCAGGCAGGGGTGACAATCTCAGTCGCACCATAACCGCTGAGGAGCGGACATCCTTTATCCCAGAGCACGCAGAGGTTTTGCGTTCCTCTCTGCGTGCTCTGGGATAAATTTTCACCGCTTGCCCGCGCCCAGCGCTCTGCTAGAACGGACCTCTCCCCAATAATAAAACGCACTCATCCCGTTTGACCAAATGGCTTGCCGGGCATAACATAGCGGCTTGGTTTTTTCATTTCTGCGTGCTGTACGTAGAACATTCGGGTGAGGTTATGATTCGGCACGACTTGGTTCAAGAGGAAAGTGGCATCACTGTTCTGCGTGAGGTGATGCCAGGCCCCTCTCCTTCGCGATTACGTCGCTGGTTGATTGGCGAACCGTTGGCCACAGCCAAAGTGGCGGAAGAAAAAGTGGGCAAACTGATTGGCCTGGCAATCTTCTCGTCCGACGCGCTCTCCTCAACAGCGTATGCCACTCAGGAAATCCTGTTTATCTTGGCTGTCGCCGGCGCTGCTGCTTTTGGTTATACCTTTCCCATTTCGATTGCCATCGTGGTGCTGCTTGTCATCGTCACCCTGTCTTATGAACAAACCATCCACGCCTACCCGGATGGTGGCGGTGCTTACATCGTAGCACGCGATAACTTGGGCGAATTGCCCGCCAAAATTGCGGCGGCCGCCTTGCTCACCGATTACATTCTCACCGTAGCTGTCTCGGTTTCCTCAGGTGTAGCCCAGATCGTTTCCGCTTACCAGAGCTTGTTCCCCTACCGAGTCTGGATCGCAGTGGGATTGGTAACGCTGATCATGCTGGTCAACTTGCGCGGTGTGCGCGAGTCCGGTTCCATTTTTGCTGTGCCGACCTATTTCTTCCTCGTTACAATGTTCCTGACTGTAGGGACAGCCTTTTACCGTTACTTGAGCGGTGATCTGGGTTATGTAGAGAATCCACCCGCGATGGAGACCAGTGAGAGCATAGCAGTTGTCACGCCATTCCTATTGTTGCGAGCATTCTCAAGCGGCACCGCCGCGCTAACCGGCATCGAAGCCATATCGAACGGCGTCCCAGCTTTTAAGGAACCGCGTAGCCGTAACGCCGGTATCACGTTGCTTTGGATGTCTGGCATCCTGGGTTCTCTCTTCCTATGCATCTCTTTCTTGTCGGTGCACATCGGTGCCGTGCCTGCCGAAACGGAGACGGTTATCTCCCAGCTGGCACGTACCACGTTTGGCGACCAGGGCATCCCGTACATATTGGTCATCGTTGCCACAACCGTGATCCTCATTATGGCGACGAACACCGCTTTTAATGGTTTTCCTCGCCTGAGTGCGCTGGTAGCTCAGGATGGCTTCTTGCCGCGCCAGTTGGCCTATTTGGGCAGCCGGCTGGTCTTCTCACGGGGGATTGTGTTGCTGTGTCTGGTTGCGTCCCTGCTGATCATCGCTTTCCAGGCCAGTGTCAATGCCCTGATCCCGCTGTATGCTATTGGAGTGTTTCTCTCATTTACCCTTTCACAGGCCGGCATGGCACATCGCTGGTGGAAGGTTGGACACATCCCACCCGGTCAGGAGATCAAGGAACGGGGCTCGACATTGCGCTATGAGCCAGGTTGGCGGATGCGCATGATGATCAACGGGTTCGGCGCTGCGTGCACAGCTATAGTGATGTGCGTGTTTGCCGTGACCAAGTTCGTATACGGTGCTTGGATCGTACTGGTGTTGATCCCTGCGCTGGTGGTGATGTTCAGCGTGATTCATCGCCACTACCGCAACGTCGCTGCGCACCTTTCGCTGGAAAAGTATGGGGTTCCGCCGCCGGTGTCGCGTCATCGTGTCATTCTACCCATCGGAGGTGTGCATCGTGGCACGCTCGCCGCACTGCGCTATGCGCGTTCACTGTCACAGGACGTCACCGCCGTGTACGTTTCCATCGATGCAGAAGAGGCAGAGAAGGTGCGCACCAAATGGGAAACATGGGGAGAAGGCGTGCGACTGGTCATCCTCGATTCGCCTTACCGTCAAATGTTGGGGCCACTCCTGGACTACATTGAACGCATGGATGCCACGCGTCAGCCCAATGAGGTGATCACCGTGGTCGTGCCGCAGTTCATCTCACGCAACTGGTTAGCTGGCTTGTTGCATACCCAGACCGCCTGGATGTTGCGCGTCGCGCTGGCTATGCGGCCGGGCCTGGTGATCGTGGATGTGCCTTATCACATTGACTGACGGAGCGAGAACCTTTCCGAGGTGGAGAAGTACCTCCACCCCTCTTGCAGACGACCAGCCTATAGTACCTATTACCTATTGCATTCTGGAGGCTGTCTCTGTATTATGAGAGCAGATAATCTTAAAGGGAAAGGAGGTGAAAGGAGATGTTGTACCTTCCGCGTGAGAAGGGCCAGGGGCTGGTAGAGTATGCGCTGATCCTCGTCCTGGTAGCCATCGTGGTGATCGCCATCCTGCTCCTGCTCGGTCCGATCGTCGGCAACGTGTTCAGCAACATTGTCAGCAACTTGTAGTTTGGTGTTCCGATTCATTCAATTGGACATAGTACCCCATTCATTTGGGCCCCATCTCAGGTGGGGCCCTTTCATTTTGTTGTCTCATTAACATACGAACTATTCAGGATCAGCAAGCAACCTCTTCCTGGGAGTCACTCTCCAACGGAAGCGGCTTGGGGGAGTTCTCGAGGCCCGCAGGGGATGGCATTTCTACCCGAGGCACCTCGGACTTCGTGACGTGCAATCCCGCTTCGGGATATTTGATGCGCGGATGAAACGCGCCTTGCAACATCTGCACGAAAGTCTCGCGGATTGCGTTTAACTCTCGCATGGTTAGATCACATTCATCCAGCTCACCGTTCATCAGGCGTTCCAGGATCACTTTGCGCACAACCTGGTCGATTTCTTCGACCGAGCCCGGGTTGCTCGCGCGCACTGCCGATTCGCTGGCGTCGGCGAGCATCACAATAGCAGTCTCCTTGCTGCGGGGACGTGGCCCGGGGTAGCGGAAAGCTTCTGCATCCACTTGGGTCGGGTCTTCGGCGGCCTCGAGCGCCTTGTTGTAAAAATAGCGGGTCAAGCTGGTACCCTGATGCTCGGCGATGAACGCCTGAATGTCAGGGGGCAAGCGATACTTCTTGGCTAGTTCAAGGCCATCCTGGACATGATTGAGAATCACCCGCGCGTTCGTATAGGGATCCAGACGTTCCTGGACACGATTGCCGTACATCTGGTTTTCCACGAAAAAGTAGGGGCGCAGGATTTTACCAATGTCATGATAGTAGGCTCCGACGCGGGTTAACAGGGTGTCAGCACCGATGCGTTCGGCTGCTTGTTCCGCCAAGTTGCTGACCAGCAGACTGTGGTGATAGGTGCCCGGTGCTTTTAGCAAAAGCTGGCGCAACAGAGGCTGTGTCGGGCGCGCAAGATCGAGCAGCTGGAGCGATGTGGTGATGTGGAGCACCGAACCGGCCACGAAGAAGATCAGCAGAGGCAAGCTCGCCGACAATGTCCCGTTCGCAAACGCTGCGCCCATTAATTGGAGCAGACCCAGGGGATCGATCGTGCGCGCGGGGACGCGAAAGATCAAAATCACCAGCATATTGCAGAGCGTCACATAAATGCCGGCCCATAGCAGGCGGTTGACGCGCTCGACACGCCCCAGACTCAACGTGCCCACCCAACCGGCAACCAGGTAATATACCATTAGCTCGAGTGCCCCATTTGTGACATATCCTACCGTCACGCTGGCAATCGTGGCCACCAGCATGCCAAAGTGTACGTCAACAAGGGCACCCAACACGATGGGCCAGGCGGCCACAGGGAAAAGGTAAGGCAATAGAGTACGTCCGGGTACCAGCGTCCGAATCAGCACCATAAAGAGCAAAGAAAACCCAAACGTCAGCCCCAGATAACGGCTATCTCCGAGCCGCCGAGGACGAAAACGCCATATGTAAACCCCCACCATCAGGGAGAGGATGCCCAGATATGCCAGCGTGCCCAACAAGGAGCGCGTTGGCGAATCGGCCTCACGTAACCCGAGCGCCCGGAAGGCCTCCAGATGCTCCGGACGAACCACCTCACCCGCGCGCACGATCACCTCATTCTGCTCAAAGGTGACGGAGATGGGCAGCACACTCTCACGCGCCAGGCGACGTTCCTCCGCTGTGCGCTCCTGGTTGATGAAGGTGTTGGGCTGAATCAGATCTTCGACGATGGCCACAATAATCTGTGCCGCCTCGTCGCTCACGTCTAAGCTGATCAATGTGGGGAGGCGACGCCGCACCGCTGCCAGCTGCGCCGGACGGATCTCAGTGCGCATCGCTTGGTCGAGCACCGAGATCACTTCGCCTTTGATCATCTGCCAGGTGTTATTGTCCGCTGTGAGCACCTTGTTGATGATCGTGTCGGTCAGGACCAGGTCGTTGACCGCAGCGATCAGCTCGCGCTTCTCTTCGAGGGTGGTATAAGCATCCGCCCGCACCGAGTCGAAATAGTCGAGGATCTGGCGCGCACGCGCAATCTGGCGTCGGGCAATACTGGCATCGGGCAGGTCGTAGATCTCCGCAACGGCTGCTTCCGCACGCGCCCGCGCGGCTTCGGTTTCCACTTCACTGACATAGGTGATGCGCCGCGGAGCCAGGATGTCGCGTGGCGCGACGTCCCCTACCTGGAGATGTGCGATATAATCCTCCGAGGGAAAGTGCACTGTCAGGATGGAGCTGCTCAGCAGGACAAAGACCAGTCCCAGCAAGATGCCGGGCAAAATCGCACGTCTGGGTGCTGTGGGCGATTGCCCATCAGCGATTAATCGGGGCTCGCTCGTCTTATCACTCCCTCTCACCACTCTTGTCTTCAGAAATCGCCACACCCATCGTTCCACTGTGCGCTGTGTACCAGCGCCATCCTAACCTGTCGTCAATCCCGCCCGCGATACCTTGCAAGCTGAAGAGGCGCTGCAAGAAATCGCGCTCACGACGCACAAGCATCAATTCACGGTGCAATCGTCCCATCGCCGAGGGCTCCTCCAGCAGGCGTTGCTTTTCGGTGAGATCGACCTGCAAGCTCCGCGCGACATAGAAGGACATCCGGGAAGGATCAGTCGGGAGGTTAAAATATTCCACCGGCAGTGAGATGCCCGAGAGCAACACAGTCATTGTCAGATAATCAGTGAACTCGTCCGGAAGATGGCGCAACAGATGATGGATGTCCACTCCGGCAGGAATGGAGTCTTCATCTTCCCAGAATTCGACCACTGCCATGGGAAAGGGATGCTCAGATTCGATTTGCTGGAGGACACGAAAACGCTGCTCTCCCATCGTCAGCAATCTGACCCGCCCTTCTCCGATGTCCTCCCAACGCACGATGTGGGCCACCGTTCCCACCGAAAGCGGCACATTATCCGAGCTGAGCAACACCACACCAAAGCGCCGGTCGCCCTTCAAACACGCTTGAAAGAGCGCTTTATATCGCTCCTCAAAAATGACCAAAGGCAATGCCATGCCGGGGAAAAGCACCGTTCTGAGAGGAAAGAGAGGCAAGCTTCGCATGGACATACGCATCTCCCCACTTAGACAGACCTTCAAGATCGCTTCATACACCCAAGGAGCGAAAGCAACACCACGAACGACAGTACATTATGGCGGGGCTGCTGAAGGCCCGGCAATATGGTCCTTCTCGGCCATCGGGACACCTCGAAGCAGGGCGATGGCATGAGGCAGCGCGGGCGCGATAACCGAAAAATTTTCCCGCGCCGCCTTAGGGCTGCCTGGCAAGTTGACGATGAGTGTCCGTCCCCGGATGCCGGCTACGGCCCGGGTCAGCACAGCATGGGGGGTTATCTGAAGCCCGTAGTGTACCATCGCGAACACCAGGCCAGGAGCTTCCCGTTCGATGAGGGAACGGGTCACTTCCGGCGTGATGTCACGCGGCGCAAAACCGGTGCCCCCGGTGGTCAGGATGAGGTCCAGACGATCCTCGTCCGTCCATGCAATCAGGGCATGATGGATCGCTTCCCAATCGTCTGCCACGATGGCATAGCGCACCACCTCTGCTTTGAGCGCTTCAACGACGGCCTCACGCAGCGCTGGGCCACTTTGATCGACGTACTCACCTGCGAAAGCACGGTCGCTGACCGTCAAGATTCCCACGCGCATCATCGCCGGCTACTCCAGGTTCCCGTCAACCAGCTCACGCCACGGTCCCAAGACCCCTTCATCCGTCACCCCGTAGTACACGTGGATATTACCATCCAAGTCGCGCTGTACCAAGTCGTAACGCAGTTTACCTCCACGTTTATACTTTCTCAACAAGCCTATTGTGTTGCTCCAACGTACCGTCTCTGGCCTGACAGGATGTTTGACATGTTGGGTGATCGCATAGCGCCATAAGCGCCTTGCGGAACGCTGGGTAACGTTGTGCACTATGTCGCCGTTGCGCAAGTCGCGCATGCTGTAATAACGAACACCCTTGCGCTCTTCGGACTCCAGGATTTCCACACCGGTCTTGGGTGGTGGCACCGGCGCAACGGTCGGAGATACTTCTTGGGTTGTTTCGTGCTCCTCCACGGTCTGCTCTGTGGATGCTGGAGTTTCTGCGATTTGACGTTGCGGCTTGAGCGCCAGGGCAACGATCTCATCCCGCACGGCCAGAACTGTCTCGCTTTCGTTGCGAATGTAAATCTTGCTGTCGTCCACCGCGTACGGGGGCTCATCACCTGCCGGAACGGCCACCCGTAACACGGTCTTTCCACCCGTCTCCAAAGCGTCGATGGTGACCGACAATGGGGGCGTGATATGTCGTTCGATCTCCGTGCGCAGTGAGTTGATCGACTCGGGCACACTTTCGACCCCTACGGGAGGCACTTCAGGATTGGCAGAGACGCCAATGTAGATGGTGCCGCCATTGGTGTTGGCAAAGGCGCACACATCGCACAAGATCGCGTGCAGGCGTCCGCCACGGCGCGCCATCGTCTCATAAAAGGATTGCACGATGTTGGGTCCCTGCTCGCGCGCCGCCTGGACATGGTCGAAGGGTGCCTGGGCGGCGCGATAGGGACGTGTGCGCGCAAAGTCCTGCCCCTGAAATACCTCCAAGATGGCTTCAAACGAAGCCTCGCTCAGCAACATCTCCGTAATACGGTCACCCACGCCCAGATGGGATTTGTCGTCGGGTGGACGGACCAGATAGTGGGCGTCGGAGCCTTGAATACAATGCATACGCCGAGGATAACCCGGTTTGGAGCCATTGAAGAAAAGCGCGGTGCGCCGCGGGCTGCGGCTTTCCAGGTCGGTCACCTCGAGGGCATGCAAGTGAGGGTCTTGGGTGTAGGCGATGCGAGTTTGACCCCCGAAGTCAAAACCTTGCAATGCTACCCCATGCGCTGCGTTCACGTGAGCAGCGATCACCAAGCCTCCCGCCTCGTGGATGATGCGATAGGCGGTCAACACATCCACCGTGGCCCCCACTTCGGTCGAACCAGCATCCAGCTGGTCGGCCGGGATGTTAAGGCGGCGCAGCACGTACTCCAGATCGCGGATGCTCGTGTTGGGAGAGAAGATGCCTAAGATGTGGAAGCCCAGTGTCGCGGTGAACTCAAATCCGGGCAGCACCAACACCTGACTCAGCAGCTGACGATACTCCTGGAGCGTCTGTTTCTCCTCAGGAAGGATGCGACCGCGCGCGTCCAGCAGCTCCAGAGTCTCGATCTCTTTTTGCATTGCGGCATAGCCTGCGACAGTGTTGTGATCGGTGAAGGCGATGATGTCGAGACCACGCCACGCGGCGCGGCGCAAGATGTCCAGATATGAGACGCCTGGCTGCGCATAGTCCGCTGAGGCAGGTGTATGGATGTGCAGATCTACCCGATACCACTGCCTGCCAGCCCGTTCCGAGTATCGCCTGTTGCTCACGTGCTCGAATCCCCCGAAATCTGCAGCCCGAGATTGCTAGGCGAGGGTTCTCCCCCGTCCTGATGCGAGGTCATTTTTCCCTCTTTAGCCGGTGCCTCTGTCGGCTTTTGTTGGGAATTCTGACCATCCCGCAGTGCGATGTTGAGCACCTCATCCACGTAGTCCACCAGAATGATCTTCATCTCCTGGCGCACGTGTTGGGGCAGCTCATCTAGATCCTTTTCGTTGCGGCGCGGGATGATCACCGTGCGCAGGCCAGCACGATGGGCCGCCAGCACCTTCTCTTTGATCCCACCCACCGGAAGCACGCGTCCGCGCAAAGTGATCTCCCCGGTCATGCCGATGTCATCCCGTACCGGCCGTTCCGTCAGAAGGGATGCCAAGGCGGTCGCGATGGTGATCCCGGCAGAGGGACCATCTTTGGGCACCGCACCGGCAGGCACGTGGATGTGAATGTCGTTTTTGTTGAAGAAATCCTTGTCGACTCCCAGCTGATCAGCCTTAGAACGGATATAGCTCAGCGCAGCCTGGGCGGACTCTTTCATCACCTCGCCCAGCTGCCCAGTGATCGTCAGCCCCTTTTGTCCCGGCATTTTGGTGGCTTCCACAAAGAGCACATCTCCACCAGTAGGGGTCACAGCCAGGCCAGTGGCCACGCCGGGGATCTCGGTGCGCTCCGCAGCTTCGAAGAAATAGCGCGGTTTTCCCAGATACTCGCTGACCTGTGCCTCATCCACGAAGACGCTTTGGGCGACGCCCTCGGCGATGCGCGTCGCCACCTTGCGGCAAATGGCACCGATCTGGCGCTCCAAGTTGCGCACGCCAGCCTCGCGGGTGTATTCGCGAATGATTTTGAGCAGGGCAGCCTGGCTGAAGGAGATCTCGTCCGGACGCAGGCCGTTCTCCTTGATCTGACGCGGCACGAGGTAGCCCTGAGCGATGTGCAGCTTCTCGTCGTCGGTGTAGCCGGAGAGCTCGAGCACTTCCATACGGTCGCGCAGTGGGCCGGGGATAGTGTCGAGCACGTTGGCAGTGGTAATGAACATCACCTGGCTCAGGTCGAAGGGGACATCCAGGTAGTTGTCGCGAAACTCGCGGTTCTGTTCTGGGTCCAGGACTTCCAGAAGGGCTGAGGAAGGATCACCGCGCCAATCAGCGCCGATCTTGTCCACTTCGTCCAGCATAAACACCGGGTTTTTGGAACCGACGCGCCGAATGGCCTGGATGATACGCCCTGGCATAGCTCCGATATATGTGCGGCGATGGCCGCGAATCTCGGCTTCGTCGTGCACGCCTCCTAAGCTCATCCGGATAAACTTGCGCCCCATCGCTCGTGCAATAGATTGGCCCAACGAGGTCTTACCGGTGCCTGGCGGGCCTACGAAGCACAGAATGACTCCCTCGCGTTCCTTACGGATCATATCGTCGAGCGGTTCTGGTCCCGATTCGGCTGCTTGGCGCTCGGCCGCGCGTTCCAGGCGCAGCTTTCGCACGGAAAGATATTCCAGGATGCGCTCTTTGATCTTCTCCAGGTCGTAGTGATCCTCGTCGAGCACCTGACGCGCTCGGGCAATGTCCAACACATCCTCGGTGGTCACCGCCCACGGCAGCGAGGTCAACCAGTCCAGGTAGGTGCGAATTACACTGTACTCTGCCGCCGCCGGCGGCAGCTTCTCCAACCGGCTGAGCTCGCGCAACGCTTCCTTCTCAGCTTCCTCGGGCATGTGCGCTTCAGCGATCTTCTTGCGCAGCTCCTCGATTTCGACTTGCTGCTCGTCACTTTCACCCAGTTCTCGCTTGATCGCCTTCAGCTGCTCGCGCAAGAAATACTCGCGCTGCATCTTTTCCATTTCGGATTGCGCCTCGCTGCGGATCTTTTTGCCCAGCTCGAGCACTTCCAGCTCATGGGTGAGGATGCCGGTCAGGTGACGCAATTTATCGGTGACCTGATCGAGCTCCAGCACCTTCTGCGCATCTTGGAGGTCCATGCGCACACTGGTTGCCACCATATAGGCCATCTGGCGCGGGTCGGTGGTGTTGGAGACGGCCATCATCAGCTCGTCCGGCAGATGAGGCACCAATGCCACCAATCGCCCGAAAAGCTCCACCACGTTGCGCATCAGCGCTTCGGTCTCCAGGCTTTGTTCCGGAGGCATAATATCGGGAATGGGTGTGACTCGCGCTTTCAGGTAGGGCTGTTGGGTGGTCCATTCATCAATTCGAATGCGCTCGATGCCTTGTACAATGATGCGGATCGTACCATCGGGCGCCTTGATCAGACGATGGATGATGGCCACCGTGCCGACCTGGTAAACCTGATCCGGTCCGGGCTCATCCAGCTCTGGGTCCTTGGAGGCCACCAGGCCCACGTAGCGGTCCCCTACCGCCACATCATCAATCAAGCGCACCGAACGTGGTTGGCCAACTGTCAAGGGCACAACCATCAGCGGGTAAACGACCACCCCGCGCAAAGGAAGGATGGGCAATTCAGCAGGGATAGGCGGAGTAGAAGATAAATGTTGTGCTTCTTCGGCCGTTCTTTCAGGTGACGTGTCAGAACCCACGGTCGGCATATCAATATCTCCTGTCATCCTTAGGCAGAGTGATAATCAAAAATCCGTTTTGGTAAGAAGCAGTGATGGCCTCGGCGCGGATAGGCATCGCCAGGTGAATTTCTGCCCCAAACTCGCCATAGGGTATTTCCATCTGGTGATAACCTAACTTTTCCTCCCGGTCATGGCGGACGCCGCGCACGGTCAAATGCCCATCTGCGAAGGTGATGTCGAAGTCGTCCTCCGACATCCCGGCGATCTCTATTCTGACCACCAACGCATCGCGTGTCTCATAAACGTCTGTAGGAGGGCGCCACATACGCCCTGGATAACCGACGCTCCACTGGCGACCGTAAAAGATAGCACCGATAATCTGCGTCGCCTCCCCCAAACGTGCTCGCGTGTACCGGATCGGCATCATAATACTCCTATATAAGGCTTTCGGAACCTTAAACTTTATCAATTATACGATTATACCATTGATATCGGTAGGAGAGCAATTGTGTGGAGTTGTTCGCTTCTTCTGAATATTCGCCGCGGACTATCGCCACAGCTTCTCGTGAAAATTTCACCAGGAGAGATACAGAGCTACACTACCCTGCTCAACATGCCATTGACAGGGTGCTTTGCGCGTGTCATGATATGCACAAGCAAGTAGATACCTTTCTACGGAGGTTCTCATTTAGCGATGACTACCATCACCCTACGCGAGCTGTACGAATGGTGTAAGATCCCCTATTACGAGCTGGAAGGCCATCCGCGCCTCAAGGTGCGCTTTCGCCTGTGCAAGGATGCGGCGGAGATGGGGCAGCTCATGGCACGCGAGCTGGTCGAAGAGATCAAGGCGCACAACGCACGCGGCGAGGTGACCCGCGCCATCATCCCGTGTGGCCCCAGCTGCTGGTACAAACCATTCACCGACCTGGTCAACCGTGAACGGGTGAGCTTGCGCAACCTGGTTGTCTTCCATATGGACGAATGTCTGGACTGGCAGGGTCGCGAGCTGCCGCGACGGCACCCTTATAGCTTTCGCGGCGAGATGGAACGCCTCTTCTACGATCCAGTAGACCCCGAGTTGGCCGTGCCTGAGGAAAATCGCAACTGGCTGACCCCCGCTACGATGGAACAGGTGCGCGAACGCATCGCATCGGCGCCGATTGACATCACCTACGGCGGTTGGGGGCAGGACGGCCATATCGCCTACAACCAGGCGCGGCGGCATCCCTACAGCCACATCACTATCGAGGAGCTGCGCAACTCCAGCATCCGCATCCAGGAGAACAACTGGGATACCATTCTGGCACTGGCACAGCGCACGTTCGGTTGCGCCTACCAGTTCGTGCCTCCTATGTCCATCACCCTGGGCATCAAAGAATGCCTCGCGGCAAAGAAGGTGCGCCTGTTCAGCGACACAGGTGCCTGGAAGCAGACCGCGTTGCGCGTGGCGCTGTTCGGGCCGATCACCCCGGAGTATCCCATCACCCTGCTGCAAGAGCATCCGGACGCGCTTATCACCGCGACTATTGACACGGCGCGCCATCCTATTAGCGAGCATCCGGAGTGGGATTTGGGGGTGTGAAATCTACTCTCTGGAGGATGTTCAGGACGCCAGGGATCGGTAGTATGTTGCATCCTATCCCTCACGATTTAGACAGATTGACGCATAATCGTGGTGTTGATTCTGGTGATCAGGGGTCTAGAGAGAAGGGGTGCAATGAATGGACTGCAAGAGGTGGGGTAGCTTCTGCCCAAAATGACGCATGATGTGCTCTTAGAGTGCCTGATGATTTCCGAGCGTTGCATACACGTCCGGCCGTCGCAATCTCAGCACGGGCATCTCACTTCGCCGCTTTTGCACCAGCGTGCGCTCCAAATTTGCAATGAGCACACATTCGTCCTCTTCAGGTGCGGCGGCCAATATCTCTCCCCATGGTCCTATGATCATACTGTTGCCGTAGTGCCAATGTCCGGCGGCGTCACAGCCACACTGCGCCGCTGCCAGGACGTAAGCGTGGTTTTCGATGGCACGTGCACGCAGCAGAATCTCCCAATGTTGGGCACGGCCGGTCACGCGCATAAACGCTGCCGGAATGGCAAAAGCTTCTGCCCCCGCCAGGGCCATACGGCGATACATCTCCGGGAAGCGCAGGTCAAAGCAGATCGAGAGACCCAGCACCAGATCGGGCAATCGCGCCAGACACAGCGTATCACCGGGCACGATCACCCGTGATTCGTGCCCGCTAAGTAGACCAGGCAGGTCCACATCGAACAAATGCACCTTGCGATAGACAGCGATCAAAGCACCTTGGGGATCAAACACGAGACTGGTATTATAGAAACGACCGGTCACGGGGGAACACTCGATCAAGCTGCCGGCATGCAGATAAATCCCATATTGCCGCGCGTGCGCAGCCAGCGTTTCCGTAGTGGGGCCAGGGATCGCCTCAGCCATATCGGCGAAACGTTCGAGGTCTCCCAAGAAAGTCACATATTCCGGCAACACGACCAGTTGGGCATCACGACGTGCTGCCTGCTCGACCAACCGCAATGCGCGCTCCAGATTCGCATCACGGTCTCCTGTCACATTCATCTGGACGACAGCAACACGCATCGGACCTGAACCTCCAGTTTCTTCGTTACAGGTAACGCAACCAGACATAGCAGCTGGAAAGCACCAAAGACATTGTGGTCGTGATCACTCCATAGCGAATTATGTACCAGAAAAGTGAGGAAATCGATGTCGGCCGCACTGGCAATGAGGACATTAGGTGGGTCGCCGATCAACGCGGCCGTGCCACCGATATTGGAAGCCAGTACCTCGCTGATCAGAAAGGGCAGGGGATCCATATGCAGGTTGGCGGCCACAAACAGGGTGATGGGCACCACCAGCACCACGATGGTCACGTTGTCCAGAAAGGCAGAGCTCAATGCTGTAATCAGAGCGAGAATTGCCAAAATGCGATAAGGACGACCATTCCCCAGCCGCACTGCCTGAACTGCAACCCACCGGAACAATCCCGTCTCGCGCAGGATGGCAGTGATGGCCATCATGCCGAGCAAAAGGAAGATCACATTCCAATCAACTGCATGGAATGCCTCCTTCTGGCTCAGCACCCCACCGGGCACCATGCATAGACCGCCTGACAGCGCTGAGACCGTGCGATGCACCCGCTCGCTGACAATCAGCGCATATGTGACGAAAAAAATGGCGCCAGCTATCAGGGTGGGAGACAAGGAATCACTCCGCGCCCAGCCCTCCCCGAAGAGGATGAGGTAAGCCACAGACGGTCAACAATAAGGCAAGCAAGCTGATGTATCCGACCACGTGATAAGTCTCATCCACCACTGGGAGACCAGGTAGCGGATGCTGATGTATCCGTCTGAACACCAATTCCCCCGGATCATCTCGACGCACGCATACAGGGGGCTTCATCACATCCCCAGCCGTGCGCACCCGGCTGCGCTCGGCAAACTCGATCACACCCTCAAGATCGGTCACCTCGCTGAGAAACTCCTCGGGCATCTCGTGGAACAGCAGCGCGTCGGCCAGATCAGCCAAGGGGAGCAAGCCTACGAGCACGTCGTCCTCTGAGGTCACGCACACCACCTCCACGCCCGACTGCGCCGCGAGGGCTTGGGGAATCTGTTCCAACGTTGTTTCACGCCGTATAATGACCGGCTGCAGATCGAACAGCTTTGCTATATCTGCCGCGGATTTTTTGCGCCAGGCTAGCCAACCAATGTGAGCCACTTTGGGGGAACGTGTGTCCGCCTCACTTGGAGGTGCTTTATGTAGTCCGAGCACACGCGAAGCTGGCAACACCACCAGAAGGCCACTGCCCGGACGGTCGAATCCACCCACGAGCCGTTCTGCCTCCGCGATGGCACGATCCAGGATGGCCTCATCCTCGATGGCAGCCAACAGCGCGCGCCGGCTCGTTTCCCGATTCGAACAATCGATCCGGAGCACCCAATCCCATGCGACGAAGCCATTTCTGAGTGCGGTAAGCCCCTGCACTCTGCAGAATAGTCACACCCGGCACCCCGATCGATTGCCAAGCTTCCAAGAGAGCCGGCAACACGGTCAAGTCGTCCAGGACAAGCAATACCAAATGTGTCATACCTTCACCTCTCCGCTTGTCTGGAGCGCAAGAGCGTGCACGCGCCGTGAGAGTTGCCCTGCATCGCCCGGCAGGAGAAGTCGAGAACGTTCGTGACACTATGGGCACGTTGCGTGCTCTAGCTAGCTATGGTATTGTTGCTGCGATAGCAGCATGCCACATTCTGTTCCGGGGCGCAAGGGTCTATGCGTGCGATTATCCAGCGAGTTTGCTATGGCTCTGTCAGTGTTGCGGGACAATCCCCCCAAAGCATCGGCGCCGGCCTGGTGGTCTTGGTCGGTGCTACGCACAGCGATACCTCTGCCGAGGCGGCCTTGCTGGCTCGCAAGATAGCCCATCTGCGCATCTTCGAAGATGCGGCTGGCAAGATGAACCGCTCGGTGCTCGAGGTGGGAGGTGCAGTTCTGGTCGTGCCTCAGTTCACCCTTTATGCCGACTGCCGCCGTGGACGCCGTCCGAGCTTCACCGAAGCAGCCCTTCCGGACCAGGCGCGCCCTCTTATCGAGGCGTTCATCACCGCACTGCGGGCGGAGGGGATCGCCCACGTGGCGAATGGTTTCTTCGGCGCACATATGTTGGTGCAAATCCACAACGATGGCCCGGTGACCATCATACTCGATACCGCTCTACTATAAAAAAGCGGCCAAGATGACCGGCCGCTTTTTTATCGCTGCGATGGTCAAATGGATCATTTGGGAATGCTGAGCAAAGCTTGATAGGCAGGTGTCGGACCTGAGGGGGTCAATATGCTGAAGGCAGCTTGTTCAGAGCCCGGCTTGGTGACCCCATAGTTTAGATTCCAGAGAAACATCGGGCCAACCCAACCCCACGACTGAGCCATTTGATACGCCTGCACAATCCACTGCGCTTGCTCCTCGTAGGTGTTGTCCGCAGCGTATTCATAATTCGGAGGGGGCGGATTAGCCACTGCCCAGCCGAATTCGGTCGGCCATAACAACTTGTCGGCATCGCCATTGGCGAGCATCACATTGCGGTAGCCCTCCATCGTGCCGCGGAAACACCAGCTGTGATGGCGGTTCTCGAAGGGGCCACGGAAGCGCGCTGTTGGGTCGCTCACCGTCTGCCAATCGGCATCTGCTGGGCAGTTATAGCCGCTGGGATGGACGCCGATTGCATCGGAGACATTCTTGAGGCCAGCGGCATACATTTGCTCTAAGTAGCGGATATCATCGATGGCGGCACCCGGCACGTCGCCTGCCGGCGTGGGTGCGCCGCTGACTACAATGACGGAGGGATCAACGAATTTGATGGTGCGATAAGCCGCGGAAAGCAATGCCACATACTCCCCGGCAGGCATCGGGGCGCCACCACCCTCACGTGCCAGGTTCTGTTCATTCCACACCTCAATCGCTTGTACACCTGTGCGGTAACGCTGCAGCATCTCACCGATAAAACGTGCAAACGTTTCGGGGTTCGCCGGGGGACCTTCCTGGCTGAAATCGGTGTTGGCCGGCCTGGCCCAATCCGGCGCCTTGACCACGCTGAGCAGGATGTAGAAACCCGCCTGATGATAGGTCAGCATAATCTGGTCCCAGGCCCCCCAGTTATACTGTCCTTGACTGGGCTCGATGTCCTCCCAAGAGAGCTGGAACTTCACCCATTTGAAGCCCAGCCGTTTGACATGGTCCACCACCTCGCGGGATGCGCCATCCGGATCCACCTGGATGCCGTAGGCGAAACGGTTGGGTACGCCAGCGGAGGATGGAGGCGCCTTTTTGGGCTTGATGGGCTTGGGAGTGGGTGTCGCTTCTTCGGTAGGTGTGTCTTCTGCCGCTGGCGGTTCGGTCGGCTGACCAGACACCTGTACCGGGGTGAGTTCCACAGGCGTGATGGTCGGTGCCACTGCCTGGATGGGCTGTGTGGAAGGCGGAGGCAACGGTGTGGGGGTTGGGGGAACAACTGCTGCCAATTGCTGGGGTTGCTCCCTCACGAAGCGCACCACCTGCCCTCCCGGTGTGGGAGGATCCACGCGGACCTCGGGAACCGGTGGTTGCCACAGGAACGCAAATGCCACGAACGCAGCCGCGCACGTGACGGAAACCACCGAACCACCCAGTAAGATGGCAGGCAACAACCAGCGCGTATTGTTCGAACGGACCGGCCGTGGCATGGTCGGTTGAAACCTTGTGTCCCGTTGCATAGTGCTATGTCCCTTTACTTCGGCATATTGGCAAGCGCAGCATAGGCCGGCACCGGCCCGGATGGTGTTAACAGGCTGAAGGCAGCGAGCTCGGTACCCGCAGCCGTCACCCCGTAGTCCAGATTCCAGAGAAACATCGTTCCAACCCATCCCCACGACTTGGCCATCTGATACGCCTGCACGATCCACTGAGCTTGCTCCTCGTATGTGTTGTCACGGGCGTACTCGTAACCTGGATGCGGATTGCTCGAGACAGCCCAGCCGAATTCGGTCGGCCAAATCGTCTTGGCGCCATCTCCATTGGCTAACATGACGTTGCGGTACCCCTCCATAGTTCCGCGGAAGCACCAGCTGTGGTGACGATTGTCAAAGGGACCACGGAAGCTGGTGGCGGAGGGATCTTCAACCGTCCGCCAGTCGGCATCCGCCGGACAATTGTAGCCGCTGGGATGGGCACCGATCGCATCGGACACGTCTTTCAATCCGGCCGCATACATTGCGCTCAGGTAGTTGATGTCATCAATCGCTTTGCCGGCAACATCGCCCGCGGGCGTCGGGGCGCCGCTGACGACAATCATGCCGGGGTTGACCGCCTTGATCGCCTGATAGGCGGCGCGCAACATCGCCACATACTGATCAGGCGGCATGGGTGCCCCACCCCCCTCATACCACAGGTTCTGTTCATTCCACACTTCGATAGCCTGTACCTTGCCATTGTAACGGCTGGCTACCTGGGAGAGGAAGTTAGCAAACGTGTTAAAATCAGCGGGTGGTCCTTCCACGCTCATATCCGAGTTCGGTGGACGTGCCCAACGCGGTGCCTTGGGGATGCTCAACAGCACTTTAATGCCGGCGCCAGCATACGCGCCGATAACGTCATCCCACATACCCCAGTGATAATTGCCTGGCTCGGGTTCCACATCTTTCCAGGGCATCTGCAACTTCACCCAGCGGAATCCCAGTGCCTGGACATGTGCGATGTTGGCTGCCTTGTTGCCACGTGGATCTACCTGGATGCCATAGTCAAACGGTAAGTTACCCTGCGCTGGAGGTGGCGCCCCTTGGGCCGATTGAGCGGGCTGCCCAGAATCCTGCGGTTTAGGTTTGGGCTTGGGCTTAGGAGTTGGGGTCGGCGTGGGCTCTGGAGTCGGAGTTGGCACCGGCGTCGGCGTGGCAACCAGTACCTGGACGCTGCTGCGCGCTGCGGCGCTGTTACCGCCATCGGTCGAAATGGCCGCCGCAATCAAGTACTCACCGCCCTGTTGGGGCGCAGTCCACGCGTAGCGCGGCGCCGTAATGTCCGACTTGTCCTGGGCAATCACACCACCGGCATCGTCCTGCACGGTCCAGACCACAGAAAATTGATTTTCAACTGGTGGGATCACCAAGTTGATGAACTTGCGCATCACTTCCCAGATTTGGGCATCGTTGTCTTCGCCCAACAGGTTTTGCACAGCGATGCCACGCAAGTTGTATTCGGCGACGTGCAATGCTGGCGGCGTTCTCAATCCACACGGTGCGCTGCAGCCCATTGGGATCCACGTAGGCAAACCAGTAGATACCGCTGGTAGGGTCGAATTGGATACCGGTGGACTGCTGCAGCGTTTCCAGGCTAAAGGTCACCTGCTGGCCAGGGTTGACCACCGTGCTACCACCCTCGACATTCACCCGGCTGAACGGCGCCAACGCGTCGACATACGGGATCCGATGCCGGGTGCCATCCTGTATCTCCTCGATGCTGCGCGTGGAAATCAGGAGCTGGATCTTGTAACGGTTTACCTGTCCGACTGCCCATGAGAGCAGGGCGTCCATCTGTCCGCCAGGCTCATAGGCGCGCATGTCGGTAGGCACCGGGATCTTCACAATATCGGCCGCCATCCCGATAGCCGTCCAATCGTAGATTCCGGTGTCCCAACTCTCCGCCGATATCTGCACGGGCATTTCAAAGCGTACCGAAAGCAGCTTCTGATTCTGATGTAGCGCGTCGGCCAGCTCGCGGATGAAAAGGACAAAATCCTCCTTCAGTTCCGGACTGAAGCCCCGATAGTCAATGTCCACGCCTGGGTACGCGTTGCGTACAACCAGCTCGACAATGCGTTGAATATGCCGCTCGCGCGCAGCGGGATCGATCAACATGTTGTCGATCAAGTCGCTGCGCACCACCCCACTTTCCTCCCAGTTGCGCAGCGTAGGGATCACAATGAATGTGGCGCTCTGATCCGGGCGTAACAAGGCACCCAAGTCACCCCGAATCTCACCCTCGGCGTCCAGATAGAGGCCTTGAGAGTTGATCTCTACGACGGTATCGCGTGCCTGATCCGGCACCATGGAAGCAGGTGCCAAATCGGCGGATATGGAAGGTTGCAGCGGTTTGGTCTGCATAACCACTGCCGATTCAGGCAAGAAGTTGAGATTCGACTCGATGACAGCATCTCCGGGCGGGATGACATGTGGCAGCCACACCCATGCATCGCCGTTCCAGGAATAGAGATCAATTGTGCGCAGAGGGTTAACGTCGCTTGGTAGAGGTAACGACAGCACCACACGGTTGGGAGGTACATCACCTTTGAATTGGATGCGATAGAAAGGGCTTTTCATCACTAACCAAGGGGGGATGCTCTCCGCGCCGGTCAATAGGTCACTCCCAGCCGAACCCTCCAGGAAATCGCTGCGCGGTACGACCGAGAACTTGATCCGGGTTCTGCCCTGCACTCCCTCAGGCAGAATGGCGAGCTGGGCACCATCCTCCAGCACGATCACCTTGCCCTCTTCGGCGGATACCCGCTCGTAATCCCAAGCCAGCAGGCGTTCACCCAATGAGATCGGGGGGAGCAACAACCCCGCAATCAAGAGCACAACGATCAAGCCGTAGATGACCAGACCTGCCAGGGTGGTTTCAATCGCTCTCTCTAATGGGCGCAACTGTTTTCTGCTCATGTGATGTGCCATCGCTACCGAACCATCTCCTTCTCCGCGAATGTTTCATAAAAAAGAAAAGGCGGTAGGCTCTGTCGGATAACCCATGCTTCGTGGGATGACGAAATGCGGACAGGTGGTACTCGCCCACCTGGGTCTCAGGTGGTCCGGATTCATCTGCCGTTTGTCACCACAGCCCGACGTTCCCTGTCTACCGCTCAATCCTGTGTAGGATATGTTCCCATTTAAACGCATTGTACATGAACACATCTCATTTAGCAAAGCGCCGTGTTCCTTATATACAGTACTGCAGGAACAGGGAAACCGTGTCTCGGTGTGGGGCGCATCACCACCTTCGCGAGCACAGACCGAACGAGCTAATGCAATGGAGGATCAAGCAACCCCTGTGACAGCTTCATCTCCCCTGAGACAGGCAGATTAGCGACCGCGATCTGAACTGTTCTAGGGCGTCGCGATAGAGCGATTCTACATCTACATTGGCAGCGGTGTTGCCGTCGGCCAGGGGACAGGCGGTTCCTCTGGAATCGGAACCCACATTGGCTCCTCTGGAGTGGGTGTCATTGTCGCTTCGGGCCACAGCCAGGGCAGAGCATCACTCTCCGGCGAGGGTGCGGGATAGTCATCTGGTTGTGGGGCATCAGGCGATTCAGGTGGGAACATAGGCAGTGTGGGAACAGAGAACTGCTCCAACGTGGGAGTTGCTCCCACAGGCTCGGGCGGGAAGGTTTCAAAAGGCCATGGAACCGGGGTCAACGGCTCTTCCCAGGACCAGATAGGGGTGGCTTCGGGCAGCGGGTTGTCCACCACCACCGTGGAACGTCCTTCGTAGCGTCCGCCACGGCGGTCAAAAACCACTACACGCAAGGTGTAGGGCCCATTCGGATGTGGACGCGTGTCCCAAGCGGTCAGGATGCCCCCTTCGACTGGCTGCATTTGTGGCGCGCTCAGCGGGATAAATGTCTCCGGCGACCATCCGACCCCGTACTCGACCACGTAATGGGAAAAATCGGCTGCCAGGGCCACACCTTGAATGGATATGATCCCCTCGATCAGTTGACCATCGCCTGGCCAATGAATCGCAGCGATGGCCGACTCTTCGATCGAAGGGCAGGGTGGGGGTGGTTGTTCGATGCCGTGTTCGAGCGCCCATGCGCGTCCTTCAGGCGGGTAGACCTGATAATAGCGTTCTTCAATGCCCTCACCCGGCGGGCGATTGTCCAGGACGACACAGTTGGCGCGCGTATCAATGCGCAGCCGTTGGTGGATGTCGTGCTCCGGCCCCAACGGCAGCCGGTCATGGGCAAACAGCTCACGACGGCGACGCGGGCAATCGGGACTGGGGATCGTGCCCGAGTCGGCGCAGATTTCCACTTCCACCACACCGCGTGGACGCACGAAATCATGCACCGGGGTGTCGGCCAGAATGCGTTCCATAATCGCATGCCAGATAGGTGCAGCGCCGGCTAATCCGCTCAGCCCGCGCGTGGGACGGTTATCGGCATTGCCCACCCACACACCCGCCACCACATCCGGTGTGTAGCCGATCGTCCAGCTGTCGCGGAAGTCGTCGGTGGTGCCTGTCTTGGCCGCCGCCGGACGCGACAGGCGCAGGGGACTGTTGGCGCCGAACAACGGGGTGCGGGCCTCGTTGTCGGCCAGGATATGGGTGATCAGGTAGGCATGCTCTGGGCGCAACACCGCTTCTCCCGACGGAGGCTGATACACTTCGATCAGCCGACCTAACCCGTCGGTCACGCGCAATATCGCCACTGGCGGCACGCGCCGTCCTCCATTGGCGATCGCCTGATAGGCACCGCTCAGCTCCAACAAGCTCACCTCGCCACTCCCCAAAGCCAAAGCCAGACCGTGATCACCGCGCGTCAGGGTGGTGATGCCCAGCCGCTGGGCCATCTCTTGCAAAGCCGGTATCCCGACAAACTCTAATGCCTTGACCGCCGGGATGTTCAACGAATTTGCCAACGCCGCGCGCAGCAGCACGGGCCCGCGGAATTTACCATCGTAGTTTTTCGGACGATACACGCCCCCCCTTCCATCCGGATATTCCACCGGTACGTCCATAATGAACGTGGCCGGCGTCCAGCCACGTTCAAGAGCAGCCAGATAAACGAGCGGCTTGATCGCTGAGCCGGGTTGACGCGGCTGTAAAGCCATATTGACCTGACCGGCAGCACGTTCGTCGTTAAAGTCCGGGCTGCCCACCAGTGCCAGGATCTCGCCTGTCTTGGCGTCCAACACGACCGCAGCACCGTTGGAGACGTCTTTGTTGCGCAGGGCAGTTACCTGGCGTGCTACCTCCTCTTCGGCAATCGCTTGGATGCGCGGATCGAGCGTGGTCACCACCTTCAAACCGGGTTCGTGATAAAGAGCATCGGCGCCATAGCGTGACTCCAGCAACTGGCGTACGTAAACGACGAAGTGGGGGGCACGGAGCTGCACGGGAGGCGGCTTGTACTCCAAATACTGCTGATAGGCGGCCAGCGCTTGCGCCGGGGTCACATATCCCGCTTCCACCATCAGCCCCAGAACGATCTGTTGGCGCTTTTTTGCTCGTTCGGGATAGATGATCGGGTCATAAGTGGCGGGCGCCTGAGGCAGTCCTGCCAACAGAGCGGCTTCTGCCAGGTTCAGCTCGGCGGCCGATTTACCGAAGTAGGTCTGGGCAGCTGCTTCGATGCCATATGCCATATTGCCGTAATAAATCTGATTCAGGTAGATCTCAAGGATCTTGTCCTTGGAATAACGACGTGCCACCTCGATGGCCAGAACCGCCTCGCGTAATTTACGTCGCAGAGTCTTCTGAGCGCGCTCCTCTGGGCTGAGCAACACGTTGCGCACCAGCTGCTGGGTGATGGTGCTTCCTCCGGAGACCACCTCCCCTTCGCTCAGCGCATAGTAGAGAGCACGGACCACCGCAATGGGATCCACCCCCACATTGGTGTAAAAGAAACGATCCTCGGTGGCAATCGTGGCGGCGATGGCATAGCGCGAGATGCGCTGTAAGGGCACCCAGGTGCGCCGCCCGCCATGAGGATCCATAAGCTCCCACAGCAGACCGCCCTCACGGTCGTAGATCTGACTGCTGGCAAAGCGAAAAGCACGTCGTTCTAGCTCTTCAGGCAGAGGTAATTGGGCTGCTACATAGAAATAGCCGACCAGCCCGAGCATCAGCAGCCCGGTGAACAGCACTCCCCAGCCCAACATAACCCATATGAACAAGCGCCAGAATCGCCGGGCTGCCAATGGTGCCCGGAGAGGATCGGTGTGCGTCACCGAATCGCGGGGTGAGTGCGCCGGAAATAAGAGGATGGGGTCCCTTGCAACGTTCGGAACACCCTCCACAGGCAGCCTGTTAGGAGAGACCGTCGAATCGCGCAGCGGACGTATGGGGCGGGTCGGTTGATCGTTCATGGCACAGACAAAAATAAAAAAAGGACGAGACCCGTCCTCTCCACCAACGTTTAATGATGAGAACTTAACATCCGAGAATGGAGGGCCATCCTACCATTGGATGACACCCGTGCATCTCCCTCGGGTCAGAATTCCATATCCTCTTCGCCGGGAGAACGCTTGTAGCGATAGATGATGCGGCCACGCTCCAGATCATAGGGTGACACTTCAACGCGCACCCGGTCGCCCAGCAAGACGCGGATGTAATACTTGCGCATCTTGCCAGAGAGATAGGCCAGCATCTCGTGCCCGTTGTCCAGCTGGACACGGAACGTCGTGTTGGGCAAGCTCTCGATCACCGTCCCTTCAAGCACCAGTTTATCCTTGCTATCAGCCATTGCACTCCTTTCTATCCTAAAGTGCTCTCTGCACATCATTAAATTGGCTTTAATACACTGTAACATTATTCGCTGATTCCGTCAATTTTTACATTGATCTCAGATTGCTCTGCTTGCGTGAAGCGGATGAAAGAAGTGCGCCGGTGGTCCCTTCATCCCTTGGAGGTGTAAGAGGGACTGGAACGGCATACCCCAGCTGCCGTTGAGATTGCAGTGCTTGCAATATTTCTCCAGATCTCTGTACCACGATGGAAGTGCCCGCTAAGCGATGGGGGCATGTTCAACCCGGTATACCGTCGGCATCTGCTCGCTCCAACAGCGCGAGCAAGATATCGGGCAGCTGTGCGGGGGTATGCACGCAGGCGTCCGCAGCGGCGAGCTCCTCCGCCGAGCCGTAGCCATATAACACCCCGACGGCGATCAGCCCATGCGCACGGGCCGCTTCGATGTCCACGGCGCGATCACCCACCACCACAGCAGGGCGCGGCGCCAGACGCCGCAACACCTCGCCGATCATCTGCTGTTTGGTTTCCGTGGGCGCTTCGCGGCAGCGAATCATGTCGAAGAAATCGGCGATGGCATGGCTGCGCAACACTTCGTGGGCGTAGCGCGGCGAGGCATAGGTGCACAGAGCCATCGCGCCGACGGCAGGGCGCAGGCGTGTCAGGGCCTGATGGATGCCATCGTAGAGGCGCGCGCTGCGCGAAAGCAGCTCGTGTTCCCGCTGGAGCACCGCAGCCAGCACTTCATCCGCCAGATCGGGGGGACATAGAGAGCGCACCCAACGGTGGAACTCGTCTTCCAGTGGGCCGATATACGAGACGATCTCTGACTCGCTGGGCGGCTGCAAACCATATGCCGCCAGAACCTGCTGCACGGCCGGCACGGTGGCGCAGTCGGAGCGGAACAATGTGCCGTCCAGATCGAAGATGATCAGTCCGCGACGATGGTCCCTCGAGCGTCTGGGTGGGCTCATGACACAGGTTGTAATGCGTCAAAGCGAGCGATTTGGTCGGCCAGGAATTGCGCGATCATCTCATCGGCAAAGGGCCAGGCATACAGAAAGGTGACCGTGGGATGGCGTTGGCGTGCGCGCGCGATGGCGGCGGGGATTTCCTTTTCAGCATGGTCGCCACCACGTGTGAGCATGGGGGTGAGCACAATCACACGTTGCGCGCCGCGTTGGACGGCGATGTCCAGTCCCTCCTCCACATCGGGGGCGCAGAATTCGTTGAAGGCTACCACCACTTCGTGCCTGCTCAGCCGGCTGAGCTGGGCTGCGATCGCCTGAGAAGCGGCGTAGAAGGGGTCATTGGTCGGCGTGCGCGGCCAGGTGCGCACCCGCCGGTCCAAAGCGCGTAGCTGCTCCTCCAAGCGGGCGCGTTCCTCCGGCGCAGCGCGCCTGATCTGGGCGCGCAAAGCGAAGAGCATGTCCATATCTTGATGGGGCAGGTCGTTGGGCAACGTCCCATGCATGGCAAGCACAATGATCGTCTTCACAGCAATCGTGCGCCGCAGCGTCCCCTCGCTCCCATGAGGGGATAGCACCCGCCGGGGGGTGCTATCCTCTGCCGACGCTGCTCTAGATGAAGATAATCTGAGCGCCCTCACTGATCTCCATGAACTCCATAGCGCCCAGCACTCGTTCCACGCCCGGAAACAGGTCATCCTTGGTTAACTTCATCATGTCCATGGACATCTTGCATCCATAGAGATGTCCTCCTGCGTCCACGATCATCTGCAGGAACTCGCGCACGGGCGGGAAGTCCAGCTTGGCGATTTCCTTCTTCATCATCGAAGTGGCCATAGCGGTCATGCCGGGCAGAATGCTGATCAAGTTGGGCATCCCCATGCTCGGGTTGCCCAGGGGGGTGATCTTTAGATGATCCATTTTGCGATCCACGATCATATCCAGGCCCCAGAAGGTGAAGAACATATGCACCTCAATACCCGACATGAGCGCAGCATTGGCCAGCACCATACCCGGATAGGCCATATCAAGGCTGCCTTTGGAGCAGATGATGGCCAGCTTGCGCTGTTTTTCTTCGTTCATTCCGTTCCTCCTTACTTTAATCTATTCTCGGCGACGGATCAAATACAACCGGTCGGCTTGCCCAGGCCAGCAATGCGTGCCACCTTCTTAGCGGGCCCTTTGGGAAACAGGGTGTAGAGCGTCTTGGTGTCCACCCCACCCTCTTTGGTGATGCGGCGCAGGGTGGGGGGCTCGCCACGCGCGCGGTAGTCGGCGCGGCAGAATTCGATCACCTTCCAGTGCAGGTCGGTCAGCTGCTCGATGCCCTCCTCACGGGCGATCTCCTCGGCGATCTCCCTGGTCCAATCATCCGGGTTGCAGAGGAAGCCCTCCGCATCCACTTCGACCACTTTTCCGGCGATTTCACGAGTTGGCATTGTGTGTCCTCCTTATCTGTAAAAGATTTTCGTTGCACAAATGTTCTCTATCCCGATAGGTGTATAACTCTTCGTGCTCAGCGTTCGCCCAACACGGCGATCACGTGCAAGGTACGGGCCAGCCCGCGGCGCGTCGCTGGGTTGTTCAGCTGACGCAGCAGGCTGAACAGGGAAGCATCCGCCGTGCCGTCCTCGTGCAGGGTGCTCAGTGCGCGTTGCAGCAGGTGCTGCGTCTCCGGTCGGGCAAGCTCCTTGAGCGTTGCCACAAGCGGTACGATGTTGTGGCGCAGCTGTTCCAGTTCCTCGCGGCTGAACGAAGCCACCACCCCGTCAAACGCGTCGAGCAGGGCGCCCAGGAAGGCAAAATAGCCCTTGCGCTCCATTTCATCGAGGCGGTTCATCAATGTGATGGCTACGTTGCGCGTGAGCGGGCTGAAATCCTGCCAAAAATCCATGGCGCTTTCCAGATATTCCAGCAGCTGCCCCAAGAGGCAGGTGTCGCGCAACAGCCGCTTGAGCAGGAGAAGCACATTTTCGATGCGCGCACATTGCTCCACCTCCTCCAGCTGCTGGGAGAGGAGTTGGAAAGCTTCCTTCGAGACAATCCCCAGGTCGGCGACCAGCTCGTCCCATTCTTGTTGGCGTTGGCGCTGGCGCAGAGCTTCCTCGGTTAGAAACTCCACCTGGGCGGTCAGCCGATCGATTTTCTGCGTGAGATCGGCGAGCGTGCTCTCGGCGAGGGCCATTGTCTCTTCTGCCATTGTCTCCTCCTACTGCCACTTGCCGGCCATGGACATATGGGTGGTGATGGGCAGTTCCTTGCCCTTGAGCAGCAGGTTCCAGTACATCCAGCGGAACATCATCTTGCCCCAGTGGTTGATCGCGGACTCCTGCAGGAGCGAGAAGGGGCCCAGACCGGGCAGCGGATAGCGACCTGGCAATGGCTCGACATCGTAGTTGAAGTCAATCAAGAAGCCCTTGCCGAAGCCGGACTCGATGTAGCAATTGGCGTGACCGTCAAAGCGCGCGGTCATCTCCAGGCCATCAATGTAGCGCAGGAAATTCTCGGTGAAGATCTCCGCCTGGAAATGAGCCACCGAGCCCGCCTTGGAGGTGGGCACGTCGGCGGCATCGCCCAGGGCGAAGATGTTGGGATACTGGGTCGAGAGCAGGGTATGCTTATCCACCGGCACGTAGTTGGTATCGTTTCCCAGCCCGGAGCGCGCGATCACGTCGTCGCCCATGTGGATGGCCACGGAGACGAGCAGGTCATATGGGATCTCCTGGCCGTCGTAGGAGATGATCTTGCGTGCCTCGGCATCCACCGATTCGATGGCGAACTCGGGCACCACGTGGATGTTCTTCTCGGCCAACAGATTGCCCAGCAGCTGCGAGGCGCGCGGCTTGGTAAAGGCGCCGGGCAGCGGCGTGGCGAGGGTGAGCTCCACGCGCGAGCGCTTGCCCTGCTCATGGAAGTACCAATCGGCCAGCAGGAGGAACTCCAGCGGCGCAACCGGACATTTGATGGGCATCTCGGAAATGTTGAGCACCAGGTGTCCTCCCTCCCAGCCGCGCAGATGGCGTGCCAGCGCCACGGCGCCCTCCAGGGTGTAGAACTCGTGGATGGACTTGCGCCATTCGGGCCCGAGCAGCCCGGGAACTTCCTCGTAGCGGGGCTGAGAGCCGGTCGCGATCACCAGGAAGTCATAGGGGAGATAGCGATTGTCCTTCTCCAGGCGTACGCGGTTCTGATCCGGCTCGATCGCCTCGATGCGTGACAGGATCATCTTGACGCCCGGCGGGATATAATCACGGCGCGGTTTGAGCACATCATTGCGTGTGTAGATGCCAAAGGGGATGAACAGGTAGCCCGGTTGATAATGATGCACTTCGCTCTGATCAACGATGGTGATATCCCATTCCTCTGGATCGAGCGCCCGTCTTAACTTGTTGACCACGATGGTGCCGGCAGTGCCGGCGCCGAGTACCAAAAGCCTTTTCATTGTGTCCTCCCTACGCGATATGCGTCGAAATAGTTTTTGCGCTATGCTGCCATCTATCTGCACAGGCCGACACGGCTGCGCGCCGGACGGGATGATGCCAAAATGCCCCCTTCATCAGGATAACCGCCCTCAGCGCGTGAGTTGAGCGATCGCAGCGAGCTTTTCCATTAGTTTCCACCGCTCATTGGCGATGTGGGCGATCACATCAGCGATGCGCTGGACCGTCTGGAGCAGCTGAGCACGGCGGGTGGCATCCAGGTAGTACACCTCGTGGATGTGTGCTGCCAGCAGGTCGGCGTCCACCCCGTGGCGTGCCGCGATCGCCTGGATCTCTTCGGGGGGCGGTGGCCAGTCATCCGGCGCGATGCCGCCCATGATCACCATGCCCTTCAGCTCATTGCCGATGCGCACCAGTCCCCGGGCGCATAACAGTCCCAGCGAAGTGGGCAACAGGCGTGCCCCCAGTTCGGGCGTGGCGCCGAGGGCATGCCAGCTGGATATACATGCACGGATGGCGTGTGGCACGCGGCTGATGGCGCAGAAGAGCCCACACGGCCGGCTGACTTCGGTGACCGGATTGCCCTCCAGGTCGGTGATGACCACCATCACACCGGAGAGCTCGGCGAAGAGGTCCTGGATCAGCTGGACACATTGCAAGGGGAGCAGAGCGGCAAGGTCATCCTGCAAGGGTGTGCCCTCGAGAAGTGAAGATGCTGCGCTCGGGGCGCTTAGAACGCGCGTCGTGGCGCGTTCTTGCAGCCACCGCTCCACTTGATCGCCAGGAAAGCGCCACTGCTTGCCCACTTTGATCGCGGGCAGTTGGCCGGCCTCAGCCATGCGGTAGATCGTCGAGCGGTCTACCTGAAGCAAGGCCTGCATATCCTTTGCGGTGAGCATTTCGGGCATAGGTATGTTATCCGTTATGCATAATATGCATACTATTTTACTGGCTGCATATCTTGCACTTAAAGCATATCATACACATAGTGCATCACTTTGTCAAGAAGGACACCCCGCTGCCAGGTTTTTTTCCTTCTCGTGTCCATTGTTCATCTAACCCGAATTTCAACGGAGTCTTTCCAACTCTCTCTAAGCGGCACAGCTTGGGAGTGCGCAAGCTCGCGGGCCAGATGGAACGGGCTCACCTTTAGAAATGTTGCGCAGATCAGAAAGCTGAGCAGCCCACCTACACCGACGCTCACCACAATGATTGGAGTGGCAATGTCTGTTTTGTCAATGGCCTGATCTAACACCAGCATTGTCACTGCCATCAGGATCGTGGCAAGTGCCAGCCGTGCCAGTGTGTCTAATAGCTGACGGCCACGTATGCTGCCCATCCGGCGTCGCAGAATCAGCAACAACGCCGCTACCTCGCCCGAGACGGCCAACGAGTTCGCCAGTGCCAGGCCACCATGCCCCAACAGTGTCATCAACAGGATGCCCAGCAAGATGTTAAGCGCCGCTGATCCAGTTGCGAAGATCAGAGGGGTGATGGTGTCCTGACACGCAAAAAATGCGCGTGTCACCAATTCCAGACAGACGTGAGCCACCAGCCCAAGCGCGTAGAAGCGCAAGGCGACGTATACGGCTTCGGTGGCAGCCGCATCGAATGCCCCGCGCTGATAAAGCAATTGGAGCAGCGGCTGACCCAGCACGATCAGAGCACACGCCGCCGGTAAGGCCAGCGCGAGCACCAGGCGCAAGGCGCCGGCCAGCGTATCGCGCAAACCTTGCAAGTCACCGCGCGCTGCCATATCGGCCAGGGTGGGAAGCGCCACCAGGCCAAACGCCGTGCCAATCATTGTCTCGGGAATTTGCATTGCATCCCAACCCCATTCCAGCGCACTGACGCTACCGGCGCTCAAACGCGAAGCAAGGTTCGTGGTCGCCAGCATCGTCAAATGGAAAACCCCCAGATCGAGCATACGTGGCCCGAAGAGGATCGCCACCCGTCGCACTGCCACCGTATGCACGTCTAGCACTGGCCACCAGCGGAATTGGTAATGCAATAGGGCCGGGGTCTTCACCAGCAGGTGCATGCATGCACCGATGACCGCCCCAACGGCCAGGCCACGGATGCCCCACAGGGGCGTGAGCCAGAGAGCGCCTAGTATTGTGCCCAAGGGATAGACCACGGGTGCCAATGCAGGCAGCCAGAAATGTTTAAGACCATGCAATGCACCGGTCTGTATTGAACTGACGGCGAAGATTATTGTGGAAAGCAAAACCAGTCGCATCAGTGCGGCTGTCTCATCCTGCAACGGCGCCGTGAAACCGGGTGCAATGATGGTGCGCACCAGCCAGGGTGCCAGAAGTGCTGTCGGGATGGCCAGAGCAACGGTTGCTAAGACCACCAAGTTGGTCAGTGCACTGGCAAGCCGCCAGGCACTCGCAACGCCCTCTGTGGTCAACAGCTGAACAAAGACAGGGATGAAAGCGGTGGTCAACGCTCCGCCTGCTATAACGGTGAACAGAAGATCGGGCAATTTGAATGCGGCATAATAAGTGTCCAATTCAGCGCCCAAGCCGAAATCACGCGCTATGAGCATGTTGCGCAGCAACCCCATTCCGGCCGCCATGGCAAACGAGGCACCAACCCACAGTGCATTACGCACCAGGTGACTCTGACCCTTGGCTATCTCCGTTGATGTGCTCATCGAAGCTATTCCACGATGGAGAGGGCGTCCATCGAGCGGGGATACCTATGGGGAGGGAGGCGCGTCATTGAGGGCAGCAAGGGCAACAGCTGCCACCTTATAGTTGGGATTCAGTTCGAGCGCGCGCTGCCAATGTTTTCGTGCTTCATCGTGGCGTCCTAGCGCTGCCAGGCCCAAGCCTTTATGGTAGTACACCTCTTCGATCTCCCCCGCGGTAGCGATCGTTGCGTTGGCCAAAGCCAGCAGCTCCTCATAACGGCCTGTCTCGTAATACGCACGGAAGGGCGCAAACTGATACCACAGCATACGCCATGGCAACCCGATGATACGCGCTCGATCGAAAGCGGCTGCTGCCTGCTCATATTCACCCAGAGCGACCAGAGCACTGCCCAGATTGAAATGCGCAAAGGGATCATCCGGACGGCTTGTCAACTCGGCCTGAGCACGTGCCAGAGCGCGTTCCCACATTACTTGGTCGTCCATCTCCTCAGCCAGGATGCTTGTCACAGTTGCGGCCAATTCTTTGGTGAACAGCAGCAGATACGTCCGGTTGAAGACTGCCCAGAGAGCGTCCATTTCGGCATATGGCAGTTGGATCCCTTGATACGGTGCGTTTGCCTTGACCCCGGTGCTCACATAAGAGTCGTACGCTATCCAGATCTGTCGCGTATCATCATAGCCGGTCAGCAGCCGATAATGTCCCATACCGTTATTGGGCTCCAGCTCAAGCCAAGTCTCAACCATCACCGGCAGCCCATTGCTCAGTAGAAGACGCAGGCGTTCCGCATCGCCGTTGACACGTACGAGCGCGAGAAGACCTTGTTGTGTGGCAAAGTCCGCCATTTCGTGGGGACTGACATTTTTGTCATCCCAATTCGGTTTGAGTGCCGCGGCGATCTCTGCCTGAGTGCGAGTGATGCCGAAATAGCTCAGGTACATAGCCAGAGTTGCCGGCCCACAGTTGTTCCATTTCTGCCACACATGGGTGATACCACTCAGCTGCACGGAAGGCGCTGCAGACAAATAGAAATGTGGTTGGTTGGAAACCGCGGAAAATACCTCTTGAGTCGGTGAGGTGATGGTAGGAGATGGGGTTGCCGTCATGACATTCGCAGGCTCGGAGGTTGGTTGTGGTGACAGCAAGCTGATCATCCAGGCATCTGATACGAGAGGCGCGGGGGACATGCGCGAGATGGGGACAGTAATGGGGGTTGCGGTCGCCTGTGGTGCACTTCGAGCAGCCGGCACACTTGCGAGTCGTACCGGTGTCGGCGATGATCGCGTCGCTGCAGCACTAGGGGTGATGGGCAGTGGTGTGGGAACAAGAGGTGCCGGGGAAGGGCGCCGCATAGACACCAGCTCCAGGCGGAGACGCAACAGGAGCTCATGCATCCCACCATAGCGAATGCTGCCCAGCACCAGCAGCGTCATGCACAACCCCAAGGTCAGCGACGCGAGCACCATCCCTGTTCCGATCAGGACTTTACATCCCTTCATAATCGCCTTTCCCCATCCTGCTCGCGCACCAATAAAAAAAGCGGCAACTCCACTTCTGGAAGGTTGCCGCAGCGGGAGCGACGGGATTCGAACCCGCGATCTTCGGCTTGACAGGCCGACATGTTAACCGCTACACTACGCCCCCTTAACCGTACGCTATTTACACTCTCTAAAAAAGATTTTAGTCTAAAGAGGCTCTCTTGTCAAGTCTGCGTGAGGAGGGTGTTGAAAAAGCTTTTGGTTACCCGCTTGATTGGCCCGTTTCCCTACAAAAATCTGAGCGGCCGAGGGACTTTTTCAACGCTCTCCGTGATCATTGATCACTCACGTAAAACGTTACCCAAAGTTGTGCTCTTTCCACCAAATGATCATATTGATCACCTGGTTGCTATTGTGCGACGTTCCTTCGGTCCATCAAACGTGGCTTCAGCAGAACCGGCCCGCTGCAAACGGCTACACCGAAGACGCTGATACGCCTTATGCCGTGGCGATATGGCGCAGCTCAGTCGCCACCGCTGGTGGCAATTCTTCGACGAAGTGGTGTTCGAAGATATCTCTCGCGATCGCTATCGCCCGCTCGACAACGCTCTGCGCGCCAGTGCGCTGCCAGGCGGTTGAATGCGCGTAGTCAAAACAGCGCGGTTGCCACTGAATCTCGCGCAGATACCTGGCAGTGTGCGGATGGCCAGCGAACTTGAGGTCCTTGAGCCACGGATCCGTCAGCACCTCCTCGGTGGCGTCAAGTGCCATCGCCTCATCGGTAGCGTCAGGCGGGGTCAACGCAGCGAAAACGTAGTCCAGGATCTCATTGTCTATAACCGCCTGCACGAAGCTGGATACCATGAACTGCTCCATAGTGGATGTGGGACCCTGGATGAGGCTGGCGCCAGCGTGGGTCAACGCGTATACCTGAGTGGCGCGTTCGCACGCTGCTTGTGGGTCGGGCTGGTGTGCATCGGATGTGGCGGCGACATAGACCGGCAGTCCATAGAAGCGCCCCAACTTCGTTGCCAGCAGCATGATCCGCAGAGCGTGTGGGCTGGCCGAGGTAACGCCCAGCGTGCGCATGTTGCCGACACCGCAGAAGCCGGTATAGCACACTGGCGCACCCGGGTGCACCAGCTGTGACACCACAAAGGTGACCAACTGCACTGCGTTGAGATGGACCACGGCACCCACAATCGTGCCCGGTGCTGTGACGCCCGCCATGCCGTAGTGCCCCACACTGAGGGGTATTCCGGCAGCGCTGGTGGCCAGTAGTGCCTCAGCCACTCCCTCGGGGATGTGCAGGGGTGGCTCGGCGTTCAGCCCTACCATAAAGAGATGTGGTGGTGGGGTGAGCAAGAAGCCCCTGGTGCCCAAAAGTGGCTCGATGAAACCATCCAGCTCTATCAGGAAAAGCACCCCAATGTCACCATCGAGGCGGTTTTGCAATCGACCGACAGCCTGATTCCCTCCTTCCAGTCGGCGATGGCCGCGCAGGAAGGCCCGGATATCCAGTATTTCTGGGGCGGTGTCTGGACGCTCGAGTTTGTCTGGGGCGGTGGCGTAGCACCGATCGACGACCTCATTCCTGCCGAGGAGCTGGCTCATTATATCAACAACTTCGAACGCACCTTTGATGGGAAGATCTGGGGCGTACCGTGGTATCTATCCGGCAACCCGTTTGTCTACAACCCCTCTCTCTTCGAGAAAGCTGGTCTAGATCCCAAGAAGCCCTTGGAAAACTGGGAGGAGCTGATTGCCGCCTGTGGTAAGCTCAAGGCGATCAACGTCATTCCCATTTCCGGCGGGCTTAAGGACGGTTGGTTCGGTGGCTGGCTTTATTCCATCTTGGGCCGCCAGCCCCACGACAGTGAGAAGGACATTATGGCGGCAGTCATCGGCAAGGCCAAGTTCACCGATCCCAAGCATGTCGAATGGTGGAAACGGCTGGCCGAGCTGCGAGATGCCGGCTGCTGGAACGAAGACATCAACTCGCTCGACTACCAGCAGGGGATGGATCGCTTTGTGCAGGGTCAGGCCGCTATGATCTTCGGCAACGATACCTTCCTGAAGGGCTGGGCCGACACGATGGGCAGCTGGGACAATATCGGGGTGATGTTGGTGCCCAAATATGCCGAGGGCAAGATGGCCAACCAATATATCGTCACTGCCCAGGGATTGGGGATCACCGCGTGGTCGCGACACAAGCAAGAGGCAGCCGACTTTCTGATGTTTATGCACACCCAGGATCGATTAAATGCCTGGTTCAAGTATACCGGCGTCCTGCCGGCGGACGATCGGCTGGATGTATCGTTGATTGAACAACCCCAATTGCAACAGATCTATCAGTGGGCCACCACGATCCCAGGGCCCAACCTGGAGAACTTCATACCCACGATGATGGACGAGCAAGCGAACTTTGCAGGCACACAGCTGCTCTTCGCCGGCGAGAAGACACCCGAAGAGCTTGCTCAGATGACCCAGGATGTCATTGAGAAGTGGGCTTCGCAGAACCCCGAAGCACTGGAGAACTTTACCAGGTGGGCGCAGTAAGGCAGTATGTGGCCTGATACTCCTCGTTCGACGTTACGAACATTGATGGAATACTATCTCAGGGTGGCCGGGAGCGCCGGCCACCCTTCATTGCACCAGTATGTCTGCGTCGTCGGTCTTCTCGTTTCGGCAAAGGGTTCCCAAACGCGATAGTCTGTCCCCTTAAGCAAAGATAGAAACGATGCGACATCGAGCTTACGAGCCGTGGTTATATCTGGCGCCGATGATGGTGGCGCTGTTGTTCGTATTTGGCTATCCGGTGGTGCGTCTCATTATGATGAGCTTTCAGCGCACCTCCAAGGGGCAGGAGGTGTTTGTTGGCCTGACTAACTATATGGCGTTGTTCCAGGATGAAGTTTTCATCCGCGCCGTTCGGAACAACCTGACGTTGGTGCTGAACGTGCCCGTCATGGTGGTCGTGGCACTCTTATTGGCGATCTTCCTCTTCGAGCGCATCCGCGGTTGGAAAGTCTACCAGACAACGCTCTTTCTGCCCTACCTGCTGCCGATTGTAGTGGTCGGACTCATCTTCTCGTACATCTTCCAGCTCAGCGGGGTGCTGAATGAAGCACTGATCGCGATAGGATTACCCCAGCTGGCGCTCGACTGGCTGGGCAGCCCCAAGCTGGCGCTCTGGACGATCATGTTCGTGATCATCTGGAAAGAAGTGGGCTTAGGGGTAGTGCTCTTCCTGGCACGTCTGATGTCGGTCGAAGAGGAATTGTTTGATGCCGCGCGCATTGACGGCGCGAATTGGTGGCGTCTTCACTGGCATGTCACCATCCCGCAATTGTCCACGGTGATCGAGTTCTTCACCGTCATCTCGGTCATCACGATGCTGTCTTGGGTGTTCAATTATGTGTACGTGATGACGGCTGGTGGGCCGGGCAATTCCACGATGGTGACCGAGCTGTACGTCTACCTGCAAGGCTTCCGTTACAATCAGATGAATCTGGCAGCCGCCGCTTCGGTGCTGATCCTGATGATCACCGGCATCTTGATCTTCGTACAGTTCCGACTGCGTGAGCGCGCTGGAGAGGAGGGGAGCTTCGCGTGAACCGTTCCGACAAGTTGGGGCATTGGATGGGGACAATTGCCCGCCAGGCGATTGTGATCCTGGCGACTCTGATGTCGCTGTTTCCTGTGTACTTTATGGTGGTTTCAGCGTTCAAGACGCGGGGCGAGTACATCGCCAACAAATGGGGCCTGCCCATCGCACCTATCTTGGACAACTTTGCCATTGCCTTTGCGGGTGAAAAGTTTCTCATCCGTTTTGCCAACAGCGCCATTCTGACGGTGGGTTCGGTGGGCATTTCACTGATCATTGCGTGTCTGGCCGCTTATGCCTTTGCGCGCATGGATTTCCCCGGCAAGCGCGCCATATTCAATGTGCTCCTATCCTTAATGGTGGTGCCGCCGGTGGTCATGTTGGTGCCTCTCTTTGTCTCGATGGTGCGTCTCAAGCTGGTGAACACCTATCTGGGCACCACGTTGATTTACGTGGGGTTGTTGCTTCCCTTCTCGGTCTATCTGATGACCAACTTCTTCCGTACTATCCCCCGGGAGATTATGGAAGCGGCGTACATCGATGGAGCTTCGAGTTTGGGTGTATTCTGGCGCATTATGATGCCGCTCTCCGCTCCGGCGGTCATCACATTGGTCGTGGTCAACGCGCTGTGGGTGTGGAACGAGCTGTTGATCGCCTTGGTATTTATGCAGAAAGATGAGCTCAAGACGCTTATGGTGGGGATCACGGCGTTGCGTTCTAAACACTATGTGGACATCCCGGTGACAATGGCCGGGTTGTTCATCGCGACGCTACCGATCGTGGTGCTCTACATGTTCGGGCAGAAATACTTCATCCGTGGGCTGGTCAGCGGAGCGGTGAAATAGGCGATGATCGGTGCCCTGGCAGCGAGAGCGGCTCACTTGATGGCGCCGAAGGTCAGGCCACGCACCAGATAGCGCTGGATGAAGAAGGTCAGCACCACCGTCGGAAGCATCATGATCACGGCCGCCGCCGTCATATGTCCCCACAGAATGCCTGTCTCCCGCATAAATAGCTGCACGGCAACCGGCATCGTCCTGGCGCTGGTGCCCGTCAGGATCAAGGCGAAGATAAACTCGTTCCAGGTGAAGAGAAAGGTCAGGATAGCCGTACTTGCCAGGCCTGGTGCAGCCAATATGAGTGCGACCCTGGCGAAGGCACCGAACCGCGAGCACCCATCCACCATTGCGCTCTCTTCCAGGTCGATGGGCAAATCTTCGAAGAAGCCGCGCATCATCCACACAACAAATGGCAGGTTGAAGGTACAATAGATTAACACAAGCCCTGGGATGCTGTCGAGCAGGCGAAGATTACGGAACAAAATAAACACAGGGATCATCGCAGCAATCGGTGGTGTGATACGGATGGAGAGGATCCAAAAGGCCAGGTTGGAATGTCCACGGAACTTGAATCTGGCGAGGCTGTAGGCAGCAGGCACACCTAATGCCATCGCAAACACGGTGCTTGCTGAGGCAGCCAACAACGTGTTGCGGAAATAAAGACCAAAATCATACAGCTCAAAGATTTCTTGAAAGTTGGTGAAGGTGGGTTGGAAGATCCAGACGGGCGGAAAGGCCAGTGCATCCACCCTTGACTTAATGGAGGTCAGGAAAATCATCACAATCGGTGCTATAAAGAAAACAGTGGTAATGGCGATGAGCCCTCGCTTAGCAATGAGCCACACAATCCTCTGTCGCACTGTCCAACACCTCTTCTATCTCGCTTGTTCCATATACTTTCACCTTATCCCTCAATCTGCTCGGCGTCTCATCACAAAGACAATGATATTGGCGATCACCACCATCATAAAGATCATCAGATAAGACAATGCCGAGGCATAACCCATTTGGAAGAACTTGAAGCCCCATTTATACGTGTATAAGCCCAGTACCTGGGTGCTCACCCCTGGTCCACCCAGGGTAAGCACGTAGATCAGATCAAAAATCTTGAACGAATCCATCGTGCGAATAAGGATGGCGACCATTAGAGCTGGACGGATCATAGGTAGTGTCAAGTAGCGAAACATCTGCCACTTGCCGGCGCCATCAATGAGTGCTGCCTCGAAAGGCTCGTCTGGCAACGCCTGAATCGCAGCCATTAGGATAAGAGCCACAAACGGTGTCCACTGCCAGATGTCAGCCAACATTACCGCCGGCATAGCGTAGGCTTGTTGGCCTAACCAATCGACCTTTTCGATGCCCAATAGGTAGAGCAGGTAATTGACCATCCCTCGGTCAGTGTTATACATAAATCGCCAGATCAGTCCGGCTACCACTGGAGAAATCATAAGTGGTAATACAATAAGGGTGCGCAGGATACCGCGGCCACGGAATTCATCACTGAATAACAAAGCAATCCCCAGCCCCAAAAGTGTCTGCACAGCAACCGTGACCCCAGTAAAGGTCACGCTCACACGTACGGAGGGCCAGAAGAAAGGATCGGTCGTGAAAATAGTTACAAAGTTCTTCAAGCCGACAAAA
>Ga0308395_1000323_pt1 | contig 39669 bp, 41 predicted proteins | sample Hotspr20SampleP4_FD_202097 | JGI IMG/M metagenome (GOLD analysis project Ga0308395, IMG submission 202097) | Hot spring phototrophic mat microbial communities from Mushroom Spring, Yellowstone National Park, Wyoming, United States - 20050930_P4 ... | reverse complement strand
CAAGAACCTATGAAGAAGTTTTCGAGAATGCCCAGAAAAAGGTTTTGGAAGAGTTGGAGCAGCGAGCCAAACGTTTGGGAGCAAATGGCATCCTAGGCGTTAGCATTCATACCAACATGAGCACGACCATGATCCTCGTTACCGCCGCCGGCACCGCCGTCAAGCTGCGCTAGAACCTTTAGGCCAGGCTCTCCATCACCGCCTCGTCGATCTCGAAATTGGCGTAGACATTTTGCACATCATCCAAGTTGTCCAGCCGCTCCATCAGGGTCAGCACCAGCTTGGCCGTCTCGGGGTCCTCCACATGCACCTCCGTAGAGGGGATCCAGCGGATGGCCGCCTCTTGCACCTGGTAGCCTTCTTTTTTGAGGTAGGTGGCCACCTGCTCCAGCAGGGTGTAATCGCAGTAGACTTCTGCGTCGGTTCCCTCTACCTTGAGATCCTCCCCGCCTGCTTCGGCTACCGCTAGCAGCAGAGCTTCGGGATCTGTCACCCCCTCTAGGCTAATCACCCCTTTTTGCCGGAACAGCCAGCTCACGCAGCCACTTTCCCCCAGGCTGCCGCCGACTTTGCTGAAGGCCTCCCGCACCTCGGCAGCCGTGCGGTTACGGTTGTCGGTCATCGCCTCGATCAAGACAGCTACCCCCCCAGGGCCGTAGCCTTCGTAGCGAATTTCCTCCAGGGGGCTGTCGTCGGTCCAGTTGCCGGATCCCTTGGCGATGGCCCGCTCGATGGTCTCAGCAGGCATGCCTGCCGCTTTGGCTTTCTCCACGGCCGAGCGCAGCCGAAAGTTGGCGTCAGGATCGGGCAGGCCGTTGCGCGCTGCCACGATGATGGCCCGGGAAAGTTTGGTAAATAGGCTGCCCTTTTTGGCATCTACACGGGCTTTTTGCCGCTTAATGTTGGCCCATTTGCTGTGTCCTGCCATGCTGTGCACACCAGTCAAGCAATCCACGGGGAGGGATCCCCTAACTCTGAAGCCTAGATCACCACCTGCTCAGGTCTCAACCCCAGGGGAGTAGGTCAGGGCTGAATGGGTTGCCGCTCGATCACGCCCCCCGGTGGCGGTGGAGCTTCCGGCGTTGCTTGAGGTGTAGGCGTTGGTGTCTCTGTGGGAGCTGGCGTGGGAGGTAGAGGAGGCACAGGCTCTTCAAACACGGCTTCAGGCGGAGGGGTTGGGGTTTGCGGCCGAGTTAAAAAGGGCCTTACCTGTTCCAGCAGCTCGGCATAGAAGATTCCGTCCTGCTCCGGCCCAAAGCGGCCCACCGCCCAGCGGTGACGGGGCACAAACAGGGTTTGCAGCAGCACTTCTCGACTGGCGAAAGAGGGAGTGCCCACAAAGACATAGCCATCGACAATGACACGGTTCAAGTCAGGCCGAGTTTGAAACACCCGATCCACCTCCCGCAGCATCTCCGCATCCAGCCGCTCCAGCAGAGTTTCCAGCGTATCTTCAGGCCTGACCAAAACTCGCACCTGAAAGCGATAGCCTTCGCAGCGATAATCTCCGCAGAGTTTAACCAGCTCGTTTCGCACCCGAATCTGCGCCGCCGGATCGATGTCCCTCACCGGCAGGAAGACTTCTGGCTCTGGCTGTTGTTCTGCTTCCTGTGCCCAGGTCAAGGGCTGGCTGCTCCACGCCCTCAACAGCAGGGATCCAAACAACAAGGCAAGTCCCCACCCTCCAAGGGGGAGGCTCCAGCCCAGGCTGCCCCGCTTAGGGCGTTGGGAAAAGAAGGGATCGCGATCCCGATTCGGGCTACTCAGCGGACTGTTCATAACCAATACGGCAGCGATGGCTACCGCCAACTCTACCCAACATCTGGCGAAGAGGCACTAAGCCGGAGAGAAAACGGAGTCGCTCTTGCTGGACATCGCTGCTCTAGGGATCCAGAAGCAGCTCAACAGAAAGACAGCACCCCAAATCAAGAGGAGAGCATCGTTGGCTGAGCTCTGTTCGCTGCAGCTTGCCGAGGTGGCTGTATTCTGGAGAAGCTAATGATCCTGTGGCAGAGGAGTGTCTATGCCATTGCCGGCATCGAAGGTTTTTGGATCCCAGGTGGGATTTTTCTGGGGTTTACTGGCCTCGACTGTACTCTTGGCAGGCTGTGGGGGAGGTGGGGGGACGGTGCCGCCTCCGGTCAATGTTTGCGAGCAAGCCTTTAGCCCAGAGTTTTTCGCAGCGATTGGCCTGCGCCGCCCAGGAGATAGCCGCAGCGGAACCTTGGGGCCGAATAGCCTTTTGGAGTTCTACTACGATAGCGCCGGCGAGATTCAAAATGCCCGGGAAGTTCCACCGCCGCCCGGCACCTTCACCTTTTACTCAGATGGATTTCTCTACTTTCCTTCTGCAGCCAACGTTACCGGAGTTACCATCCGGCTGACCAGCCCGGCTTTCGATCCGCTGTTGGTCATCGGTGCCTTTGATACCGGCAGAAACTTGGATCGGAATATCCTTTTTGTTAACGATGATGCCGCCCCTGGCAACTTTACCACCTCCCAGCTCACGATCCCGGTGCGGCAAGACCGCTGTTACTTGATCCAGGTGCAAAGTTACTGGGCGCAAAATGCTTCCCCAACCGCTGGGCCGGGCAGCCCTGGACGAGGGCCATATACCCTCCAGGTGGTGAGCGAAACGTTTGCCACCCCTCCCCCTCCCCCTGCCATCCAGCAGAAACCGGAGGATAGGGAATCGGGAGGCGGCGGTGACCGAGGTGGCGGCGTGGGTATTTAACTCTGGCGTGTGAGCTTAATGGCAAAGCTGGCGCTGCCGCAGGTGGCCGTGCCGCGAATGGAGCGCCCGTCGGCGCTGACGGTGCCGCTCCACGTGATGGTTGGGGTACCGCTACCCCCTATCCTACCGCTAACAGAAAGTTGGTTGCCGATAAGCTGGCCGCCGCGCTCGGAAAAGCTGGGTGAGGAAATGGTGATCTGGTTGCCGTCTTGCCGAATGGAGACGGTTTCCTCAATGCCGGTTGCAACATTAACCTTACACAGGGATCCCTGCCAGACAAAGGATCCTCCCTCATAGAGCCACTGACCGCTCAAGGCAAACTCTGGCGCAGGCGTTGGTGTTGCTGGGGCTGGCGTCGAGGTGGGCGTCGGGATCGGGGTGGGGGTAGGGGTAGGAGTACGGGGGACGAGCGGGGTAAAGCGAGGGATAGGGGTAAGCGTTGGTGTTGGCACCGGGGTGGGAGTGGGTGTTGGTGCCGGAGTTGGAGTGGGTGGCGGTGTCGGAGTTAGAGTGGGTGGCGGTGTCGGAGTCGGGGTGGGTGGCGGTGTCGGAGTTGGAGTGGGTGGCGGTGTTGGAGTCGGGGTGGGTGGCGGTGTCGGAGTCGGGGTGGGCTCGGGGGTAGGTGTTGGGGTGACTTCAGCGGTAGAAATCGGCTCCGGCTCTTCCTGAGTATCGCGGATTGTTGGGCGCGGCCAGAGCCAAAAGGCGGCCAACAAAGCCACAGCGCCTCCCCCGGCCAAGACCCACTTTAGGCTGCTGCCGGAAGGCTGGAGAACCGTTGGGGGGGCGGCTTGCGGCAGGGGACGGGTAGGGGGAGTATCCGTTCGTGGTGGGACGGGGGGATCCTGAGGGGGAGCAGCCGGAAGCGTGTTGCTGGCCTGGATGACTGTAGAGGACGTTTCGGCAGTTTCGCCTTCAACTTTGGGGGAGGGATCCGGCGCAGCTTCTGCCGAGGGATCTGAGGGGAGAGGTTCCCGCTCGGCGATGTAATAGGGGATCCCTGCACCTGCAGGCGGGATGGGCTCATCTTCGACAAGATCCAGATCTTCATCGCGGATGTCTTCAAAGGCTCCAGAAGCCGATCCTGTATTGCCGGTGGTTTTGATCGGCGGTCTGGGATCGGAAGAGGGTGGAGCCTCGTTTTGAGCCTTGGCACCGCCGGTGGGAAGAATCACGGTACTGGCCTGGCTGCTGGGGAGTTGAGTGGCCACCGTCAGCTCATAGGCCTGCAGCAGCCGCTCCCCCAGCTCCTGCATCGTCTGCGGGCGTTCGTCCGGGTTTTTCTTCAGGCAATCCATCACCACCGCTGCCAAGGCGGGCGGGATCGGCTGCGGAGTTGTCTCCGGGTTGATCTCAAGGGGGCTTTCGTAGCAATGGGCGTGGATCCAACTGTGCAACGAGTCGGTTTCCAATTGAAAGGGCATGGATCCCGTCAGCATCTCGTAGAGCACCACCCCAAACGAGTAGATATCCGAGCGGGCATCCAGAGACTTGCCCCGTATCTGTTCAGGAGAGGCGTAACGGGCCGTGCCGATAAATCCGCCCCCTTTGTGGGTGCCTAGGCTGAGGGTGTGATCCGCCAGGGTCTTGGCCACGCCGAAGTCGAGGATTTTCAGTTGAGACGTGAGTTGGCCCTCTTGCAAGACTTGCTCGAGAAACAGGTTGCTGGGCTTGATGTCGCGGTGAATCACGCCCCGAATCTCGCGGCCATCTACCTTGGCGCGGAACGTGTGGGCAAAGTGCAGCCCTTCACAAGCCTGCAGGGCCAACCGAATGACTTGCCGAAGCGGCAGAGCCCCTTTTTCCCGCATCAGCTTGCCCAGATCCTGCCCCTTGAGGTACTCCATCACCAGGTAGGCTTGCTCGCCCTCTTGGCCGTGATCCAAAACTTTGACGATGCGGGGATGCTGTCCCAGAAGGATGCTGATGCGGATCTCTTCGGCAAAGCGGCGGCGCAAATCGATCTGGGCGTCGCCCCGGCTCAGCAGCAAGGGCGCGTGCAGGATCTTGACCGCCACCTCTTGGTGGTTGTTGTGTAAGTCCAAGGCGCGAAAGACGGATCCCATGCCGCCACCACCGATTTCTTGAATTAGCCGGTAGCGACCGCCCAAAATGCGATTGGTGAGATCAAAAGACATAGGTTTGCAGGCGCAAGAAAAGGCAGCTCAGGCCAAGATGTCCATACGATAAACCAATTGCTGGAATTCATACCCGCCCATTGCTCAGTCCAACTTCAGGGATCCCAATCTTTGACTCTCTGGAGGCCCAAGCGCTCCGCGCCGCCGGCGCGACCACCTCCAGCCCCTCTCCCAGCCCCCCTCACCCCCAGCCCCTCTCCCAAAGGGAGAGGGGAGTTAGGGATAGCGCTTTGCGCCGCCAGCGCGTGCGCGACAGCGTTGCGACAAGCCGTTTTTTATTACCATTTGGAATGACTATTTAGAGATTTTTTTAAGGATCTCCAGTAAATGTGAAAAAAGCGCAAGGGAATGCTGGGGGAAATTCAGCCTTCTGGGCAACCTTCAGCCCAAAGGGGGATGATCGGAAGGGATCCCTGCGCGAGGGCTTATGGACTTGGGCTTGGTGGTGATTGCCTACAAAGAGGGGGATCGGGAGAGCAAGGCCGCCTGTCAACTGTGTGCGGAGCAGTTGCGCCGGCGCGGCGTTACGGTGCTAACAGCCCCCACCGGCTTGCACCACAACCCCTACCCGGTCTTCCTGGAGGCCACTTCCGATCCCATCGACCTAGCTGTGGTACTGGGGGGAGATGGGTCGGTGTTGGCGGCGGCCCGCCACCTGGCCCCCCATGGGATCCCCATTTTGCCCATTCAGTCGGGGGGCAGGCTGGGGTTTTTGGCCCAGTCAGAGCGGGTGCTGCACCAGGATCCCTGGGATCGCATCCAGGCCGGAGACTTCGTCCTGCAAGCCCGGATGATGTTGCAGGCCCAGATTTGGGAGCAAGTGCAACTGGGGCAGGGGGCTATTCCTGGCGAGGGCAAGCGGCAGGGCCGCCCGGTCAGTGACGTGTACTACGCCCTCAACGAAATGTGCCTCAAGCCCATCAACCGGGAACGCCTGCCCGCCGCCATCCTGGAAATCGAAGTCAATGGCGAGATTTTGGATCAGTACCACGGGGATGGTGTGCTGGTGGCTACACCGACGGGATCCACCTCCTACACCCTGGCAGCCAACGGCCCCATTCTGGAGCCCAGCTTTGAGGCCATCATCATCACCCCCATCTGTCCCCTCAGCTTGTCCAGCCGTCCCATCGTCATCGGCGGCACGGCTACGGTGGAGATCTGGCCCCTTGCCGATCCGGAAGGGCTGACCCGCCTCTGGAGCGATGGCGTCTTGGCCCAATCGGTCAACCCCGGCCAGTGGGTACAAATTCAACGGGCTCACCTGCCGGCCAAGCTGCTGATCCTAGAAAAAGACCTCTCCTACTTCCGCACCCTGCGAGAAAAACTGCAGTGGGCCGGCAGCCGCATCTACATCCCCACCACCAACCACCGCCCGGAAGGGGGATAAAGGGATCCTAAAGTTGGGGAGCTAGAGTAGCGGAGTTTGACTCCCCTGGAATCCTCTCCCATGAGCCTCAGACTTTACCTACTCAGACACTTTTCCAGCAGTTCAACCTAAAGCTTTAAAGAGATCCGCGACTCAAGCTTTCCAAACGCTCCCCGACGGATTCCGCTATCAAAATGAGTCTGAGGTTCACTCAATTGGGATAAATTGCAGCAGGGATCCCGTGTGGATGAGATGGGCCGGGGCAGATTTTCCATCCTGGCCGGGATGGGCCAGCAGCACACAGCGATCTTGGGGGGTGAGGTTAAACCCGACAGAGGGATCAGGCTCTCTTTTCAGTTGAGAATTGAGTTGCGGATCCCCGACAAACGTCAGTTGAGCCAAGAGGGCCAATAGGCAATCTAGATGGGCCAAATCCGTTCCGAAAGGAGTCCGCTCCTGCAAGGTGGCCAACGCCACCGGGTGGCCTTCCCGGATGAGATAGGTGAGGATCCCGGCACAGCGCTCTACGGCCCGCTCCAGCTTGTTGCGATGCGCTTCAGGGCCTTCTCCCCGCGGCTGCCAGCGGTTTTCAAAACAGAGGACAATGGCCTGGGAACGGGGACGCTCCAGCTCGCGCACGACCAGTTGATCCCGTTTGGCCGAGATCTTCCAGTGCACCGAGCGCACATCATCTTGGGGACGATAAGGCCGCAAGCTGAGATAGTCCCCCTCCTGGCCCGGCTGAGGGCGCAACCGGCTGCCGCCGCTGAACTGATCCGGCAGCAGCAAACCCTGCACAGGGGCAGGCCGAGGAAACACGATCACCGTCTGCGCATCCTCAATTTCCACTGCCTTGCGGAAGAGTTCAAAGGGAAAGCTGGTGGCAATTTCAAAGCCCTGCAGCCGCCACGCCCCTCGCCGTGAAAAAGTGTGCTGATAGAAGGTATCTAGCTTGGCGCCGGGATCCAAGCGCAAAACGTAGCTGGAAGGCCAATCGGCCCGCCTGAGCCCCTCAATGCGCTCGCTGACCTGTAGGGAAAAACTGGGCAGGCGCCGTTTGCGGTTGACCAGCGTCAGCCCCACCAAGACCGGCTGGCCGGCAAAAATGCGGCTGGGCAACTGCCGGCTCACCTCCAGATCTTTGAGGGTAAGCTCGGAGAGCATGCCGCTGAGGAGAATGAGGCTGAGCAGCATCCCCAGCACCAAGTAAAGGGGATTGTTGCCGGTGTTGAAGGCGGCAATGCTTACCAAGAGGGTGATCCCAACAAACCGCCCCCCGATGCGGGTAAAGCGGAAGCGGCGCAGAAAACGAACCCGCTGCCTTGAGGACAACTGGGGAGGGCGGATCCCCAACTTCCGCGGCCACTGCAACGATTGCAGGAGTTGAAGTGCCGTTTGGCTAAGTTTCAATAACATTTGCCTGCCTCCTCTGCAGCCCTGTACCGCTAATTCTTGCTCCCCAACCCTCCGCGCAAGAATACCCGTATCTTGCAGCGTAAAGGGATCAGGCACTAGGAGCAGGTTTGTTCGGTGAGGATTTGGGCAATGGCCGCAGCCACCCGCTCCTGTTGTTGGAGAGTCAACTCAGGAAAACAGGGCAAGGACAACACTTGAGCAGCACAGAGCTCAGCATTGGGCAGATCCCCAGGTTTGTACCCCAACTTTTTGCGGTACACCGGCTGCAGATGCAGCGGGATGGGGTAGTAAACGCGGCTGGCAATGCCCCGCTCCTGCAACTGCTTTTGCAACCGGTCCCGCCGCCGCGAGTCCGTCGAGTCGGAACCAGGCACCCGCACCGTGTACTGGTGCCACACCGAGTTGCCCCCCACCGCCACCTGGGGCAGGATCAGCCCAGGGATCCCCTGCAACAGGCGGTGATAGGACTCGGCAATCCCCTGCCGCCGCCAGTTCCACTCCCGCAGGTGGGTCAACTTAACCGACAGGATCACGGCTTGCAGCGCGTCGAGGCGGCTGTTGAGGCCGATGTGCTCGTGCTGGTATTGGCGAGTCTGGCCGTGTTCTTTAAGAATGCGAACCTTGCGGGCCAATTGTGGATCCCGGGTCACCACCGCCCCACCATCCCCTGCTGCCCCCAAGTTTTTGGTGGGAAAAAAGCTGAAGCAGCCGATATCTCCCCAGGTTCCCACCGGCCTGCCCCCCCAACAGGCCCCCACCGCCTGGGCGCAATCTTCTATCACGGCCAACCCATGTCGCCGCGCGATGGCCAGAATCTCGGTCATGTTGGCCGCCTGGCCGAACAGATGCACCGGGATCACCGCCTTGGTGCGGGGGGAAATGCTCTTTTCCAGAAGCTGGGGATCCAGGTTAAAAGTGCAGGGATCCACATCCACAAACACCGGCCGTGCCCCCACCAAGTCGATAGCCTCGGCGGAGGCAAAAAAGCTAAAGGCAGTGGTGATCACCTCGTCACCTGCTTGGATCCCAAGGGCGCGCAAGGCCAGCACTAAAGCATCGGTGCCGGAATTGCAGCCAACAGCCTCCAGGTCCCCGCCGCCAAGAAACCGGGAGAATAGCTCCTCAAAACGCCGCACCGCCTCTCCCCCGATGTACTGGCCTGAGGCCAGCAACGCCTCCACCTCGGGCAGAAGGGTTTCAGCCAGAGCGCGGTATTGCAAGGTCAAGTCCAGCAGCGGAATAGGCTCATCCGTCACGGTGCTGCCTTTTGGGAAGGTAGCGGCCACAGCCCATTATCGAGGATGAGAGCTTTCGACACTCCCACCAACTAAAGAAAGCTGGAGAATTCTTACCCAGTCCGTTGCTGGACTCGTAAAGGCGTTGTCAAGCCGCCTCTAGACAGCTCTCACAGCCCTGTCCCGCTAGCGCAAGCAAGGACATAATGCCAAGGCTCTGCTTGGTTTGTCTTGCTTAGCTGCCGGCTAGGTTTTTCACGAAGGTAGGTCAGTATGTACAGTGTAGCAGAGAGAGAAATCAGCGATTAAAATCGCCTATGCCTCTTCCCTGAGGCGGAAAAGCTGATTTTCGGCGTCCACAACGCTCTGGCCCCAAGTGATTCTTCCCTTATCTTCGCTACAAGTGGACTGCTGGGATCCCAGCCCACTCCGAATCTATCCCAATCTGAGATAGAGTAAACGCGGTACGTCCCTGGCCAGGGATTCCCTAGGTCGGCTACAGCTATCGACAGGATGTTCTATGCAGGTTGCTTCTCAAGCAGTTCTCGGCAAAGCCCCTTTGGCCCCCCGAATTCTAGCTTTGGTGCCGGGAGGGATTGGCGACCAAATTCTTTTTTTTCCCACCCTGGCAAGTTTGCGGCAGCGCTTTCCAGAAGCGGAGCTAGAGGTGTTGGTGGAGCCGCGGGCGGCAGCTGCCTACGAGGTTTGTCCCTCGGTGAATCGGGTGCTAACCTTTCCGTTTAAAGAGCAGCTCTCGTTGGGAGATATCAGCGATCTGCTGGGGCGAATCCGGGAACGGCAGTACGATGCGGTGCTGAGCCTGGGCAGAAGCTTAGGGGTCAAGCTGCTGCTTTGGCTAACTGGGATCCCGAAGCGGGTTGGCTATGCTCCACCAGGGCCTGGGCGACCTTGGCTGACCGACCCGGTGCCCCTGAAGCCGGCCCAATATGCAGCGAGCATGTATCACGACCTGCTGCAGGGGTTTGGCATCACTGCGACGGCAGGCCTGCCTCAGGTTCGCCTAAAGAAGACAGACCTGGAGTGGGCCGAGCAGGAACGCAAGCGCCTGCTGGGGGATGCTGCCCAAGATTACGTGCTGTTACATCCCGGCGCCAGCCAACTGTCCCAGGAGAAGGGAATTCAGAAAATCTACCCCCCCGCCAGCTGGGTCAAGGTCATCAAGGGCTTCCGGGAAAAGCGGCCGGAGCTGCCGCTGGTGCTGCTGCTGGGGCCAGAAGATGAGCAGCTGGCGGAGGGCTTTCTGTCGCAACTGCCGGATCTGCCGGTGAGCCGCCCTCCCCACCTGGGCCAACTGGCGGCCTTGATTGCTGGCTCCACCCTGCTGTTGTGTACCGACAGCGCCCCCATGCACCTAGCAGTAGCCACCCAAACTCCCCTGGTGGCTGTGTTTGGCCCCACTGAGCCGGAGCGGCTGCTGCCTTCCGAAGGGCCGTTCCGCGCCGTTAAGGCTGCCAACGGGGTGATCGACTCGATTGCTCCTGAGCAAATCCTGCAAGTGATCTTCCCCGGCTAGCGGCAGAAGACTTTCCCCAAGACCAGCCCAAAAGGTTATGGGATCCTGCAGCCACTTCGGACAAGTTTGAAACCATTCCCTCACCCCAACTCCTCTCCCAGGACACTGCGCTCCTCGCCCCAGGGAGAGCTTGTCCCGCTATACCGGCTGTCCCAGCCTGGAAAGGGAGTAGCACAGTTTTCTCCTTCTCCCTCTAGGAAAAAGGCCGGGAATGAGGAGCTTGTTTGGCCATGCGGACGAAGGGACTTGAACCCTTACGCCTTGCGGCACTAGATCCTAAGTCTAGCGCGTCTGCCATTCCGCCACGTCCGCAAAAGCTGGCCCCGTAGGCCGGTTGTCAGCCGACTCGGATCCCGCTCAATTATGCTAACCCAAGCCGGCTCTGGCTAACCCGGCAACTGGGCAACGGCGACCTTCAGCTCCTCTGTGGCGTCCAAAACCACCCAGCCTTGCCCCCCTGCCCGCTTCCACAGCTCAAAGTGCAGGTGTGGCCCGGTTACCGCCCCGGTTGCCCCCACATAGCCGATCACGGATCCCTGTTCCACCACTTCCCCGGCTCTTACCGCGACTTCGGACATGTGGCCGTAGCGGGTGCGCCGACTGCCGCCATGGTCCAGCACAACCGTAATTCCCAGGCCTCCCAAGGATCCCGCGCTCACCACCTTGCCGCTCAACGCAGCCAGGATTGGCGTGCCCAGGCTGGCCCCCAGATCCACGCCGGCATGGAACTCTGGCTGGCCGCGGATGGGGTGAATTCGCATGCCAAACCCAGAGGTAATCGGCACGGGGTGGGGCAAAGGATAGAGCAACTGTTCTTCACCTGTCGCCAATTCGGGCAATGCCGGCGCTGGCGGCTTAGGCGTTTGGGGTTGGCTGGGATCCTCAATACGAATCTCTTCGCCTGGCATGAGGATGATGCGGCGACCGGAGCTGCGCTCCATCAGCACCACCGGCACCCCACTTTCCGGCTGAGCATCGACGGCCAAGTTCTGGGTTGCTGGCGGCTCCATAATAATTTCCCGCCCCACCACCGTCTCTGCGCGGGTTTCTGCCTCCAGGGTTGGAGAGCTGCCAGGTTTGGACGCCAAGCCTGGAGACTCTGGGCTGCCCGCCGGCAGGGGAATGGCACCATCCAACAGCAGGGCTTCTGCTCCAGGGGTGTCCAGAGCCGGGCCTATTGAGGGAGGAGGGGGCAGAGGATGGAGTTGCGTCTGCGCCAGCAGAGCGGTGGAAGAGAAGCAGAGCAGCAGGCCCAGTCCCAACCCTAAGCCCAGGCCCAGCCGCCGCAGCAGCCGCGCCCTTCTCGCCAACCGGCTGCCTGGCCGGGAGAGAAGACGCAGCCAAAAAGACTTTGCCGACATGCGCAAGGGATCCAACACGGGTCACTCAGGAGGAAACGAAGGGCCACTGGCAAGAGACGCTTGATAGCTCAGGCGCACCTGGTCGGGAGAAAGGACGAGGATCTGTCCTCCTGGAGTTTGTACCCGCAGCCTGCCATCCTCGGCAAGGCCCAAAACCGTAGCCGACGCCTCACCAGGGAGCCATTGGACTTGCGGCTTCACCGTCCAGGCTTCGTACCTGGAGCGCACAGGGGCAAACCCCTCCTGCAGCCAGATCTGAAACCCGCGCTCCATCCCCTGCAAAACCCAGGCGGCAACTGCGGTGCTGTCCTGCCGGGATCCCAGAATTTCTGCCAAGGCAATCCCGCCAGCGGGCACGGGATTGTTGACATTGACCCCAACGCCGGCCACCAGCCCCAGCAGTTGCCCTCTCTCCCCAAAGCGGCTCTGCACCAAGAGGCCACCCAGCTTGCGCAGAGAACCCGGACACTGCTCATCCACCACCACCAGGTCGTTGGGCCATTTCAGCCGCAGCGGGATCCCCAGTTTCTGTCGTAGGCTATCCACAACACCCCAGGCCAGCGTCAGGGTCAACTCCAGCAGCGAATGCCGCAGAGGCGGGGATCCCAGCCAGACCGACAGATACAGCCCCCCCGGCTCCGAGTGCCACACCCGCCCGTGCTGGCCCTGTCCTGCCCGTTGGCGGGTGCTGACCAAAACCGTGCCCGGCGGCAGGGGCTGAGGAAACTGGCGCCCCCACTGCAAAAGCAGCCGGTTGGTGGAGTCGGTTGTCACCACCTGCAAGAGGTGGTGGCCCCATGCCCCCTGGCCCACCAGGGATCCCAGCCGCGAGGGGGAGAGCATGGCTAAGTCCCCCCAGCCCTAGCTCAACACGATATCTTCTGCCGGGCGTTGGGCCAACCGCTTCAGATTTTGATAGCGCAACATGTCCAGCAGGTCGTTGCCGGAGCGCCCCTCCAGACGGGCCTCCACGTGCAGCGCCTGCCCCAGCGCCTCCACCGCCTGCAGCCGTGGGATCCCGCGCAACACCAGGCGATCCACGGCGTAGGCATCGGCAGCCAGAAGACGGCGGTCGTTGGTCTGGTCGCGGCGCAACTGCCAAAGCGCCAAGCCGCTCAACCCTCCCGAAACCGTCGCCCCCACCGGGTCTTGCTGCACGACCTCGAAGATCAGGCTCAGCCCTCCCAGAGCCGCTATGGCCAGGTAAAAGTCGATCTGCCGCGAGGCTGCCCGGCTGTAGTAGCCCACCTTGTGGAGAAACAGCCCTGCCCGCTGCAGGGGAGTGAACTGTCGCCACTCGTAGGGTTTGATGAACAGCCGCATCTGCCGTTCCCAGGGCATCTGTCGGCGGCCCTTGATCACCACCGTCTGCCGCTCCGAGGCCGGCAAGATCTTCACGCTCTCCCGCATGCTGGCGGGCAGCAGATCCAGCAGGCGATCGATCTCAGCCTGGTCGAGAACGTAGTTGTCGTAGCTGTAGTACTCCGAGTTCATGCCGGGCCTACTCCTGAGCTTAATCCCATCGCCTGACGCATCTCTCGCACTGCCCGCTCCAATCCCACCAGCACCGCTCGACTGATGATGCTATGGCCGATGTTCAGCTCTTCCATGCCAGGGATCCGGGCCACCGGGCCGACGTTCCAGTAGGTGAGGCCGTGTCCGGCGTTCACCCGCAAGCCCAGTTGAATCGCCTGTTGGCTGGCCTGCCGCAGTTGGGCCAACTCCGCCTCTTGCTGCGCCTCCGAGGATGCCTCCGCATAGCGTCCCGTGTGCAGTTCCACCCAGCGGGCCCCCACCTGGGCAGCGGCGGCAATTTGGATGGGATCGGGATCGACAAACAAGCTGACGGGAATGCCGGATCCCTGCAGTTGGCTTACCACCTCGCTAAGACGCGACACCTGCCCGGCCACATCCAGACCGCCCTCGGTGGTGACCTCTTCTCGCCGCTCGGGCACTAGGGTGACATAATCGGGCTTGATCTCCAGGGCGATGGCCACCATCTCGTCGGTGGCGGCCATCTCCAAGTTGAGGTGGGTGCGCACCGTCTGGCGCAGTAGCCGCACATCCCGCTCCTGGATATGGCGGCGATCCTCGCGCAAATGCACCGTGATCCCATCTGCCCCTGCCAACTCGGCGATCACCGCCGCGGCCACCGGATCCGGCTCTACGGTGCGGCGAGCCTGGCGCAGGGTGGCGACGTGGTCGATGTTAACTCCCAGACTTAACAAGGCTCAACTTCTTTCACTGTAGCTGGTGATGAATGCTCCTAGTATTACATTATTCATTACTTGTGCCGGTCAGACGAGTCAGGGTATTGCGGGGCGCAGAGCTAAGGGGCACAGGCTTTATGATCGAGAACGACACCTCGCCCCTCCGGGATCCACTGCGGGCTTGCCATGACCAATCCAGATACCTCTTTGGCGGTGGGACAACACTCCATTGTTGACCGGGCGCGGGTGCCGGTCCTGATTGCCCAATACCTGCCGGTAGAAATCTGCATCTACTACCAGGTTGTGCCCCTCGCTCTGGACACCGACAGCTTGATCTTGGGCATGGTGGATCCCCAGGATTTGGCGGCGTTGGACTACGTGAGCAAGATGCTCGCCTATTCCCAGATCTCCGTTGAGCCGATCCCGATTACTTTTGAGCAGCAGCAGGATTTAATTGCCTACTACTTCAGCCATCCGCCGAGCCCGGCAGAGGTGGAGCAGCTACGCCTCCAGGCCCAAGCCAGCCGCGTCACCCGGGAAGTTCCTGCTCCCGTGGCCGAGCCGCCCAGCCGACTGACCCCCACCCAGCCGCTGCCGGCACGGCCAACTGCTCCGCCCCTTCCTGTTGACGAATCGGAAGAGACGGCGCAGCAGTTGCTGAACTCGATGCTGCGGCGAGCTTTGGAGGAGAAAGCGGAGCAAATTTTTGTTGAACCCCAGGAGGGGTTGGTGTGTCGGGTGCGCTACCGCCAGCAGGGGATTTTGCGGGATCTATTTAAGGATCTCTCGGAGTCGATACGGGCAAAGTTGATCGCCGCCATGAAGCGGATGATGGCCCTGGATGCAGGGCTGATCGGGGAGCCCCAGCAGGCGGAAGCAGAGCGGATGTATCGGGGGGAGCCGCTGGTGCTGCAATTGCGCATCATTCCCCAGCGCTCCAAGAGTGGCCAGGTTTCCTCCTCCAGGGAAGGCGCCATCCTCAGCATTCTGCGAGGGGAGACCCTCCACAAGTATCAGCAAGGCCAAAACCGCCTCCGCGTCTCCGAGACTGTGGCTTTGGCCCAGCAGGCCCATCAACTGCTGCAACAACTGCAAGCTGCCCTCAGCACCACAATCGAGAAGCTGAAGCAATACCCCACCCCCCCCGGCAGCGACTGGCCCCTGATGACAGAAATGCTGGCGGCCATTCAGGCCCAAGCCCAGATGATCGCCATCCGCCAGCAGGACTGGGAAAAACTCAATTCCGGCAGTTGATCTCCTATGGGCATTTGGATACAGGCCGGGCCACTGCTCTCCTGCCCCAATCCCTGCCCGTAGGAATCCAGAAGCCTCTCCTCCTCGCTCCAGGCGTCCCATTCCCACGACAACCTGAGCGGCTTCTTCCTAGCGGGATCCCTCCCGCAACAGCACCAAAATCACCCCGGCAATAATGCTGATGGTGGCCCCGGCAATCAGGCTGGTGGCCAGACGTTCCAGCCGTTCCCCAATGGTTTGGGCGGTGTCGAACTTAAAAGTGAGCTTTTCGACGTCACCCGAGAGCTTCTCGACCCGCTCCGAGAGCTTTTGGGTATCTCCTGAGAGCCGATCGATCCGATCCAGAATCTCCCCTTGTTGTTGGGTGAGGCGAGCTATTGCTTGGCTGTTGGTTTCAACCAGCCGCTCGACCCGCTCTAGGCGCTCTTCTGTCGAAATCGTCATGGGGCTTGGAAGTCACGAGCAGGGTATCTCCGCCTATCGATCCTAGGCTACTCCCGGCCTTTTGTCTCTCTAGCGTCGGCTTGACCGGACAGCCTCTGCTCCTACTGCCTCGGTTGAGTGCGATAATCTGGAGATCGTGCAGTCTTGTGCGCTAGCCGCCATGTCGTCAAAAGATCCGACGTCTTTGCCCCAGCCCAAGCTGCCGCCAGGAGAAACCTCCGCTGGCTCCAGATCCCGCGCTTGGTGGCAGGCTCAGCGGGAGAACTTGCTGACAGTGGTGCTGGCGCTGCTGTTGGCCTTCGGCATTCGCACCTTTGTGGCGGAAGCACGTTGGATCCCCTCCGATTCGATGCTGCCCACCCTAGAAGAAGGAGATCGGCTGGTGGTGGAAAAGATCAGCTACCGCTTCAGCTCCCCCAGACGGGGCGACATCATCGTCTTCTACCCGCCTGCCAAGCTGAACTTCGACGGTGCCTACATCAAGCGGGTGATCGGCCTGCCGGGGGATCGCATCCGCATTGCCGATGGCAAGGTGATCGTCAACGGCATCCCGCTCCAGGAGGACTATATCTACGCTCCCCCCAATTACTCCTGTCCGGGCGAGCGCTGCCCCGGCGTGCCCAACCAGGGATCCGAATTTCTCGTCCCCCCCGGCTCCTATTTTGTGATGGGGGACAACCGCAACGACAGCCAAGACTCCCATGTGTGGGGATTTTTGCCGGAAGAGAACATCATCGGCAACACCATCTTCCGCTTTTGGCCCCCCAATCGCCTGCACTTTTTCACCCCGCCAGAGTATCCGGAGCTCTCTTCTGAAGGGGCGCAGGCCTCGGGGAGTCGAACCTAAACCTGGGAAAACCTCTCAGCGGGCCCGCTCCAGCACATAGTCCACCATCTGAAACAAAGCTCGGCGGGCTACCGAATCGGGGAGAACTTCCAACGCCTCAGCAGCCCGACGGGCATAGTCTCGCGCCAACTCGCGGGAGCGCGGGATCCCATTGCTCTGGTAAACCCACTCCAGGGCCTGCTGGAGATCCTGGGGTTCGGCCAGCTCTCGGAGGATCAGCTCTCGCATCTGGGGAAACTCCTCCAGGGCGAACAAAACCGGTGCCGTCAAGTTGCCCTGGATGAGGTCAGATCCCACCGGCTTACCGAGCATCTCTGCCGAAGCGGTGAAATCCAGCAGGTCGTCCACGATTTGGAAGGCAATGCCCAGGTCGCGGCCAAAGTCGAAGAGGCGATCGGCCACCTCAGGACTGACCCCGCTCAGCAGCCCGGCGGCCTTAGAACTGCCGGATATGAGGGAGGCGGTTTTGTAGAAGCTCTTGGCCAGGTACTCTTCCAAGGACACATCCGGGTCGAAGCGGGTGAGGCTCTGGCGCACCTCGCCCTCCGGCAGATCCATGATCACCTTGGACAGGAGCTTCACCACTTCCAGATTGTCCAGGTTAGCCAAATACCAGGCAGCTTGGCCGAAGAGGTAGTCCCCCGCCAGCACCGCTACGCGGTTGTCGAAAAGGGTATTTACTGTGTCGATGCCCCGCCGCACATCGGCAGTGTCGATGACATCGTCGTGCACCAAGCTGGCCGTGTGGATCATCTCGGTAATTTCCGCCAGGCGCCAATGCTGCGGGGTAATCTCCCCATCCGGCGTAGTAGCCCGCGCAATCAACAGCACAATCGCCGGTCGGATCCCTTTCCCCCCCGCCGAAAACAGATGTTCGGCAGCCATGGCCAGAATTGGGTGTTTGGCGCTAACCAGCCGCGACAGGTTCTGGCGTAAACGCTCCAGATCCGCTTCTACAGGGCCAAAGGGGGAGAGCACAGAGGTCATGGAGCCAAAGTATGAGAGGTTTTACAAAATTTCATATCTCCCCTTATTGTAGAGCACCCCAACGTTCTCGGGGAAAAGCGAGCGGTATCATGCAAACAGTCCTCTGCTTTTTTATGTCGGATCCCGTTCCCCCAGTGCCAACCGGCTCTGTCCCCCCCCTCCCTGCAGAACCCGATTGGGAGGAGGAGTGGGAGCTTGCACTGGAGCGGCCACCTCTATCGGGGCGAGCCCAGCCTCACCACCATGACCCGCAGTCGCGGCGCAAGCTGATCCATCGTCTGGCTCGCATCGAGGGGCATGTGCGCGGGATCCGCTCCATGATCGAGCAGGATCAGCCCTGTCCGGATGTGCTGCTGCAGATTGCCGCTGTCAAGGGGGCACTGGATCGGGTGGCGCGCCTTATTCTTGACGATCACATCCGTCACTGCATCCGCCACGCCATCGAAAGTGGCAACATCGAGGTGGAACTGGAAGAGCTGCAGCGGGCCCTGGATCGCTACATCAGCTAGTGGATACAAGCCTTTCCCATGGGGGTGGGCTGGGCTTTGCTCAAGCCAAGGCTAGCTGTTGCCGTCGGCAGCGTAGCGCTCCAGCAGAGCGGCGCTTTTCAGTTGCCATTGCAGGCCCATGAAGGCCCAGTCCAAGAACTCGTTGATCTCTTCCTGGCTGAACTGCATGGCTTTGCCGATCTCGAAAATCAGGGCCTCTTCTTTTTCCGCCAGCTCGTTGTTGACCACCGCCATCGCCGCCAAATCTCTCAGGATCAAGGCTCCGGCTGCATTGTGTAGAGGAGGGATCCGGCTGAGGTCTAGGGTTGCGCCTGTCTCGTCGGCCAGATAGCTTTGGGCCACCTGTTTTTCGACGCCCATCCCTTCTGCAATTTGCAGGAAAAAGTTGCTCTCCTCTTCGTCCAACTGGCCGTCCACGCAGGCCACCGCGATCAAGGCTTTGAGGTAGAGCTGGCGCTGCTCATCTGTCAAGTCGGCGTAGTTGACCATAGGGGTTGCTGCTGAGCTTGGGTTTCCTCTTCAACTTTGCCACGAAGATGCCACCTGGTGTCGATTCGACCCTTTTTCAGCCGAGGAAAAATCGATTACAATAGAGGGCCTGTGTCATAGCTAGCCGCCAAGACTTCCGCTGGGATGTGGGAAGGGGCGGCAACTTGGCTTGCTTCATCTTTTTTTCTCTTGGTAACCCTTTACAGCTTGCGGAGCACCCCCGAGGAGCAGACACCCCATGGTTAAATTGCGGCTCAAGCGCTACGGAAAAAGACGGCAACCCACTTATCGCATCGTCGCCATCGAAAGTAAGGCCCGCCGCGAGGGTCGTCCGCTGGAGGAGTTGGGCTACTACAACCCGCGCACCAAGGAGACGGTTCTGGAGACGGCAGGCCTGCTCAAGTGGTTGCGTTGTGGCGCTCAGCCTACAGATACGGTGGACAGCCTCCTCAGGAAGGCCGGCATCTACGAGATGCTCAAAGCCGGCGAGGGCGGAGTGGTTGCCGCGATTCGCATCCCGGCTATCGCCAAGCCGGAGGCTGGGATCCCTGATCCGGCGCCGTCCACAGAGGAGCCTGCCGCTGTTTGCGAGGCCTCTGCCGAGATGGCAGGGCAACCGGGGGAAGTCGAGCCGGCTGGGGCGGCAGCGGAACCGAACTCCCAGGAGCCGGAGCCTGAGGAGGAAAAGCCTCAGGTTGAGGCCTAGGGTCGGCTACGCTTTCGGTTAAGCTTGGCTCGGCAGTTGTTCTTCCCTGTCGTCTAGCTCCCCATGCCGGATTACGAGGCCCTTGTCCATCTCCTGATCGAGCCGTTGCTCAGCGGTGGCCCGCCGCAAATGGATGTGGAAACCACTTGTGGCGGGCGCAAGGTATGGCTGCGGCTGGCTTTTGACCCCAAGGATCGCGGGCGGGTGTTGGGGCGAGGCGGGCGCACCCTGCAGGCCATTCGGCAGGTAATGATGGCGGCAGCTCAGTTGGCGGGGCAATCGCTGTACATCGACATCTACGGAGAGTCTGGAGAGCGGGAATGAGCCAGATCCTTACCTTCTTGGGCAAAGGGGGCACAGGCCGGAGCACCCTGGCCGTGGCAGCGGCCCGGGCAGCAGCCCAGCAGGGGCGGCGGGTGCTGTTGGTGGGCCATCAGCCGGGGTCGGGGCTGGAGATGCTCTTGGGCGGGATCCCGCTTTCCGGCGAGCCGGTAACCATTGCCGCCAATTTAAGTGTGGTGCAGTTGCGCACAACTCAGCTCCTGGAGCAACACTGGACGGCGGCCAAGGAGCTGGAAGCCCAATACGTGCGCACTCCCTTTTTCCGGGAGATCTACGGCCAGGAGCTGGGGGTGTTGCCGGGGATGGATCAGGCCCTGGCTCTGGAAGCCCTGCGTCGCTACGATGCCAGCGGCCAGTACGACTGTATTCTCTACGATGGGCCGGGGGATCTGACCACCTTGCGGGCTTTTGGGATCCCGGAGGTGGCCAGTTGGTACTGGCGGCGGGCTTCTAAAGCTTTTTTGGGCTCCGACTTGGCCAAAACCCTGCGCCCTTTCGTCGAGCCCCTGCTGCGATCGGTCAGCACAGTGGAGTTCTCGTCTTTAGAGGATCTGTCGAATCGGCTGGGGGGGATGACCAACATTTTCGAGGAGGGACGCCAGGCCATCGCCGATCCTCGTCGCGTGTTGGCCCACCTGGTAACCACCCCGGATCCGATGGCCGTGCAGACTGCCCGCTACCTCTGGGGCAGCGCCCAGATGGTGGGGCTGACGGTGGGTGGCCTCTGGGTCATGCCGCTGGTTCCTGGGGAAGTGTCGGCTGCCGATTTTTCTCCGCTGCCTGTGCGCATCCTGCCGCGGCGCCAGGGATCCGATTGGTCGGCTTTGGAAGAGGCGGTAGGAGGGATTTTCGCGGTGCCGCAGGTGCCGCCGCCGGTGGCCATCGACGAGGGAGCCCGTACCGTCAAGCTGTTTATTCCCGGCTTCAGCAAGGCCCAGATCGAGCTGAGCCAGTCGGGGCCGGAACTGACCATCACCGCGGGGGATCAGCGGCGCAACTTGTTCTTGCCCCCCAGCTTGGCAGGCCGGCAGGTAACCGGGGCCAAGTTTCAGGAGCCTTTCTTAGTCATCACCTTTGGCTAGGCCATCGCGCCAGCGGAGGAGAAGGCGATGTTGGCCAAGCGGATCATTCCCTGCCTGGATGTGGCGGCGGGGCGGGTGGTCAAAGGGATCCGGTTTGTGCAGTTGCGCGATGCCGGGGATCCGGTGGAGCTGGCCCAGGCCTACGACCAGGCGGGAGCTGACGAGCTGGTTTTTCTAGACATCACCGCCACTCACGAAGAGCGGGAAATCTTGCTGGAGGTGGTGCGGCGCACGGCGGAGCAGGTGTTTATCCCCCTCACGGTGGGAGGTGGGATCCGCGATCTGGAAGGGATCCGGCAACTGTTGCGGGCCGGGGCCGACAAGGTGAGCCTCAATTCGGCGGCAGTCCGGGATCCGGATCTGGTCACCCAGGCCAGCCGTCGGTTTGGATCCCAGTGCATCGTGGTGGCCATCGACGCCCGTGCCAAACCTCAGGGTGGCGGTTGGGAAGTGTACGTGCGCGGGGGGAGGGAGCCGACGGGCCTGGACGCGGTGGAGTGGGCCAAAACCGTGGCCGAGCGGGGGGCGGGGGAGATCTTGTTGACCAGCATGGACGCCGACGGCACCCAAGCGGGCTACGACTTGGAGCTGACCCGCCGCGTGGCCGAGGCGGTGGCGGTGCCGGTGATCGCCTCAGGGGGGGCAGGGGAATGTGCCCACATCCGCCAGGCTCTGCAAGAGGGGGGAGCAGAAGCAGCCCTGTTGGCCTCGCTGCTCCACTACGGCCAGTTGACAATTGCCCAGATCAAAGCCGATTTGGCCGCCCACGGCATTCCGGTGCGTCGCTAAACCTGGAGAGTTTGCCCATGCAGGATCTGGCCGATCTCCTGCCCCATGTCAGCCGCCTTGCGGAAACAGCCGGGCAGGCCATTTTGGAGATCTATCGGCAAGATCAGATCCGGGTCAGGGACAAGGCCGACTCCTCCCCCCTCACCGAAGCCGATCTGGCCGCCCACCACTTGATCCTGCGGGGCCTGCAAGATCTGACCCCCGGCCTCCCCGTGCTCTCGGAAGAATCCGGCGGGATCCCGTATCCGGAGCGGCAACAGTGGCGGCAGTTCTGGCTGGTGGATCCCTTGGACGGCACGCGCGAGTTTATCGGGCGCAGCGGCCAGTTCACCGTGAACATCGCCCTCGTCGAGGCAGGGATCCCCATCTTAGGCGTCGTCCATGCCCCCGCTCTCGGCCTTACCTACAGGGCTGTGCAAAGGCTGGGGGCCTATAGAGGAGATCAGCCCATCCGGGCCCGCCCGCCCGCCCAGGCCCCTCTGCAAGTGGTGGCCAGCCGCTCCCACCGCGGCCCGGAGACGGAGCAATTTCTCGAGCGGCTGCGGCGGCGCTACGGTTCCCTCGAGGTGAAGTCGGTGGGCAGCGCCCTGAAACTCTGCCTTGTGGCCGAGGGATCCGCCCATCTCTACCCCCGCTTCGACCCAACCATGGAGTGGGATACTGCTGCTGCCCACTGCATCGTCGAGCAAGCCGGGGGAAGCGTCACCGATCTAAAAGGGGATCCCTTGCGCTACAACAAGCCTGATCTGCACAACCCGCCCTTTGTGGCGGCTGCCGCCGATGCAGCCCAACTGTGGCAGGAGCTGGTTCCCTAGAAAGCCTGGGATTACATGCCCATCTCGGTGGGGTTGAACCCCTCCGGAAACTTGGTGTACTCATCGTAGAGGGCGCCGCGAAAACGGGTGTTGGTGATGATGGCTCCCCGCAGATCGGCGCCAATTCGCAAATCGGCGCGGCTGAGATCGGCCTCGCTAAGGTCGGCCCTGAGCAACTTGGCCCGGTAGAGGTTGGCCCCCCGCAGATCGGCCTTGACCAGCTTGGCCCCAATGAGGTTCACCCGCCGCAGTTTGGCTCCGCGCAGGTCGGCCCCTGAGAGATCTGCGCCCGACAGATCCCCCTCGCGCAAATCCGCCCCACTTAAGTCGGCATCCCGCAGGACAATGCCCCTCAAGTTCGCGCCGCTCAACTGGGCTCCGCTCAGGTTGGTTCCAGAAAAATCCCGCCGGCCAGACGCATAAGCCTGCAACAGTTGCTTGGCGTCCAGCAGAGGTTTGATACTCGCTGTGGTCATCGCTGTTTGTTTCTCTCGCAAAAACGCAGAAGGCTACCCTAACCCCACCAGAGGCAGGCCAAGAGCTCTTCTGGGCTAGCTTACCACTCTGTGTCCCCCTGCTTAGGATACCCCAACGCCCCTGAGCCCAGAGGAGACACTCTCAAGAAGACGCTACCTCCCATTCGTTCAAAGCCGGTCGATTTCGCGGCGTAGATTTTCTAGCTCTACATCTACCTCGCTCTCGCTGGTGGCAGCAGATTGATCTCTCGGCAGAGCTTTCTGCTCTCCGGCGGGCAATTGGCCCCCCATCGCCGCTTTCAGCATCATCAGCTCGTGATCGATGTCCGAGCCACCTGCTTCCAAAGCGGCAAACTGTCGCTCCAAGTTGTCCACCGCCAGCTCGGCCACGGCCGCCGACTGAGCTTCCAGGGCGTTTACCTTCTCTTCCATACGCTCGAAAGCCGCGAAGGCACTGGTGGCGTCCACCCGTCCGATAACCTGGTTAATTTGTTGGGAAGCTTTGGCCGCCCGAGCCCGCGCGATGAGCATATCCTTTTTGGTCTTGGCCTCGGCGATCTTGCTCTCCAGCTTGGTCATGTTGGCCTTCAAGACTTCCACCTGTTTGGTCTGCTCATCCAACTGCCGCTTCAGGCTCTGGGCGGTTTCGGCAAAGGTTTTCTTGCGCACCAGCGCTTCGCGGGCCAGGGCCTCGTTGTTGTTGCGCAGGGCCAACTCGGCGCGCCTTTGCCACTCGTCGACGTTCTGCTGCGCCTGCTCGTACTGCCGCTCGATCCGCTTCTGGGCAGCAATGGCCTGGGCAACTGCCTGCCGCATTTGGTAGTGATCCTCAGACATGTCCTGAATGGTTTGGTTCAGGATTTTCTCCGGATCTTCGGCACTGCTGATCAGCGCGTTGAGGTTGGCTCTGATGATCCGGCTGACCCGATCGAACAATCCCATCGGTCGTTTCCCCCTCTCGCAGTTTGACCTAATGCTACCCTTGCCACGCCGGCGCCTTCCAGGGCTCCTACTCCAGTATAGGGATCCCTGGCCGGGATCCGAAGAAATTGGCCGTAACCCCAGACCAACGCTCCAGCCCTCCAAAACAGCCGCTGCAGAGAGGAGCCCGTCCCCCCCTGGATTTTCGCAGGTTGCATGGAATTGTCGGGATCCCTGAAAGCCGAGAGGGTTTGCCGGACAAGGCCTTTTCGAACTTTGGCAGAGTCTTTGGGATCCTCTGACAATGGGCTGTGCTGGAATCGAACCAGCGGCTCCCACCGTGTCAAGGTGGTACTCTACCTCTGAGTTAACAGCCCTCGCTGAAGATGCGGCTGCGCATCTGCCCAAGGGTTGGAAATTGATGATATCACATCTGCAAGCCACTTCGAGGCCCACTCCTTGCCGCTCGGGGCTGCCAAGACGACGACTTCTATGGCCTTGTCCATCCCCTCCTACACTTGTGCCTGGCCCAGCGCAGGCGGGGATCCCATCTGCACAAGCGGCACTTCTCCCAGGTGTCGATACAGGACATTGTGCAGCAGCGCCATCTCTACCATCCGCAGAGGAGCTATCAGTCTTTTGCCGAGATGCAACGCTCCTGAGCTTAAGAGTCAGTCGTCGCGGCACAGGGATCCAATACGAGCTTGGCAGGTGGCGATTTCTTCGGGGGTGAGGTTATCCCAGTTAACATCGCGGCGCAGCACCAGGCCGTTGTGGCCGGTGATGAAGCGGGGCAGTTCGGCTTGGTCGATCACGCTCAGATCCCGCATGTGGTAGGTGGTGTAGTAGGTAACCTCCGGAGCGTCGAAGTCCACATCGATGAGGGTAAGGGTCTTGCGGGGGGGCAGGGGGCTATTCAGGAGGGGGCGGGGGCCGGAGCCGAGGATGCCGCAATGGAGCAGTTGCAGTTGCCCCTTGTGGCCGGGGTAGTAGCCGTGGTGGTGGCCGCTGATGTAAGTGTGGACGCGATATTTCTCCAGCAGGGCCCGTTTGGCGTCTGCCTCCAGCAGCACCTCTCCCGGATCGTCGCGTCCGACGGTAATCGCATAGAGAGGTAGGTGACCGATGACGATGCGCAACTTGGCCTTCTGGGCTCGTTCGCTGGCCAGCGCCGCTTCTGCCCAGGCCATCTGTTCCGGCGGGATGTAGTTGCAGGTGGCATCCCAAACTAAGTAAAACACCCCGTCTTTTTCGAAGGTGTAATAAAAGGGAAAGTCGCCTCGATCCACAAAATTCAAACCGGGATCGTGGGCCGGGTCGTTCCAAAACTCGCGGGCCAGATCCCGTTCTTTTTGGAAGAGAAAGCCCCCGCGCGTGCTGCGGGCACAGGACGCATCGTGGTTGCCCAGCGTGAAGCCGTAGGGCAGTTTGGCAGCACGAAGCGGGCCGGCCACATGCCGGTCAAAGGCTGCCCACATGGCGCGGATGCGCTCCTCCGACAGGCGGGGATCTTGGCCAGCCACCATGTCCCCTCCCCCCAAGACGATATCCGGCTGGAAATAGGGGATGAGGCGGATGGCCCGATCCACCTCCGGGTCGTAGTCCACCGAGCCGTAGATGCCATTCAGGTCGCTGATCACCATCAGGCGCAGATCGCGGCGGGCTGGGATGTAAAGGCCCCGGGGAGCTTCCGGATGGGGGACAACTGTGGGCGTAGGCCGAGGGGTAGGAGGCGGGGAAGCAGGGGATCCCATCTCTGCGGATAGAGGCACAGAAGCAGGGCGCTGCCGACTGGCCCAATAGGCCCCCACCAATCCACTGCTGCCGGCCAATCCCAACAGGCCTAAGATCATTTGGCGCCGCCGCATCCCGCTTCTCCTCAACACCCCAGCGATATTCGTAGATAGGCGATATCGTATTGTAAATAACTGAAGAAAATAACTGATAATTGACGCGCTCCCGTTGGCGCCCTTTCCTCCGCACACTGCCTGGACAGGTCGATGCCCGACGGAGATCTGGAGATCAGCCTTTGGAAACTTCGATTTAGGAATGTTAAACTAGTGTGAATGAGTAACCAGCTATCTCAGACTCGGTATGACTTGAGGTTTGCCCATGCCTCGCCCTGTGGATTCTTTGGAAGCTGCTTTGGAGCGATGCCGGGCGTGCAATCTGCGCCTCAGCCGGCAGCGTCGCTATATTTTGGAACTGCTGTGGCAATGCGGCGAGCACCTTTCTGCCAGAGAGATCTACGACCGCCTCAATCGGCAGGGCAAGCCCATTGGCCACACATCCGTCTATCAAAATCTGGAGGCTCTGGCCAGCCACAACATCATCGAGTGCCTAGATCGCGCCGATGGGCGCCGCTACGGCAATCGTACCCATCCTCACAGCCATGTCAACTGCCTGGATAGCAACCGCATCCTGGACGTAGATGTGGAGCTGCCGCCGGAGCTGCTGGCCCAGGTAGAGCAGAAGACAGGCACTCGCATCCAGAGCTACCGCATTGAGTTCTATGGGGTGGAAAATCCCGGGGAAAGCTGAGCTGGCCAGCCAGTAGATTCTCGGGGCGGGATCCCGAGTTCTTCTGGAAGAGGATGAGCCAATGTCAGTAGGCTCGGTTTTGCCCTTTGCCGATCTGCGACTGGATTTGCTCAAGAGAAGCGGCGGGGGCCAGACACTTGCTGCCCCAGCACACCAACCCCACAGCTCCTGCCGGCAACGGCTCGGCTGCGGTGGGCAGGGCAAAGACGGTGGTGGGCCAAGAGCGCTGTTGCAGCGCAGCAATGTGCTCCGCTTCTAGGGTTGCCTTTACCCAGTTGTTGTACCAATCCAGCCCGACGAACAAACTGGGGCAGACCCGCGGCTGGGTGCTCATGATGTGGGCAAAGGTTTTCAGGGCCTGTTCTGCCCGTTCCAGGTAGTCCAGATCTCCGGTGATGGCGGCCAGGCGCACCAGGTTAGCAACAGCCACCCCATTGGCTGCGGGGGTGGCGTTGTCCTGAAACTCCTTCTCCCGCACCAGCAGCTCCGGGGTGCTCTGGGCGTCGCTGACAAAGTATCCCCCCCTGGCCTCATCCCACAGTCGCGTGTCCATCTCCTGCTGCAGCCGAATGGCGGCCTCCAGCCAGTACTGGGAGCTGGGATCGCCTGTCCGCGGCAGGCAGGCCTGGTGCAAATCCAACAGGGCCTTGATCAGCAGAGCGTAATCTTCCGATTGGGCAGGTACCTGGGCTGTGCCATCGTAGTTCAACCGCAGCAGGGATCCCGTCTGGGGGTGGCGCTGCTGGCTGAGGATGAATTGGGCGGCCCGCAGGGCCAACCGCAGATAGTCCTCCTCGCCAAACACCTGGTAGGCCCGCGCCAGGCCGGAGATCATCAGGCCGTTCCAGGAGACGATCATCTTGGTGTCGGTGACCGGCGGAATGCGTCCTGGCCAAGATTGCCGGCGGGCCGATTGGGCATCTACTGCGGGCGGGAAGGGGGTTCTCCGCTCGGTGGAGCCGTAGCGAGCTCGAAACAAATGGGTCGTCAAAGCCGTTTCCACTTCCGGCGGCAGCTCCCCTCCTTGCCTGCGCTGTAGGACGATACAGCCGGGCCGATCGGGGAAATTGCCCCCCGGCGAGAGGAAGAAAGCCTGCTGCAGGGCGCGGAAGGTTTCTGCATCCAGCAGATCCTGCAGCTCCTGCCAGCGCCAGACGTAGAACTCGCCCTCCTCGGGCTCCGCATCCTCTGCTCGGGCAAAACTGTCGGCATCCTGGGCCGCGTAGAAATACCCGGCAGGGGCGGTCATCTCCCGCGCCACCCATTCCACCGTCAGGCGCACCGCCCGCTCGATGGCCGCATCCTGGATCCCGTGGGCCCACAGCTCGGAGAGAAACTCCAAGATCTGGCCGTTGTCGTAGAGCATTTTTTCAAAGTGGGGCACCGTCCAGGTGGGATCCACGGTGTAGCGGTGAAACCCGCCGGCCACATGGTCGAAGATCCCTCCTAACACCAAGGCCATCCCTCGCTCCTTGGCCCGTTCTAGCGCCGTCGGCGAGCCGGGGATCCCTTCTGGCGGGTCGAAGCGGGCCGAGCGCAACACCAACTGGGCGTAGGGCATCATGGGAAACTGCTGCACTGCCCCGGCGTTGGCCAGCAAGGGTTGGATTTTGGGGATCCCGGAGCGCAACAGGTCAGGGGGAATATGGTCTTCCGGCACCAGGTCGCTGAGGGTGGTCAGGGCCGCCAAGATTTGGCCCTTCATGTCCTCGATTTTGTCTTTTTCCTGGCGGTAAAACTGCAGGATGCGCTGCAGTACGGTCAGAAACCCCGGCCGGCCAAAGCGAGGCTCCACCGGAAAATAGGTGCCCGCGTAGAACGGCACCAGGTCGTCGGGCGTGAGGAAGACATTGAGGGGCCACCCCCCCTGCCCGCTCATGAGCTGCAGCGCCTGCATGTAGATGCTGTCTAGATCAGGCCGCTCCTCGCGATCCACCTTGATGGGCAAAAAATGGGCATTGAGGAAGGCGGCGATCTCCGGGTCGGAGAAGGCTTCCCCCTCCATGACGGTGCACCAGTGACAACTGGAGTAGCCGATGGACAGAAAAATCGGCTTGTCCTCGGCCCGGGCTTTCTCCAGGGCCTCCGGGATCCAAGGCCACCAATCCACCGGATTCTCGGCGTGCTTGCGCAGGTAAAGGCTGGAACACGTGGCGAGGCGATTGGCCATAGGTACACCCTCTCACCCTTTTTGCTTCAGGCTAGCGCGTCCTCTTCCCAAGGCGGAGCCAACCCACTGTTGTTCAAGATACACTGACCTACGCCTCCCCTTGCCCCAGGGATCCCTGTTGGTCAGACCTGCTCCTGTTCGGCAGCCGGGATCAAAAAATCCAGCGGACGCCCGTGCAAAACCAGCGTGGTGCTGGGGTTTTCCACAAAGCCAATGCGCTCGTAAAAGCCGCGCTGATGGGTGGTAAACAGGTAGATGCGCTCCACCGACTGCAGGTGGGGATGGCTGATCAGGGTTTCCACCAGCTTGCGCCCGATGCCCTGCCGTCGATACTCGTGATCGACCACGATGTCCCAGAGGACGGCCCGGTAAACCCCATCGGAGGTGGCGCGGCCAAAGCCAATCAGGCGCTCCCCGTCCCAGGCGCTGACCACCGGGTGGCTGTGGGCGATGGCCCGCTCCATCTCTTCCCGCCGGCGATTTTGGGCCCAAAAGGCGTTGCGGTTCAACAACACCAGGAGCTGATCCAGATCCAGATCTTGCCGCTCCAGGGAGAAGCGAATGTTGCGGTTGTCCACCGGTTGATGAGAAAAGGTGATGACAGGCTCGAGGGAGGGATCGGACATGAAGCAGACCTTGGGCAACGAAGATTGGCAACGGTTCACTGGGCAGCAGAAAACGGCAGCAAGATCGAGGCTAGCCAGCGGAGGCATTGTCGGCGGCCCGCCCTGCCTGCTCCAAAGCATAGGCTTTGAAGCGCTCCAAGTCCGCTTGAATCGTGCTCTCCACCACTTTGCCCACAAACAGGCCGTCCAAGATTTTGCCGAGGAGCCCCGGGATCTTGTAGGCCACCGACAGCTTGACAATAGTACTGCCCTTGCGATCGTAAAACCGCAGTGCCCCCCGATTGGGAAGCCCCTCCACCGATTGCCAGCCGATGTGCTGATGCTTCACCACCGTATGGGTGCGGGAGATCCAACTGAAGGTGAGGCCGCGCGTATCCAGTGTCCACCGCGACAGCTCCTGATCCAGCAGCTCCACCGAGCGGATCCACTTCATCCAGCGCGGCATGAGGGCGAGGTTGGCCCACAGCTCCCACACCTGCTCGATAGGAACCGGGACCTCCACCTGACAGGTGTGCTCTAACCAATCCGACTCTGACATAGGGCCTCCCACACGACATCCGGCAGAGATGAGGGAGCATCCTACGGCTTGACCACAAAGCCTCTAGGAGGGATCCCTGCCTTTACAAAATTTTATATCGACCTAAGATAACAATATCAGCTCAGCCGAGTTTGGGGCTTTGCGCTTTGGAGCAGCTCCAACCTCTCTCCAGGCAAGTTGCAGCTGATGCCCATGAGAGAGATGCAGAAGGCAGGTATCATGGTTGCCATCTGCAAGCTCCACTTGCATCGGCTCGGTGCGTCCACTTGTTTGACTCGACGGAACGATCTCACCATGATTTCCCAGTGGAAGCAGCATCTCAAGAACTACTTCGTGGCGGGGTTGCTGGTGGTGATCCCGTTGGCAACCACCATTTGGCTGACGGTGGAAGTGGCCACCTGGAGCATTGGCTTTTTGACCAGCATTCCCAAGCAGTTTAATCCCATCCAGGGGCTGCACCCGATTTTGATCAACCTCATCGATCTGGCGGTGGGCTTGCTGACGCCAATCCTGCTCATTTTGTTGATTGGCTTCATGGCCCGCAACATTGTTGGCCAGTGGCTGCTCAACCTAAGCGAGCAGTTGCTCCACGCCATCCCGATAGCGGGGCTGGTCTACAAAACCCTGAAGCAATTGGTTAGCGTTTTGTTTGCCCCCAACAACCAGCGCTTTCGACGGGTAGTGCTGGTGGAATATCCTCGGCCTGGGGTTTGGGCGTTAGCTTTTGTAACGGGCGTCATTCAAACTCCCATTCGACCGGATGGGCCGCAGCGCTCCCTCAGCCTGTTCGTGCCCACCACGCCCAACCCAACCACCGGCTGGTACGCCATCGTGCCGGAAGACCAGGTGGTGGAGGTGTTCATGCCGGTGGAGGATGCTTTTAAGATGCTCATCTCCGGCGGGATCGTGACCCCCGAGACCTTTGAGGCGGGTCTCAAACGGCGCGAAGGGGCTCTGGCGGTAACCATGCCCAGCCTGCGGGAGTTGGTGGAGCAGGAGCGGGCGGCAGCATCCACTAGGGCCGACTCAACGGCTGCCGAGGTGGGCTTTGAGGCTTCCTAGTTGGCCGCTTCCTCTGCTGGCAGGCCGGGCTGCCAGAGCTGGTATTCTTTGGCCTGCTCCAGGCGCACGTAGAAGGGCTGCATCTGCCGATCCAAGGCTTCCGCCTGCTCCGGGGGGAAAGCTTTCCAGGCGGCGCGGCTGGCCCAGCGGAGGATGAGGTGGACAAGTTCGGGATCCTCTACATCCAGCCAGACTTCTTTGCCCAAAAAGCCCGGCTGTTGGCGCAGGGCCGGCCCCCAAACCTGCTCGTCTTGTAGGATAAAGGCCCTCTGGCCACCGGGAGGAACGCGGAAGCAGAGGTGCTCGATGGCGATGGGCTGGTCTGACATTGGCAAAGGTTGGCTCTTGGCTGGCTAGGAGGCGGACGAAGGGTTGATCAGCCGCTGCAGGGTGGGAATGAAGTCGGGGTAGGAGATGCGGGCACAGTCGGCCCCTCGAAGGGTGGTGGATCCCTGGGCGGCCAGGGCAGCTACCATCAAGCTCATGGCGATGCGGTGGTCGGCGTGGCTATCCACCTCGGCCCCCTGCAGAGGGATCCCCCCTTTGATTTCCAGGCCGTCGGGATATTCGGTGACCTGGGCCCCCATCCGGCTGAGTTCCTGGGCGATGGCCGCCAAGCGGTCGCTCTCTTTAACCCGCAATTCCGCCGCATCGCGAATGACCGTAGTCCCCTCGGCAAAGGCTGCCGCCACCGCCAAAACCGGGATCTCATCGATGAGGGTGGGAATGAGATCGCCGGCAATGCTGCAACCCCGCAAACGGGCCGAGCGCACGCGCAGATCCCCCAGAGGCTCGCCGGCCACCTCCCGCCGCTTCTCAACCTGAATATCGGCCCCCATCTCCTGCAACACCTGCAGCACGCCGGTGCGCGTGGGGTTGAGACCCACATCCTGTAGCAGCAATTCGCTCTCGGGCACAATCGAGGCGGCCACCAGCCAGAAGGCTGCCGAGCTGATGTCCCCTGGCACCTGCACCGTCTGGCCCACTAGGCGGGATCCCCCCACCACCGCCACGGTTTTTGCCGCCACATCGACAGAGATCTCGGCGCCAAAGGCCCGCAACATCCGCTCCGAGTGGTCGCGGGAAAGGGCCGGCTCTGTAACCTGAGTAGTGCCTTCTGCCAACAGGCCCGCCAGCAGCAGGCAGGACTTGACCTGGGCCGAGGCCACGGGCGAGTGGTAGTGGATCCCCTTTAGGGATCCCCCCTGCACAGCCAGAGGTGCCAGGTTGCCCCCGGCCCGTCCCCAGATGTTGGCCCCCATCTGCCGCAGCGGCTCCACCACCCGTCCCATGGGCCGCGAGCGCAGGGAGCGATCCCCAGTGACAGCAAAAAAGCGACCCGCCTGGCCAGCCAGGATCCCCAACATCAGGCGCAGGGTGGTGCCGGAATTGCCGGCATCCAACACCTCTGCCGGCTCCTGCAGGCGATCCAAGCCCACCCCCTGGATGCGGACGCACTCGCTGTTGAGCTCTGGGATATCGGCCCCCAGGGCCCGAAAACAGGCTGCCGTACTGCGGGGATCCTCCCCCAACGACAGGCCGTGAATGACGGTTTCCCCTTCCGCCAGGGATCCCAGCATCAGGGCGCGGTGGGAGATGGACTTATCGCCTGGAATGCTCACTTGACCGCGCAGGCCGCGGGCGGGCGAGAGCGTCAGGATGTCGGCAGAAGAAGCGGTGGTCAGCACAGCAGCCGTAACACCAAACTAAAGAACAGACAAAGGCAAGAGCAGTCTTAATCATACGTTAGGCTGGAACCTGCCCTGCTCTTGCCGGCGGTCGGCCTTGCACCCAGATGATCCTGAACCACTGGAAGACAGCCCGTCTTTTGACGGCAGCCGACCCTATCCTCGAGGATGAGCTTAACAACATGGATTCCTCGGTCGGGGCCTGGCCTCGGCCTTTTTTTTGCAAGCCCTTACGTTGTGAATGCTAGCGTTTGATGGTACTAGAGTTGTCTACCGATCCTGCAATAGGTAAAGCTAGGAGCGGGGAAAGAATCAAAGCCACCCCCTGCGCCTATGGACTTGGCAAGAGCTGAGCTTGGGGAAATGCTTCTGTACCACCACGAGTCCGTTTTGACGGAGGCAGTGGTGGCCTACCTGCAACCCCAGCAGGGCGGCGCGTTTTTGGACGTGACGTTGGGAGGCGGTGGGCACAGCTTGGCGCTGCTGCAGAGGGGAGCGGATCGCGTGGTGGGGCTGGATCGCGATCCGACGGCTCTGCAAGCGGCCCAGGCGCGTCTGGCCGCAGCCGGGATCCCCGGCAATCGCCTCCAACTCTGGCACCTCAACTTTGCCGATTTCGACCTGCAGCGGCACGGCTTTCGGGATGAGCGAGGGCAGGGGATCCCTTTCGATGGCATCGTAGCCGACCTCGGGGTGAGCTCGCCCCAACTGGACTGCCCCGAGCGGGGCTTTAGCTTTCGCGCCGAGGGGCCGCTCGATATGCGCATGGATCCCACTGCCGATCAGGAAACGGCTGCCGACTGGGTCAACCGCCGCCCCGTCGAGGACTTGATCGACATTTTCGTTCGCTATGGCGAGGAGCGCTTTGCCCGCCGCATCGCCCACCACATCGAACGCTCCCGCCCCCTTTTCACCACCACCCAACTGGCCCACGTAGTCTGGCAGGCGGTGCCGCCGGCGGCAAGACGGGGCCGCATCCACCCGGCCACGCGGATCTTTCAGGCCCTGCGCATTGCCGTGAACCGAGAACTGGAAGCCCTGGAAACCCTGCTGGCCCAGGCTCCCAATTGGCTAAAACCCGGCGGCAGGTTGGCCGTGATCAGCTTTCATAGCCTGGAAGATCGCCTGGTGAAATGGGCCTTTCGTACGGATCCCCGCTGGCAGGTGCTCACCCCCAAACCCCTGTGCCCTTCCGAGCTGGAGCAGCAACGCAATTCCCGCGCCCGCTCCGCCAAACTGCGAGTGGCTGCCCGCAGCAGCTAAGTTGCCGCCCTGCCCCCCTGGAGGCCCTCTGAGGTGCGTGGAGATCGGATAGAGTGGGGCCCAGTTGGCAGCAATTTCTTGGTGTGGGTGAGGTGCAAACCCCTATGGTCAGCCAGCCTTTGAACGCGAGCCGTGGCCGCAGTTTTCTCCCTGTCCAGCGCAAAACCGCGACCTTGGCCCCTCGTTCCCATCTAAGGACTACCCCGCCCCTCCCCGCCGGCAAAGTCAGAACCCGTCGCCCCCAACCCTCGAAATCAGCCTATCCCCATAGCCGGGATCCCGCCTGGAGAGAGCACCTGATCTGGTGGAAGCAGATCTCCACGGGCATGGCCATCGTCTCGGGGTTGTCAGTGCTGAGTGTGTACAGTTGGACGGTGCATACCCAAAGCCGATGGAGCCAGCGCTACCAAGTGTGGCAGCAGATGCAGCGCAACGAACGACAGTTTCTCCTCACCCAAGAGTCCATCGCCAATTCCTTGCGGGAAATCGCCGATCGCTCCGACATGGTGCCTCTGGTACCGGAGCGGATGATCGAGGTGCCAATTGCCCTCCCCAGCACGGCTTCTGGGCAGGGGCAGAGCAAAGCCAAGCCTCTGGAGGCATCCGAGCAAGCCCCTCCTTTTTACCCGGTTGGATACTAATCCAAAGGCTCTAGGCGGTAGCGGCTGAGCCAGTGATCCAAGTGCACCTCCTCCTCATCCAGGAGTTGGGCGTTGATCAGACCCCGCTTGAAGGCAAGGCGAATGGCGCGGGCCCGCAAGCTAAAAGTTGTGCCCCACTCCTCGCTCTCAATTTGGTCGTTGCTCACCTCAAGCTTGTCGTAGAGATTGCGCAGACGATTGGTCACCCCTCGCCGCGACAAAAACCGCCGTGCGGCAATAGCTTGATCGGTGAGGCCGAGGGCAATATCGATCAACACCTCGTACTCAGCATCGCTGAGGCCGGTAATTTTGTTTTGCGAACGGGAATCGACCCCCCGCACCTCCCGATCGATCACGCATTGCTCATCCTGCACCACGGCCTGGATGGCACTGACCAATTTTTCGTCGGTGCAATTCTTCAGGAGATAGCCGTAGACAGTTTGCGGCGGCACGATCTTGTGCAGTTCCCGCACATAAACCTCATCGGCAAAGTGGGACCAAAAGATGATGCGCGTACTGGGTTGCTCCGACCAAACTTGTCGAGCCACCTCGATCCCGCTCATCTCGGGCATGCGGATGTCCAACAACAGGAAGTTGGGACGGTGCTGACGGTAGAGCTCCAATGCCTCTCTGCCGTTGGAGGCCATGTACACCGGGCCAAACTGAGGCAGATGCTGCATCAGCAGGCTGTGCACATGTTGGCGGTAAAGGGTGTCATCTTCAGCAAGGAGGGTGCTCACAGGCCTTGATCGCTAGTCGACCTACTCTATATGTTTCCTACCCTAGAAATCTCTGCGAAGGAAGACAAGGCACTAATGAGCAGTGGCAAAGTCGAGCCAGCGATCCCCTACGGCAGCTACAGGTAGCCCCTCAGGACGGTATTTGATTGACCCGGAACTGTTGCCATTCTTGGCGGGTTCGTTGCAGCATCTGTAGCAGCTCCTCCCACCGTTCGCCTTCGATCAGCCGCTCTATTTTCCCCAACTGGACTTGATAGCCACGCAGGGCGGCCAGGAGCGCCTGTCGGTTGTGACGGGCCATCTCCAGCCCCAACTGCGGGATCCCGCCACCGACACGGCTGGTATCTCGGAACCCGCTGCTGGCCAGGGTGCGAGCCAACTCCAGAATGTCGGGATCCTCCTCTTGGCCGACAGCAGCGATCAAGCCGGCGCCGATCATGACCGGCAAATGGCTGATCCAGGCCACCGCCTGGTCGTGGCGTTTCGGATCGGCCAGGACAACTTCTGCACCGACCGCTGTCACCAGTTCTTTCATCGCCTCGATCGCCTGCGGCTGCGTCTGGGGGAGGGGAGTGAGTACATAGGGCCGCCCCAGAAACAAGCTGGCTTCCGCCGCCTGGATGCCCTGCAACGTCTTGCCGGCCATCGGGTGCCCTCCAACAAACAGCGGCCACAATTCCGTTGCCGGAGCAACAATCGGTTGTTTCACCGAGCCGACATCGCTCACCACCGTCTGCGGCGATAGATGGGGCACCAAGGCCGCCAGCGTGACCAATACCTGCTCCAGGGGGGTGCAGATCACCACCACCTGGGGATCGAAATCAGCCAACTGAGCCAAATCGGTTCCACAGCCCTGCAGCGCTCCCCGTTCCAGCACCGCCTGACAGGTGGCCCGATTGCGGCTGATCCCCCAGACGGGATAACCCTCTTCGCTGAGTTTGAGGGCCAGGGATCCGCCGATCAACCCCAACCCGACAATGGCAATGCGCATGGTTTTCCGTATCTATGGTTACTATTAAGTACTCTGAAACGGCTTGGGGCATGGAGAGACGGCCTTTCCGGATCCCTTCCAGATTAAAACCAGATTAAAGCCAGATTAAAGGCTCCATCCCGCCGCGCAAAAAGCATACAGCGGAGGGATCCAGCAGCTAAGATGGAAGGATGAACTGGGTAACCCCCACAACAGTTCGCCCGGATCTTTCATCTCAGGAGGGGACCGTGCTTCATCGTAGGATCTATCAACTCAGCCGCGAAGGCAAGGATGTGTGGATCTACCTGCGCGATCAGGGACGCTGGCTGGAACGAGCCAAGATCCTCGATATCGAAGGGGATACCATCCTGGTTCGCTACGAAACGGAAGACGAAGAGGAGATTTGCTCCTGGGAGGAGATGATTCGTTTGGAGAGCATCGGAGCTGTTGCCCAGCGCCTTTCCTCCATCCCGAAAGGGGTGCTCAGCACCTCGGATTTGCTCATTTCCGAGGATTGTCCTCCTGCTGAGTTACTGCATTCTCCCTCTTCGCCTCGCGCCACAGAGCCCCTCAGCGAAGAGCATGCCGGCAGCGAGCGCCTTGAAGAGTATTACCTGGATCGGGAAACCTCTGCCGTCCGTGACGGCGAAGCGGAGTCTTTGCTGCCCCTGCGCCTGAACGGAGAAGACCTCAAACGGGCGGATCGGGCCCGAAACGATGTGGAAGGCCAGCGGGAGGGCAACCACGACTGAGCCGCAGTCTTCATGGAAAGCGGCAGAAAGGGATCCCTGGGTAGGATCTATTCTAGGAGGGATCCCCTACGGCAGGGACGAATGGTCAAGGGGCCGTAGAACTCCTCCTGGTAAAGCTCAACCTGCGAGCGAGAAGCCATTAGCAATAGCGACCAGAACACCTGAATCGGGTGGGAAGCCCCGCCACTGCCTTTTAGAGCGCTTTCTTGGCAAAAGTATTGCTGCAGGTCGTCAAAGCTGATTTGGGCGAGACCCTGCTGCCAAAGTTGGGCAAGCAGAGATTCCAGCTCGGCGGCGGTCTCTACGAGGTTTTCTGGGTGGGCCAACTGAGCGACTGCTGATAGCGCTTGCTTGCGAGAAACCCGTTGAGCCAGGGGCCTTGAGGCAGGCTCAAGGCGCTGTTCCAGCAAGGTCTCCAGCTCCTGCAGGTGGCCGATTAGTTCTTTGAGGGTGATGGGCCGAGTCCGACTCGGGCGGGGCACGGCCCTGGGTTGCAACACGCGATCCAGTTGGGCCGACGACCAACTCAGCCAGGGATCCTCCTCCACCTGCACCGGGTTGGTCTCCTCACTTTCTTCGTCTTCCGGCTTCGACAGCGCCATCGCCTTGAGATAGACCAACATAGCGGCATGGAGAAAAGCCTGTCCCGACTCCGACAGGTCATGGCTGCTGGCAGTGGGAGCCATACGGGCTAAAAACCGATCGATGACGTCGATAACCTGCACATCCCACGGGTTAATCTCGCCCCGTTCCGCCAAATCGATAAGCAAAGCAATTGCCTCTTCAGTCGGTGAGTAGGCCATAGTGCCCCTAGCCTCTGTCCCTCACTGTAGCCCCCAAGCGGGATCCCGGCCATCTCCAGCCGGATTCAAACCTCCAGCTCAACTTCTCAAGCCAACCGGCTGTGCAGAGGCGGCGCGATCGTGTAAGAATCGTGTAAGATAGTAGTCCAGCTCTAGCAGTTGCTAGAGTGAGAGTAAGGGCGGTTAGCACAGTGGTAGCGCACTTCCTTCACACGGAAGGGGTCACAAGTTCGAATCTTGTACCGCCCATAGGTTTTGACCTTTAGCAGACAGAGCTCCCCCTTCTCCTGCTGGGTGCTGCTTCTGTCTACAGGCTCCCCCGCCTTTGCTGGGGAGCCACCGCTTATCGGCAACGAGGACAGACAGCTTCCTCCCTGCCCTTAGGCAGGTGCTTCAATCGGGGTAGGCTGGGAAGATGCAGGGCTCCCCTGACTATAACCAAAAGCCAGGAGATGCTGCATGAGTCCCTTCACCAACCCTCCTCAATCATTGACTGCCGGCGAGTTTTTATCTCACTTAGAGGAGATAACAGGAGCCTACAAAGTCAAGACGTCTATTATCACCTTTTACAGCAGAATTTGGAGCCAAGCATTCGATCTCAAGTTTTCCAAGGGTCAGTGGGTTTTCGGGTACAGCCCCTACTGGAGAGCGCTTCTGGAAGCCAAGCTCCAAACCAGCGAATACTATCCAATATCTTGCGTTGTCAGGACCTTCACTGACGAAAAACACAAGCGCAAGGCCCCAAATGGCAAAACCGTCTTGATCCCGACCAAAGAGCTAAGGATGTTCTTTCTTCCCGCTCCAGGTCAGGTTATTAAGCTAACTCCAGAGGAATGCTTTGCCTGTCACCATACGGACTCCCAAACAGGAGAGCCACTCCCCCTTGAGCAAGATGTCAAGTTCTTGTAGTGGCGGCAGTGGGAGTTAGAAACTCTGCCGGGGCTGGGGCCATGTAGCTTAACCCCAATCAAGAGCTTGGCTGCAAGCGCAACAGGGATCCGTTGGGGGCATCCGTCAGCAGGTAAAGCAAGCCATCCGGCCCCTGGCGCACATCCCGGATACGGCCAACCGCCCCTTCCAGAAGGCGCTCTTCTGCCACAACGCGATCCCCATCCAGCACCAAGCGCGCCAGGTGTTGCCCGGCCAGCGCTCCCACGAATAGGTTGCCTCGCCATTCGGGGAAAGCCTCTCCTGTGTAGAAAGTCATGCCAGAAGGGGCAATGGAGGGGGTCCAGTGCAGCAGCGGCGAAGCCAATCCAGGAGCTGCCGCCAGTCCTTGACCAACCGGTTCGCCGCTGTACTCCCGACCATGGGTAATCAGGGGCCAGCCGTAGTTGATGCCGGGGGCCAAGATGTTGATCTCGTCCCCACCTTGCGGCCCATGTTCGTGCGTCCAAATGGCTCCTGTATCGGGGTGGCGGGCCATTCCCTGAATGTTGCGGTGGCCGTAGGTAAAAATTTGCGGCAAAGCCCCCGCTTGATTCACGAAAGGATTGTCCGCCGGGATCCCGCCTGTATCCGTAACGCGCAACACCTTGCCAGCAGCATCCCCCAGATCCTGAGCCCGATCCCGCTCGCCGCGGTCGCCGGTGCTGATGTAGAGAAACCCTTCTTCGTCAAAGGCCAGGCGGGAGCCGAAGTGCTGTTGGGCAGGCGTCTTGCGCTCCATGTCAAAGATCACTTCCAGATCCTGGAGTCCCTTCTCCCCCAGGCGGGCCCGCGCCACCCGCGTCCCCCCGCCGCCCGGCCCAGGAGCCGCATAGGACAGGTAAATCCAGCCGTTCTCCGCGTAGTTGGGGTGCAAGGCGATATCCAGCAGCCCTCCCTGGCCGCGGGCAAACACCTCCGGCACCCCGGCAATGGGCTGGGGATCCAACCCCTGCTCGGTAACTCGGCGCAGCCGGCCCGGACGTTCGGTAACCAGGATGGTGCCATCCGGCAGAAAGGCCATTCCCCAGGGATGCTCCAGCCCGCTTGCCAACGTCACCACCCGAAAGCGCTGCTGGCTTTTGGCTCTGGGCAGAGCTTGGGCGTGATCCCCCTGTTGCAGGGACATGACCGTTTCCGGGCTAACCGGGTAGGCCCCCACGGCAGCAGGGACAAATACCCCTCCCAAAAGCAACAAGGAGAGGAGTGGTATCGCCGGGATCCGCATGGCCATTGCCGCCTCGTTTTCGCGATGGATTTTGAGGTCTGAGCTAGCCGATCATTGCTGCTGCT
>Ga0308395_1000319_pt1 | contig 40179 bp, 29 predicted proteins | sample Hotspr20SampleP4_FD_202097 | JGI IMG/M metagenome (GOLD analysis project Ga0308395, IMG submission 202097) | Hot spring phototrophic mat microbial communities from Mushroom Spring, Yellowstone National Park, Wyoming, United States - 20050930_P4 ... | reverse complement strand
TGCCCAGAAAACTCATATACCGCCGAAAGTCTGTTCTCCTCATCCCATGAAAAGTTTCGATAACCATTCCTCATCTCTTTGTGTATCATATTCCCATTTTCATCCCATTTGTAATGATTCATACCATCACTAGTCACCGTGTGTGGTCTTTCGTCATAAAAATATTTGTAATTCACTTGCATGTTGTAAATATGATCATCTATCAACTTTGAACCACTTAACACCTTCTCATTAATGTTCCCCGACGGAGTATAGCTCATCTTTAGTTTAAAGCTAAGCACACCGTTCTGCAACGATTGAAAGACACCATTAGAAGTAAGCAACCGATACAACGAGTCGTATTGATAGGTGTATTGGTAGTTGCCACCTAAGCCGCTAATATAACTACCACCATTTGCGATTTTTAAAATATTGCCTACAGCATCGTATTGATAATTGATCATCTGAAATTCGTTTCCATTTAGTGTACTGCTTAGAAGGGTTAGTCGCTGGTTAGCAGGGTCATATTTATAAATCGTTCTTACTCCGTTTGCGTACTCTATCATGGTTCGCTTACCATAGATATCGTAATGAATGTTCTTAATAAAACGATAATTATCGTTTCCTTTGGTGCTAGTAACTTCCATCAGGTTCCCGCTTCGGTCATAACCGTAGTTAACTACCTCGCCGTCGGGATAAACTATGTGTAGCGTTCTGCCCCAGGTATCGTATTGCCAGCGGGTCTCGAAAGTATATGCCCTTCCTCCTGGGACTACAAATGTATGCCGATTAGCAATCACCTCACCCAACTTGCCATAGGTGAAGGTCTGCACACCCGAAGCATCCTGCTGCTTCACAAGTCGATTGGTTTGATTGCCACTGTTCGGCGGCCCATATTCGTAATAAACATTCATAACCGGATTTTCTGGATAAAGAATTTCTACCAGCCTGTTATTGTTGTAAATATAGCGAATCTCCTCATTTTGATTAATGAGTTTTTGCGTTTTCTTACTTAACATGTTTCCTGCAAGGTCATAGGTAAAACGAGTAGTGCCAGCGTCGGGGTGCTGTCGCTTTACCAACCGCCCTAACATGTCGTACTCATAATAAGTATAATTATTTTCTGGGTCGCGTGTCGCAAGTAATTGTCCCAACGGATCGTATTTAAAAGCTGTCGTAGCACTAAGTGGAGCATAAACCGTCGTTTTCAAGCCCCTTGCATCCATACATTCTTTGATTATATTACTATTAGGATCCGTGGTTGTTTTTACAAAGCAAGTATGACCCCAGAAATCTTGCATAAAATTATACGCAAAAGTGTAAACTGTCTGATCAGGTAAAGTTTGTTTAACCACCCGGTCAAGGATATCGTACTCCGTCCTCGTATAATATTGCGATGTATTGTAATTAAAGATACTATCTTGCCCTAAGGGTTCAGTAATAGGTAAATAGTTGCTTATTTCCCTACCATATTCGTCAAAAATCACTCTACCACTTACCACCATACACTCCGTTCCGTCGACAGTAGCTTTTCTCTTCGTTTGTATGGGTCGTTTTAGCCCATCAGCAAATTGTGTAGTAATAAACCGATTGTTCGCATAAAGTGGATCGTAATGTAAGGTTCGAGCCCAAAAATAAGTCCCACCCCCTACTTCATCCCAATACTCGTATTCTATCGTCTTATGCACTGTGTTTATTTCGTAAGGGCCTATGACATATTTCAACTTACCATCCTCGTAATAACCATATTTAATTTTATTGCCCGCAATATCCGTTACTTCCACAGGAAGTCCCCACCGCAAATCGTATGCGGTAGTAGAAGAATTGCCCCAATAATCAGTAATCTTAACTGGATAAGTAAACAAAACCGAATCGTAAACATAGGTAAATCGTTTACGTTCATTGTTTACATTGGCAGGATATTCTATTTTAATAATGTTTCCCATCGTGTCGTAAGTTATATCTGTCTCAGCTGCCGTATTCATATCAACAAATGCTTGAATTTTTTCAAGTCTTCCAAAATTATTGTAAAAGCCATACCTCCGTTGTAATAAGTGGTTTTGATGATCATACACTTTTATTTCTCTTACCATGGCTGTAAGATTATGTGTTAAATCATAAGTATATGCAATTTCAACCTTAAAATCATCATCAAGATAAGCTGTGTCTCCAAAATTAATATATTCTTTAATATTTCCATAGGGACCGTGACGATAAGTTTTTTTGGTGTGAATGGTATAATGGCTGGCTCCTTCATAATAGTAAGTGTCTTCTTGCGAAATGGCAGGATAAGCATTACAGAAACAATTGATTTGCTGCGGCGTGAGGATATTACCGGTAGAAATATCTTTAAAGTCGTAAGTATAAACTGTTTCTACATATTTATTTCCGCTTCCATCTTGGACAAGCTCATAATTTTTTATTCCTTTAAATAGGTAATGATGGTTATAATATTTTTCGACTGTTACTCTGTAGGGGGTTCCGTTTAAATCTCGTTGTGTAGTGGTAACTACTTCGAAGCCAAAGAATTCACGCTCCATACGATGATAGTAAGGGTTTTGATAAGTAAAGGTATAATAAGTAGTATCTACGCCATCGTTAGGAAAGCCGTCATAGATTTTTAATGAACTCATAACCCATTTAGAACTTGGGTTTTGTAGAGATGGATAATACATGGCATAATCCATGGTATAAGAACTCTTAAGCGGGGTAGTTATTTTTTTAAGTAAGTTAACTTTTTTAGGAATGCCATAACGAACTTTGACTTCATTGTTTTCTACATACACATAATCGAGAGCATTATCACCATTCAGATCCATTAAACGAGCTTTAATTGTATTTATATTATAAGATGCATTAACATCTGGAGAAATTTTTAGGGCAAATACCCAAAAAAGCGGTATTGGAATAGTAAACGAATTATTGATTCCTATATTGGTAGAAACAGTTTTCGATAAATCGAAGTTTGTATTATGCGATAATATTATAGGAATAAAATTTCTCCCATTGTTTAAATATGCCTTGATATCATTATTATCCAAAAAACACAAATCGGGTAAGCCATCGTTGTTAACATCCATGATGGATATTTTATCCTTGGCAATATTCTTCAAAACACCAAAACCAAAAGCCCAACTATATTGTTCTCTGTTAAACTCTGTACTTAGAGACGAACTGATAGCATAGCATTCAGATGATGGTTGTTGAGCAGAAAGAAAATTATATGGACATGAAAAAGAATAACCTAAGTTGTACCATACCTTACCATGTTCGAAGTCTACCCTATCGGGCAATCCATCCCCATTTATATCTAACAACATAAAATTAACTTCGTTACTTCCCATATTTTCACCAAATGCAAACGAAACTCCATCCTGTGTGAGATTTCTAAGAAGCCCAAAATTCCCAGGTTTAGTATTTTTAAGCTTTAATTCTTTTATGCCCAATGTAAGACCTTTTGCTTTACCTTTGGTGAGTAAAATATCATTATTTAAAGTAATAGCTCCACTTTCCAAACTACCTTGTGGTGAAGAGTAGTGAATTTTATCTTTGAAGACAATATCGGGATATCTATCTCCGTTCATATCCATAAAGTCGGTTATAGCTTTGGAATCAGTCCAAGAAAAAGAAGGAGTTATCTGTCCATTTACTGAAAATGAAAATGACTTGTTGTTTTGTAAACTCATTTTTACAACAGTTTGATAAGGGAAAGAACTATTCGAATAGGTTGGAGACTGCGGTATGTAAGGTTCAGGCATTTCTTCTTCAAAAGTATCATAAAGAGTAGTATTATTATATGAAGCCATGAAAACATCTTGCGAAATCATACTACTTGCCGATATTCGAGCACTTTTAGAATAATCATCCCACATCTTATCTTTTCGATTAGCAATCATAGGCTTAAAGACCATGTTTTGAATAGATCCTACTCCGGCTCCTATTAGTGCCCCATAAACATCATCGAAGTTCGATGTTGAATCAAAATGAGAGTTCTGTAAATTTATGATTTGATTTGTATCAGGAAAAACATTGGTAATGGTTAATCGGGATAAATCAATGAGTGGTTGGTGGGTGGTATCATAGTAGGAAAATTGTCCCCAATGTCGATATAAGTTTCCAAATTTTTTCATGGAGTCGGGAAAAATAGAATAAAATCCGGCATCAAATTGAGAAGAAAAAATTTGTCGAGGATGGGGAGGGAATATACGGAATAAGACAACATACGCATTAAGTAAACATGCTCCCGATTGTGAACTTCGTGAAAAGTAATCGAAATATACCGTGTCCTCCTGACTTAATGAAAAGGTTAGCCTCTGTTGAGGAGGTGTACCTTGAACTACCGAATTGTGAACAACTATTTGTTTTTTAGCAATTAAGTTTCTTTTTGATTTTACGGTATATACAATGGTATCATTGATATTATTTGATGAAAAAGATAAGAGAGGAAAAACAGTATAAGTTCCAGCGGGTAATAGATATGGGCGTGAATGTTTATCAATTCTTGGGAAAATAGACATGTGTAAGGTTGGATAAAAGCAAAGTGAATCCCCTGCTGAAAGATTGGGTATACTATCAGCTTGATAATATAAAATTCGAGCATTAAATTGAATATCACTCCAATTTACATTAGAGGTACTCATCAATTTAAACAATAATGTATCTCCTTCATTAACAGGCAAATTGAAATTAAAAGAACATGAAAAAGGAGTATTATCAGGATAAACCGTATCAATTAAAGATGTTTGGTTGTGTTTAACAAGAAAACGAAGCAAGTCACTTTGGGCAGGACTTGATATTTTCCCCGTTAAGTATATCTGCCCCTTGTAAGGTGCAATGAATAATTGCTTGTCATGGATAACCACATCCTCTGAATATTGATATTTGTAATTTGTTTTTTCATCAGGATCGTTATAACGATTAAACCCAGAACGATAATCATCAATATATAAAGTCTGATCCCAAGAAATTTCATCTTTTCCAGTAGGATGAGCCGAATGTAACCTAAACAATATAAAATCACCTTTACCAACATTAAAAACATTAACAGAATCAAGATGAATTGAAGTATCGTTTTCGGGTATAGTTCCAGCCAAAACAATTGAGTTATTATGCTGAATATAATAATTAACTGTCGTATTATGAGCACCAATGGTTTTTCTTTTAATGTAATTTTTTATAGATACAGTCTTATAATCTGCAGGAGAAATCCAAATTTTTACGGGATCGCTTCGCGGGACTAAAACTTGTTGACTCAAATCAAAATAGGAAGTATCTATCTTACCTCCAAAGTTTGTTGTATAGCAAGAATCACCAAAAAAGGGTATAACACTATCCTGAAGAGTTGTAAATACTCCTCCACGATTAATTAGTACCTCATCTTGGTTAATAAAATCTGGCAATCCATCAGCATTTATGTCAGCAAAATAACGATCGGTAATTTGTATCTCCTTAGATAAACTTGCACTTGCATGAAGAAGTAACCAGTGAGCTTCCAACCCCACCCCTCCAGTTAAACCATAACTGCGAGATAATTTACTCAACCCCGAAACAATATCAGCATTACTGTTAAAAACAAGATGATTTTGAGCATCCAGTTGCCCTTTAAATACCTTATAAACATTATTATCCTTTACTACCTTATCCAATAATCCATCGCCATCTATGTCTAATAATTGTACCTTTTCAATGGTCGGACCATAACTAGTGGAAAAATTTACCCCAATAGATTTAGATTTGTCCTTTACTCCTATACCAAAACAAAACGACCCACCGCCACCTACAGAATACCCTTACTTCTTCCAATGCTTTGTATGGTAGAATCTGTAAAAATTTTAAAAACGGTATCCTGTTTCTCTGTATTCGTTAAAACAGTAACTGGGGTTGGTTCAAAACTTAATCCTTGCTCGTTATAATACTCAAAAACATGTACCTTTGCACCATGCCAATAACACCTTGCAAGCTCATTACAATCTTTTTCACTACTAATCATTATAAGACTATCGATGGTTGTTGTATCCGTATATTCTACAATAGAACAAAGTAATGGCTTATGATAAGCCCCTAATGTGTATTTAAAATAATAGCCTTTTATGAATTCGTTGTTGTATTTAACAAGTATTCGCTCGATAGGCAACCTTTCTTTTTTTATAAAACCATATCTACAGGAAATTCTGTTGTCTACAATTGTATCTAAATCTGGAATAAACTCTATGCTATATGCACCAGGTGTGGAAAAGTGACCTGTGTAAGTTATCTTGTAAGGAAATACAAATTTTATTTGGTTTATAGTTAAAACCTGATTACTTCCCTTCCAACCATATTCATATTTTACGAAATTATTGTATAAATCGCGCACCTCAGCTAATGCCCACTCAGCAATGTTGCCATTTTTATCACGAAGTACGCAGTTCTCATTCACATGAGCATCATCATGATACTTCCCATAATAGTAAGTGGTACCGTTTTTATCCACAACTTCCCACCAGTAATTGCTTGGAGCAGTTCCATGCCGTATAATTCGATGAAATGCACCCTCAACTCGATATGCATAAAATGTTTCTCCCGCGTTTGTCCTATCTCTAAAGGGAGCCATATGAACTAACGGGAGTCTTTCAGTATCCCCATTATGAATAGCCAGCTCTACCAACTGCTCACCATTCAGTAAGTATTCTTCGGTTTCTTTTGTTAGGCTATATCGTGGAACACCCCAACGCGTATCAACGGTTATTTTAGGAATAGGCATGTCCCACCCATTACCTGGTATACCTGATGTATTCTCACTATTATAAACTAAGTTTAAATTTGGTTGTAACCCCTGTCTCCCCGCTGGCACAATAATGGGAAATGATACAGTAGCAGCACCTGAATTGTTAGCTTTGGGAGGTTCTATCACATTAACATGTGCAACCGGATCAGCAACCTTCATTTCCTTTATGGAAGTAGGTGTATATCCTGTGGTTTGTGGCAACTCCGGTGTTTTTAAAATAGCATTGATAAAATCAGTAAAATGATTGGTCTTGGAAATAACTTGTTGGTTTTCCTTATCAACTCTTTCCCATTCAAGCATTTCCCATTTCTTGGTTTGTTCATTATACCCAAAAGTACGTACGTCCTCTACACCATAACCTTTTGGTATCAATGCTGTGTCGTAAGCTAAACAAACTTCTATCGGCTTATCAAACAAAATTTCATGAGGTAAGCAACGATAACCCGCATAATGAGCTGTTACATTAATCATGTTTGGGTCAAGCAATGGCATATCTACATTTCTTAATCCAAGTACTGTAATGTTTATTCCTCTTTTAACACTATTTTCCTCAGAAAATAAGGTAAGACCCGAAAAAGTTAATTTATTCTCTTTTAAAGGTTCCCACCTTGTTCTAAAAATAGGAACCATCCATTTATCATTAAATAAATAATGATATTCCTTGTTCTTACTAAATTTTATTTTGGTTGCGTAAACAAAGCCATCTTCAAAAACTGCTTTTAACTCCACCGTTGCATCGTTATTATCCGAAAAATCAAAAACTTCATCAAAATGATGATTATAAACATAGACGGGAATGTCATTAGCATAAAGTGTATATGGTGTTTCATCATTTGTTTGAACATATCCGCTTACATAAAAATATTCCCCATAGTGCGAAGTATCAGATGGTAAATTCAAAATAATTTTCCTCTCATTATTAATTTTTTCACCAAATCTTATTCGTACATTTTTTATTTTATAATGAAAATTAGCTTGTTCAGGAACATGAAAACGAATGATGTTAAGTCCTTTCTTTAACTCAGATATCCTTATTTTTTCAACTTGATGTGACCATTCATACTTGAGTTTGACAACCTTCCCTCCTATGGATATACCCTCATTAATACTACGGCTAACACAAGTAAAGTCTTCTAACCCAAACAAATCATATTCGAGATATGCCTGACGCTCCCTCGGTAGTTCACCTATAATATTAAAAACAACCTCATTTGTCGCTACTTCCTCTTCACTCCCTCCAAAATTCTTCCCGATGACTAAAATTCGATCTTCAATGGGCAATATATAATTTCCTGTTGTATTTGAAACAATGGTAGGTGCTTTTGATGAATTTTTAACTAAAAGTAAAGAAGAAGTTGATGCTTCATGATTTTCATTACTTATTGCTTTTTCATAAGACACACGGCTAAAAGTAGTAATGTAATGTTGCTTTTGCTGCCTTGTCGGAATGAAACTAAAACTAATTGAAAAAAACAAAACAATCACTGCAATGAAAAGAAAATTAACTTTCATAATGCATATCTTTTGTTTACTTACAATACTTCAAGCTTAACACTTTTTCTCTTTTTCTTTGTTTCAATATTTAATACATACACACCTTTTGAGTTTAACCGAAAACTTTCAAAGTAATAATTGCTCTTGTACAGATTTTTTTGATAAAATGTTTTCCCTGTTTCATCTTGCACAAATAAAGTAACGTCTTCGTTTTTAGGTAAACCTATCTGAACATTAAAAAGTCCACGAGAAGGATTTGGATATACGTGTATTGTAATTTCATTTACATTTTCATCAGTCGCCCTGTCGTTTTTCCAAGTGATATCACTTTGCGATGTCGCCCTTTGTATCGTATCAAGTTGAAAAGTAAACACATCTGAACCCGAAAAATCTGTATCCCAATAAATGTTATGAAAATAAAAGTTTCCTAAACTATCCACACTATCCGCAGGTATAATAAGACAACTATCACTTTGGAATTCACTCTTAGCCGACGGATTAATAACAAGGTTAAGCGTAACCGCTGTATCTCTCGCAATTTCCGGAGCAAAAATCATAACTGTAGTTGGTATGGTATGAGCCGTCGATCCTCTTCGTTCCATGAGCCACCTTTTTTGGCTAAGATTTTTTATAAGTGATATTTCTGAAGTATCATTGCTAAAATCTAATAATGAACCACCATTCTCACCCCATATTAAAAAATCACCATCGTTTATTTCATACAAATTCTCCTTATTTAATTTGTATAATCGATTTCCCGCAGCTATTTTTAAAATGGATTTTCCACCATTCCCAGCAGATTGCTTTTGATTGATCTGCAACAACGTATCTCTCCCTATACCAGCAATCTCATGTGAAAAAATCTTATTTTTCGCTACATCCCATAATATCGTGTCCTTAGAATCCTTGTAATTGAGCTCTTGCAAAGTAATTCCATACTTTATGGCTAAATAAGTAGAAATCTTTATTAAATCATCTGATGTAAGCGTTTTATTATAAAATAAAATCTCTGCTATTAAACCTCTAAACGACTTTATGGAATCTCCTCCACATATGTTTAAATGAGCATAAGTTGTATCTATTCTCTGATTTACCCAATCGTGACACAAGAAATTTATCACAGGTGAGGATCCCGATTCCTCGTATGTATGAATTTTATACAAAGTCCTTACAAAATGAACATTCATTTCAATGTATTTGCTTGAATCCAAGCGAACTGACCATATACTGTAATTTTGTTGAGTAGTATCCATTTTATAAACTACAAACATGCTAATGACATCTTTCTCCTTTGGTCGATAAGGAAGTACATAAGGAGTTGTTGTCTCAACTTTCAACGATGGCTGATAATTGATAGTCCCCGTATCAATTTGATGGTTAAAATACACATGATGATTTTGACCACTTAAATCAATCCAATAATTTTGTTGATGATTTACAGAATCAGCTCTTAACCAAAGATATGGCGTTGGTATCTGGGCTATGGAATAATTAAAAGTAATAAAAGGTAAAAATAAACTAAAGTTTTCACTAAACACATAATTTTTTTATTCATATAATGAACTTTTTACAAATATAAAAAAGTTTTTAATACTTACAACATTTATTCAAAAAATTTTTTCAACATAAAAAATCCTTCATTATCAGCACTTTAGGTATTCATTGTTAATAACTTGAGGTGGTTTTTGGAAAAATGTTTGCAAGAAAGAAAAAAATTTTTAGATTTTCTATTTAATCGTCCTTTAAAATGTCCGTTTTAATTTTTTGACAAGAGAAGGAAGAAAAGAAAACTAAAAAATGACTTCAAAATGAAAAACATTGCGTGAAAAACCTCTTATTCATCTTTGAGGACAAAGGCAGGTGTACGAGGCAAAAATTGTGAAGGTAAGTTGCACAATAATATGTGGTTTTTCTAATCCCCCCTGTGTCCCCCCTTAGTAAGGGGGGACACAGGGGGGATCTTTCAAGGAAAACTCGAAGTGTCTAAGAGTTACCTTAGCGAGGAGGGGGCAGAGGGATCATTACTTTACCAGGGTGGAAAGCAAGGACGAATCACACAAAAGAAAATGGCACCCAAAGGGAACTCACCGGAGACAACACCACCCTTACCAAGAAAGGAGCCAGAGAGTTAACGTCCCTTTTAGTAAGTGTTAGTAAATCCCCCCTTTATTTCCCCCCTTACTACGGGGGGACACAGGGGGATCTCCAAAAAGAGCAATCCAAAAGAGAATAAATCATCATGGGCTCATAATACCTGATGCAAAATTTCTCGTTCAAACCTTGCCTTAATATATTCACTAACACCTCGAGCATTTAAAATTTCTACGCAGGTATCTCTAAAAATTTTTTCAACAATGGAAAAAGAAAAAAATGACTTTTGAACTTGGGAAAACAGTACTTGTAAAAAGATAATAAATTTTTCGTCCATTGTTTCATCATTCATTTGAAATCAAATGCAGCTACAGCTAACATAACATTACTTTTAGCACTAAATACTCTTTTGAATTTTACTACCTAAATGTTTTGATTTCAAAGTTTCTCACAATAAAGGGCAATGATTTGAATCTTAATAATATGCATTTTTTCTCTAAAACCTTTTAAGCAAAAGAATTTTTTCATAAATAGTTAATTTTCAAAACTATAATCGTTTTCAATCGATTATAAACGACTATTCTCGTTTATACTTGATTAGATGCTGGTTAAGCCTACTAACTAAAAGTATGTTTGCAAAAAAAAGATGGAAAGATTAGATAAAAAATTAAACACCCAGCAGCAGTTAAAGCAGAATCAACAGGAAATTGACATTAGCATGGAAATTTTAACGCCCATTATCAGTACAACTTCAAAAAACGGTGAAATTGTATCTTCTTTTGTTGGAAAAAACCTTTCATGGGCAAAAAATGCCGGTCAACAAATTTACGTAAGTGAAATCTATTCAGTCCTTGCTAAAAACAAACTGGCTGAAGTAATAAGAAAAAAATATAAAAAAGGAATGCTCATTAAAATGAAAGGAACTTTGTCTTACATGAAAATGAAAATGGATAGCAACAAATGGGAAAGGAAAATTTTTATTGCTTCTGAAATCTATTATGCTTAGTAGCGGGGGTAGGATTCGAACCTACGACCTCCGGGTTATGAGCCCGACGAGCTACCCCTGCTCTACCCCGCAGTGTTTTTTTCTTAACTTTGCACTGCAAAATTACAATTTTTTTAAAAAACAACAAAAAATGTTTAAAAGTGGTTTTATTTCAATTCTTGGCTATCCGAACGCGGGAAAATCTACTTTAATGAATGCCCTCATTGGGGAGCGTCTTTCTATTGTTTCACCAAAACCTCAAACAACGCGAAAAAGAATTTTAGGCATCCTTACAGAAAACAATTATCAAATTGTTTTTTCAGATACGCCAGGACTCATCATTAATCCAACGTATTTACTTCAGAAAAAAATGAATCAAACCATCATGGAGTCGCTCGAAGATGCTGATGTTCTTTTATTGCTTGTACAGCCCGAAGATCCTGAATTTCCAGCTGAATTAATGGAAAAAATTAAATCGCTTCCTCTGCCCAAAGTGGTTGCTTTAAATAAAATCGATCTGATTAAGGAGCAACAGATAAATGATCATAAAGCAAAATGGGCACAAATTTTACCAGACGCTCGTTTCTTTGCCATTTCTGCCCTTTATGGAACTGGGCTTTCTGAACTTAAAGAGTACCTTGTGAGTGTGCTACCTGAACATCCACCCTACTACAACGATGATATTCTGAGCGACCGTTATATTCGAGAATTTGTTGCTGAATTTATCCGCGAACAAATTTTTCATCTTTATAAACAAGAAATTCCTTATCATTGTGAAGTTGTCATTGATGAATTTAAAGAAGATCAGCCTATTCCTCATATTCGAGCAACTATATATGTTTCCCGTGAAAGTCAAAAAAAGATTTTGATTGGTGAAGGAGGGAAAAGTATTAAAGAACTTGGCATTTTATCTCGTAAGCGTATAGAAGATTTTTTAGGTAAACAAATTTTTCTAGAATTGCATGTAAAAGTCATGCCTTGGCGTAATGATGAAAAGAAATTAAAACAACTAGGGTATTGATATGGCAAACCTTGTAGCAATTGTGGGGAGACCTAATGTCGGGAAATCTACCCTTTTCAATCGTTTGATTGGTGAACGTTATGCCATTGAAGATGAAAAAGCCGGTGTGACACGTGATAGAATTTACGGGAAAACCGATTGGAATGGAATCGAATTCAGTGTCATAGACACAGGTGGATATGTCAAAGAGAGTGAAGACATTTTTCAACAGCAAATCGAGCATCATGTTAGAATAGCTATTGAGCAAGCTGATATTATCTTGTTTTTAACAGATGTTAACGATGGATACACACCTTTGGATGCAGATGTAGCCGAACTACTACATCAAATCAATAAACCTGTTATAGTAGCTGTAAACAAAGTGGACAATCATTTTAAAATTCCAGAAGTTGCTGAATTTTACAAAACTGGCTTTGAACATGTATTTCCAATAAGTGCCATCAATGGCTTTGGAACTGGAGATCTGCTCGATGAACTTGTAAAACATATGCAGCCTGTCAGAGAAAAAGAAGAAGAGGAAATACCTCGTGTAGCTATTGTAGGTAAACCGAATGCGGGAAAAAGTAGCCTTGTAAACGCCCTATTAGGCGAAGAACGCAGTATTGTTACTCCCATTGCCGGCACTACTCGCGATCCCATACATTCGATTTACAATAAGTTCCGACATAAATTTCTTCTCATTGATACGGCTGGTATTCGCAAGAAAACAAAAATTGCAGAAGATCTTGAATTTTATTCAATCCTGAGAGCTATTCGTGTTATAGAAGAAGGAGATGTTTGCGTGCTGGTCATTGATGCTACGGTAGGAATTACTCATCAAGATCTGTATATTCTTCGCATCATCGAAGAAAATAAAAAAGGTATCATCATTGCTGTCAACAAGTGGGATTTAGTTGAAAAAAATAGTAAAACCCTAGAAGAATATAAGGAATACATTTTATCTGAAATAGCCCCCCTGTACGATGTGCCTATCGTGTTTATTAGTGCACTGGAAAAAACTCGCATCTTCAAACTAGTTGAAGCCATTAGCATGGTGTACGAAAACATGAAAAGAAAAATTAAAACTAGCCAGCTCAACCAAGCATTGCTCCCTATTATTGAAAAATTTCCACCGCCGGTATACAAAGGAAAGAACGTTAAAATTAAATACATCACACAGCTTCCCACACACCACATAGCTTTTGCTTTTTATTGCAATCTACCTCAATATATCAAGGACTCTTACAAAAAAATGTTGGAAAAGAAAATACGTGAATTGTTTCCTTTTACTGGATGTATGATTGATTTATATTTTCGTGAAAAGTAAACTCATGAGGATTGACAAATTTTTGTGGTGTGTTCGAATATCTAAAACACGTACAAGTGCTGCAGAACTTTGTAAAGCTGGAAAAGTTTTTGTAAATGAGACTCCTGCAAAACCATCGAGAGAAATTAAACCGGGAGACACCATTCAAATTCATTTAACTGGATACCTCAAAACAATAAAAGTAATTGCTATTCCCCAACAACGGATTTCTGCTAAAATCCTCAAAGATTACATTTTAGATTGCACACCTCAAGAAGAATACGAAAAACTCAGATTAGTTAGAGAACAACTTCGATTTATACCTCAACGCCCAAAAGGACTAGGCCGTCCCACTAAGAAGGAACGACGTAGCCTTGATAAGTTTTTGGGTATAGATTAAATACTTTCGACCCCCTTTACCTCAGGAATGGCTTCTATCAAAGCTCGTTCGATCCCCAACTTAAGAGTTTGCAAAGCCATTGGGCAACCGTTACAAGCACCCGTCAGCTGGAGATAAACAATGTTATTTTCATCAATGTGACTAAAAACTACATCTCCGCCATCCTGTTGTAAATAAGGGCGAATTTGTTCAATAGCTTTTTTTACTTTTTCTTCCAGTGTATTGTTTGCGGTTATCATAATGACAGTCTTATTGAATCCTTAAAATCTTTGTTGGTTCAAGTGTTGCATTTCGTATAGCTACAGCTTGGGCTGTTTTTTGCGCAAATTCGTAAAAATAAGGTTTTGCGGGATTGTTGTGATCGATGACAGCAGGGATTCCATTCTCTCCACTTTGCATAACTTCTTCAAAAAGAGGAATTTCACCAAGCAATCTTGTGTTAGTTTCTTCAGCAAGTTTTTTTGTGCCCTCACGTCCAAAAATATAATATTTTTTTTCAGGCATATCTGAAGGCACGAAGTAACTCATGTTTTCAACCAGTCCAAGGATGGGGACATTGATTTTCTCGTCCTTAAACATATTGAGAGCTTTGCGAGCATCATTGAGAGCAACTTCTTGTGGTGTTGACGCAACGATAATTCCTGTTATACTGAAGTTTTGAATTAATGTAAGGTGAACATCTCCCGTACCCGGAGGAGTATCGATGATTAAATAATCCATTTCTCCCCAATCTGTATCATTGACAAGTTGCAAAAGCACACTCGTGAGCATAGGTCCCCGCCAGATGAGTGGTTTTTCTTTTTCCACCAAAAAACCAATGGACATGAGCTTAATACCATGTTTTTCAATAGGAATCAACGTATCTTTCCCATCTTTTTTAACTACTTGCGGAAACATATCTTCTGCTCCGAGCATCTTAGGGATACTGGGGCCATGTAAATCAGCGTCAAGTAGCCCAACCTGCGCACCACTTAAGGCAAGTCCTGCTGCAAGATTAACTGCAATGGTGCTTTTGCCTACACCACCTTTTCCAGAAACAATAGCTATGATATTTTTTATGTTTTTCAAAGCTGGGATATCCTTATGAGTGGTAACGCGTGATATGGTATTAATCTCAATCTCAGCTTGTGGAAATTTTTCGAGAATAGCTTTTTTACAATTCTCTTCTAATGTCGACCGAAGAGGACAAGCTGGTGTGGTAAGAACTAAATCAAAACTAACCTTGTTGCCATCAATTTTTATATTTTCAATCATTTTTAAAGTCACAAGATCTTTGTGCAAATCTGGATCTATGACTTTACTCAGGGCCAATAAAATTTCTTCCGTGTTCATAACTTTTTGGCAAAATTATACTAATTTTACTTAAACATTTGAAATTTGCTAAAAATCATGGAAAAGGCAGACGATAATTTCTTAGAAATTTTTCAAAAAATCATTCATTGGTATCAAGGAGCTAAACGGCCATTACCATGGAGACTCACGAAAAATCCGTATCATCAATTGGTCGCTGAATTTATCTTTCAACAGACACGCATAATTCAGGGAATAGAATATTACCAAAGAATTATTCAAAAATACCCTACCATCGACGATCTAGCAAAGGCTTCTGAAAAAGAATTTTTAAAAGATTGGCAAGGGCTCGGCTATTATGGACGTGCTCATCGACTGTTAGAATTAGCAAAAATTGTTGTTGAACATTACCATTCGAATTTGCCTTCATCACAAAAAGAACTTTTAAAATTACCAGGCATAGGGCCCTATACTTCTGCCATTCTTGCTTCACAATGGAGTAATGAAAAAGCTCCCGCCATCGATGGGAATGTTAAACGTGTTATTGCCCGAATTTTTGCTATTACAAAACCAATGGACGACTCAAATTTCCTAAAAGAAGTGGAAAGCATATTAAAAAACATGATTGTCTATTTTGATGCAGGCGAGTTTAATGAATCGATGATGGAATTAGGGGCTCTTGTTTGCACACCCCATCAACCTTTGTGTAGTGGATGTCCGGTCCAAATGCATTGCAAAACTTATAAAAACCAAGCTACACAATCTTTCCCTGTACCTGCCAAGGCAAAAACAAAACCTTTATGGCAAATTTTTTACATCGTAAAAATTGATGAAGAAGGCAATTTCTTCATGCAAGCTCGCAAAAACACTCCTTGGAAAGGCTTTTATGAATTTCCACACCTTGAAAATGCCACCCAGCTTGAAAAACTAAAAAAACAAGCCATATTTAAAGTCAAACACGAGCTTACTCATCGAAAAATTGAAGCTTACTTTTTGAAAAACATACCCTTGGAAAATACCTCCTCTTTCGAAAAAATTCCAGCACATAGCATCTTCACTCTTCCAGTACATGTAATTGTTGACAAGTTTCTCAAGAGTGAGGTTTTTAAAAAACTCTATTTAACCCAAGCAAAATCTTAAATATCAAACTCCATTCTCTGAACTTGAACAGTAGGCAATTGTTTTAGTTTAGCCTCAAAAGTATTGATTTCATCAAGGTTTCCTATCGTTTCAAGTAGTACAATTCCGTAAGGGGATACGTTTTCTTCTTCAACATCGTGAATTCCTAAACGTGTTTTAATGAGGTTACCATACGTTTGAAAAATTTCTTGGATTTGCTTAACATGTTCAAACGTTGATGGTATTTTAATGCCAAGGATTACTTTTTTCATAATACATCTCTTTTAATGTTGAAAATCAACAACTTTAAATTCAATACCTTCGAGATTTGAGAGTTCTTCTACAAGCTTATCCCACATTCCTTTTTGTCCGCCAAGCACCAAGGTGATGAGACCAATTCTACTATTTTTTGCAGTAGAAAGTTCATGTGTGCCAAGTCTTAATTTAATAATACCTCCATATCGCGATAAAATTTCTTGAATTTTACCCGCTTCTTTGATTCGATCGAAAATTAAAACATTTATAATTCTATATGTGTTCATACATCTGATGTTTAATAATACAAATCTCGTTCACCTTGTTTTATTCGTTCGATTCTCTGGACAAGATCGTTAATTTTATAGCCGGATTCATGTAGTTTTTTAATTTCTTCATCTATACTTTCCCAGCCTTTTTTTGCTAATTCAGGGGTTGCATAATCGCACAAGTATTCTGCAAAAGTTAGAATTGCATTGGGTGTGCAAAAACGTTTGATAAAACCAGGAACTGAAAATTCCATGAAATGCTCACCCGTTCTTCCTTTGCGGTAACAAGCCGTACAGAAAGATGGAAGAAAACCTTTATTGACAAGCTCGTCGATGACTTCTCCTAACGAGCGTGTGTCTGCAATGTGGAATTGTTCTCGATTTAGGTCTTGTTGTTCATTTTTTGAAAGACCTTTGCTATAACCACCAAGCTCTATTTTTGTTCCTCCATCTATTTGGCTCACACCAAATTTAATGACTTCGTCGCGAACGCGAGCACTTTCTCGAGCAGTAAGAATGAGACCTGTGTAAGGAACAGCAAGACGTAAAATAGCAATAAGGCGAGTAAATTCTTCATCAGAAACTTGGTATTTCCCATCAACATTCACTCCAGAAGCATCTTTTAAACGTGGGAATGAAATGGTATGTGGACCCACATCGTAGATAGCTTCAAAGTGATTGGTATGCCGCACTAGACTCATGACTTCAAATCGCCAGTCGTACAGCCCGAACAACGCTCCTATACCTACATCGTCGATGCCTGTCTCCTGAGCTCTGTCGAGAGCTGTCAGTCGCCACACGTAGTCTTTCTTTTTGCCTCCTAAATGATAAAGTTTGTACATCTCAGGATGATAGGTCTCCTGAAAAATTTGGAAAGTTCCAATACCAGCTGACTTTACGATTCTAAATCCCTCAATGTCAAAAGGAGCTGCATTTATGTTGACACGTCGGATTTCTCCTTTCCCTTTTTTGACAGAATATACCAGTTTTACAGTATGAGCAATGTATTCAGCACTATATTCTGGATGTTCCCCATAAACAAGGATAAGTCTTTTGTGCCCATTATCCTCTAGAGCTTCAACTTCACGGATAATTTCTTCGTCAGAAAGAGTGTGTCGAAAGGCTTCTTTGTTTGTCACTCTGAAACCGCAGTAAATACAGTTGTTGCTACACTTGTTTCCTATGTAAAGTGGAGCAAAAAGAACAATTCGGTTTCCATAAACTTTTTCCTTTAATTGGCGAGCTCCTTCTTTTATTTCCTCTACCAATTCAGGATCCTCAGCATTGATCAGAATGGCTGTTTCACGTAAATTAAGCCGTTGTTTGTCCAAAGACTTTTGAATTACACTGCGAACAGCTGCTTTGTCATTTTTGGGAGCCTCATTTAAATATTCCCATATTTCATCAGGATCGATGAATGGCTCCATTCGCTTGTCAGGAATACGATACTTTTCTGGCGTAAATATCATGGCTCTTGATTTTTTATGCTAATGCTATGGCTACGAACATCAATGCCTTGCAATTTCCCAAGTTTACCCGCAAGAGCATTGAACTGATCTTGCTGACCGTCGAGAATTACAGTGATTACATGAAGATTTTCTGTTCTGAAATTAAGACCCTGACGCGCAACAATAATTTCTGAAAATTGACTTAAAATATGTTGAACTTTGGGAACTACCTCGAGACTGTATACGATAATTGTTAATGTCCCAATTCTTCTTTCCATCAGAATTACTCTTTTGGTCAGCCTTTTTAACCATTTCTTACATGTAAGAAAATTCTCACATGCAAGAAGTTATGCAAAGTTAATCATACTTTAGAAAATAATCCAAATAAAAAGTTACATATCGTCATGTTTTTTATTGATAATTGCAAAAAATGTTTAAACCAGTGTAAATTTGTTCAAAAATCACATGTTAGAAAGCTTAAGGGAAGATGTTATGAAAGAGGTCGAACTATTACCACATCTCCCTGGCGTATATCAGTTTTTTGATGAAGAGGGAAAATATCTTTACGTAGGTAAAGCTAAAGACTTAAAAAAGAGAGTTTCCAGCTATTTTCAGAAAGAGCATAGTTCTGCAAAACTAAAATTACTGGTAAAAAAAATTGCACGCATTGAAACCATTGTGGTGCATTCTCCCATAGATGCTTTAATTCTTGAAAACAATCTTATCAAGCAACATCAGCCGAAATACAATGTTTTGTTGCGTGATGATAAAACTTATCCATGGATTGTGATAACCGATGAAGAATTCCCTCGGGTAATAAAAACAAGAGATAGACAACTTAAAAATGCTGAATACTTTGGCCCTTATCCCTCAGTGAGAATGGTTTACTCATTGCTTGATATATTTAAAAAGTTGTTTTTTTTCAGAACCTGTAATTTGAAATTAAACGAAAAAGATATACAAAAAGGTAAATTCAAAGCTTGTGTAGCATATCAGATGCATCGCTGTAAGGCTCCCTGTATTGGTTTGCAAACGCGCGATGAGTATCTTCAAATGGTACAGCGTGCCCGTCAGATCTTGCGTGGAAAAATAAAACCCGTACTTCTTGAGCTTGAACGTGAAATGAAGGAATATGCCGAACGTTGGGATTTTGAAAAAGCTCACGAAATCAAAGAGAAATGGCTAGCTCTTCATGCTTATCAGGCTAAATCCATTGTATCTTTCCCGGGACTTGGAAACCTCGATGTTTTCTCACTTATTCGAGAAGGGGAATATGCCTACGCTAATTTTCTGCGAGTAATAGAAGGGAATGTTATTTTAGGCCAATCTATGGAACTCAAAAGTAAGCTGGAAGAAACTAATGAAGAATTGCTTTTGATAGCTATGGGGCATTTTTGGTCAATGGTAGACGCCCCGCAACAAGAAGTACTCGTTCCTTTTGCTATTGAAGCGGATTTAGAAGGCATTACCTTTATTGTTCCAAAACGTGGAGATAAAAAAGCTTTGCTTGACTTGTCTTTTAAAAATGCTGAATCTTTCAAAGAAGAACAACAAAAAAAACGTCAATTGGTTAATCCAGAAGCTTATGTTGAAGATCTACTAGCTCGCGTACAAGCCGAACTTGGAATGAATGAAAAACCTTATCATATTGAATGTTTCGATAACTCTAATTTTCAAGGGAAAGAGCCCGTGGCTTCGTGCGTTGTTTTTAAGATGGCTAAGCCAGCCAAATCTGAATATCGAATTTTTAACATCAAAAGCGTCGAAGGACCTAATGATTTTGCATCCATGAAAGAAGTTGTCTACCGTCGCTACAAACGCCAGCTTGAGGAAGGCAAGGAATTGCCACAACTGGTGATCGTCGATGGTGGAAAAGGACAGCTCCATGCTGCTTATGAAGCAATTTCCCTACTTGGATTGCAAGATAAAATCTTTCTTATCGGTATTGCTAAAAGGCTTGAAGAAATTTTTCGTGTGAATGATCCTATCCCGCTGTATTTAAATAAAAAGGGGGATGTCCTTAAACTTATTCAAAAAATTCGTGACGAAGCTCATCGCTATGCCATCAAACACCATCGTAACAGGCGAAATCGCGAAGTGTTCAAATCCAAGCTCATAAACATACCAGGCCTAGGAGAAAAAACGCTCATAAAACTGTATGAAATTTTTGACTCCATTGACCAAATGCTTGCTTCAGATGTGACAACTTTTCAACAACATTTCGGCGAAAAAAAAGGAAAAACATTGTATGAAAAAATTCATGCTCACTTAAAAACCCAAGCATGAAAAAAACCACTTGGTGGTTATTAATAGCTTTATGGCTTATCTTGCTAACTGCTTCCATGTATTGGATCTTAAAACCCTTTTTTTCGCAAAAAAACCTTCGCCCAACCGATTTCATGGCTGATAGCGTAAAACTAGTTGCTATAATCCCCGTTAAAGATTCCTTTGATTATGCAAATAGATTGACTTTCATCCCAACGTTTGCTCTGGAAAAACTAAAAAAAATGCATGCATTTTTTTCGACTTATACCGACACCGTTTGGATGGCTTGTTATAGTTTGAAATCAGACGCTTGGTTATATATTTTAAAAGCTACAACCACTCGAAAATTCCCTGAACTTCCAGGATACATCCAAAAAGAAAAACTTGGATGGATTCTACTATCACAACAAAAAAAATTAATTCAAGACGCTCTTAAAATAGCGAAAAATAAGCACAATTTTTCTCCCATTTCTGCTCAGTTTGGAACTGTGGATGCTATAACATTTTTCGTCAAAAGCAATTTACTTTCGAGCCAACATGAAGTCATTCACCATATTCGACCATCAGACTGGGTAAAAATTTCTTATGGAGAAGATTCTTTGAAAATTATTGAACAGTGGGCTTTTATTTCAACTCAGAAAGGGCAAGAAAAAAATTTTCAATCATGGCACGAATTTTCACATTATATCCCAGCTTATAGCGAAGAGTGGGAAATCAAATGTAACAACGATGATGAATTGTCAATGTGGAGGAATATAATACAGGAAACCTTTTCTGCACCTTTTGGATGGTTTAACTCGCCATACGATTCCATCGTCTATTTTGCAACAATAGGAGAGAAAAAATCTTTCCCTGAAAATTCGAAAAATTACGAGATAAATGCCGTTTTTTCAAAAGACCATGATAGTCTCTATAAAGCATTGTGGCAACAAAAAATATTCTGGAGCAAAAGCAAAGCTTCGTTGAAAAAGGCTTTGGAACAAATCATTTCTAACAACACCATTTCTGCTAGGCTTGCATTTGTAAAACTAAATGAAAATATAGAATTTCCTTTAATTTCTTTACATGTCAATGTAAAAGAACCTATACTTGTTGAAAGCCTCTCTGTTCGATGGAATTTACAGGTATACAAAAAGGTTTTCTACAAAAAAAGAATAGACGATGGATACATGTTGCCTTCGCACAAAAAGAAATGGGTCATTCAGCTTGGAGATGAAGCCATCTTGGCAATTTGGTCGCCTGATAGCATGATGTACTTTTTTTATCCTAATCAGTGGATGGTAAAAAGAATTCCTGGCTTAATACCAGAACCAGAGAACATTAAAGGATACAAAAATAAGTCCAACGAGAAGCTGTATGTTTGGTGGAATAAAAATAAACTGGCTTACTTTGCTGATAACAAAAAAGAAAATGTGATTGAATTAATGGATATCAAAACAGAAGATATCCAAGATGTTGCAGCTCTACCGTTAAATGAACCAATAAGATGGAATTTACTTGTTTTATCAAAACATGGCTCCTTACATAACCTTCAGTTACATGGTAGAAAAACCAATGAGTGGAGATCAATAAAGTTGCCTTTTTCAGGTGGTAAAATACTCGGAGTACAGGAACATGATCTCCTAATTGAAGACGAAACAAATCTCTACATCTTTTCTTTTGTTGGCAAAAAACTGAAGAAAATCCAATTTAATCATTTGTACGCCTTTTCCGACAATGCGTTTGTTTTTTTAAAAGATGGGAAAACTTTAGGTATATTTTCAAATAAAAAGCTTACCTTCCTAACATTGCCTTTTCGAATGAAAAATCCAGTCGGTTTGGGTATTAATGAGCAGGAAGACGTTTTTTTATATAATCACGAACAAGTATATTTCAAGAGTGATGGAAAATCATGGCAAAACATTACCTTACCCTTAAAGGGTAATGACAGTTTAAAAACATTATTCCTCTTGGGCAACAGTACATGCAGAGAACTTGTACTCTTACGGAAAGATACCTGCTATCTTTTAAAATTGGATGGTCAAACTTTGAAGATAGAAAAACAAATGAACAACATTGAAAACATCTTTTACTCAAAACCTCACGTGTGGGGAATTACAAAAAATAGTGTTCTGATTTATATCAAGTAAAAACTTTTATGTAAAAAAAGAGTTATTTTTGCTTTAACTTAAAAATAGATAACATGAAAAAATATGCATGGTTTTTCCTGGTAATTTTATTATTTCTCGCATCTTGCGTGAAAGAGGAATTTAATTTAAACAATTTTGGAACAACTAATTGGAATCCTAATGTAGCAGTCCCATTAGTAAACACAGAGATGACTTTCTGGGACATCATGATGGACTATGACACAAACGAAGTTCTTGCTTACGATTCGAACAAATTACTTTATCTGGTATATGAAGGGCAGGTGGAAAGTCAGCCTGCTGAGCATTATATTCAAATAACTGATCAAAATGTCTCTTCAACGCAAACATTTTCTATACCAGGAGGTCCTCTTACGGGACTTTATGTAACCACTATTCATACGTATATTGATTTTAATCTTCCCAACGGAGTAAAACTCGATACTCTTTTATTGAAAAATGGTTTATTACAAGTTTTTCTTACCTCCACCTTAAATTACCCTGCTTTATTTGTTATTAAGTTTGGCAATTCTACGCAAAATGGTCAACCCTTCGGAGATACATTGGTTTATTCTTCTCCATCAGGTTCTTCCATCAAAAATCTGTCAGGAACCAAATTAATTTTTGACCCTGCTAACCCAAATCGATTACCCGTGGATATCACCATTTATGTGAATGGCGATGGAAGTCCAAACTTATCACCTTATACATTAAACTTTTCATTTTCTTTGACGAATTTAAGGTTCTCTTATGTTTATGGTTATCTCGGACAATTCAACATGTCTAACACCATGGACACTGTAAAATTTAGAATTTACAATAATGCCCTTAATGGTGTCATTCATTGGGAAGATCCTCGTCTTTATTTTTATGTAAAAAATTCATTTGGCATTCCCATAGCAGCTTCTTTTAATTACTTAGCTGCTCATCGTACAAAAACACCCCAAAACATTGTCCATATAACAGGACCTGGCATACCTAACCCATGGAATATAAATTATCCTACCATTCCTTCTCAGGTGGCTTTGACCCAATTGCTTCTCAACAAGACGAATACCAATTTATCTCAAGCTTTAGACATAATGCCGCAAGAAGTCTTAGCCGTTCTGGATGCTCAAACTAACCCCAATGGCAATGTTGTAAAAAATTTTGCTTTAGATACGAGCAAGATGCATGTAAAAATGCGAGCCGAATTTCCTTTCTGGGGTTTTGCTCATGGATTTGTAATCCAAGATACTTTCAACATAAATTTGACCGATAGCATGAAAAACATCGAATGGATTTTGTTCAGGCTATATACTCGCAATGGTTATCCTGTGGATGCTTATTTGCAGCTATATTTCCTAGATTCTTTAAATAACATCAAAGATTCTTTAATTTCTCCACCTCAAAATTTAATAGTTAGTGCTGCTACTAGTGGTGCTCCAGATTACATCGTAACGCAACCAACTGAAAAAAGGATAGATGTAATTTACTCTTCAAACAGACTAAACCATTTAGTAGGTACCAGAAAAATTTTAGTAAAAGCTAGATTAAACACTCAGGATTCACCCAATGCATTGGTGAAAATTTATGCTAACTATGTCCTTAAAGTTCGTTTAAGCGCTCAAATTCAATTCAAATTTTCTTATCATCAATAAAAAATGGAGGAAACGACCATGAAAAAAATAATAGTTGCTTTTTGGATAATTTTTGCATTGGGTAAAATTTCTTTTGCCCAGAACGATTTAATCTTACATGGATTAAATATCATCCCTCAGTCTACATATCTTAATCCTTCTTTTGTTCCGCAGTGTAAGGTTCATGTCGGTTTTCCTACTTTTTCAAGCTTCTATTTAGATTTAGGTCATAATGGTTTCAATGCAAGTGATGTGCTTACGAAAGCAGGAGATTCTGTTTATCTGGATATGGACGCTTTGTTACATAGATTAAAGAAAAATAACCTTTTATTTTTTGATGTAGTATATGAACCTTTTTCTTTTGGTTTTAAAGTTAAGGACAAACATTACTTCAACTTTTATGTTGCAGAAAAATTAGGAGCGCGGGTATATTATCCTCGTGATTTAATTGAATTTCTTTACAAAGGCAACGGGGCTTTGTTGAATGAAAAAATGGAAATAGCCCGTTTTAGTTTTAATTTTAATCACTATCGTGAATATGCTTTTGGATATACTTACTTATGGAAAAGCAATCTGTATCTTGGTGGTAGAATGAAATTGTTGTTTGGCAAATCTAACTTTCACACTAAAGAGCTGAATGCCTCCTTAACCACAGAATCTGACTTTTTTGATATTACCGCGGAAGCAAATCTAGATGTACGCACCAGTGGTTTATTAACTTATAATGATTCCAACCAATTCAATGCTCGAGATTATCTGATGAATAAGAAAAACTTTGGAATGGGTCTAGACTTTGGAGCAACCTATAAATACAATGATAAATTAACTTTCGCTGCAAGCATCGTTGACTTAGGTTATATTCGATGGAAAACAAATATCCAAAACTTTACAACTCATAACCAAAATGCGACCTTTACTTTTACAGGTTTTGATTTTTCTGAATTTGCTAGCAAATTACTTTCACATGATAGTGTAAATACAGATTCGCTTGTGAGAGCTCTTAAAGATTCCATTATAAATATTTTTAAAATTGATAGCAATTACAATGCTTATACTACGATGCTTAATACAAAGATCCATTTAAGTGGCTTTTATCAACTTACTAATCATGACAAAGTTTCAGCTATTCTTCGATTTTGGTTCTACGACAAACGTATACACCCCACTATTAGTATATCTTATTTAAGAAGACTTGGGAATATCGTTAATATCTCTGCGTCTTATTCTATTACCAATAGCAATTATGCAAACCTGGGAGTTGGTCTATCATTTAAACCTGGATTTTGGCAAATTTATATACTAACCGATAATATACTAGCCCCATTTATTTGGAACAAATATGCAACCACTAACTCTAGTATAACCTTACCTCGTAATTGGAAATACATGAATGTTCATATGGGCATGAACTTGCTATTTGGCTGTAGACCTCCTAAAGATTATATTCCTATTTTTTAGTTCTTTTTGTATTTTTGTTACCACATAAAACAAAAAAATATGTCAAACAAGTTTCCAAAAGGTCTCATTCCTGCCGCCCTTGCTAACATGGGCGAAAGATTTGGTTTTTATACCATGATGGCTATCCTCGTGTTATTTTTGGAAGCCAAATTTAACCTTGGTAAAACGTGGAACAGCACCATTTATTCTGTTTTTTATGCTGCTATTTACTTATTAGCTTTGGTTGGAGGTATTATAGCTGATAGAACAAGAAACTATAAGGGGACGATTCTAGCAGGTTTAGTTGTTATGACAGTAGGATATACTTTAATGGCTCTTCCAACATCTGTACGATCTGAAAATCAAACTCTTTTCTTGATTTTAACTTTGATTGGATTGCTTACCATTGCCTTGGGAAATGGACTATTCAAAGGGAATTTACAAGCTCTCGTAGGACAAATGTTTGATAGTAACCCAGAATACGCCCCTAATCGAGATAGAGGTTATCAAATCTTTTATTTGTTCATTAACATTGGAGCTTTTTTTGCTCCTTTTGCTGCTAGCTTTGTTCGCAACTGGTGGCTAGCAAAACATGGATTTCTTTATAAAGCAGAACTTCCCTCCTTATGCCACGCTTATTTGGACGGTAAATTAAGTGGTGACGAGTTATCCAAATTCGAACAGCTTGCTCGTGAAGTTTCAACAGTTCAGTTTACCTCGTTGCAAGATTTTGCTTACCATTACTTAAACACTTTTGTCACTGGTTTTCATTATGCCTTTATCGTATCTATGGTAGCAATGCTCGTTTCATTGCTGGTTTACGTAGGTTATAAAAAAATGTTCCCTGATGTTAGAAAACAAGCAAAAGATAGTTCTGTAACAAGAGAAATTCCTGTGATGACAAAGGAAGAAATTCGTCAGCGAATTTACGCATTACTGGCTGTATATGTTGTGGTTTTATTCTTCTGGTTTAGTTTCCATCAAAATGGTCTTACGTTAACATTCTTTGCAAAAGAATATACAAGACTTGAATTATTTGGGTATCACATAACGGCCGAAATGTTCCAATCTGTAAATCCTCTTTTGATTGTAATTCTTACGCCTATAGTAATTGCCTTTTTCGGATGGTTACACAAACGAAACATGGAACCTTCTACCCCAAGAAAAATTGCCATTGGAATGTTTATCGCTGCATTGGCATATTCGCTCATGGCCATTGGTTCATTGTCATTGACCCCACCTTATGAATTAAAAGGTGCAGTCTTACCTGAAAGCGAGAAAGTTACTCCGTGGCTGCTGATTGGAACTTACTTTATTTTAACCATTGCAGAACTTTTCATTAGTCCACTGGGTCTATCGTTTGTTTCTAAAGTAGCTCCCCCACAATATCAGGGACTTATGCAAGGTGGATGGTTAGGAGCAACAGCTGTAGGAAATCAATTGCTCTTAATCGGTGGTATACTTTATCAGAAACTCCCTCTAGCTGCTACTTGGTCAGTGTTTGTAGTGGTTTGCTTAATTTCAATGACAATGATGTTGCTGATGCTTAGATGGCTAGAAAAATTTGCAAAATAATAAACTGAGAAATTGCAAAGAAAATAAGAGCTGCCTGAGGGCAGCTCTTATTATTAATTAATAACTTACTTGTATTAAACTCTTGCCTACATCCAACGTGGATAAGTATTTTTCTGACGAATCATGTAGTTTTTATTAATAGGCATGGTGTAAGATTTAAGCTTACGCTGATATTGACTTCGATAACCCATAGCTGAATACTTCCGCTTTACATAGCGTTTATAGCTTCTATACTGACTTGAGCCGCATGAACTTAAAAATACTCCGAGGAGCAAAATAATTATAATTTTCTGAAATTTATGCTTTGGCATAAACTTTTTTGTAAAAATACATCAATTTTGAAAAATAAAATTTGTAAAAAAATTATTATTCTTTCGTTTGTTACTTTGAGCGTTGCAAACTTTCTTTAAATGATAACAACGTAATTCCAACAACACTTGTAAGTCCCCCAACGACTTGATGAATTCGAGGAAAATTATGTAAAACAATGTAAGAAGCTAACAACACAAAAAGATCGAGAAGAAAGAAGAAATGAATACGTTCCCATTTTTAAATTAGAAAGGGCTTTATATCCTGCAATTGTAGAAAGAAAAGGGCCGAAAAATGAAGCAACACTAATCAAAAAAATGTTATAGACAGGAAGATGTAAAGAATAACTGAATGGATTCATAAAAAGCAAAGCAATGACAAATGTTAGTAAAAAGATAAGCCTATTGAGAGCAAAAACAACAGGATGTATAGATGAAACTTTAAATTTTAAAATAGCAGTACTTAGTTGACTAAGAAGAGAACTAACTAAGATAATTCCTGCATTTTGAAAAAGAAAATTATGAAAAGTAAGAGAAGGAGCATAGGATACCATAACAACACCAACAAAAGTAATTAACATGCCCAAGCTTTCCATCAACGTAAAACGCTCTTTATGAATTAGCATTCCAAATAACAAAGCATATATAGGACTTATGTTGGTCATAAACGAAACAACGCTTGGATTGGGAGTTTCTTCGATAGCTTTAAACCACATGATGGTAGCAACAGCATCAAGAAAACCAACAAAGAACAAAAACCATGAAAACTTCATAGCATTTTTTAGAGACTGTTTAGCCTCGGGGGTAAACAACAAAAAAAGCAGATTCCATAAAAAGCCTGTTCCAAACCAATAAATACCGAAAACCGGGAAAGGCAAACTATTAAGAAAAAGCTTGGTAGCCATGTAAACTACCGTAAGTGAAGAAACATCTACAAAAATCCAAAAAAGCCCTTGATAATAATAAGGATACTGCTTAATCTTTGAAGAGAGGTTTTTTGTCATACTGAATTATAAATGAGCCTATTTGTTCGACAGGTAAACGTTTTGCAATAATACGCTTTCGCTGATCCAAAATATACACAACAGGAGTCGAATAAATGTCGTAGGATTCATGAAAATTTCCATAAGCCGTTCGGGTACCATTGACATTAATGAAGTTTTCCATGTGCTTTTCTTTTATGCCTTTTTTCCAGCGAGTTAAACTTGTATCCGTACATACTGCGTAGACTTTAATGTCCATACTATCTTTGACGCGGTTAAAGTATTCGATGAGCTTTGGCGTTTCTTTAGCACAGTGCCCGCACTGCGGATCCCAAAAGTAAACAACAAGATATTTTGCCTTAATGGAATGTAAGGATACCAAATTATTTGCTGTATCAATTAAAACAAGTTCTGGTGCTATCTTTCCGATGAGATTGGGCTTAATTTTATCGGCTCTGTCCACTATTTTTTTTCTAGTGTTTTCAGAAACCCAATAAGCTAAGCCTGGCCTATAAATCTTGTCTACAAGGTATACAAATACTGCATCCATCCCCATCACTTGCGAAGTTTCGTAGGTATATGTTAAATACCATGAAACATATTTGAAAAGTTCCTTGTTGCCTTTGACTTTATCGATGAAAGCATCAGCTTCTTTGATGATTGTATCTGGGATCTGTGGCACAACTTTAGTAAAATAAGTTTCCAGTTTATTGTGAAAGACAGGAGTTCTTAGCAACCTATCGTCCGTGAGATCTATATTATCCCAATAATGTTTTCGATAATACATATAAATATAAAGTGAATCCTTTTTTCCATTTTCGAGCATGGGGACGTTTTCTGGAATTTCTGGATCTTTCGATGCAATGAGAGTTTTAGTTAAAAGACTTTGTGGATATTTTTTTACCAAATCATTTTTGTAAGTATTGACTTCATCTGTTAGATCCTTGATTTTATCCTCAAGTATTTTGATAGAATCGCTTTTAGGATTTTTATCTTTCAAGTTTTTGAGTTTTTTTGAAAGTTCCTCAACTTCCTTTCCTCTTGCGGTAACATAGCGTTGGTATTGGTTAAAAATTACATTATCTTCAGAACCTTTTACTTTCACGGTATTAATTAAATCTGATGTGTCTGCTTCAAAACTTATTTTTCTGTCTTTGTCGAGAATAAATTCTAAAAATTTTTTGTTAGGAAAAACAAAGAAATAAATGCCCCCTCGAACTGTATCTTTTTTCTCAAAAACGGCTAACCCTGTTTTATCAGCTTTAGCTGTGTCGAGTACGTATTGGTACTTCCCGTAATAGTAACCAAGCAAAATGGAAGTATCTTTCCAGTTGGTTTTTAAGGTAATACGATACCCCTGAGCATTGGCTGGATGAAAAAAAACAAGTCCAACCAAAAATAAAAGCATGGGAAATATACTTTTTTTCATATATTTTTAATTTTTTACTGTTGCTTCTCTTTGTTTTTAACATAATTATGATGAAAGGCGGGTAATACTTGAACAATACGTGTGCCAATTCGTTCGAGAAACCACGCATAGGCATATTTTTCAGCACTCATCTTTTCGTGTAAAAGACCACGATAGTAGGCTAATAGCAAATCTTTGAGATCTTGATAGATGTCTGTCAAAGCTTCGGCAATGGAAATTTTTTCAGGTTCATGAATGTCAGGATCAAAAAAATAATACGGTTCTAATTTTTCGACTTTTTCACGAACTTCATTAAAAACTATTTCATAATCTTCTTCGGTAACATAACGTTGAATAAAATCATCTTCGTTGGGTAAATTTTGAGGAAGGATGGAAGCTTTGACGTAAAGGTAAGGAAGAATTTTGCGAAAAAATTCAAAAACTTCCTCTTCATTTTTTGAAGCAATTTTTTCCAGAAAAAAGCAATACTCTTTTGCTACAAATAAGAACTCTTCTAGTTCTGGAAAGATAATCTCACCGTTCATTTCTTTCATACGAATATTCCTCAATGTTATTGGTTAAGGTTTGGCGTCGAACATGTTCAATAACGTGATAAAACGTGCGCATATTGTCTTTGGTAAACCCAAATTTTGCAAGGGTTAACGAATCAAAGAAAGCGGGTACCAAGTAGTACCCAGGTGGAATGTCGTTTTTATATCTCCAAAGAGGAAGCACCTTTACAGAGCCAAAGCTAAATTGACCGCTTTGAAAAAAATAAAGCTTAATAAAAAGTAACATGGCTGCATCGGTATAAATGTCTTTTTGGTTGGAAATGAAATTACCCATAGACCACGCGATAAGATGCTCGTCCATACTTCCTGGGGGTACAAACCTTTCAACAGGTTCAATGACATGGGGATGACTTCCTATGATAATTCGCACTCCACGACGCATGAGAAATGAAGCTATCCGACGCTGGTACTCTGTAGGTATAAGTCTGTATTCTTCTCCCCAGTGGATGGCACACAGCAAAACATCAGCTCCAGCTCTTTTGGCTGCTTCTATGTCCTTTTCTATCTGGACTGTGTCGATGTAATTCACCATATACCCTTTGGGAGGAGCAATGTTGTTTGTTCCGTAAGTATAGTTTAAAACAGCAATTTTCCACTGATGCCACGGAACGATAAGCGGATAACGTTGTTTTCTTTCCTCTTTGCTTCGGTAGATACCTGCGTAATAAAGCTTATTCTCTTCGGCAAAGCTTATATTGCCTTCTATTCCTTCTTTGCCTTTATCGCATACATGATTGTTGGCAAAAACAAACAAATTGAAACCTGTGTTTACAAGAGCTTGAGCAAATTCTGGTGGAGCACTAAAACGAGGATAACCGCTGTAAGGTTCACCAGCAAGGGTTGTTTCAAAATTTACCATGGCGAGATTAGCCTGTTTGACCAAGGGACGTATGAGAACATAACATGAATCAAAGCTAATTTTTCCTGTCCTAGGATCTTGAGCCATCTTGAGCTGAGGCATATGCATCATGGCATCACCAGTGGCTACAATGAGAATGCTATCTACCGGTGAACTAGTAAAGGCTTTTTCTGCAAAAATTTGATGTGAAGTAAATTGGATTTTTGCCAACCAAGCTCCAACGCTAAGTAATAAAACCACTGGAAAAAGGAAAAAAAATTTGTTGAGTTTCATCGTTGCAAAAGTACTGAAAAATGAGCAACCTTCTGTGAAGTTTGGAAAACGAAAAAGTAATATCCATTAGGCAAGGCAGTAAGGTCGATCTGCTCTAGGTTTTGAAAAATGTGTTGAGAAAAGATTTTTTGACCAAATGAATTATAACAAAAAAGTATTCCTTCCTCCTCTGCTTGGAAAAACAATGCTCCTGTCGATGGATTTGGAAAAACAAGTGGAGTAAAAGAACTAGCCATAGAGTTTCCAATGGGGGTATAATGCTGGTAATTTTGATCGTTGTAAGAAAGTTTTGTTTTATGTAATTTGATGAAGAGTATAGATCGCACGGCATTGAAATAGTTTTCCGTACTCCCGAGAAGAACTACAGCGTTGTCGGGGCTTAAGTCTACAGCATTACCCCAATCGCGTGCAATAGCTCCATAATAGCCACAACGACCTCCTCCAACAGTATCCACAAAGAGAGCTACATCCCAGTTCCCAAAACCAAAATTGTTGGTCGTGTTTCCTACCAGATATACATTATTTGTCGTTTTATCTATTACACCATCATTCATCGTATAAGCAAAATCATTGTAGAAAATAAAAAAGGGTATTCCTAGATTCAAATCAAGTTTTCCCTTCAAAAAACGGGTTTCTGTCATGTTCCTTTTCTGATGAAAACCATAAAAATTAATGACATTAAGCGTATCTATAACAAATCCATTAAGATAAACTTGAATGGTATCGTTGCCAACATGGTAAGCAAAGATAGAATCCAGATTTTCACTAAGCTGAATAAAATAACTGCTATAGCCATTTGAGTCTTTCTGGACAATGGTGCACCCTAAGGTATTATCGCTCAAGGTATCGATAAACGTGGGCTCTTGCTCTCCATGCCAAGAGACCCGCTTACTTAGAATTTCTTGCCCCGTCGTATTATCAAGGACTTTAAAAACAACATCTTGGTCAAGAGAATCTGTTCCTAAAGAGGTAAAAGTGGCATAAACATAATTGTTCTTTCCAGCACATACAGAAACTCCTTGGTTCCACTCATTAGCCATGTTCGCATACTTCCACAAGATCTGTCCTGTTGGAGTAAATTTATAGACATATCCAAAATAGGAATTATTTTTTAAAGCTGTGCCAATGGCAAGAATATTTCCATCTCTGGTTTTTCTTAACTCATTTACCGTGCTAAGATCATATTCGTCTACATATTTTTCCCACAAGATTTTTCCTAGAGAATCTGTTTTAAAGATCCATGCCCAAGAATAACCTGAAGGAGCTACTCTATTCCCTGCAATGATGTAGGTTATATCAGGTAAAGCAATAATATCAATGCCTTCATTAGTAAAGCCACTAATGCCGTAAGTGCGAACGTAAGGGGTCTGAGCATGCATAAAAATTAATGCATACAAAAAGAAAACAATTCCACCAACTTTTTTCATTGTTTTTTCCATACGTAATTAAGTTTTAAAAATGCTTTGTATCCTACATAAGAAGATGGTGCAATAATTTGAGAAATAGCAGGCAGATTAAATTCAATCATCCAATGGGAATTTATTTTTGCCTGAGAAACTATTCCAGCACAGAAACCGTTAAACCCTCCATATTTAACCATCGGGCCAACATAAAGCCATTCAGTGGGATGCCAGTAATAAGATAAAAATATTTCGGGTATAAAGGCTGGTATAGCTATATAAAATGTTCGAACAATGAAGACTTGTTTATTCATCGTTTCCTGAAAAGCACTTTGTATCTGGAAGGGAAGCATTCTCCACCGAGGTGCAGTGTCGCGGGAAAGCGTGAGAATTTGATCGATGGAAGAAGGGAAGGAATCCTCCTGATTTGCAAAAGCCTTAAGATCGTCAAAAGTAAAACCATAAAACTTTAATAAGCTATCTTGGTAGGTGGTCATGTGTTGCTTAAAAAGCAAAGCTGAACCAAGGTTGTAAATACCAATAAAAGCTTCTTCTTGATTAACTTTCCAGCTGATGGATGCATCTAGTCCTAATCCTATGCCACGTAAAACAGCAGAGGATAAAGGTTTTTCCATCGTTACATCTATGCAGGCTTTTATGGTATCGAAATTACTTGAAAATGCTAGTTTCGATCTAGTGAAATCTCCTTTTTGATAATTGAATATGCCATTGAGTGATGCCCCCAAGCTCCATGCAAAATGTCCTTTCCTGAAATATTTGCCTCCACCAATAGCTAACAAATTTGAGTAATAATAAGACGTAGGATTTAACGAAAAAACTGAGTCTTCCAAATTTTTGTTGCCAATGAAAATAAGTTCAAACAAATGCTTATTGAATTCGACACTTGCCCCTATTTGCTGATGAAAAGATAGATACCATTTCGCCGTGTCATTGGAAAGAAAATCTATTTTCACGTTTGAATACTCCAAAAAGCCAAGAGAATTGAAGTTCCCCAAATGCTTTAATGCTTTTTGCTTGAGGGTCGAATCAAGAAATTTTCCTTTATAGAAAGAAAGAAAAAAATCTTGCCGAAGCCACCGACTTCCTACATCGAAACTTGATTGCCAGGTAATATCAACTTGCGAAAAAGCTGTCAAAGTCGTGCAAACCAAAAATGCGAAAACATTTAGTTTCATTCAACGCTGGTTTTTATATTTGTTTTGATGTTAAGTAAAAGATAACTTTCAGGAGTAATTCTAACTTTTTGCTGTCCGTTGTTTGTAGAAAATTGAGCTTTCACCATTATTTTTTTCCCTTGTTTAAGTGTAGCCACTTTAGGAGATGTTAGATCGATTTTGAGAAACCCTTTTCTAGGTTGAATGACTTTACCGGTAACATTATCGAGAAAACCACCTTGAATAGGTTGAGATGCCAAAATACTATCCAACACAGTATTGTTTTTGTCTAAAACAAACAAGGTAAGTTGGGCATCGATGGGGAAAGAATTTTCATAGTTTATAAAGAATTGGGCTTCCTTGATGTCGATGGTTGAGGTATGAGGAAAGTCATAATTCATCGTATCTCGAAGTGTAAGGTTTGAGAAAGCAATACGCAAAGGAATTTCAGCATGCATGTGAAAATTTAAACCTGAACCGTAATAAACAAAATCATTGCCTGAAGAAATGTTTCCAAAGGGATTGATTTTAGCTTTCATTCTTACATACAGTTGATGAGGAAGATTTTCAATAAATTCTTCGATGTTTGAGTTCGTTAAATCAAGGTCAACTTTGGTAGGTATGACTTGCCCCGTAAAAGGTGTAACTTCCCGAGCACGAGCCATATATATGTTTTTGCCTATATAAGGACTTTGTAACGATATGGTTTGCTTTCCTGTCCCCGTAAACTCGTCGATCGAGAAAATGGCATCAGCACCAATGTAATTAGATATGGAAAGTTGCATGGTTATCTTATCAAGGTCGAGATAATCGGTCTCGAGGTCTTTTATTGCTGAAAAACTATTATTTTTTTCAACATCAAGATCGGTAGAACCAAAATAACCGCGAGCGTAATCAATAACTGTTTTTCGAAATTCGACGACAATCATTATGCTGTCGTTAAAATTCACAACAACATTAGTATCTGCATAAGGATTGGCATAAATTTTTATGGTAGAACAAATTGAATTGTTATGATGGGATGAGGGAGTAAGATCTAAAAAAACGCCATCTACAGGAATAGAATCAATGAGACATTTCCCAGTTAAAGGATAACTCGGCAGAATTCCGGATAACTTGAGGGTCGCACCATTTAAATTTGAATTTTCAATGGTATACTCAATATAGGCATTGTCATGAACATAATTGTATGCTTTAATGTAAAGGAACCCTGATTTTAATTTAACCTGTGTTAGTTCGGGACCTCCCAAGTCGAAATATTTGCTTTCTGTTTTGGTGAAAATCAAAGTATTTGGAGGAACTTCGGTCCCAATAGGTAAAACATATTTAAAATAATAAAGGGAATCTGGTAGATCTACAAAGGTATCCGTCATAATAGTAATGATATCTTGATCTAAAACCAAAATGGCTGTTTGGTCTGTATCAGCTTTAATGGAAGTATCTGCAAAAAAATTGTGCAATGTGAGTTTATCTTGAAACAATGGAAAAATATATTCACTTTCCCACGAGGGATCTTTTCTACAACTTACCAATAATAAAACCCAGCTGAATAAAACAAAAAATTTTTTTATATGCCAAATTTTCATCATCCTTTGTTTACATGCAAATGTATAAAAAAATGAAAAATTATATGTTTAAATAATAAACAAAAGAAATCATCGATATGGCCGCAGTTTCAGAACGCAACCGTCTTTCACCAAGGCTTACGACGGTAAAATTTTTGGAGATAGCACGCTGAATTTCTTCCAAGGTAAAATCCCCTTCTGGACCAATCCATAAGACTATTTTTTCTCCAGCTACTTTAAGTTGAGATAAAGGAACCCTATTGATGGTTTCTTCACAATAAGCAATGAGATTTAAATGTGTAGCAAAAGATTCGACTGCTTTTTCAAAAGGAAGAGGATCTTTGAGCGAAGGGAAAAATACACGCAAAGATTGCAAACTGGCTACTTTTATGATATTTTCAAGTCGTTCTCTTTTTTTAAAAAAACCCTCCGTCCGATGAGTTATAATAGGTTGAATGCAAGAAACATTTAGTTCCGTAGCCTTTTCAAGTAGCCACTCAAAGCGAGAAGCATTTTTGAGAGGTGGCACGCATAAAATGATTTCTTTCAAAGGTTTTGTGTGCTCCTTTACCTCTAATACCTGACAGATAATAACCTTTTTCGTGATATCAACAATTTGGGCAATAGCTTCTATTCCTTGGCCATTCGTAAAATGAACACAATCACCTTTTTGAAAACGCAATGCAAAAAAATGTTGTAGCTCCTCCCGATCGTTAATTTGAATGACAGATGAATGTATGTTTTCACAGAAAAATAATTCCATGAAAATTAGCAACTTTCGTTTTGAAGGGAATCTTCTGTCAAGTCTTCCCAGTAGGTAGTCCATTTGTAGTTATAGAGTCCATACACTAAACGTTCATGTTTTTCTTCTGGGGTCATTTCATCAAAAGCTTTCTTTTCTCTGAGAAAAGCTTCTTCTTTTTCCTTTTGCAGAACTTCCTCTTGTTGCTGTTTTGCCAAAACTTCTAGTTCGTATTCACGCTTTGCACGGTCCAACAAGAATTTTTCAGCTACCGCTGGGAATAATTCCATGAGGAGTTGATCTTTCTCGTTCCGAATGAGAGGCTTATTGCCAAATTCTGTTAATATTCTGTTAGGTTGAGGCTTGTAAGTAGAAGTGTCATAAGGTTCTTCCTCACGAGATCCAGTAATTTTTTCGCGGAAGTTGGAATCAATGGGTACCGGTGTTTTTCCATAATGGCCTTTGACAAGGTTGATAAATTGAGTATTTTTGGTAGTATACCACGGTCTCTGGTTAACTTCATCTAGAATGCAGTTTACAGCCTGAGTGCCAATGATTTGGCTCGTTGGAGTCACAAGAGGTACACAACCTGCATTAATTCGTACACGAGGTACAGCTTTTAGTACTTGCTGGAGATGCTCGTCAATTTTAAGTTGCTTGAGCTGAGCTAGCATATTCGTATACATTCCCCCAGGAATTTGAGCAATTTTTACAAGTTCGATAGGTTCAGGAAAATTGAAATACGTTTCAATAGACTGGCAGCAATTCAACACTTGGTCGAAATCTTCTTTTTCTACGCTATCGATGGCTTTGTCAAACAGTGCTTCTATTTCTTTCGGTAATCGATCTTTTTGTATGTCAAAAGGTCGCGGAGATTTCTTTATGTTGTCGAAGTCACTGAGTTCTTCACGAATTTGAAAAAGTAAGTCACTGAGTGGCTTTACGGCGTCAATGTTTATATGAATTTCAATATCTAATTTTTTACAGAAAAGATAAATAATCTCAAAAGCAGTAGCTGCAGGTCCACCAGCAAAAGGCAGTAAATTCGTATCGACGATATCCGCTCCACTCATGATAGCCGTAAGTGTTGAAGCAAGACCGTAGCCTGGCGTTGAATGCGTATGAAAATCAACAGGCAAGGACACATTTTGTTTGATGGCTTTGATAATTTTGGCAGCACTGATGTGATCGACAAGGCCAGCCATGTCTTTAATGGTGATCATGTCAGCACCGAGAGCTTCGACTTCTTTTGCCTTATTCACAAAATAATCTATCGTAAAAACAGGTTTCCACTTAGGTTTTATCTTGATTAATCCTCCTAACAACAAGGTAGGTTCTAGTTTTGGATCTGTGGTGTAGCAAATGGCTCCATCTGCTATTCCCCCATATTTTTTGGTGTAAATGATGCTGGATTTAATGTTGTTCAGGTCGTTTAAAGCATCAAAAATGCGCAAAATATCAATCCCCGCTTTTATGGTGTTTTTGATAAAACCTTCGATAACATTTTCAGGATAAGGATTGTAACCGAACAAATTCCTTCCTCTAGATAGGGCTGTCAGCAGAGAACTATCGCCAATCCCTTCTTTGATTATGGCAAGTCTTTCCCAAGGATCTTCGTTGAGATAACGCATGACACTATCGGGAACAGCTCCTCCCCACACTTCCATGGCATAAAAACCTGCTTCTCTAAAGTAAGGTAAAGTCCGTTTTACTTGATCTAAGTTCATTCGAGTAGCAAACCAAGATTGTTGACCATCCCGCAAAGTCAAATCTCTAATTTTTAATGTCCTTGACATTTCATGCAAATTTGCTCCAAATTTATATACTTTTCTAAACAATGAAAAATGAGAGTGGATCTCTTTTTTAAAAATGCAAACCTGTGAAGATGTTGAAGGTTGCTATTCATACCTTTTCTTGATTTTTAAGATTTTCATAATTCAGCAAAAACTACATCAAAAACATGTCTCTACATCTTACTTGTAAAAAATCAAACTAAGCATATTTTGTTTTCATGATTTCGCAGTAATTGTTGGGATAATGGGGATAAACATGATAATACATTGAAGCCTTATATCTTCTTTGTAAGCAAAGACAAGAGAGAACAAGGGTCATATCTTCGTTGTGAGAGACGACGAAAATGTTTTGCAGAGCATGTCAAAAGTTCTGCATGAAAGTTTAATGAGTTGTTTTCTTCCGCCCTACCGAAGTAACATCTAATAATTTAAGTTTTTATATCCTTGCAATCATCGAAAACAAAATAGAAAAGCCATGTAGTTGCCATTAAAAAGTCCGTTTTAATTTTTTTAACAGAAAAAAACGTTAAAATGAAAAAATCGCATGGAAAAGTTTTTTCACCATTTTTTTATTTATAGAAAAAAATTGCTAGAAACATCATATTTGTAAAACATGAATGCAAGTTCGAATCATAAAAAAATAAAAATCCCCCTTTTTAATTCCACCCTTAGTAAGGAGGGACACAGGGGGGATTTCTTTACCCAAAAGAAACAGAAAAATATAAACTTATGCTTATCCCCATGCCTTATCTATTTCTTTTTTTCATTTTTATCTCACCTATTTTTTAAAATAAATGGAAAATTTTATGGCAAAAAAATTCAAATAAATTTTTTAAAATATAAATTCACTAAAACATGAAAGCTACTTCCCAAATGAATACACCAGCGATAAATTGAGTTTATAATCCCTTAAAAAACGGAACCTATCCATGTTCTCTATGTTAATATCAAAGTGCTTTGTAATATATGGCGCGTAAAATAATTTTATACCCCAATGATCCTCCAATTTATATCCAAGGCCTATCTGCGAACGCAAACCATAACTATACTTGTTATACTTGTCATTTAAAACATAATAAGAAATATCATTCCATGTGCCTCCTATCCCCACAAAAGAATATAGCTTATTACTCAACCTATAATCAAAATTCATCATCGGATCTAAAAGTATAAACCAACCCGCTTTATAACTATACTCCTCAAAACGCTTAAATGGAATAAAAGTACCACCCATGCTAACAGATACATTAAAATCATTGCGTTGTAATAAAAATCGCTCATACCCCAACTGCAATTTGGTAAAATTAAAAAATACCTCATTCTTTTCAAACTTTGCATCACTACTCTTTTCTTCATTTTTCTTGTTAAAACCAAATAATAAACTCACACCTATATTTGTAGGATGGGATAAAAGCATATAATCATCTACGCCGTCTTCACTAGCATCAGTAATATGATTCACTGTGATATGTATTAAAAAATTTCTGCTCACATGAAAAGAAAGTATACCTTTCAAAATAACAAAATCTCTTTGATAATTCACAGTAGCATCTTCAATTTTAAAGAATTGATAATGTAAATAACCCAAACCAAAACTTAAACTCACCGGCTTACATATCCTATTACGTTCAATAAGATACAGGGCAAATTTATGAGTCCTCATATAAGCATCATAAT
>Ga0308395_1000317_pt1 | contig 40516 bp, 31 predicted proteins | sample Hotspr20SampleP4_FD_202097 | JGI IMG/M metagenome (GOLD analysis project Ga0308395, IMG submission 202097) | Hot spring phototrophic mat microbial communities from Mushroom Spring, Yellowstone National Park, Wyoming, United States - 20050930_P4 ... | reverse complement strand
CTGGGGCGTAAAGGCTACAACGGTCGGGTGGAACGCAGTCATCGCACCGACGACGAGGCGTTCTATCGTCCCTATCTCCTCCAGGCGCACAATGTGCGGCAGTTCCTGCAGCTCAGCGCACGCTGGGTGTACATCTACAACGTGTTGCGTCCCCACAGTGGGGTGGGGATGGACAACCGACCTCCTCTGGCGGTGCTGCAGCGTTTGGGATATACTGGGGATGAGCGGATTGCGCTTTTCCCGCCGGTGCTACTGGACGCCATCCGTACCGAGCTGCTCCTCTCCTGTTGCCCGGAGACTGGTAACGATCTATTGGCCCATTACAAGCATAGCAGATATTGGCCCAAATTGGCGTTGCTATGATGCAGTAAACTTGCTATAATCCAAAATGGAGATGCGCGAGGTTCCCCAATAGATGGGGAGCGAAGCACGGCGTGCGTATCTCCGGATCCCAGCTTAGTTATGAAAGGATGCCGGACGATGAAAACAAAAGCAGTGCTTCTGACCCTGGTGATATTGGCGGTTACCTTCCTCATTTATATCGTTTCCCCCAGCTACGCCGGTCCGCGATCGCGCACCGTCCTGCTCTCCGTACGACCTCTGGGCGATGGCTTGACCGTCGGCCAGCTGCAACCGGGTGGTCAAGAATGGTACCAGGTCAACTCGGCCTCGTTGAAGAGGGATACCGATCACTTGGTCGTGTTCAACATGGTCTATCGGCCCGGCAATCACAATGTCACCCCTTACGTCAACTTTCAAGTCTTCACTCAGGAGCAGTTGGAGCGCTGGCTGCAGGGCAGCTCCAATGCGGCTCTGGGCATAGGGATTTTCACCACCACGGATTTCGACCCGGATTCCGCGGAACGTATCTGGACGGGAAGTTTGCTGCGCGAAGAGACCTATTACGTGCGTCTGTTTAACAACTCGGCCACGCCGGTGGAATATCATCTGATGACCATGAGTCAGCCGGCCCAGATTGTGGTCGCAGAACCTGCTGTGGCGAGTGGAGAACAACCATATGCGCAGCCGGCAGCGTCCGTCGAAGCGAATGTCCCGGCTGTCTCTGGGACAAGCCCATCGTCTGCTGATGCGGTGATCAAGCCTGCCGCTTCGCCGGATGAGGCACGCCGCCGTATGATCGTTGCCGCCATCCAAAGCATGTCCCCTGAGGAGGCTGTGGCCTGGTTGGCGCTGGCCGAACAAGCGGGTTTGCTCCCTGGCAATGCGGTCGCAGCAACTCCTAAGGCATCTCCTGAGGAAGCACCTGCTGCAGTGAATGCGCCAGGTGAGACGAGCCAACCATCCGCCGAGGCTGCGCCTACAGAGCGTGTCCTCTCCCCGGCAGAGTTATATCCCAGCGTGTATCCCAACCGCCCCCTGGTCTTGCACGATGGCGCCAATGTAGGACGGTTGGCCCCTGGCGGTGAACACTGGTATGCTTTCATCCGCCAGGATTTCGACAAGCAGCGTTTTGAGCATATGGCACTCACGATGTTTGCTACCCCAACAGATGGCAACCGCTCTCATGACATCAATTTTCAGATCTACCCGGCCAGCCAGCTGCACATCTGGCTGCGCGGCACTCCGAAAGCGATGGTGCCGATGGGACAGGGTCAATGGGTAGAACGCGATAAGGATCCGGTGACCGGCGAGCGGTTGTGGTCAGGCGATGTCGTGGACGGTGATACCTACTATGTGCGCGTCTTCAACCATAGCGATCAGGTTATTGACTATTATTTGATCACCAATGATGTGATCAACACCGAGCTGGGAGAACGCGTCTTTTCGGCCAACCGGTTCTATCCTTACGTGCTTTATCCGCCGGACAGCCCAGCGGCGCGCAATCGTTAAACTGGACTGCGCGGAATCTGTCCTGAGACAAGGGGATACATAACAAAATGGAGGAAGAACAAACAGGCCAATCTATCGTGATTCTGATCACGCGGAACGGCATGGGCCACGCCGAGCCCGCTTTACAGCAGCAGCTCATCGAAAAATATCTTACGTTGTTGGATGAGAACAACTTGTTGCCGGCCGCGATTTGCCTATACGCCGACGGGGTCAAACTGGCGGTGGACGGTTCACCGGTATTGGCTCAGCTCAAGTCGCTGCAGGCAAAAGGCGTGCATGTGATCCTATGTAGCACCTGCTTGAATTACTTTGGGCTGAGCGAACGTGTGCGTGTGGGCATCGTGGGAGGTATGGGGGACATTATCACCGCTCAATGGCGCGCTGACAAGGTGATCACCCTATAACGCTCCTAACAGAGTGCGTCGGTAACGCACTTATAGGCGTTCCAGAAGATCCGTTTCGATACTCTGTGGCCAACCAACTGTGGAACGTGCCAGGACATAGCTTTCGGTGCATAACCACGGTTGGCGCATCGCTTCTTCTGGCATTGTGACAAAGGGATTGTCATGCCCAAGCTGGGTGGCATGACAACGGATGCCGGCGAGCTTCACTTGTAGCCACTCGCTCACATCGATCACGGTAGTTATTTCATCTTCACGATATGCGGTGAAAGGAAACGGCACCCCATCCATCATCACGGTTGACGGCATCCCATTGCTGACCATCCCGGCGAGTTGCGCCTCTGTCAGGGCGCGAAAGTAGAGTTTGCGCACTTGATGGGGCTGACAGGCACCCTGCAACAGATCAGGGAAACAATCGGGATCGGCAGCCAGGTCAAAGGCAATGCTCGCCCAACGATGGACGGCGATATGGTCATAATGCCCATAAATGCCGTCCGGACCGAACGTGATGAGGACATCCGGACGCAACTCGCGGATGATGCGCACTAAGCGTGCCACAGCCTGGCCTTGATGTACGATGGTGAGCTGCCCGTCCTGATACCCCATGAAGATGGGAGGATGGGCACCGTAGATGCGACATGCACAGTGCAGTTCTTGTTCGCGCACATCTGGCAGGTTGGCTGGATTTGCCAATTCCGGTGTAGCGATAGTGCCGGCCTCACCCCGTGTGGCAGTCACCACATACACATCGCAGCCCTGCGCAGCGTATTTCGCCAATGTGCCACCACTGCCGAACGCCTCATCATCTGGATGCGCATAAACTGCCATCAGAGTGTGACGCGCCAATTCCTTGCCCCCGCTTTCCGCTCCGTCGCAAGATGTTTCAACGCTGACCTGGCTAACTTTCTGGGTACACCTGGACAAAGCGATCCTCACGCACCTGGAAGATATAGATGGTGGGAGTGCGCAGATCGCCATTGGCATCGTAGCTTATGGGTCCGAGTAAAGAGGAGAATTCCAGTTGCCGGATTGCTTGTGCCACGTCGGCACCTTTCAAGCTCCTTGCTTTGGCCGCGCCTTCCAAAAGCACCTGGCCTGCCACGTATCCATTCAAGCTATAGGTGTCGGGGTTGCGATGCTCGACCGCCTGATAGGCGGCAATCCATTCGGAGCTGGCAGCAGTCCATGGGCTGGGTCCGAAGGCACTGACATAGATGCCCTCAGCCGTGCCATCGGATTCGTCGATCGTGGCCGATAGAAAACACCCATCTGAAGCCAGGAACGGCATGTCGAGACCTGCCCGCACGAGCGCATGGCGCAGATAGGGACACTCGACCTCGTAACCGGCGTAGAAGATGGCATCCGGCTTGGCTTGCGCAAGCTGCGACACTTCGGCTGTGTAGTCCCGTTGTTCCACCTGTACCTGGATGCGGAGGACGATCTCACCGCCGATCGCCTTCAGATGATCAATGATGGCTGCAGCTAACCCAATGCCGTAAGGATCATCATTGTGTAACACTGCGACCCGTCGTGCCTGCAATGTTTGGCGCAGAAACTCGGCATCAACCTTTGCCTGTACGGCATCATTCGCGTTGACACGGAAGAAGTTGCGATAACCTTTCTGTGTCAAGCTCACCTCACTGGCGGTGGGAGTGATCACGACAAAAGGCAGGTCTTTATAGATTTCCATAGCTGCGAGGGTCTGCCCACTGTTGAGATGACCGATGACACCGAGGACAGGTTTGCCGGCTGTCACGTCATCTGCCACACGCTGCGCCACTGTTGTGGCCACTTCGCTGTCGCTCTCGTCGTCCAACCCTTCCACTACCACGCGATAACCCATCAGTCCCCCGCGGGCATTGATTTCGGCAGCGATCAAGCGCACACCACCTAATACCGTCTGTCCGGCGTTTGCTTGGAAACCGCTCAAGGGCACGGCGACATAGACATACACGTCTCCTTTGGTCGGCTGTGTTGCCTCACCTGTGCAGCCTGCCCATAAAAACATCAACAAAGACAGCACCGTCCCAATCCCACAAAGATTCCTGCATCTGGACAAAAATGATTGCATCGGTAATCACCTCTCTCCTGTGCCTTATCCAGGGACCATCATATCTCAGAGGGGGCGATCTGACAAGCACTCCGAGTGCCTTGATGCATGGGCCATCTGGGGCGTTCCATCCTTGTGAGCAGATGGCAGAGGATTCGCCCTCAATCCGTTTTCACGATGTTTCTCCATCAATCCACCGTGCCGCTAAGGTGGGCAACATCGCCAGGGGGCCCTGTTGGCGGGTGCAATCTGGCAAGGAGCGCAGAAACTCCTGGCCGTATGCCTTGGTGAGGAGGCGCCGGTCCATACACACGACAACCCCGCGGTCGCGGCGTGAGCGGATCAACCGCCCGAATCCCTGGCGAAGGCGCAAAATCGCGTTCGGCAGGGAGAACTCATAAAAGGGGTCTGCATAGGCCTCGCTGCGTGCCACGAAGATGGGATCGTCGGGCACATCAAACGGTAGACGGGTGATGACGACGCAGCTCAACCGTTCGCCGGCCACATCGATGCCCTCCCAAAAGCTGCGTGTGCCGAACAGGACACAACGTTCGGTGGTTTTGAAACGCTCTAACAAGTGGGCGCGTGAACCGGCACCTTGTTCCAGCAACACGATTTCATCCTGTCCCAGCGCTTCGCGCAAAGCGTTGGCCGTGTGGCGTAGCTGGCTGTGAGAAGTAAATAGCACCAGCGTGCGACCGCGGGTAGCTCGTATCAGGCTGAGCAATGCTGTCTCCAACTTACGCTGGTATCCCGGCTGCCCCGGCTCGGGTATGTCAGTGGGTAAATAGAACAACGTGGAGGCGCGGTAATCAAACGGCGAGGCCAACACCATCTCGCTGACATCTTCGGCGCCCAGCCGCTCACGCAAATACTCGAAGCTCTCGCCAGTGCGCAACGTTGCCGAGGTCAGGATAACGGTCTCGTTTGCTTCAAACAGGTGGCGACGCACCAAATGTCCCACGTGCAACGGCGCTGCATGCAATGTGGGCATTTGTTCCTGGGTGGGAAGCTCCAACCAGGTTACATAGGCGTGGTGGCTGTCGCGCGCTGCCTCTTCTTCCAGAACGGTGTGTAATTGAGCACGGAAAACGTCCACGCGCGTGCGATAGCTGCTCAGTTCGCGCTGGAGTTCATCCCCAGCGCGCAATCCCACCTGGTCATCCCAGCGTGAAACCAGCTGGCTCAAATTGCCTAAATGTCCGCTCAATCGGTTCAGGCAGTCGTTCAGCTCCCCCCACGCCATTTCCACCTTGTCCCAATCTGGCTGACGACGCATAGCGGGTGTCAGCCGCAATCGCTGCTCGTAGGAAGTGTTATGGTTCACCGACCCGTGGAGTTCTAGAAAGGTTTTTAAGGTGTCGAACAGGGCATGGGCTGCGCCGCGCACCTGGGCCACCGAATCGTGACCCAGTGTGACGTGCTCTTGCAACAGATTGATTTCCCCTGCCGGCAGCTCCTGACGCACGCGCGGGATAAGCCTCGCGAGGAAACCATTGTAGCGTTGTTCCCCCGTCGGTTCGCTGAGCTCCTCCAACAGGCGCTTCAGCGCCGCAAGACCCACATGAAAACTCAGCTGACTGGTGACGCTGTCCTCGAGGTGGTGCGCCTCGTCAATGATGAGATGGTGATATTCCGGTAACACACGGTTGTCGGTCGCCACGTCGGCGAACAGCAATGCGTGGTTGACCACCACAATATGGGCACTTTCGGCAGCACGACGCGCGCGCTGGAAAAAGCAATTCTCTCGACGACACTGTTCTGGTGTGCAGAGTTCGGCGTCGCTGCAGATATAGCTCCAAATCACGTTCTCTTCAGGGGTGGGCAGGAAGAGCTCCTGCTTGTCACCCGTGAGGGTGGTTTCCATCCACACCAGCACACGTGCCAACACACGCAATGCCACCGCGTCGGCACCGGCGAATGAAATGCCGGGCAGACCAGCCTGGCGTGCCTCCAGCTCGGCACGCATCTGGCGCACCCGCCGCGGACAGACATAATTATTGCGCCCTTTTAACGCCACCGCTTTAAATTCGAAAGGCAGGATACGCTGCAACTCCGGAATGTCCTTGTTGAGCAATTGATCCTGCAGGTTGATCGTATGCGTGGCGATCACAACGCGCTGGCCGTTTTGCACCGCCCAGTGCACAGCCGGGAGTAGATAGGCCAGCGACTTGCCCAGACCGGTGCCCGCCTCGATCATCACTACCTCACCACGATTGAAAGCTTCTGTCACCCGACGCAACATTGTGATCTGTTCCGGTCGGTACTCGTAATGAGACAGCCGACGGGCGAACAAGCCACCCTGGTCGAGCAGTGCCGCCAACGCTTCCTCATCGAGAGGACGGATCGTCCCAGTCGGTCGGAGAGGCTTGTCATGTTCAACCGTGCCGCGCGACGAAGACAACAAGCTTCTTCCTCCGCCGCCTGAAAGCATCCCCTTCGCCGCCAGCTGTTGTCCCAGGCTGGTGCTGAAAGTCGTGCGCGATCGCATCTGCTCGAGATCGACAAAAACAGGCCGCAGCGACCAGTTTGAGCGCTCCGCCACACTGCTCACTCCGCGAATGAGGGAAGGATCCAAACGGTACGCCTGGTCGAGCAAAGCGACAAAAAGGCGGTACGCTGCCCGTGCATCGTCCAGGGCACGGTGATGGGTTTCCAACGCGATCCCCAAGGATTGCGCCAGCTTTTCCAGGCTGTAACGCCCGGCGTGGGGCAACAGGATGCTGGCCAGCTCGAAGGTATCAATGGAGGGATGGTCGCGCAACACCCCATAGCGGTTGAGAAACGCCAGGTCGAAACCGATATTGTGGCCAACGACCGGACAATTGCCGATGAAACGTTCCAGCCGTGGCAGAATATCCACAATGGAGGGCTGGTCGCGCACCATCTCGTCGCGAATGCCGGTCAATTCTTGGATGAGATAGGGAATGCGACAGCCAGGATTGATCAAACTCGAGAATTCTCCGAGCACTTGTCTGCCGCGAAACTTGACCGCGCCAATCTCGATAACGGCATCGCGCTCCGTGCTGAGGCCGGTTGTCTCCAGATCCAGCGCGACGTAAATGTGAGTCACGGGCTAATCCCTCTCCGGAGTATGAAGCTATCAGCTGGACAATTGCTCATTATACACCAGCGACTGGAAACGGGGGAAAGAATGCACCCGAGAGCGTCCGTTTCTGACCAAAAGTTGAGTACCCGCTGCCGAGTGCTATAATTGTCCACAAGGATCAAAGTTGCCGGTTATGTTTGCATCCCTTGGATTCAATCCAGATTGACGGGCTGGCAACGGGGTGGGGTGATGGGCATTCTATGGTGTGCACTCTCCCTCTTACGCCCCCATTGGGCAACGGCAACGGATGCTGTGCTCAGTTATGTGCGCGATGCCGGATGCATCATGGAACATGGTCGCCATGACGAATTGTTGGCGCGCAGCGGACTCGACGCCCAGCTGTACGCACGCCAGTCCCGTGACCTGGCGTCTGCTAAAGCGCAAGAAAGTGCGACAGGAATATGATGATCATCTTGGAAGCACGTCGGGTGAACAAGCAATATCGCATGGGCGAGGTCACGGTACACGCCCTCAATGGCGTGGATTTCACCGTGGCCAAGGGAGAATTCGTCGCCATTATGGGGCCGTCGGGCAGCGGTAAGAGCACGCTGTTGCACGTGTTGGGCGGCCTGGATAGCGTCAGCGACGGCGAAATCACTCTGGCCGGCCATCGGCTGACGCAACTGAGTGACCATCAGGTGACGTTGGTCCGGCGGCGCAATGTCGGTTTCATCTTCCAGTTCTTCAATCTGCTACCCATGCTCACCGCCGAGGAGAACGTTGCGCTGCCCCTCCTGATTGATGGTCAGGACCCCAGTGCGTATCGAGAACGTATCGATCACTTGCTCCAGTTGGTCGGCCTGGCGGACAGACGTCATCATAAGCCCGATCAGCTGTCCGGTGGTGAACAACAGCGTGTTGCTATTGCGCGCGCCCTCGTCACCAATCCGGCCATTGTGCTGGCCGACGAGCCGACCGGCAACCTGGACAGCAAGACGGGCGAGGAGATTTTGCGCCTGTTACGTCGCTCGTGCGATGAGCTGCACCAGACCATTGTGATGGTGACACACGACGCGCGTGCTGCCAGCTTCGCCGACCGGGTTGTGTTCCTGATGGACGGTCGGGTGGTGGGGGAGCTGCGCACCACAGGTGATCGCAACGAGGACATCCGCGCGATTCAGCGACGCCTGCGCGAATCAGAGCAGCAGGCAGCCTCCACACCTGAGCAGCAACGTCCTTGAGCATACGGCGCAGCCAATGACCAGTCCGCTCTCCTCCTTCCACGCCCTTGCGTTGCGCAACTTACGCAGCCGGCCCATCCGCACTGTGCTCACTGCGTTGGGAATTATGCTCGGCGTGGCAGTTGTGTTAGCTGTGTCCATCACCAACGACAGCACGCTGGCTTCCATCCGACACATCTTCGATGAAGCCGCCGGACGTGCCGATCTGGTGGTCATCAGCAGTGGGGCTATCGGTGAATCGTTTACCGACGGGGCGCTATCGCGCGTTCGCCGCCTGCCGGGGGTGCAGCTGGCATTGCCGGTAGTGAGCGGCCGCACCCTGCTGGCCTCCGATGCGGATAAGTGGGGACTGGAATTCAGCGTGGGCGGGACGCGCACGGCCAATGACCTGCTCCTCTTCGGCATCGATCCCGCCCGCGATCGCCAGGTGCGCGACTATGACCTGGTAGCAGGGAGCTTCCTGCCTGCCGAGCTCGATTCCTACTCTGTCCTGTTGGTGCGTGACTACGCCGAGGACAAGAAATTGTCGCTCGGCAAGGACATTACAATCCTATCGGCAGCAGGGCAGGAAAAACTGCGCGTTGTCGGACTGATTGCCAAGTCCGGGCCCGGGCTGCAGAACAATGGTGCCGTGGCGATTGTGCCCCTCAAGACAGCACAGATCCTGCTCGACAAATATGGTGAGTTGACCCAGATTGATGTGTTGGCAGCTCCGGACATCGCAGTATCACCCCAGAAGCTGGAAGTACTCAAAGAGACGTTGACAAATGCATTGGGCGATGGCTATCAGGTGATCTATCCAGCAGCGCGTGGGCAGATCGTCGCCCGTATGTTGGCTTCGTACCACACTGGCCTGAGCTTCTTCAGTGCTGTCGCGCTGTTTGTGGGGGCTTTTCTGATCTATAACACTTTCACCATGACAATTGTCGAGCGCACGCGCGCCATCGGAATGTTGCGAGTGTTGGGCGCGACGCGTCAGCAGGTTGTTCTACTGGTGCTGATCGAGGCAGGTATATTGGGCATATTGGGATCGCTGGCGGGCATCGGATTTGGCATCCTATTGGCACAGGGCCTAAGCCGTTCCGTGGCAACGGTCACCAACACCGAAATCCGAGCATTGCATATCCCCCCAGATGGACTTGCCTGGTCGTTGCTCATCGGCGTGGGAGTGACGTTGGCGTCGGCACTGTTGCCTGCCTGGCGAGCGCGCAACATATCACCGCTGGAAGCCCTGCGCAGCTATGCGCGACCGTTGGGCGCCCCATTGGGCCGTGCCAGCTGGCTATGGGGTTGCTTGCTCATCCTACTTGCTTATCTGGCACTTTATCGCATCCCTTTTCGCCCTGAGGTGCAGGTGCCCATCGGCATGGTCAGCGTGTTTGTTTTGTTGCTGGGTGCAACGCTGGTGGTGCCGATCACCATAGGTCCGGCGGAATGGGTCCTGCGCCGGGTGATGCGGACATTCTACGGCAGTGCGGGTCAGCTGGGCGCTGCCAACATACGGCGCGCTTGGGCGCGCACTGCACTCACTGTGGGCACTCTGATGGTCGGTATTGCGATGATCATCGGCATCCAGACCATGACCTACAGCTTTGAGCTGGACATCAACCATTGGGTGCAGACTGCTATTGGCGGTGACCTTTACGTGCGTTCGCCACTACCTATGCGTGAAGAGTTCGGTACGCGCCTGTTGTCCGACCCGGCTGTGGCGGAGATCAGCCCGATCACCTACTATCACGTGCGACCGGCACGCCAGAAAAATCCCGGCGCTCCTTCGGACACGATCCTATTTGTGGGCATCGATCCGCAGACATATGGTCGCATTGCCTCTTTTGTCTTCGAGGATGCACACCAGGAAACACCACAGGCATTGGCCGAGCTCGCTATGGGCGGGCGGCTGCTCGTCTCGGTCACTGTGGCCGATCGCTACGGGCTGCAGGTAGGCGACATGTTGGAGTTGGAAACGCGCCGTGGGGTGGTACGCTTCCAGGTGATCGGCATAGTGGTGGACTTCTCCAGTCAGGGCTACGTGGTCAACGGCAGCCGCGCCGACCTGGCACGTTACTTCGGTGAACGCACGGTAGATCAGTTCATCGTGCGTCTCAAACCAGGCCATGATCCGCGTGTCGAGGCAAAACGCTTGGAAGATCACTACGGCAAGAGCCGGCACATCGCCGTAGAGACAGCGGCCGATTTTCGTGCTAAGGTCACCCGCTTGGCCGCCCAGGCATTTGCCTTGTTCGACGTGCTCGGCCTGACCGGCGTGGTCATTGCTGCGCTGGGCGTGATCAATACGCTCCTGATGAACGTTTTCGAGCGCCAACGCGAGATCGGAGGATTGCGCAGCCTGGGTATGACGCGTAGTCAGGTAGCGCGTATGATTCTGGCAGAGAGCGGTGCTATGGGGATCATCGGCGGGTTGTTCGGCATGTTCTTTGGGCTCTTTTTGGCGCGGGTCTTCCTCCTGGGCGTGCAAGAGATCGGCGGTTACACCGTCAGCTATCATCTGCCGCCCCAGGCTTTATGGGTCGGTTGGGCCATTGCCCTGATCGTCTCGCAGCTGGCGGCCCTCTACCCCGCCTGGAAAGCAGCGCAGGTGCGCATTGTGGAGGCAATCCAACATGAGTGATGCACCGGTGCACGTGGCTGCCGTGGTGCTTGCTGCCGGTGGTGCCACCCGTTTCGGCAAGTTGAAGCAGTTGCTTCCGTGGGGAAGCGGTACACTGCTCACGCAGGTGGTGGATACAGCACTGGCTTCTTCGGCCAGACCCGTAGTGGTGGTGCTGGGAGCACAGGCGGAAGCGTGTCGCGTCGCGCTGGGCAGGCGGCCCGTACAGGTGGTGCTCAATCCGGCATGGGCGCAAGGACAGAGCACCTCGGTGCAGGCGGCGTTGGCGGCGCTGCCACCTCACATCCATGCAGCCTTGTTCCTGCTGGCTGATCAGCCGGCTGTGCAGAGGAGCACGCTTGAGGCGCTCATCGCGCGCTATCGCATCACACGCGCGCCCTTGGTCTGGCCCGAGTTCCAGGGTCAGCGCGGCAACCCGGTGCTCTTCGACCGTCGTCTCTTCCCAGAACTGGAAGCTTTGCGCGGTGATGTGGGCGGCCGCGTCGTGTTACAGGCGCACGTCGCCGAGGCAGAACGGGTGCCGGTGTCCGACGCCGGCATTCTGATTGACATTGATACACCGAACGATTATGACAGGATCCAGGCAAAAACATGAGGGCGCGTCACGACGCGCCCTCATAACTTGCCTGACGATGAATCGCCGGGGTCTAGCCTAGCTGGGGCTCCAGCAGACCATAGTTGCCATCCCGACGGCGGTAGAGAACCTTGAGCATGCCGTGGTTAGGATTGTAGAAGATGAAGAAATCGTGGCCCAGCAATTCCATCTGCTCGATGGCTTCCTCTTCGGTCATGGGCGATACAAAGAAGCGTTTGACACGCACAATGCGCCGTTCCTGCTCCTCGGCCAGCTCTTCCAAGACTTCCTCAGCCAGTGGAGGCATCTCGGAATCAACGCGTCCTGGACCCTGCCCCTGCCAGCGGTTCAGGCGCTTGCCCTTGTAGCGCGCAATCTGACGATACATTTTTTCGAGGACCGCATCAACCGCCACGGACATCTCATCGGCACGTTCCTCAGCGCGCAAGATAACCCCGTTGCTGCGCACGGTCATCTGGGCTACCTGACGATCCTGACTGCTGCGCGTCTTCTGCACTGACAGATCGATGCGCACTTCGGTGATGTCCGGCAAGTAGCGATCCAGCTTGCTAGCACGCTTCTCGATGTAAGCGCGCAGGGCTTCTGGAATCTCTATATTTCTGCTCTTGAGCACGACTGGTACCGCCATACCCCTAACCCTCCTTTATTTCATCATCGCTAGTTTCACAGCTGCACACCTGTCTCCCATCTAGGGGAGTCAAAGATCAGAGGCCGGCGCTGCGCGTGCCAGGGTAAATCCCCAAACGCTGATGGCGCCGGCTCTCTTCAAAGCAATCGCACATGCTTCGAGGGTGGCCAGGGTGGTGCATACATCATCAATCAGGAGCACACGCTGTCCCTGCACCCCTTGCTTGCCACGTGGTGGCTCATAGGCAAAAGCTCCATCCACGTTGGCACGTCGCTCCGAGGCATTCAGCCCGACCTGTGCTTGTGTCGCACGCACGCGTCGTAGCGTCCCGCTCATTTCCGGCAAACCTACCAGGTACGCAAATTCGCGCCCCAGCAGGTAGGATTGATTATACCCTCTTTCGCGCTGACGAGCAACATGCAGCGGCACTGCCGCCCAGACATCTACCGGCAGAGGTGCGGCATGCCAACATCGCGCCATCAACTGGGCTAATGGCGTTGCTAATGCGGTGTAACCAGCATACTTGAGCTGGTGCACCGCCTCTCGCGCCCCTCCTTCGAATAACACAGCCGAGCGCACCCCGTCAATCTCGGGTGGATTCCGGATGCAGGAATGACACAGCGAAACGGTCTCGCCAACTAAGGGAGAACCGCATCGCTGGCACACTTTCTTGTCCAGGCGAGGAAACCGTTCCAGACAAACATCACACAACCATGCACCGGCAGAGCGACAAAGGACACAATGCGGGGGGAATATCAGATCCAGCAACCCCTGGCCAGCCCGGTGAAGGATTGCAAGCCAGCCCATCGCCTACATCTCTCACTACACCAGTCCAGAAAGACTGCAACCGCACCTTTGCGTTATTCTCTTCTCCCAATCAGGGGTTACATGCCACCCAGCAGCCCGGATTCCTTAACGACTAACGTCGCCGGTCCCAGCAATACGACATAGATGGCCGGGAAGATTAAAAAGACCAGGGGAAACAGCATTTTGACCGGTGCCTGGTGAGCCTTCTCCTCGGCACGCTGACGGCGCCTGATACGCATCTGCTCAGACTGAATGCGCATCACCTTGGCCATGCTGACCCCCAGCTGGTCTGCCTGGATGATCGCCGCCACAAAGCTGGTGATATCAGGCACACCGGTCGTGCGGTCCATCTCGCGCAATGCCTCGCGCCGCGGTTTGCCCAACCGGATCTCCTGGATCACCCGGCCGAATGCACGACTCAGCTCGTTATCCCATTTCTCGGCCACTTTGGCCATCGCCGCATCAAAGCCCAGCCCAGCCTCTACGCAGATAGTCAGCAGATCCAGGGCATCCGGCATCGCTTTGATAATCTCCTGTTGGCGACGACGGATCTTGCCACTCAACCACATACCTGGAAGCAAATATCCCAGCAACGCACCCAAGAAGATGCTGCCCAGCCGATAAAGCATGGGCTGGCCCGCCACGCTGAGCAACAGGAAGAAGAACACGGCCAGTAGCAAAGCCGCACCGGTGCGCATACCAAGGAATTCGGTCACTCCCCAATTATGCGGACGTCCTGCCAGCTCCAGGTTATGCGCCGTAGCTGCAATGGTGTGTGCCGGGGTAAAGCGAGTCACGAATCGCGCCAACCCGCGTAATATTGGGCGCAGGATACGCTCGCTGAAGGGCTGTGACAGCTCGATCTCCTCCAACGTCAAAGGAGTCGCCCGGCTGGCAAATTCCTCCAGACGCATAACAACCTGGTCACCACCGCGCGACGAAGATGTCAATCCCACATAGATCAACACCACCGTCATGCTCAGCATCGCAGCGGCTACCAAAATAATCGGCAAAGACATCGTCCAACCTCCTATCCCCACCTCCGTGATCCTACCACGTGCTCATACCTCGATGTTGACGATCTTCTGAATGGCGAAGAAGCCGGCGGCCATCATCACACCCGCCACCGCCATCATCGCGATGCCACACGTATCCTGGAACATGCGCCCCATATAGGTCGGATTCATCGCGAACAGGATCAGGCCCAGGCCAATGGGCAAGAATGAGATGACATAGCCTGAGATCATCTGCTGGGAGGTCAACACGCGAATTTCGCCCTTGATACGCACACGCTCGCGGATGGTATGGCTGATCGTCTCCAGAATCTCCGCCAAGTTGCCGCCTACCTCATGTTGCACATTGATCGCGGTGATCAGCAAGTCCAGGTCGTCAGAAGGTATGCGGCGCAGCATATTATTCATAGCCCGTTCGGTGGAAAGCCCCAATCCGATCTCGCGTACAACGCGTTGGAACTCCTCGGAGATCGGGGGCGGCATCTCGTTGGCCACGGCGTCCATTGCCTGCAGCAGGCTATAGCCCGAGCGCAGGCCATTCGCCAGCAGGTTAATCGCGTCGCCCAGCTGGTTGTTGAAATCCTTGAGACGTTTGCGCTGGCGCATTTTGACATAGAAACCCGGGAGGAAGTAACCGGCAACCAGTCCTCCCAGTGTGAGAATCATGTTTTGGTGCATAATCAGATAGAACAACAACCCTGTGCCCAGCACACTGACTGCCTGAAGGATAAGGTACTCTCCCACTGTCAGCTTGAGATTGGCACGCGCCAGATTGGTGGCGATGTTGCGGGCAAAGCGTCTTTCGGCAACAGCTGTGTTGATGGTCTGTGTCAGGCGTGAGGGTTGACGTTCACCGGATGGCTGCTGTTCAGAGACCTGGCGCATGACAAACTGATCCAGCCGGCTTTCAAGGTCTTCCTCACCGCGGCCGACCACGCGCGCCAGCAAGATGAAAAGCCCCATCACCACCAGAAATGCCAACGCTGCAATCACAACCGCCATCATCATATTCATAGGCCCACTCCTTCACCACCCGTTTCGGATATCAGCGCATCCTCATACCGGCAGTTACCCCGAAAATTTGCGGTGGCAGATGAATGTTGGCTGCTTCGATCTTCTCGATGAATTTGGGACGGATGCCGGTCGGCTTGAGACGCCCGATAACCCGCCCGTTTTCGATGCCTTGCTGCTCAAACTGGAAGATATCAGATAGAACGATCACATCGCCTTCCATACCTTGCACTTCGGTGATCTGCACCACTTTGCGTGAGCCGTCGCGCATGCGCTCTTGATGGATGATCAAATCAACTGCCGAGGCGATCTGCTCCCGAATAGCGCGCACCGGCAGGTCCATGCCGGCCATCAGGCACATAGTCTCCAGACGCGCCAGTGCATCGCGCGGGCTGTTGGCATGCAACGTGGTCAGGCTCCCATCATGGCCGGTGTTCATCGCCTGTAACATGTCGAGCGCCTCGCCACCGCGACATTCACCCACGACGATGCGATCGGGGCGCATGCGCAGCGAGTTGATCACCAGATCACGGATGGTCACCTCCCCTTTGCCCTCGATATTCGGTGGACGCGATTCTAGCGTGACCACATGTTCCTGGCGCAGCTGTAATTCGGCCGCGTTTTCGATCGTGATGATCCGTTCATCCCCTGGGATGAAACCTGATAGGATGTTCAGGAGGGTGGTTTTACCAGAACCGGTGCCGCCCGATACGATAATGTTTAAACGGGCGATGACGCATGCTTTTAGGAACTCGATCGCCTCTGGCGTGATGCTACCGAAACGGATCAAATCCTCCACAGTGAGCGGCTTACGGGCGAATTTTCGGATGGTAAGCGTTGGACCGTTGAGCGCCAAGGGTGGGATGATCGCATTGACACGCGAGCCATCGGGCAAACGCGCGTCCACCATCGGGGAGCTTTCGTCAATGCGCCGGCCTAACGGCGAGACAATGCGGTCAATAATGCGCATCAGATGCTCTTCGCTCTCAAAGATGGCGTTGACAGGCTCGATCTTACCGTTGCGCTCGATGTAAATCCTATTAGGCCCATTCACCATAATTTCGGTGATCGTATCGTCCCGAAGCAGTGGTTCCAGCGGACCGTATCCAAGTATCTCGGCAACGATCTGATCGAAAAGTCGCTGGCGTTCAGCGCGACTCAGGACCAGCCCTTCTTGCATCAGAAACTGGTCATACATTGTCTCGATCGTGCGCCGTACCTCCTCGGTGCGCGAAAGGTCCATGGAGGGATCGAGCTCGGAGATCAGCCTATCTTGGATGCGCTCTTTGAGTTCTGTGAAGGTGTCGCGTTGTGTGGGAAACGTGGCTCGGCGTATGCGCACTTCCTGCAGACGTGCCGGCGCCTCGTTCATCGGCCGACCTCTTTCAATGCGATTCAAGAGCGACATACCTCATCACCTCCTCGATCTGACACACTAATCTACAACGTTGCCGCAACCATCAAAGAGACAAGCGACCTGAACCCAGCTTGACCGGCGCAGCAACGGCGGCCTCTTCTTTCTCTGTGAGCACGTTAGCAATGTATTGGGCTAGCGATGCGGTCGCTTGCGCCAGCTTGGTAGTGCGTGTGTTGCCCATTACGTAAGGCACCCCATAGTTTGCTGCCGATGTAGCCGTGCGCTCATCCAACGGCAGCTGTGCCACGATGGGATGCTTGATGCTCGCCTGGATGTCCTCGGCACGGATACCACTATGGGGGTCACTCTTGTTCAGGATCAATATCGTCTTGCTGGACGGATACTCCAGCGCATCCGCAACCTCGAAAAAGAGCTTGGCGTCCTTGATTGACGGAATGTCCGGCGTCGTGACCAGCACAATGCGATCGGCTAAATCCAACGTTGTCAATGTGATGTCATTGATGATGCTGTCGGTATCCACCACCACGTAAGACATCAAATTGCGCAAACCTGTCAACACCTTCTCGACCAGAGAAGGGGTCACTTGATCCGCCAGCTCGGGACGAGGTGGCGCCAACAACACTTTCACCCCAGAACCGTGGGGCACCAGAACCGTCTCCAACATTTCCCCGTCCAACTCATCAATATGCGGCACCAGATCCACGATGCTCCGGGCAACCTGCAAGTTGAGCAGCACGGCGACATCGCCAAACTGAAGCGAGGCATCCACCAGAGCCACCTTGTTACCCTGTTTCTGCTGTGCCAGGGCAACGGCCAGGTTGATAGCCAGCGTGCTGCAGCCGGTGCCCCCCTTGGGACTGAACACGGTGAGGATACGTCCCGCAGACGCACCGGTGCCGTCTTTTCCAGGTGTAGATGGCACGGAAGTTGTCGGCTCGAGCTTGGGGCGACGTGTGAGACCCAGCTGGTAGATGCGGCGGATGGCTGCCACCAAATCCTCGCTGGTAAACGGTTTGATGAGGAACTCGCGCGCTCCGGCCTGCATCGAGCGGCGCAGGTAATCGGTCTCTCCCTGCACGGACATCATGATGACCTGGACGCAGGGCAACTGTTGCGTGATCATCTCGGTGGCCGTGATGCCATCGATGCCCGGCATATTGATGTCCATCAGGATGACGTCGGGCTTCAGCTGGGTCGCCAGCGCGACGCTTTCCTCGCCGCTGGTCGCCGCTCCCACGACCTCAATGTCGGGTTCAAAGAAAAGCAGCTTGCGCAGATTCTCGCGCGTCTCAGGAATGTCATCCACGATCAGCACGCGAATCTTGTTCGTCTTACCCGTCGCCTCAGCCATCTACTTTCACCTACTCCGTAGTTTTTCCTCATTGACAGCTTTAACCGGTAAAGTTGTCAGATACCCGCCACGCTTGGGTGATAATCCTCTCGTCAACATCCAAGCCCATTATTGCCCCATCGGTTGAGGGGTGGGTTGAACGGGTTGCATATATGCCTCGCGTTCGAATCCGTACTCCAGTTTGGGCGGCACTGAGATTTGGAAGCGTGCCAACATATACTGGAGTGTGACCGCCTCGGGCTGATGCCGTGCGTTCTCATCGCCCGAAGCGCGCAACGCCAGTTCCATATACATCTCGGACTTGCGCGCCCAGAGCAACACCAACGCATCTTGGGGATCAACCGCCAGTGTGATAATCCGGGGCGGAGGCGGTGGCTGTGGTTGTGCCCCAACCTCCGCACCACCCGGTGGTGTCGGTGTGGGCATCTCGATCCAAGGGCCGACGCGGAGCACCTTAGCCGCCTGTACTGTCAGCTGGGCCACACGACGCGGCCGTTGCTCTTCGCGCGGATAGACAATCGCACCTGAGATCTCGGGTGGCAATCCCGGCGGACGCTCAAAACGCCCCTCTTCTGTTCGCTCCATCATGTTGAGGGACGTTTCACCTGTCTCCCTATCCGTCCGAGATGTAAAGAACTGAATATAATTGGGGCGCTTGGTCTGGAACTCCGGATCCAGGTCTATGAAAGATGCCATGATGAGCACATCAACGTAGTCACCGGGCTGGATGGCATAGGCAACACTGGACTGTTCATCAATGGGAAATGCCACCGCCACCCGGCCGGGGGGCACCTGCAGTGCAGCCTGGCCGGCAGCACCCTTTTCGGCCAACATGCTGCGCAGGATGGGCATTCCCTGCACAATGTCGATGGCAGCCACACGCCCGATGGTCTCGGCAGCATCACCGATGACATCCGGCGGTACATTGGTCGTCGGCCAGTCACGCAACCCCAACGTGCCCTCGACAAACTCACCACCGCGCCGAATCGGCTGTAGCGCAACCCACACCTTCTGCGTCGGCACACCGGTCGGTTGCGCCTCCGGCACACCGGGTGGTGGCTGTGGTGGTGGGGGTTGCTGCTGCATCATAGTCATCAACACGATGACCGCTGCACCGATGGCCAAGATCAAACCAAGAACAATCAAGAGACCGCCGCGTCGCATGGGACTACCTCCCTCTATGTGCAAAGAGAACTGGTGGCCGGCAAGTTTACCATAATGATATCACAGTCCGGCGAAAAAATCAAGGAGTCCCTTTGCACAAACACCACGCTTCGGTCCTGTTCCGACAGATTGGCGTCCATCCGCCCCCATTCTCCGCACCCACGTAAGCCCTCACTTAATCAACCGTACGTAGATATTCGCCAAAATCTGATCGAAAATGTTATCCAGGTCCTTGGGTGAGGGCGCAAAATAGTACATGCCCTGGGTTTCATCAGCCACTGCCTGCAGCAGCTCGGGGATGACACCGTTGCCCAACCCGATGGTGTAAATCACGGTGCCCGTCTGACGCGCTTTGCGCGCGTAGTACATCACACAGTCGAAGTCAGGATCGTTGTTGTAAGGCCACAAGCTCGGGTCATCGTCACATGCGCCCCCTGGATTGTCGTTGGGCGAACCATCGGTCAATAGGATCATCACGCGCTTGGCTGCGCCGCCACGCCCACAGGCAGAATTGGCGGCACCCGTGCAGTTGTTGTTCCAACCCGACAGACCGTCCACGTTGAGTCCCAATACTCCCAGCCCACTGCGCATCGCATCAGCGATATCGGTACCGCCAGAGGCAGTCTGCTCCTCAATTGCCCGTAAAACCTGTGTGTAGCTGATGGGTGGATTTTGCACCAGCGGATCATAACAAGCGCGTCCATAACGGCGGATACAGGCCAGCTCGGTGCGCGACGGCGTGTCATGATTAAAAGCGACGAAGCCCACTTGATCGAACTGGGGGTCGAGCTTTTGCACGAAGCGCTTGACCGCCTCCTGCGAGGTACGAATCGGCTCGAAGTCGCTGAACAGGTCGTCGCCCAGGCGATTGGTGCGTGTGGTGACCAGATAGTAAGGCGTGGTGCAGTCCGACGGGTTGACGGTCAGGCCGAAGATCGGGTTACAAGGGTCACACGCACCTGCGCGTGCCGAGCCGACGGTGGCCGGCCGACCACGGCCCGAGTCATAGGTGAGCGGCTCGATCTGGCTGGAGTCGGTGCGGCTGTCGCTGGTGATCACAATTTTGTCGATCTCATAGCCCGGACTGCCTGCCCAAATCTTCAGCGTGTGCAATGACCCTGAGATGACACTGAAGGAGCCGATGCGGATCCAATTCCAGCTGCCGGAACATCTGGAGGAGCCGGCATAGTCGTATGTGGTGTTGCAGGATCCCGCCGCGCTGTTCTCCACCGGTGGATTGCTGTCCACCGCCCAGTAAATCTTGCTGGGATCGCGATAATATTGGCCGTTCACCAGGTTCACCCAGAAGGACTGGCTGCCACCACCCTGCGCACGCAACCAAATATAAGCCGTCCCTGACCATCCCACGCGGAAGTCATACTCCAACCGCGGTGACACACCGCGCTGGGCATCTTGCAGAGTGTAGAAACGCCCGAACAACGGCGCCGGCGGCTCCGGCTGACCGTAAGTCCAGTACGGGTTGTGCGCCACGTGCGCCGAGCGGTTGCCCTCCACGCTGGAACTGCGCCCGGAGCCAGTGGTGCCACGTTGCAATGCCCAGTAGCCCACACCCGTCTGACGCGTCTCACGGTAGTAGCTCGAATCATTGCGCGAATAGAGCTCGGCCTCGATAATCACATAGTGGCGTCCATTGCCGTCTACGTAGTCCTCCGGCGTGCTGCTGCACAGATTGCGGCTCATCACCAACGTATAAGAGATGGGATTGTACACACCGTTGGTGGGGAATGGATACCTGGCGACATCGTTGGTCGTCTCTTGCCAACATTGGTAACAAATGGTGTCGCCTTGCATCGAACCGGAACGGTCAAAGACGACCACGATGTCCAGGTTGGTGATGTTCTGAGCGATCGCGGTGTCCTGCGCCGGCACCGTGCGATAGCCGAAGAACTGCATAAAGTTCATCGGCACACTCACCGTGCCGGTGATGGCGATTTTGCTGGCAGTGCCGGTGGCGATGTTGCTCCCAAAGCGCCCGCAATCACTGCTCTGGCGCGGCTGTGATTGGAAAGAGTATGTGTCCAACAGGAAGGTGGCACGTGGTGGATTGACCGTGGCAGTGATGTACTCATAAGGGGTTTCCCGATTACGCAGCGTGCTGATTTGCGCCGTCGGGCTGTCGCGCGTGCACCCCAGCACCATAATGTTCACGTCCTGACCGACGTTGTAGCCGTTCATGCGCAGATACTCGATGGCACGCCGCATCGCTTGTTCTTCATCGGGGAGCTCCACCACGCCGGCCAGCGTCGCTGCATCCACCGCGCGCTTCATATGAATGCGCTCGATGTACAACAATCCCAAATCAAGCGCGAGACCCAGCAGAGCCAGCAGCCCCATGAAGATGATCGCCAGGAGCACAAAGCTCTGGCCGGACTCCGGCGACGCACGCCGAGTCAAGGGATGGACAGATTGGGTGTCTCTCCGGTCGGCCATGCTGTGCATTATTCACCCTCCTCCGCGAACATCAACCAGCCTCAAGAACATGTCATTGGCGATACCCCGTGATCGCCACATCATCCACGTAGAAGTAGTCGTTGTTGGAATCAATGTTGGCTTGAAAGCGCACCCGAAAGTCACTTGCCATTGTAAATCTGGAGAGATCGATGTCGGCCGGACGGTAGGCGTTGTCCGCCTGAGCGCTGGTCACCGTCAACACAGTGTGCCAGGTGCCATCATAGATCGAGACGACGGCATTGTCTGCTGACTCGAAATCTCTGGCGCGCCACCAGAACTGCAGACGAGCTCCTCGTACGTCGGATAAGTTCACGGTGCGCGTGGCGCTGGCCGCATTGCCGCGGAAGCGCAAGTGATAGTTGCCTGTGCGCGGATTATCCTGAGAAGTGATCTCCGCATTGTTGCTGCTCAGCTCCCAGTTGCTGCTCCAGCCCGTGCCACCGCTGATATTGCCGCTTTCAAAACCATCTGAGGCAATGGTCACAGGCAGGCCACCGCCCGGCGGAGGGACATCCGGACAGGCATCCGGATCCTCCCCCACAAAGGTGGCCGAGATGGTCTTGCGATCCAGGTCGAAACCGGTGAGTTGGATCTTCACGAAGCGTTGCACCCGGTAGGAGAGGTTGGATCCGGTGCCGGCCGCGATGTCCCACACCGGGATGCGCATCACTGTGCGGTTGTCGACCAACCGCTGCAACTCGTTGCGCACATCATTGCTGTTCACCACGCCGGTCAGTCCCCAGATCCAGTCGCCGGCGTTGAGCGTGCGATCGGTGGGATCGCTGGCGTCCTGGAAGTCGTTGATCGAAAGGCGCGGATTGCGCAGCTCTTCCACCAGGTAGGTCTGACTGTCATTGCCAGGTGCCGGGCTCCAGCGCATCCAACCGAAGTTGCCGTTGCCGGCGCCGTTGAAGATATCCCCCAACGGGTCGCCAGGCTGGCGACCATCCAATGTTGACTTGTGTAGAGCGATGGGATAGACCTCACAGCCCTCGCCTGCCGAAGCAACTTGGCCGCGCGCGTCGGCAGTGATGCGCATGATGGTGCGCGCATACAACCAGATGACACCGTTTTGGTCGGCAATAAAACGCGAGACGAGCGGTATGTTGACCAGCAACTGATGCGGGAAGAAGCTCTCCACGATGATGACACTGTTGACCGAGGGAATAGCATCCGGATTGCGCGCCTGGAGGTCGCAGTTAAACTGCTCGTTCTCGGTTCTCATCTGTTGCACCAGCGCGTTAAAGTCCACACGCGACGCCTGCGGCAGTCCAAAGACGGCCATGAAGTGACCGTAGCCGGGTGTGAGCGGCGAAAGCACCAGGTCATCCGAGGTCCCGCCACCGCACCTCCCGGTATCCACCAACACATGGGAGATGATGATGGTGCTGTTGGCATTACCAGGCGCCACACTGAGCGGAATCTGGCCGGCGATGCTGTTCAGCTCGTGCTGCACGACGTAAGGGTAGCCGATGCGATTGATGTCGGTCTTGCTGAAGTCAAGGTAACGCCCGCGCGCGGCGAAGCGGGCTGCTTCGCGCGTGGCATTCTGCAACACCACCTGGTTGCGCAACGCCCAACCGACCTCGAGCACCCCGATGAACATGAGCAACAGCAAAGGGGCGACAATAGCCATTTCCACCAGGCTCTGACCGCGCGATCGCCTTCCCTTAATCCACCATTGCGCCATTTTCATCATTACCTGCACCTCCTTCTCTTAGTCCGCACCGTCCGTATACCTCTATCACTGTGCCAGGACGGTGGTCTCCCCCGTGCGCGCATCCACCGCGGCCACGAAGAGGGCATCCTCCTTCTCCGCATAACCGGCGACGGTCCACAGCGGCCGGAGATCATGCACGCGCACGCCCAGCTGGGCTGTCACCGTGCTGCCGGGGTACATGCCCAGGAAGCGCCCCCCGCCGGCGTTGAGCCAGTTTGCCAGTGCGGTGGCGCTGTCCACCTGCCAATCTTCCACCGACAACGGCAGCGGAGGCTGCGCCACCGATGGAATATGCTGGATGGTGTGCGTCTCCCCGCCTGGCTCAACTCTCACGAAGTACAGCCGCCGCGACTGGGGCGAGTAGAAACGATAGATCCACTCGATGGGTCGCCCCACCAGGTTGACCGCGGTCTGTTCCCAGCTGCCGCGACAGGAGACGAGTTGCGCGTCCGCGCGCCAGCCGCGGGCCACCAGCTCAGCCCGCGCGTACATATGGCGCGCCGTCTGTTCCACTGCTACCGGCGTGTAAGTCGGCGGCGGTGTCGCTGTCGCGGCTGTCACGGCCGCTGCCGGCGGCGTCAGATGCGCAGCTGCCCGCAAAGTCAGGAAAGCGACCACCATGAGCAGCGCCACCACTCCCCACACGACAAACAGAATCATCATATCACGACGCGTGAGTCCCATCATCGCTTCATAATCACCGGCAAGCGCACTTTGCGCACGTCGTCATAGGGATCTATAGGCAGCGGGCGTGTCGGCGTCGGTGTTGGAGCCGGGGGCGTGCCCGGTTTGGGCGTCGGCGTCGGCGTTGGGAACGAGGAGGTGTCGGTGATGACATAGCCACGATAGTAGATGTCCCAATCGCCCTTTTCATCGAAGGGATTGCCGCCCCACAGCCCCATATGTACCAGGTGCAACCGTCCGCCCGGCCAGAAGGCAAGCCGCGGATTGGCCGAATCATCCTCCGCGACACCATCGTTTGGATCATAATTCAGGTTGTATGTGATGAGCACAGGTGTGCGCCAGCTGATAACTCCACTGACACTGATGCTGCTCGCATAGCCGATCACGTAGATTGTATTCTCGTTCACCATCCGCTGTGTGTGCCAGGCGACGGCAGGCAGAGTGCCGCTCAGCGCGACGCTGGGGCGCAGCGTCTGCTCTTCGTAGATGCTATCCAACGGCGAGGAATAGAGCACATCGCCGAAATAGGCGCCGGGCAAAGCCTTGCCTACCCCACCGTTACAACCGGTCAACCACGTCCCTCCGTTGTCGCCGCTGTGCTCATAGGCCATCTGGAAGAGTGCGGGGTCGGACCCAAATTTCCACATATCCCAGACCAGGTATATATTGCTGCCACGCGCCGCGATCGCCGGTTTGATATAGGGCTGGCCAGTGCCACCGGTGAATTGATAGCCTGTCTCCGCTCTCCAGTTGCATTGCGTACTCGGCCACACGTTATTGTTCAGATTGTCATCACCGCTGTATTTGACGCGCCGGTCAGGTGGATTGCTCGCGTATTCGTACCACACCAAATGCAAACGACCACCACCGCCACTGCTCCACACCAGTGAGGGGTTGAATGAATTCGAGCCTGTGTTCGGAATCTTGGTTGGAGAAAAGTTTGGATGCTTATAGTAAAGCCCTGGATCGTTGCCGCTCTTGCGCCAGATGAAGTGCAATTCCCCGTTGCCGTCATAAGCCACGTCCGGATTGCTGAGCGTGGCGCCGCTCTCCTGACGCACCGTCTGAGGCGGCTGGCAGCGATCGGGAAAGGCGGCCAGCTCGCAGGTGGTCATCTGGATAGTATCGCACTTTTCGTCCTTGTCCTGACACACCACCCACACTACGGCTACCTGCGACGATCGCGACGGATGGAAGGCCAGGCGCGGCTGTTGCGCCCACTGCGTGGCCGTGGCAGTGAAGACGTACACCTGACGTTCCCAACCGGTGATCACATGGGCCGACTTGAGCCTAATGTACCCCACCTGAGCCGTGTCCGGCTTGTGGTCATAACCCAGGCTCCACACCACCGCCACCCACTTGCCGTCCGCGCTCGCTTTCAGGTCAGCATCCGCCGACTTGAGACCCAGCTCGGCGCGTTTGGAGAGATTGATCGGCCTGTTGCCCAAGTCGCTCTCCGGGGTGGCCAGCAAGGGCAACGCCAGCAGCACCATCAACAGCATAGCAAACGCCAACGGCCAGATCAGGCGGCGCCAACGCCGATGGGGCAGCGAATGCACATTTTCCACCGAGCCATGCGAGCGAGATGTCGTGTCCATCAGTACAAATCCAGGTTCACCCAGTATTGTATGCCGGGGCTGACGCGTTTGGTCGTCAGCGCGTTGTACAGGTCGGCGCCATCCCACCACTCTGCGTAGATCACGTACTCACCCGGCTCGATGTTGTAGAAGCCATAGGTCGAGTCGTGGATGCTGTAGGTGGTCAACATGGCGCCGTTTTGCCGATAGGCCCACACGCGCACTCCCTGTTTCTGGATGCGCTGGCCATTCTGGATGATGCGCAGGTTGCCGCGGATCACCGCTTTGGTCTCATCGAGGGGTGGCAGCGGCTGCGTGGTACACACCTCCAGCGAGATGTCGTCCAGGTAGAACTCGGTGGCGAAACAGCTTGGGCCGAAGTTCATGCAGTCGGGCGCGTTCGAATCGTCGTAGAAGTAGAGCTGCAGCGGCTGGCCGGCATAGTTGACCGGGTTCTGGCCGGATTCACGCATCGCCTGCGCCAGATCCCACTCGCCTCGGTAATGCTCATCGCAGACGCTGCTGCACCCCTCGTCACCACGCGCGATGACCGTCGGTGTCGAAACCAGCGTGGGGGTGATGCCGGTCGTGCGCAACACCACGCGCAAAGTGTCAGTGACCTCGCGCGTGTTCATATAGTTGACACTTTTCCACAAGCGCAGCTTCATCGTGGTGGTCGTGGTGATCCAGTCTGGCATGGTGAACTGCTGATAACACCACGGGTGCGTGAAGCCGCTGCCTGTCTGATAGCTGGCCATGCGCAGGCCCAGGTTGCCACGGTACGGGTTGTTAGCCGAGATGTTCACCCCGGAGGGCGGATACACCCAGGCAGTCTGGTAGCCGGGGTTCTCCTCGAAGTCACCGTTCTTCAGAAGTGGCGCATGGGGCGGTGTGCAGATCATCAGGCCGGGTGGAAAGGGCTCCGGCGGTGCCGTAACAGCACAAGCGGACTGATCCATCGCCTTAGTAGGCACAAAGTTGGGGTCGGTCGTCAACAGGATCTTAGAGAACCAGGCGCCGTCCTCTCCCATATAGACGTTGATGATGTTGACCCCGGCCGAGACGCCGCTGAGGACGGCCAGTGAACCGTTGGTGCGTATGTTCGACCAGCGCACGGTGTCGGTGTCATCCAGATCAATGTTGCTCGAAGCGCTCTGCACCGTGCCGTTGAGCCCGATGTGCACCGTGTCGCCCGCAGTGTTCGGCCCGGCGCCATAGACCCAGATGTAGTAGTCGCCCGCGGTGGCAAAATTGATCTGATACTGTAGCTCGGGACTGGTGGTGGCGATGTTGCTGGTGATATTCATCCCGCTATCGGGCAGCGCCTGCATGACTCGATAGCCGCCTTTGGTCACCTCCTGCCACTGGTGCGAGCTGCGCGGCACGTTCTGCACACGATTGGTAGCATCCACCACCACCAATCCATCGCGTTCCAGCACCTCGCCACAGCCGGAGAGGTTGGCCGGATCGATGCACAAGCGGAAGTTGTCGAAGCGCACCGTATTAGCCGCGGTAGCGTTGGCGGACAAATTGACCAACCCTACTAACACAGGATTGCCCATTCTGACACTGAAAGTGTTGAAATAGACCCAGTCAGCCTCGGCGGGCGGCACATTGCTCGTGCTGGCGTAGTAAACGGCAAAATCATTGCCGTAGCGCACGATGCGCACCCAGACGGGCAAGCTCAACCCGCTGGTATTGGGGATCACATTGGCGCTGACGCTGCCCCCATCGCTGGTGCGACGCCCCACCTGGATGCCGTTCGACTTAGAGCGCATGACGTACAACTTAGGCGCCGTCGAACTGGTGGATGCGCGCACTTCCAACCCGAAGCGTGCCCAACCGTCCAACGTGCCATTGGGCAGGGTGCCTTGATGGGTCAGACGCACCGAGACGTCGAAGTCACCGGCCACCTGCTGATAAACAAGATAATAACCTCCGTTGTTGTCGTTGCTCTGCGTGGGACTGCTACCTTCGCTGGTCAAGCTGATCACGTCGTTGGCCAACGTGCGACTGGCAGGTGATGCATTGCCGTAGGCGATGGCATCCCAGCCGGGCGACCAGGTATTGTCCGGCCCGGCATCGGTCGTTAGTGCCTCTTCGATGCGTGCGGCACATGTGGTCGGCTGCACAGTCACGTGTGCCATATTGTTGGCAAAGCTGCCACGATCGCGCTCCAAAATGTATTGTGAGGTGTTGGTACGTGCATAAATCTTGTGCTGTCCGCCGCCGTAGAGCACGATCTCCTGCACAAACGTAGTGGTGCTGTAGGGCCCCAGCGTATCGAGCCACAGCTTGAAATCGCCCGGCGGATAGGGCACCGTCACGTCGGGCACGTGCGCCGGATCAACGTAGATATCGGTGTCGAAATAGGTGCCGGCCAGCGTCACCGTCGAGCTGTTGCGCACCGTGATGGTAATGGGGATGGGAGTGTTGAAAACCGGATTGGGCGGCAGCTCGATGCCAACCACTTCCAAATCGGCTGCAACGATCGAAAGCTGGGTGTATCCGGCACGCGTCCCGCCCAGCCTGGACTCCAGATCAAACGGCCCTCCCATGCGGTTGAATTGATTCAGATCATAGACGAACGTGGCCTGACCGTTGCCGTCGGTCTGGATGGAACCGATCAGGATGCCATCCAGGAAGAGATTGTAGACCGTGTAGGCGGCGTGCCCGCTCAGGATGATATGAATAACTGTGCCAGGCTGCACAATATTCCCCTCAAGCACGCTCAGCTGAGGCACCGCGCGTATCGTGAGCGTGCGCGTCGCCACCGTTTGATTCGCGGAAGGGTCATAGGAGCGCAGCGTATAAGTCGAAGCTTCAGTGGCCGTAATAGGGATGATGTAAGAAGTCTGCGCGTAACCGTTGGCGTCCGTCGTGATGGACGGCGCCACAACCCAATCCGCGAGGTACAGCCGGTAGTTGCGCGTGGGCAGGTGTTTGAACATCTGGATCTCGATCGGGCTGCCGGCCGGCCAGTCGTAGCCGCCCACCACGTTGAGATACGGTTCTACTGGGGTCGAGATAGTGACGTCCGCATGGCCAATGGGGATGCCATCGTCGTATGAGATGATCGTATAGTAGCCGTTGGGCGGCACCGTGTCGGGGAAGGTGGTTGGCACCGTACAATAGATCGTTGCGAGGCTACGCCCTTCGCTGTCGGTCATAAAGGAGCCAGCCGATTCGCCGTTGCAGCGCACCTCATAGCTGCGATTGGGGGCGTGACGGCGCAGGTTGGCGCGCAGGATGACACCCGCTGGCCAGGTGTTGCCGCCCTGCACCAGGATTTGCGGTGTGGTGACCGAAAGGAACGTATAGGCAACGCGCGGCGAGGTGGTGCCCAGCAACAGCGACTCCACGTCATAGTAGCTGGGCAGCTCCCGCGGTGGCGTGTTGCTGGGGATCTGCCAGACGAAATCCACATCTCCATATTCGTTCGTCGCATCGGTGGTGCCGATGTGCACACCGTTGAAGTAGATGTCATAGCGCTGGTGTGGCTCGTGGCTGCGCACCCGGATGGTGATACGGCTGCCCGCCGGCCAGGTGTTGCCGTCGGCGATCAACAAGGTGGGCTGACTGATGCGCTTGACTGTGATGTACACGCCACCGGCCACCTTAGCGCTATCACCGCGCAGCGTGGAGTAGAGTTCATAGTTCTCCCCCGGCGGAAAGTCGGGTGGGATGAGGCAGGTCGGCTCGGCGATGCCGAAGTTATTGGCGATCACGTCACTGCAGATGATCACCGGGCCCAGGTGGATGTCGTAATGGTTGCCGGCAGTGTGTTGCTCGATGCGCACGCGCATCGGTCTACCCGCCTCGAAGATGACGCCGTCCGGGCTGATGATGATCGGCTGCCAGCCGCTGGGAGCACCGCCTCCCGGGCCCGAAGGTGGCACCGGCGTGGCAATCCCCACCGGCGGCACGCTGCCCAACGCCGCATCAACGCCCTCGTTCTGCATTTGCACGGAACCGAACACACGGATGAAATTCTGTCCCCCTGTGATCAGGTTGACCAGGCCAGCGTAGATAGGGTCAATCATTTCCACGTTGTAGTAGACCTGTACCCAGACGTTGAGGCCTTCCCGACCGGCGTGATCTGGTGTGCCGGTGATGTCGGTCTCATCGCTCTGGCCGATGATCAGTACTCCCAAAGTGCCCGGCCGGTCGTAGTAGCCGGTGGCCGTATACACCCCTGAAGTAATGGCATACTGTTCCACCGCCAGCCCGCGTGCATGGCGGATGGCCACATTGCTGATCGCCTCGACGCGGTCAATCGCGTTAGAAACGGCGGGGTCGGTGGTATTGCAGCGGCTGCTAAAGTTATCAATGCCGAGCAGGCACATCGTGGGGCAGTCGTGTCCGCCGCTGCGCAAGCACCACTCGCGGGTATAGCCATCCGCCAGAGAAGCACCGAACGTCCACGGGTCGCCGTTCTCGTTGTAGGGCTGCCCGGACACAGCATAGCGCGCTGCCTCGCGCGCTGCTTCCTGGACGGTGACGAAAGCCCAGGCAATGCGCGCCCCTTCCACGATGCCTAACAACAGCATCAGCAGGAGGGGCAGGATCAACGCGAATTCGACCAGGCCTTGACCCGCCGATCGCGTCCTATGGATCGGCATCCGTCCTAAATCGTCTTTTAGCGTGGTGGACAACCGTTGCCAGTGAAACATCTCTCGCCCATCCTCCCCAAACAGGTTTAGGAGAGGCCAAAGCTCCTATATCTATTATTGGGGATATCAAGGGGCCGGTCAATGGGACAAGAGGACTATTCGTGTCACCAATCCGGGTGACGCGGGTTTAGGATTCGGGGTTCTTCTCAGGTGATTCCGACGATCGGCAGGTGGAAGCGCACATGGGTGCCACGCCCGGGTGCGCTGTCAAAGGTGATGGTGCCGCCCAGCAGCTCAATTTGCTCGATCAGGGTGATGAGGCCGAGCGTCTTGCGCTGACGTGCGGCGGACATCACCTCGTCCAGGTTAAACCCTACCCCATCATCTTCCACTCTGACCGTCAGGCCTTGTGCGTCCAGGTTCAGTGTGATGTCCACGCGGGTGGCATGGGAATGGCGTTGCACATTGCTGAGCAACGCCTGGAGAGCACGAAAGACGGTGATCTCGATGTAATTGGGCAAGCGCTGTTCTCTGCCTGTTAGACTTAGCTGACAGACAATGCCCGACTTCGCCTCGAAATCCTGGACGTAACGCTTGATGGTGGGATTCAGTCCTAAATCATCCAGCATCATCGGGCGTAGATCGAATATAAAGCTGCGCACTTTTTCGAACGTCTGCTGCACCGATTCCTTCAGGTTGGTCAGTTCCTCGCGTGCGTGCACCGGATCCCGGTCGAAGAGGCGCTCACATATTTCGGCTTGCAGGATGAGGTTGGTCAGAGCTTGCGCCGGCCCGTCGTGCATGCGACGGGCCAGCAGGAGCCGCTCTGCCTCCTGGGCATTGATGATGCGGATCAGGCTGTTTCCAGAGGCTGCCTCGGATGAAGCCTCACCGCCGGCTTGTAGCTCGGAGGCTGGGGCGGCAAACGTGTCCAGTGCCACCTGGAGCATCTCGATATAACGTTCCAGCATCTGATGCTTCGCTTGCAGCTGTTCCAGCTGGCCGCGCATCATCAAGAAACGGAGCTGGGTGTCCAGTGCTTGGGTGTACATCTCCCGAATGTGCTCGCGCGGCAATGTATCCAGCGTCGCTTCCATCTGGCGCACGCGGTTGGTCACCTGGGTGTTGTGTTGCGACAGGCGCTCCACCTCAACCGTGCTCTGCCGGATGAGCAATTCGAGCTCGCGTGCCTCGCGTCGGGCACGCTCGTGTTCCTGGCGCAGCCGCTCTGGGAGCTGCTTTGGTGAGAGACGCTCTTGCACCGGCTTCGATGGCTCATTCATAACGCTACAACCTCCCATGCGCTGGAGAAGGCATCACTCAATGGCATCTTGAGCGCGAATCCAGCCGCGGCGCACGGCGTACATGACCGCCTGCGTGCGGTCTTCGACCGCCAGCTTGCGCAGGATGTTGCTCATGTGATTCTTGACCGTCTGACGGCTGATGCCCAGCTGGTGGGCAATCTCCTTGTTGCTGCGCCCTTGGGCGATATAACGAAGGATTTCCATCTCCCGTGGCGACAAAGGGCCAATTGTCTCATCGGGGATTTCATCGAGGGAGAGGCTGCGGAAACGGCGCGCCAGCCAGTTCATCAGGTCGAAGCGTTCAAACACTTGACCGCGCACCACATATTTGCCCTGCACGACCTGGCGAATGGCAGCCACGATCTGATCCGCCGCAACATCCTTGGAAAAATAAGCCGAGGCGCCGGCACGCAGGGCATGGTACATTTGTTCCTCATCGTCGTAGGCGGTGACCACAATGCAGGCCGCCTTGCAGCCGACGGCGCGCAGTTCCCGCACCAGTTGCACTCCATTCATGCCAGGCAGGTTGACATCGGTGATCACAACGTCGGGAGCCAGCTCTTGAACGGAAGTGAACGCTTCCTCACCGTTGCCCAGCTCGGCGACCACCTCGATGTCCTCTTCCGCGTTCAACCGGACACGCAGCCCGTCGCGAAAGACCGGGTGATCATCCACGAATATCACTCTGAGCGCGCTCATCCACCTCGCTCCCCCGGTCGGTCTCACCTGACCACCGTATCCAAAGTATACCATAAATTAGCATGGGATGCAATGCTCTGAGATTGAGGGTGTTGGAAAAGTAGGGTTAGAAGTGATATTTTGTCGTGATGTTGGGCTTACAACGCGCTCAGTAGGGGTGAGCAACCTCTTTCCGCATCATCTGACCACCCCTTGGAACGGCCACAATCCACTCTCCCTGATCTTTTCTATCGGCGAATACAACCCCAGCCAGTTTGGAGATGGCCTACATTCTCGGCACAGAGAGATTGACGAAATAAACCCTTTCTCCAGTCGAAGTCTCTGTTCCTTATCCTCATCTAAATACCACAAATGAGAAATGGGCTTGTATATCTCTGAAACATCTTTCTCCACAACACGTTGCTTTATCACGCAAGAAATACAGCTGGTTCTGATACAATTCCTTGTTGCCCGGCGCCATATGCAGCAGGATCTTCCGCCCATCCGCACAAATGGCCCAGGCACACGGGATGCCTTCTTTGCCAGCGCCCTGCAGACGCAACGAATCGTCCACCGCGTCCCAAAACAGGTACGCGACCTCGAAACCCGACCGATCTCACTGGCTGAATGCCTCGAAATCCTGCCACAGTGTTTCAGTCAACTCGCTGACCGCGCTGCGGCCCAGCAACCGCGCGCCCGGGCCAGTGGTCTCCTCAAATGCCGCCTCAATATCACGTGTGGAAAGGCCGCGCGTATCCATCGCCACCGCCAATCGCTCCAACACATCGCTGTGACCGCGCAGCGCCGTCATCACCTGTGAGCGGTAGGGGGCAGGGCCGCCGCGCACCTGAGGCACCTGCACGCTGATCTGGCCTTCGGCAGTGTACAGGTATCCAGGTTCGGAGCCGTTGCGGTAGCCCCGGTGTTCCTGATCCGATCGTCGTCGCCGGTAGTGCCCACGACCCAGATAGTCCGTCACTTCTTGCGCCAGCATTTCCTGAACCGGCCGTTCCACGCCCAGGCGGATGACAAGTGTGGCTATATCAGCTTCTCCCGGCACACCGTCACTTGATATCCGGTTGATGCGTTGGCGAACGATTTGACTTGGTAGTATCCTTTGCGGGGCGTGAGGTCCTTTCCCTGGCTGCGGCCAGGTCCATGGTGTGTTTATAGCATATCGCATTGTACCTCAGGCCACTCGTTTTTACAGAAGTATAGTGACATCACCGCTCCGCGGCGCTGATGCATATGCGATCCTGTAGCACTATCACACCGAACCAGGAGTAGATTGCCAGAACTAATGATGAACGGCGAAACAGACCTCAAGACCTTACTGGCTACTATGCATCCCTTCCTGCACCCGTCACCCTATGTCTTTTGCTCAGTTAGCCAGGACACTTACGAAGGGTTGCTATTTGATCCGTTGGGTACATTCCGCGAACCAGAAGGCATCACCATCATCGTAACGCAGCAACAAGCGATTGACAGCGGCCTGCCATTTGACACGACTTGGGCGTGTATAACGTTGACGGTACACTCGTCATTATCTGCGGTTGGTTTCCTTGCCGCTGTTACTGGCAGGCTGGCGCAGGCGGGCATCAGTGTCAACCCGGTTTCTGCCTGTTATCACGACCATTTATTTGTCCCGTGGGAGAGCCGATGGCAGGCAATGGATGAACTGAAGAGAATCGGTCAGTCCCAATGAGTCAGGATGTCCCGTCCGACATCTCGCTCCAGCCGTGATATGTGGCCGATCTCAGCGACATTTCCTGCCCACTTAGCAGAGGAAACTCACCCGCAAGATGGTCCTCACACCTCCGTTCAGCCGGACGCTGTCTGTGGGTTCGCCGGCGATACGTTTATGCGGCCACGGGTATGGAGAGCGGCCCACCTCAGCCAATCTTCCACGGTGTAGAGCCCGTTCAGGCCCAGCCGGGCGCTGAGCGCGGCCAGGGGCGGGAGGTCAAGTCCTGCCTGGGATAAGACCTCCGGCCGCCGGAACAGGGCACGTGGGGTTCCATGGAAGATGATGCGCCCTTGTGCCATCACCGCTACCTCATGGGCATAATCGGCCACAAGCTGCATATCGTGGGTGATGCAGAAGATGGTGGTACCCTCCTGCTGCAATGCATGGAGGACGGACATCACCTCCTGGGCACTCTGGTAATCCTGACCGAAAGTCGGTTCGTCCAGGATGAGAATCGGCTGTTCCATTGCCACCATCGTGGCGATGCTCAGCCGCCTCTTTTGACCCTGGCTGAGCGAAAATGGGTTGAAATCTGCATACTCCCGCAGCCCGAATCGCTCCAACAAGCTGTCAATGCGGCGTCTTTGCTCCTCCGCATCCAGGCTGGAGTCGAGCGAATAAGCCAGCTCATCACGCACACGTTCGGTTATGAACTGATGTTCCGGGTTCTGGAAGACATAGCCCACCTGACGGGCGATCTGAAAACGATGGCGTGGTGTGAGCACCTGCCCCAAAATGGTGATGGTGCCTTTCTGGGCCGGCAAAAGGCCCACCAGGATTTTGGCGAGTGTGGTCTTCCCGGAGCCGTTTGCGCCCACCAGCGCGAAGAAGCTACCTCGCGGCACGCGCAGATGCACATCTCGAAGCGCCACGGTGCCGTCAGGATAGGTAAAGTGCACTCCCTCAGCAGAAATGGCCGTGTCGAAGCCGCTTGAGACGGACGGGCTAGAAGTATCTGGAGCGACCTCGGAGCGCAAGAGCGACGGCTGAACGGTTCGGATGGCGTGCTCCATTTCCTCAATCGTCAACGGACAACCTTCCAACGGCCAGCCGACCGACTTGAGCGCTCGTGCCAGGTGGCAGGAGCTCGGCAGCCAGATGCCCGCATGGTAGGGCAGGGTGCCATCTGTTGCGTAAATCTCGCGGGGGGTGCCGGCGGCGATGACACGGCCCTCTTTGCCCAACACCACGACGCGATCCACGAGGGGCAACACTGCATCCACCCGATGTTCGATCAATAGGATGGTCGCCTTTGTGGTGTGTTTCAATGCTTGCAGGGTTCGATAGAAGGAGCGCGTTGCCGCTGGATCGAGATTGGCTGTCGGTTCGTCCAAGATCAGCACCGCGGGTTGCATTGCCAGCACAGAGGCCAAAGCCAGGCGCTGCTTCTGTCCACCCGAGAGAGTCTCCACCTGTGCTCTGACCTTCTCGGCCAGTCCGACTTGAGACAACGCTTCCTCGACACGTGTCCGCATCATCTCTTCCGGGATGGCGAGGTTCTCCAGGCCAAAGGCGACCTCTTCATCCACACGTGGCATAACCAGCTGGGTCTCCGGGTCCTGGAAGACGATGCCTACCTGCTGACGCAGTCGCACGGCAGGTGTGTGTCCTGTCATATACGGTCCGATCCAGATCTCCCCACTGAAGTCGCCCGGGATTTCATCGGGGATCAGCCCATTGAGACACAAAGCGAAAGTGCTCTTGCCACAACCGCTCGGGCCGAGCAGGAGCACCGTCTCACCGGGTTGGATCTCCATGGCGATCCCGTTGAGCACCGCTGTGGACGAATCCGCATAACGAAAGTGCAATGCATTGACCCGGATGCCGTACTCTGTCATTGGGGTGCTCCTGCCAGGCTCTCGGCCACGCCGACCAGGAAGCTGCGCAATAGGCCGAGCTCGCTCAGGGCGAACAGGATGAGCCCGCACGCTGCCAGGGAAGCCACTGTGAACGCATAATCCGAGGCTTTCATATGTGTGCGGATGTAATGGGTGCGCCGCGGTGATGCCCCGAAAGCGCGCGCATCCATCGCGATCGCCAGGCGTTCTGCCTGGCGGATGCCGCTCACCAGGAGTGGCATGCCGGAACGGACGATGCGCCGAAGTCCGCTCTCATGGCGGCTCAAATGGGCTGCTCGCACTTGTTGCGCCGCTTGGATGTGACCCCACTCCCGCTGCAAGATGGGCAAGAAGCGATAGGCCGCCAACACAGCGTAAGCCAGGCGATATGGCATGCGGGCCTGTTGCATAAGGCTGGCTACCAGCCGGCTGGGATCCGTTGTCCACATATATAAGATGGAATAAGAGGCGACGCACAAAATGCGCAATCCGATGCTGCTTCCGATAAAGAGCCCTTCGCGCCAGATGTGAATGGGGCCCAGCGCCACGAGGAGGTGTTCGCGAGGGCCGCCGTAGAAAAGGGTGTTGAAGATGGCCAGGCCCAGGGCCGCTGCCAGGATGGGACTTAGGCGACGCATCAGCGCAAGCGGGGAGATGTGCGCGAAAATCCACCCCATCAGCCACGATACGATGAGAAAGGTGAGCGGCACCGCCACATCCAGGTAGAGGGTCGCGGTGAGGATAAAGCACGAGAAGACCAGCAGCTTCGCCACTGGATTGAGGCGGTGCAAAGGTGTATTCCACTCTTGATACAGGTATGTGCTCACCACTTTCAAGACCGTGAACGGGTGATCGCCAGGCCGCGCAGTACCCCGGTGCGTGCCAGCCCGTCACCGAGCACCTTGCCCAGCCAGCCGGCGAGCACGATGGCACTGGGGATGCGCACCAGGAAAAGCCCCAGCTGCACGATCGGCTCCAACACAGCATAGCTCAGCAGGAAGTATTCATACACATAGCCAAACACGCCCGAAAGAACCGCTGCCCCCATCAAGACCGGCAGGCGATAATCCCGCCAGCCGCGCAGGGCAAAGACGACCTCTGCGCCGGCCCCTTGCACCAACCCAGCCCACACGGCAGCGATGCCGAACGGGCTACCTGCCAGGAGCTCGGTAAAAGCGGCCAGAAATGAGGCCACCAGCGCTGCACCTGGACGCCGCACAATGTAGGGCACCAAGATGCCCGTTAGATAGTAGAAGCCCAGGAGAAGCATGATGCCCACCTGCCCCAGAAATGGCACCAGGGCGAGATAGAGCACACTGTATGCCATGAAGATCAACCCGAGCGCGACGGAAATGACCGCCATCACGATGATCTCGCGCGTGGTCCAGCGCGCTAATCCGAGGTCCAAACGTTCTTGAGACATATTACTTTACCTCCTCTTCTTCGAAAGTACGAACCAACGCATCAGCAATTTCTGAAGCCAATGCGATCATCTTCGCGTCCACAAATCGCATATCGTCCTCCGGGGTCTTATACACCGGACAAGGCCAGAAGAGAATCTCAGAAGCAGGTATCCCTGCCTGGATGAAGGAATAATGATCCGAGCCGGCCAGCGGACCAAGGAATTCGACAGCGCGAAGACGTTCGCGCAGCTGCAGTTGGTCCACCACCCGCTCGGCGCGCTCGCGCATGCTCTGTGGCCAGGCCAGGAAATAGAGTTGATCCCCGGAGGCAACCGTATCCAAGTTGATCCCCGCCAGGATGTGGTGGATCCAACCATGAGCGCGCGCCTCCTGCAGGAAAAAGCGAGATCCCAGGTAATGCCATTCGGTGGCATCGCATGCCAGGAAGTGGTAGCTCAACCGCCGGTCAGGCATGGCCATCAGCTTGTGCGCGACCTCGTACAGTGCCTGCACCCCGCCCGCGTTGTTATTCGCACCTGGCGTGCCATACGCGGTGTCGAGATGGGCACACAGCACCACGGCGCGTTCCGTTTTGCCGGGCAAAGTAGCGATCACGTTATGACCCACGAAGTGCTCGGCATAATGTCCCCGCGCGCGAAAGCGCACATAGATGCGTTCCCCAGCGTTCAACCAATCCTGAAAGCGCTGATGATCGGCTTGAGACAGGATCGCCATGGGGAAGGGATAGAATGGCTCCGGATTGGCGAGAGGTATTGCCGGAGCGAACCATCCTCCCAATCCGATGTGGGCGATCAGATAGGCCGCTGGTCGGTTGTCCTCGGTCATGATGGCATAACGCGGCCAGTCCAGGAAGCCGGGCACAATACCGGCCTGACCAGCGGGTCGCAATTCCCCTTCCAATCCTTCGGGTGGGGTGGAACCGGAGTATTCCGTCAAAGCGACGGACGCATGACCCACCTCGGGTTGGAGGATTTCCAGCGTGGGTGGCTCATCCACTTCCCAACCCACGAAGGGGAACGTCTGGGTTTCCACCTGCAACCCCAGTTGGCTAAACTTTTCTGCCAGGTACTGAGCCGCTTGGGCGGCGCCGCTGCGGCCGGCCCAACGCGGGCCGATTTGTTCAACCAGATGGCGCAAAATCTCCATTTTTGACCTCCTAATAACGAGAAAGCCGCCCGACCTGGTCAGGTGGGCGGCCCATACGCCGAATTCGTATGTTCCCTACGCTGGTATTACCCAGGTCAGGTTCAAGGGGTCGAGACATCAGTCGGGTCTCCTCTCAGCCGGGCTCACCCAGCTCCCCCAATCTTATATTCTATCGTCTTAATAATACCTCGAGTATCTTGTTTTGTCAAGATCGGGTGACGTTGAAAAACTCCGTTGTAATTTGGGCTGGGTAGGTGGACGTGGTAAAATGGGGAGCAAAACGAGCATAGAAGGTATAAACGCGCTTTCAAGGGAGTATAACACTTTTTTTCAACGGACTTTTTCGACGCTTTTGCAAGAGGTCATTGCCGTCGATCTCCTCCAGGAGCAATATACTATGGAAGATCGCTTTGGACGTGTGATCAACTATCTTCGCTTCTCGGTCACGGACCGGTGTAATCTGCGTTGTCGTTATTGTATGCCGGAGGGGAAAGACGGGCGGAAGCCGCGTGCGCGCTTGCTCACGGCGAGCGAGATCGAGAAAGTGGCACGGGCTGCCGTACAGGTGGGCATTCGTAAGATTCGTCTGACGGGCGGTGAGCCCACCCTGCGCTCGGATATCCTTGAGATCGTCCGACGTCTGAGCAACATCCCTGGTGTCGAAGAGCTGGTGATGACCACGAATGGGATGCGCCTGACCCAGCTGGCTGTACCGCTGCGCGAGGCCGGCCTGCATCGGGCGAACATTCATCTGGACAGTTTGAACGGCGCTCATGTGAGAGCGTTGACCGGGAGTGACTGTTTGAAGCGTGTGTGGGATGGAATCATCGCCGCCGAACAGGCAGGTCTCCTGCCCATCAAGCTGAACATGGTGGTGGTGCGTGGTTATAACGATGGCGATGTGGTCGAGATGGCTCGGCTGACTCTACAATATCCTTGGCAAGTCAGATTTATCGAGCTGATGCCGCTCGGTGAGCCGGCATGGTTTGCAACAAAACATTATGTCGCAAGCCAGGAGACGCGAACGCGCATTGAGGACACCCTGGGCCCGTTAGTGGCAGAGTCGGCGCACGAGGAAGATGCGGATGTTTCGGGTTACCGACTGGCTGGGGCGAAAGGCCGTCTGGAGTTCATCAGCCCGGTGAGCCATGCATATTGTCATCGTTGTAATCATATTCGCGTGACAGCAGATGGACGCATCCGTTTGTGTCTGTTACGAGATGATGAATGGAGTCTGCGCGAAGGGCTTCGCTCGCGGGACCCGGCGAGTACACTGGCTGAGCGCTTCTTCCACGCGATCCGGTGTAAGCCCTATGGCAGCCAATTGGCGCAAGGCATCTTTCCTACCTCTCGCCCTATGGCGGGGATAGGAGGCTAAGTCAGGACGGCTCGACACAAAGCGATCACATACCCGAAAGCACTTCGAGCAGCGGTAACACCACTTGCCACGCCACCAAGCCACAGACGAATATCGCCAGCAAGAATACCCCTAGAATCAGCCAGAGCCACCATCTGCTACCACGGGGCTTGGCGGGAGCTGCTGTTATGCTCTCCTGAAACGACTCGTCTTGCACCATCACCGCATCTGTAGCCTCGAGCTGTGTTGTCAAGGCTGTGGGAACGGCAGCCTCCGGAGTCACCGGTCCGCCGATCCCAATGGCGGCCAGACGGCTTTCCAGCAGGGATGAGGGAGTGCTCGACACCTGCACCAACTCGCCGTCCAGCACCTTCATTCCATCTAGGGCAGCTGGGTTGTTGGGGTTTGCTTTGAGCGCTTGTTGCAGGCATATGCGCCGTTGGAGCGGATCCTCGACACAACCGCTCAACCAGACCCAAGCCCAATCGTTTTGGGGATCTTTCTCCAGGATCTGTTCGAGCAATGCACGGCCCCGGGTTAGATCCCCGGCGTTCACTGCTGCCATTGCCTGCCTCAACAGAGCTTCTGAATCCGATGCGCCCATCTTGTGCACTCCTAGGGCATAAACCAAGCCAATTCTTGGATTTATCGTAACACACGCAAAGACAATATGTCAAGACTATGGAGGAGGAAGGTGTTGAAAAACTCTCAAGTCATCCTCTTTATCGCCTCATTTTCCTGCTAAAACTTGAATGGCTCAGAACCTTTTTCGAGACCCTCACAATTTG
>Ga0308395_1000315_pt1 | contig 40789 bp, 35 predicted proteins | sample Hotspr20SampleP4_FD_202097 | JGI IMG/M metagenome (GOLD analysis project Ga0308395, IMG submission 202097) | Hot spring phototrophic mat microbial communities from Mushroom Spring, Yellowstone National Park, Wyoming, United States - 20050930_P4 ... | reverse complement strand
GCCAAAAGCAAAAGCAAGCGACAGCACAAGCAGCAAGAGGAAGATCCGCACATGACCGGCTCCGGGCTCCTCGGCTGCGCTTTCGATGAGCAATTGATCGGAGGTGAGTCCGTTCCCCTGATGCGCCCGCAGGCGCATCAGACCGGCGCGCAGCCGTTTCACCCATGGCGCGACCGAGGCAACCGCTGCCAGGAACGTCAGCAGCAAGGGCAAGATGCCGACATATGCTCCCGCTTCGACGCTGGTCTTGGTATCCCAGCCCGTACAGTAAGGACACAAGGGATTGATCTCGTTATAGGCATTGCGACCAACAGGCTGCCAGTTCCAGCTGCGCAGGTCAAACCAGACGTGATGGCTGGGGTTGCCAAAGAAATCGGGGACGAGAAACGAGATGAGGCGGCGGGGTGGCAAAGCCCACCCCACGACGTCGTCGTAGGTCACCGATCCGACGCGGAAGTTGCGGCTCGCCACCTCGTAGAGCGGAACAGACTGGACGGCGCCCAGGCCCATGCCCAATATGACCATCACCAGCAGCCAGACACCCAGGCGTAATGCAGGGCGACAGGTGCGCTGAGACCGCCAAAGCATTAGCAGGCGACAAGCGGCATAGAACCCGCTCACCAGGAGCGTGTAATAGGTGATTTCCACATGGCCGGCAAGATTTTCCATTCCCAGCACAAGGGCACCCACCGCGACATAGGGGATGGGTGAGTAAGCGCGCAGCCCCTTTTCTTCCTGCTTGCGGATGATGATTTCGATCACAGCGAGCAGCAAGGGCAACCAGATCGCGGCGGCGATGATCATCGTGAACACGATGCTGACCACGAAGAAGGTGCTCAGCTGAAAGGTGATGCCGCCCAACAAGGCGCCGATCCGGTGAGCACGCAGCACACGCAAGAAGATATAGATGAACAGTCCGCCTAACCACAGCTGGAGCAGGGTGAACCAGCCATAAGCCTGGCTCAGTGGCATGATGTAGAAGATCACACTGAAGGGATAGAGCGCTGAATGCTGTCCGTTTGCCAGGAACGGATGGCCGGCGAAGATATACGGATCCCAGAGGGGCAGGCGTCGCTCTTGAATGCTTTGCAGGATGAAACGCTTCCAGACGTAGTTCTCCAGGATCAGGTCGGAGAGCAGCCGATTATGTGGCGGGCCGACACCGAGTTGTTCGGTAAAGGCTGACCACGGGGGAACGACGTAGAGATTATCTGCCGGCAACAGGGTATAGGGCCCCAGCGTCACCGGCGCCAACAGGATCAGCGGCAGGAACAAGAGCACCAGTGCGATCAGCACGTCCTGCCCGGCGATGCGACCGCGCAACCTGGCTGCTCCTAGCAGGTGACCTCGCTCGGTTGTTCGGGACACGCCTGGATGTGGCGATGGCGCAGGCGGATTTCAAATACGCGCATTGCTGCTTCGATCTTAACCGGGATGCTCATTTTGCTGCGCCCGATACGACGATCCTCAAAGTAAATGGGCACCTCAAGAATGCGCAAGCCGATCTTTTCGGAGATGTAAGCCATCTCCACCTGAAACACGTATCCGTTGGACATAAGACGCCCCAGGCCGATCTTGCGCAATGCGCTGTTGCGCCACATTTTGAAGCCGGAGGTGGCATCGCGCGTGCGGATGCCGAGCGCCAGGCGCACCCATACCGAATTGGCCCACCAGCTCAGAAACCAGCGGCCCCATCCCCAGCGCTCGTCGAGACGCCCACCGGGCACATAGCGCGAACCCACCACCACATCGTAGTCCTTGATGGCTTCCAGGAACTTGGGGATGTAGTGCGGCGAATGAGAAAAGTCGGCATCCATCTGGACGATGTAATCGGCGTCATGCTCCAGCGCCCAACGGAAGCCCTGTACATAAGCAGTGCCCAGGCCGAGCTTGCCAGGACGGTGCATGACATGGATGACCCCGGGATAGCGCTGCGCCAACTCCTCGGCCACCTGGCCGGTGCCATCCGGCGATGCATCGTCCACAATCAACAGCTCTAAGCCCTCGATGCCCAGCGCCAGCAGTTCAGCTGCAAGGGCGGGCAGGTTGTCCGCCTCGTTATAAGTCGGTATTACCACGACAATTTTCATCAACGCATCTCCTTGGGAGGAGAAAAAATCCTCGCCTGACTGCGAAAGAGGCAGCTCCCCCATCCCAAGATGTATTATACGCCATCTGATACAACTTGCGCAATGAGGAGAGAGTGTTGAAAAAGTGGGCTGAAAAGTGTGATGCTGACTTAGCAGTGCGTTATAGGCTTTATTCAGCCCGGATGATCCGCTCCATCCGGTGTCATCGGCCCATCTTCTGACCTCCTGGTGTCCTTTCCATCCTCTTTTTCCATCTCCAGGCAGAATCCGCCCTTAGTCAGGCAACCACCGCGCCTCCGCAACGACATGCCTGTCCACAGCCGCACCAGCCGCTTGAAGTTGAGCACCAGTGCCGTCAGATATGCCGGCAAGGTGCCGCGCAGCATTCCACATGGTGACCCCGCCGCAGCCCGTGATGCGCCTTAGCCTCGCCATACTTGCGCTCAATCTTGTAGCGCTTCTTTTGCCTTGCCTGGCGTTTTGGCTCGCCCAGAACGCTGCCCACACCGCCTTGGTCCCAGTGCGCCTCCCCGTGGAAGCCTGCTCGCTCATCGTACACCTCCGGAAGGATTTTGTCCCCATTCTATCCCACCGTTCATCCCACCCGAGTTCTCAATGGACTTTTTCAACACTCTCAGTTTGCATTTTCTTCCTTTTCATGCTATTATTCAGGAAGTTACGAGAGAGAAAAAGCTTCACCCAACCGAGTTGGGCAGGATCCAGTCATTGGATCGGTCTCGTAGGTGATCAGGAGGATGGTGTGGCTCTGAAAAAAGAAGAGAAGCAGGCGATTATCAACGCCTATCATATTCACCCCAACGACACCGGTTCCCCGGAAGTGCAGATCGCGTTGCTGACGAAGCGCATCAATCAGCTGATTGAGCACCTCAAGACACATAAGCACGACGAGGACTCACGGCGTGGGCTGTTGCAGCTGGTTGGCCAGCGCCGTCGCCATCTGGCCTACCTCAGCCGCAAGGATGTGGCACGTTACAAAGATGTGATCGAGCGGCTTGGACTGCGCAAGTAGGACATGCTTACCCGACAACTGATTACCGGGCAGATCAGCAACCGACTGCCTTCCCGAATGACCGGTGGGCACGTTGGTGAATGAGGCTGCAGCTGAGAAGCAGGATCATAGTATGTCCTACCCCCCCGAAAACCATCGCTTTGTGGCGCGCGTTGCCGACGCCGATGTGATCTTTGAAACCGGACGTTTGGCCACCCAAGCGGGTGGAGCTGTGCTGGCACGCACTGGCGATACCGTGCTGCTGGCGACCGCGACCGCTGCCGAACAACCACGCGAAGCGGTCGACTTCTTTCCGCTGAACGTGGATTACGAGGAGCGCCTCTATGCGGCCGGACGCATCCCCGGCAGCTTCTTCCGACGGGAAGGAAAACCCAGCGAAGAGGCCATCTTGCTATGTCGGCTGGTGGACCGCCCGTTGCGTCCGCTTTTCCCCAAGGGAGCACGCAACGAGGTCCACGTGGTGATTACCGCGCTCTCCTCGGACTGCGAAAACCAGATCGACATCCTGGCGATCAACGCCGCTTCGGCGGCGCTGATGATCTCGGGCATCCCCTTTGCCGGGCCGATCGGCGCTGTGCGCGTCGGCTTGATCAATGACCAACTGGTGATCAATCCGTTGGCCAGTCAGATGAAAGAGAGTGCGCTGGACTTGCGCGTGGCGGGAACCGAGGATGCCATTTTGATGGTTGAGGCGGGCGCCAACGAGGTGCCAGAAGCGCGCCTCCTGGAAGCTCTGCGCGTCGGGCATGAGGCCATTCAGGACCTCATCCGGGTGCAAAGGGAGATGGCTGCTCAAGTGGGCAAGCCACCGATGTCGTTTACGATCTCCGAAGTGTCGCCTGAGGTGCGCACCAAAGTGTCCGAGTACCTGAACGGGCGCATCGCACCAGTTCTGGGCGGCAGCAAGAAAGAAAACGAACAGGTGCTCAAACAACTGCGTGAAGAGCTGGTGCAACATTTCGCCGAAGACGAAACCATGCCTCCCCAAGAAGTGTTGCAAGCCTTCGAAGAGGAGCTGCGCCGTGTAGTGCGCGAACGCATTCTCTATGAGGGCATCCGCCCTGACGGGCGCGCTCCCACCGAAATCCGTCCCATCTATTGCGAAGTCGGGCTGTTGCCGCGTACGCATGGTTCTGGCCTGTTCATGCGCGGCGAGACCCAAGTGCTGACCATCACCACCCTGGGCACGCCCCGCGAAGAGCAGACGCTGGACACGTTGGGGCCTCAGGAGACCAAACGCTATATGCACCATTACAACTTCCCGCCGTATTCCACCGGTGAAGTAGGGCGTATGGGCAGCCCCAGCCGGCGCGCCATCGGCCACGGCGCTTTAGCCGAGCGCGCTTTGTTGCCCGTCATCCCATCCGAAGACGAATTCCCCTACACGCTACGCCTGGTCTCTGAGGTGCTCTCCTCCAACGGTTCCACTTCGATGGCCAGCGTCTGTGGCAGCACACTTTCTCTCATGGATGCCGGCGTGCCCATCCGCGAACCGGTGAGCGGTGTGGCGATGGGATTGGTCACGGACGGCGAGCGGCATGTCGTGCTGACGGACATCCAGGGCATGGAGGATGCTTTAGGCGACATGGACTTCAAGGTCGCCGGCACGCGCAATGGCGTCACTGCGCTGCAAATGGATATCAAGATCCGCGGTCTGAGCTATGATCTGATGAAAGAGGCGCTCGCCCAAGCGCGCGAAGCCCGCCTCTACGTTCTGGAACGCATGCTGCAAACGATCGACAAGCCGCGTCCCCATCTGTCCCCCTATGCGCCGCGCATCATCACCATCCATATTGATCCGGACAAGATCGGAAAGGTGATCGGCCCCGGCGGCAAGGTGATCCGCTCCATTCAGGAAGAGACCGGCACCAAGATTGACATCGAAGAGGACGGCTCGGTGTATATCGCCTCGAGTGATAGCGAGGCGAGCGAGCGCGCCATCGAGATGGTGCGCGCCTTGACGGAAGAGGCGCAGGTGGGTAAAATCTATACCGGTAAGGTCGTGCGTATCACAGACTTTGGTGCCTTTGTGGAAATTCTGCCAGGCGTGGACGGCATGGTGCACATCAGCCAACTTGCAGACTACCGCGTGCCGCGCGTGGAAGACGTGGTGCGCGTGGGCGATGAGATTATGGTGATGGTCACCAGCATCGATCCCGACGGCAAGATCCGTCTGTCACGCCAGGCGGTTTTAGAAGGCTGGACGGTCGAGGAAGCGCAGCGTGCCGATCGGCAGCGTGCATCGGTCCGCATGCCCAGCGCAGCACGCGAGCGGGGAGGTGACAGCCGCACCGCGCGCCCAAGCTCAAAGAGCCCAGGCAAACCCAGTCCGGGTAAGCAGCCACCTCGGCGGAAATAAGCGGTAAAACATTAGGGAAGAGATCGGTTGCATGATGACAGAGCTGCCACACCTACGGTCGGGTCACCCGCTTTCGCCACCGCAGCGTGACCCGGCACGTCACAGTGGTGATGACACGGTGCCCTCGGCGCGGCCTCCCCGTGCCGAGCACCTGGCGGTCAGATCACAGCCAGTGTGGCGACACCCCACCCAGCCGATCACCCAAACAAGCATTGCGGAAGTTTCGGCACTCTACCCTGCACGCTCCCGAGTATGGGAACGCCCCAGCGACTTTCACCCTGCCTGGCGTTCCATAGCCCGTGGATTGCGGATATTGCTGGAGACCATTGTCCCGGCAATGATGGTCGCGCTCGCTATCAATCTCTTCGTCGCCCAAGCGACTCGCGTCCATGGCCAAAGTATGGAACCGACCTTGCACAGTGATCAGCGATTGGTGGTGGAGAAACTTTCCTATAACAGCTGGTTGCACCTGCGTTCTCCCCAGCGTGGTGATGTGGTAGTGCTGCGCATCAACGGGACAGATGAGCTGTTGATCAAGCGGGTGATCGGCCTTCCCGGTGACCAGGTCGAGATTCGCGACGGTCAAGTGTTTGTCAATCACCAGATGCTCGATGAACCCTACGTCGTCTTTCCCGCCGACGGGGATTATGGCCCCATTGACGTCCCTCCGCTGCATCTCTTCGTCTTGGGAGACAACCGCAACTTCTCCAACGATTCGCGCATCTTTGGCCCTGTTCCGATGAGGAACGTGGTCGGGCGAGCGTGGTTCTCCTACTGGCCGCCCGATACAATAGGGCCGGTGCAATGAGCGGGTTGCCAAAAAGTCTCCACGGGCAACTCGCGGGCAAATAGTTTATAAAACCGAGCACAGAGCATTCGTCGCGGAGAGGCGAGCGAAGCGGCCGCTTCAGCCCTCAGAGTGTCCGCTCTGTGCGCCTTTTGATTTTTAGGAAGGGGGTGGTGGATGCGCGATTCAGATTTTGCATTTTAATTCACATAGGTCGTTGTTCGAAGTCTCGTACACAGGCCGCTATCCAGAATTCAGAAATGGGGGGAGACCAACCATGTACAGCTCGAGAGCATTTTCCATATTATTGCTGATTGCGCTGCTAACAATGTCGTTGGTAGCGGCCCGTCAACCGCTGGCTGTGTCGCTCGTCACCACGCTGCCTGCGACCGCCACGGATCCACAGGTGTTCAAAGTGACCTTCATGCTGGCCGACTCGCCCACCGACAATGGCTGGAACGCAGCCCATTACCGAGGCATCACCCAGCTGAAAACACTCGGCGAGGTGATTGAGAGCAGTGGCCTTTCCTTTAAGGTCAAGCTCGCGGATGGACGCATCCTGGACGTGAGCGTGATTGAGAAGGTGGGCTACAGCGATGCGGATATCGAGCGCGTGTTGCGCTCGGCACTGGAGAAGGGCGCCCAGATGGTCTTCGGCACCTGGTGGGATTCGCAGTGGGCCTTGTCCCGCCTGGCAGAGGAGCGCGCCGACGTGCTGTTTGAACACTGTAGTGGCTATCCGATGACCAAGAGCAACGGCCGCAATCTCGCCACTTATTTTATCAAGCAAGAGCAAGGGGATTACGTTGCCGGCTATGTGGTGGGGCGGCTGGGTTACAACAAGGTCGGACTGGTGGGTACCCATCCCATCCCCGAACCGGTGCGCGGCATCAACGGCTTCACATTAGGAGTGCAGCGCGGACTGCAAGAAGCCGGCCAGGATCCTAAGACGGCCGAGGTGCGTGTGGTCTGGATCAACAGCTGGTTGGATGTCCAAAAAGAACAACTCGCTGCGGATGGCCTCATCGCTGAGGGATACAAGGTCATCCGCCAGATGGCTGACACCCCCTATAGCAGCCAGACCGCCTGCCAGGAGCCGGGGGTGATTGCCGTGGGATATGGCACCGATGTGACCTCCTATGCCCCCTGTGCACTGGTCACCAATGAATGGAATTGGGGGCCCTACTACATCACCCGCATCCAGGAGGCTCTCGCCGGCACCTGGAAGCCGCACGACTGGTGGGGTGGTTTTGAGGCAGACGCCGTGGTCATGACCGGTTGGAATGCGAATCTGGTCCCGGCCGAGGTGCGCGCCGCCGCCGAGCAGATTATCGCTGACATCAAAGCCGGCTTCGAACCTTTCTGCGGTCCGCTTAGCGGCACCGGCTTGAACCCGGACAATAAAGAAGTGCGCATCGAAGTGCCGCAGGGCAAATGCCTGACCGACATGGACCTTTTGGCGATGCAGTGGTTCGTGGATGGTGTCAAGGGTGAATATCCCTCGCCACCACCCGAGGGACACAAGCTGGAGCTGAGGGACGTTCCCACACCTGCTCCCACCCCGACCAAGCAATAGCCTTTGCACCGGGCTTTGCAGGGGCAGCTTCTGCTGCCCCTGCAGGCCAGGATAGGGTATGTGGTCTGGTCCTGGAGGTCTTGTCCCGATGGAAATCCGCGATACCTACACGGTGGTGCTGAAGGGGGGCTATCCTCTCCAATTACGTATGGTGGACATCGCCCGGGGGATAGCCATTTCGCTGATCAACTGCAATGATGAACCCTATGAGAAGATCGACGCGGTCGTTGCCGAGCTGACCGCGCTCGTTCGACCGCACCGGCCCGATGCCGTAGTGGGCATCCCGGAACAGGGCATCCCGCTGGTCCATGGCGTGGGACGGGCGTTGGGTCTGCGGCGCTCCTATTTGCTCCGCAAGACTCCCAAGGCGTTCGACGCCGACCCACTGGTTTACGAGTATACTTCGGTGACCAAGCCGGATGTGGTGCAGCGCCTCTATCTCCCGCGTGAACACGCCCAAGAGCTGGACGGCAAGCGGGTGGCGATTATCGAGGACGTGGCCAACACCGGCATGTCCCTGAAAGCCGTGCTCGAGCTCTTCCGCAAGGCCAAGACGGAATGGGGTGTTTCCATCACGGTAACCGGCATCTTCCTGGTGTTGACCGAAGGCTACCAATGGCGTGAGACATTGGGCGAGGATGCTGGCCTCGTCCACGCGCTCGGGCATATCCCTGTCTTCCGGCCCGCCTCATACGAGATCGTTCCTGGCACAGAATGACTTTCCCGGCCACAGCGGTTGCGCAATACACCCAACATTTTGAAGGGCGCATACGTTCCCAGAGCGGGCAGGGTGTTCCGGGCAGCGTCCCTGTGCACCATCCTATTTGGCCATCGTCTCCGGGCTTGCCTCAAGGATTGTGTAAGAAAAGGTGATCGGCGCGCCGGGGCTTAAGCTCGCGATCGCCGAGCAATACTTGGTCTGCGAGAGCTCGATGGCACGTGCCACCTTGTCCTCCGCTACGTCATATCCGATGACCGTGTACTGAACATGGATGGAGGTGAAGCGTTTGGGATGCTCAGCACCCTGCTCAGCGTTGACGTGCACCTTGAGACCGGTCACCTTCTGTTGCATCTTGCGCAGGATGGCGATCACGTCCATTGCGGTGCAGCCGGCCACGCCGGCGGCAAGCAGCTCCATAGGGCGTGGACCGGTATTGCGTCCCCCTACATCGGGGATCGCGTCAATGATGAAAGCATGCCCGCTGGGCGTCTCTGCCACGAACTGCATCCCATCCACCAAGGTCACGGTTGCCTGTGCCATTGTGAATCTCCTTAAAATCACCAGAGTTACAACCTGGAGCCAGTATAGCGCGTGCTGTCCTGTGGCGCAATGTGGCAAACCTGTTCGTTCTGAAAACGCGACTTAACAAGGGTGTTGAAAAAGTCCTCTGTGCAGCCGCAGACGGTCGGCCCAGTGGCTTGTTGGGTAGCTCTATATAGTGCAACTGTTCCACTCAACGGCCTGTGCTTTTCAGCCGCCGCGGAACGGCTGGATGCGCGGGCTAACCTGTCAACCACTTGTAGAACCTATTTCAAAATTCGGTTGATAGTCCATAAGATGATAGCCAACAAGCAAAACGCATCATAGATGTGCAAATGCCGTTCATAACGTACGACCAATCGGCGACGGTTGTCCATCCAGGCAAAGCAGCGTTCCACCTTCCAACGTTGCGCATAACTCGCGCCCACCCGAATGGGCCGACCGCGCCGCGGGGTGCTACGGGCACGCCGCTCAAATGTCGGGATGGTCGGTTTCATCCCACGGCGGCGCAGGGCGTGACGCAACGCACGGCTGTCGTACGCTCTGTCGGTCACCAACTCTTGGGGGCGGGTCCTGGGACGTCCACGCTTCTGTGGCACACAAACGGTCTGCAACGTGGCTTCGGCCAACGTCACCGCGTGGGGGTTGGCCGCCGTCACATACAAACCGATCGGCAGCCCGTTGCCCTCCGTGACCACCATCACCTGGCTCCCCTTGCCTACTTTGGTCAACCCGACGCCCGAGCCCCTTTTTAGCCGGGACAAAACTGCCGTCGAGAAAAGCGCGTGCCCATTCCAGTTGGCCGGCCTCGTCTAATCGGCTGAGCAAGGCGCGCCATATGCGTTCCCAGGTGCCGTCTTGCGTCCATTGGTGCAGGCGGCGCCAACAGGTGGTGGGTGAACCGTATTCCCGTGGCAAATCTGCCCAGGCACAGCCGGTCTTGAGGACATAGATGATGCCGTTCAGAGTACGACGGTCGTCGGCACGTGGGCGTCCTCGCCCTGGCTTTGGTTTAGGAAGGAGTGGTTCAATGATGGCCCATTGTTCATCGGTCAGTTCGTGTCGGCTCATAGCCAACAGTTTACCACATCTCCGGGATTTTTGAAATAACTTCAAGGCAACATCACACTTTTCAGTGCACCTCTTCAACTCTCTCGCTTTGACACTTTGCGCCTATTGCGGTATGATGAAAAAGTGACGAGCCGTTAGCTCAGCTGGTAGAGCACCTGCCTTTTAAGCAGGGAGTCGTGGGTTCGAATCCCACACGGCTCATTGTCGCCATGTCCCGTGGCCGTGAAATCTCGCAAAATGTCCAAAGGGTTTAAAAGCCACCTGAAAGACGCATCAGCACGATATCATCCCATTGTGACGCTGACTCGTCTCGTGCGAGATGACCATCTAAACCGACCTTCGCCAACCCCCAGCTGCGCTTGTGCCAGCGTCTCAAGCAGCCACTAGGGCAACTGTCGCTGGCGCTTCACCTCGACAGCCAGCCAAGGCATCACCACGTCCGGCCCGCCTCGGTCTGTTGCGCTGAGGTAGCTCAGCCTGGCAGAGCACTTGACTGAAAATCAAGGTGTCCCCGGTTCAAATCTGGACCTCGGCATAGCCGGGAAGCGGCTCACCAGCTGTCCCGAGTGTAAAGCGTTGCCTGAAGCCAGCGAGGGATAACGAGCTGGGAATACAGAAGCGATGCGGCGAGAACGACGTATCGCTTCTTTTTTTCATTGCGACGCTGCACGAAGGGCTTTGGTCATTCCCTCAGCCCACTCGCGCTCCTGGTTTTGTTTCTCGAGATGCACCGTAGCGGATCCAGCGCCAGCAGGAACAAAGCTACCAGGAAAGAGACCGCCGAAATGACCTTGCCGGCAATCCGCACTGGCGTATCCTCAAAGCGCAATTCCAAAAAGTGCTCTCCTTGCGGCACTGGCACGACGATCCAGCCTTCGTCTGGTGTGGTGCGGATCTCGGCGCGGGCAATGAGTCTGCCGACACGCGCTTTGAGGTCGTCCTGGGGGTGCTTGAGATCCTCGTAGATATAGGCGTTCCAGCCCGGGTAATAAGCGGTGAGGAAGGTCACGCTCTGTTGGTCGTCGGCAGCGTACACCCACACCAGCTCGTGCACGGTGCTCATCTCAACCGAATGGACGCCCAGCCGTCCGTCATTCGGTATGGCGCTGTAATTGACCTTGGTGTGGATGCTTTCTCCTCGTATGACCTGCTCTGCCAGCGGTGACCAGCTGGGAATGCGCCGTGCCCAGGCGGTCGTTCCAGTCATTTCGTCGGACGCCTGCTGATAGCGGAAGAGGGCAGCCAGGCTGACCGGCCCTTCGGTCGGCAGGGGATCACGCACTTCGGCGATGAGATAAGGGTAAGCACCTATCATAAGCAACAGCACCAGGGGGATGAGAGAACGCATCACCCATCCCGGCACCCCTTTTCGGGTTATGAGAGATGGTGATGGGATATGGCTAGCCACAATCGCCCCGCCCAGCACCGCAAAACCCGTGGTGGTCAGAATGCCCAGTCGCCAGGGGAATTGCACCGTGGTCAAGAGGGGAATGGCATGCCATACCACACTCGAGGCAGGGGTCATCAGAAAAACCGCCGCTATGGTCACGACCTGCCAGAAGCGCAGCGTCCAGCGCACGACCGCATCCCGCACGCGCGCAACCGTCAGGAAGGACAGACAGAACAGCACAAGCGGCAGCAAACCCAGTTGAAAACCAACTTTGTCATCCGGGCCAGGAACGCTGGCACCGAATCCCCACACAGGCGAGAAAAGCTGATGGAAATAGACGAAATCGTCCCCAAAGGCGTAACGTCCGCCGAACCATTGATCGAGGCGCACGTAGTTACGCTCCGCCAACGCCGGCAGGAGGAAGATCGCCTGCAGACCAGTCCCCAGCAGAAACGCCGCAATACCAGGCAAGGCACGCCGAACCCCATCGATGCATATCCAACCAATGGTATGTCCATTGGATGTCCGTTTGTGCCATGCATGCCACAGCGCAAGCACCGCCACGTACACGAGCACACAGGGCGTGATGAGCACCAGCAACACATTGCTGGTCAACACCAGACCGGTGTAGGCGAACGCGGTCGCTACAAGTGTCCGGACTCGTGGCCGCGCCATCAGCTCGAAGAATCCCCAGAAGACCAGCGGAATGAAGACAAAGGCAAACGACTCCGCTAATGCCGCCCGCACGTACAGATCGAACAGATGATAGGGAGCGTACACGTAAATCAAGCTGGCGACGAGCCCCCCTGCCGTGCCCAGCAAGCGCCGCACGAAGAGGTACATGCTCGCTGCAGACCCCAGAATGGAGAGGGCGAAGACCAGTTTAATCGTTGTGGTGTACTCAAAGCCCAGCAACACCGCCAGCTCGCCCACGTAATATGCCAGGGGGGCATAGATGTTCCAGAACGGATAACCATAGCCGAATCCCCAATCCGGCCCCCAGCGCGGCCAGAGGATGCCGTCGCGGATCGAGCGGTCAAACTCAAACAAGAAATAGACGCTGTTTCGGGCATCGTGAGCGCCCCAGAAGTAACCGGGCTGCAGCAATGGCCCGATAGCGAAAAGCGCAAGGAGCAATGCCACACCGAGTCCCAGATGGAAATCAGGCGGACGAATCGGAGCCGGACGCTGGGACATTACCGCGCACTCCATTCCGCGAGATTGAACACGATCTGGTTGTCTTCGCTGTCATCCACCGGCCAACGTTGCATCGTCTCTTCTTCGTATAATCCCAGCGCAAGGCGATAAGGGGCGGGTGGGGCATCCATCGGCACGTGGATGCCCACATCGGTGACGATCAGCCGGCCCGGCTCCCATTGGCTGGTGAAAAGATCCTTGCCCGGTGCGTCTGGATCGGAACCCGCCCCCAGGAGTGGATCGGCCTGGGTGACCAGATTCCCAGAAGCGTCCACCAGGTGGGCGAAGAGCTTCACGTCTCGTTCGAGGGCCTGGGTCGCTTGCCAGGTCAGGAGCAGATGCAGCGTATCACCAGGACGCAGCGTGCCGTACGCGCTCAAGGGCAACCGGCCCGGGGTCGGCACGGGCAATCCGGCTGCCATCGGGGGGATCTCCACTTCCAACCGGATGTCGAGCAACAGAATGCGATGCTCTCCCCAGCCGGCACGCGGCCTGGGAGGGATCTCGTACTGGGTGTAGCGCGGCTGCAGGTAGCTGTAACTGGCCAGCAGCACAAAGCCGATCAAAACCGCCTGCATAGACGGCACGGCCCATCGCGGGCGCAGATGCAACACTCCACCTGCTGGGACGGAGAGAAACATCCCGGCCAATCCGATCAGCTGCCATGGATAGGTGAGCAGCTGCCAGAGCGCACTGAGTTGCCAGAAGGGTGCGGAAAGGGGCAGCGTCAACAGCGTCAGAACCGTGGCGATGAGGAAAGGGGCTTTCCAGGTCACTCTCTCGCCCGGGGACGGATTTCCTGCCTGTCCTTTCCCGGCACAGTGGATGCGCAACAGCAGGGCCAGAGAGGCTAAAGCCACCGGCGCGAGGCCCAAACCCAGTGACAACCCGTCGTTCCACCCTGGACGGCTGGGGCCGAAGCCCCAGTGAGGCGAAACCAGCTGCGCAGGATAGAGAAAATGTTCAAAAAAAGCTGCATTGTTATTGGCAACGCTGTGCCAGCCTGCCGCCCAGAGGGTGTACACCACTGCGACCGAACAACCTCCACCCGCCGCGAGCAACCGCCACAGCCGCCTGAGCCGATCTCCGGAGAACGCCCACCATCCCAATAGACATAGAAAAGCCCACACCGCCAGTCCTGGCTGGCTCAGACCTATGAACCACCACGCCAGACCGCTGAGCAGAATGAAACGTTTGCCCGATGCGAGCGGATATACCGTAGACGCTGCGGCCATGCCCAAGGGAATGAGCCCCAGACAAAGCACCTCTCCCCAGGCACCGCGCACATAGACAGCAGCGATGCGATAGGGCAAATAGCTGTAGACGAGAGCGGCCAGACACGCTCCCGGTGCTCCAAACGCGGGATGTAACCACCCATACATGCCAAGGGCGCCCAGCACCCAGGCGAGACCGAAAACCACCTTAACGCTGCAAACAGAGGATATCCCCAGCGCCATCAAAAGCCGCGCTAGGTAATAGGCCAGCAAACCGTCGTCGCGCATCGCCTCATAATGGGTCGCCACCGAGGGAGTCCACTGTAGATCCAAGGGGGCGCTGTACCCGTGCAACAGGTTAAACAGAGGCACGAAGCCACTATGCACCTGGAAATAGCCGGGGTAGGTCAGGGGCGCCCAGACAAACACAGTGAGGGCCAAAACAAGCCACACATAACGCAATCTGGCGATTTGCTTGCCCAGCGCGACGATCGCGGTCACTCCTCTCATAGGCGTTTATGGTGAAGGACGGGCCCGATTCTACCGCAGCCGTGAAGTGCGGGCAATTGCGTCATCAGCTTCGGAAGAGAAGAGCATATGTTCTGTACGCGTCCAGAGATGCTTTCCATCGGTGATGAATTCGATCGTGCCGTTTTGGTCCGTGCGCATCACCGGGATACCCACCGCCCGATAACGCTGCAGCACCTCTCCTGCCGGAAGGTCCAGCGCGTTATCCGCGGCCACGGAGAGCACAGCAACACGGGGCTGGACTGCCTGCAGGAATGCCAGGCTGCTCGAAGTGGCGCTGCCATGATGAGGCACTTTGAGCACAGCTGCCCTCAAGTCCACGTGACGGTCGAGCAGTGTGTGCTCCACTTCAGCGGTGATGTCGCCGGTCAGGAGAAAGCGGACATTTCCCAACGCGACGCGCAGTACCAGCGAGTACTCGTTCACACGTGCATTATGGAAGTTGCCGGCGGGGTGGAGCACCTCGATCGAGACGCCGTCTGATGTCTCGATCCGCATGCCACTCTGCCCCAGGACAGGGTGGATGCCCGAATGTCGCAACAAGGTCTCCCAGGCAGTATATAACGCCGATCGGACCTTGACGGGTGATATCAGCACCTGTTTCACCCTATAGCGTTCCAATACCGCGATCAGACCGGCCAGATGGTCTGATTCGGGATGGGTGTTGACGATCCAGTCGAGTGTACGTTCCCAAAAGGGCATGTGTCGCCCCAAGGCTGTCAGCAACGCCGACGGGGCGGGGCCACCATCGATCAGGATGCGACCACCGCGTGGGGTGGTGATGAGAATGGCATCTCCCTGTCCCACGTCCAAAAATGCCACGTGGAGTCGTCCATCCGGCAAGCTGGAATGTGCTGACAGGGCCAGTAAAAGACCCATCCCGCTCAGGGTCAACGACAGCCGGGTGGAGAGACGCAAACGACCGAAAGTGCCCGATATCTTCGTGAGCATTGTGCGCTGCCGGTCGTATAGAGCCAGGTACAGGATCGCCACCAAGAGCACTGCACCCAGCGTCACACTGATCCTTCCAAAGGTGTCCAGAGGGCCTGTGCCTGCCATATCGGCGATGTAGGCCGTGAACTCGACGCAGCGGATTGTCCAGGTCAACGGCAGCCAGGACAACCATCCGAGCACTTGGCCGACCGGCAACCACAGCAGGCCACTCATCGTTGCCAGAGCTCCGCTCAGCATGATCAACGGTTGGACGGGCACGATGAGCATGTTGGTGAGCAGGCCGACCGGCGAGACGCGCCCGAAGTGATAGGCAATCACCGGAAGAGTAGCGAGCTGAGCGGCCAGCGTGACGGCCAACCCGTCTCCCAACAGGCCGCTCAACAGCGCCGCGGCTCCCCGCAATCGGCTGAGCCAGCGGTTCAAAACCTCTTCCAGCAACGGCATCAGCCAGATCAAGCCGGCCGTGGCGCTAAAGCTCAGCTGGAAGCCGGGATCGCGCAGCCAGGCAGGATTGATCAGCGTCATCAGTGCCGCGGCAAACACGAGCGACGTGCGCACTTCGGTGCGTCGTCCGAAACGCAGCGCCAGCACGTACAGCCCTCCCATAATTGCAGCACGCACCACGGGGGCGTCGGCTCCTGCTAGCAGGACATAGGCGGCGATGCCCAAGAACGACACATACAGGGCGATGCGCCGTCCGGCCAGACGGGTGAACACAGCCAGGAGAACGCCGCACAGAATCGCGATGTTGGAACCGCTGATCACGATGACATGGCTGGTGCCGGTGGCGTTGAATTGCGCGTACAAAGAGGTCGGGATGCCGCTCCGCTTGCCCAGCAATATGGCGGTCAACAGAGCTGCATGGGGCTCCGGCAGGATCTGGGTGATCACCGTGCTGAGGTGTTGCCTGAGATCGTAAAGCGCTTGCCAGAAAGGGCTGCCATGGCCCTGGTCCAACACGCGAACACGCGGATAATACATCACCACGTAGATGCCTTGGCGTGTGAGGTAGTCGCGATAGTCGAAGTCGGGAAACACGGGCGGCGTCACGAGGCGACCGGTCAAACGCAATCGCTCGCCATAGGAATGTGTCGGATAACGGGCGACGCGCGCCAGCAACCACCCATACACAGCTTCGGTTTGGGAGGCGGTCTCGTCGCCGAGAGTGATCGACTCTGCGCGGATGCGCAGCAGCTGAAACGTGTCGCGGATGTCCGGCTCCGTGTCCACCACTCCGATCACGGTCACCTGCTCGCCGGTATCCCTATACGCTGCTAGGTGATCAGAACCGTAGGATGGGGTCGCCAGCACAACGCGTGCAGCACCCGCGAGTAGAATCAGCCAACAGAGTGCCAATAGCCGCGGTGCGCGCTCGCGCAGCCACATCAGAAGCGTTCCTACACCGGGCACGGCCAGCATGACCAACAGCGACGGCGAAGGTGACAGAAACGATGCGCCCGCCACGCCGAACAGCCATGCCACCCCTAGATAGAAAAGGATCATAGGGAGTGCTCCAAAGGTTGATGCACAAGCGCCATAACCTGCTGCTCCGGCACATATCCCCGGTGCAGTTGACAGGCAAATTGCATTTCGGCGTGGATGTTAAGGTCTGGGCTGCTCGCGCGACTGTCGGTGCCAAGATACACCGAAACACCCGCCTGCAGATAGCGTTCCAAGGGCATTCTGCCGCATCCAAGCAGGTGGTTCGAGCGCGGGCAATGGACGACCGCACAGCGTGTGGCAGCGATGAGGGCGATCTCTTCTTCAGTCACGTGTATGGCGTGCACCAATAACGGACGTGCCTCGAGCACGCCCAACGTGGCCAGGTACGCGAGCGGCCTCTGCCAGGGAATCAAAGCCGGCACTATGCCCATGGCCTGTACCAATGGGCTAAAAATGCGCCATGGCCCCGCAAGCGTGCCGTGCAGCAACCATTCTGTCTCGAACCTCGATTCCGCCACGTGAATGCACAACGGCACTCCTTCTACGCGACACCATTGTGCCCCGACACGCAATAAGTCGGGATGACACGAGTAAGGAGCATGGAGCGAAAGTCCCACTTGTATAGCCCCATAATCGGGATGGCGACGTGCCTCGTCAATGGCCGATTGGGCTTGTCTCAAGCGTTCCAAAGCAGTTTCCCGTTCTAGTCCCAACACCTCCAGATAAACAATGCCGCGTAAGCCGCTGGCAAGCAGGGGCTCGACGCTCAGCCAGGTATGGGTGATATCACCTACGTGGGTTGTGCCGCACGCTTTCAGCTCGGCGATACCCTGTGCGATTCCGTAAAGGATCTCGTCGCGTGCAAGACGGCGGATTTCCCAGCCCACGCGGGCCAACCAGGGCAGAAAAGGGGTGGGATGCCTGGGACACAAGCGGGCGAGGGTGGTCAGTTCGAGATGGGTATGGGCGTTGGTGATGTATGGCATATCAGCACGTTCTGGGACTGGCGATCAATCACGGTGTCAGAATGTCGGTTCCATAGAGTGGGATGATGCATCTCAGTCTTCTGAATGTCAATCTGATTGGTGGAGGGATGTTGAAAAGGTGCGCCGAGAAGAGCACGCTGCCTTGGCAGCGCCTTTACAGGTTCTGTTCAGCCCGGATGATCCGCCCATCCAGTGTCCTCTGCCCATCTTTTGACCTCGTGGCGTCCTTTCCACCCCTTTTTCTGCGTCCGGGCAGACTCCGCTCTGGGTCAGGTAACAACCTCGGCGCGTTCACGGAACGACACCCCCGTCAGCAAGTGTACCAGGCGTTTGAGATTGAGCACCAGCGCTGTCAAAAAGCCTGGATGGCATAGTGCAGCAAGTGCTTCGATAACTTGCTCTCATCCGTATACCATGCTAAAATGGACAAAGATAGAGCATTCCGGGGTCGTCTAACGGTAGGACAGCGGCCTTTGGAGCCGTATGTCGAGGTTCGAGTCCTCGCCCCGGAGTTGGTAAAAGTTTCATGCTATCCTACCTTTTTGGCGGAATTGCGCCGCACTTTCCTCCCATTCCGGGGCAATCACCCGTAAGATCCACTGCCATCTGAATGTCGTAGGAATCGTGAATGTTGCGGGGTAGTCGCCGGCCCGTTTCAAACCAAGAACCACTCTGGGGCTTTGTACCCCTGGCGATTTGCGCTGTGCCGGGCTTGTCTCAGAGTGTCACACGACCCTGGCGACACCTGGACGATTCAAGCAACACCAAGGCAGATTGGGTTTAGCCGCACTGCCACGCATGTCGTCCAATCTGCATAGCACCTGCAGCGTTGAACCTCCTTCGCCACAACGCATGGATCCGGGGAACATCGTTCTTTGTCGAGATGGCCTCGATCACCTGGTAGCGATCTCTTGGCGCAAGTACTCTTGAGGATGTTGAAAAAGTCCCTTAACCGCTCGTATTTTCGTAGGAAAATGGGCCAATAAAGCGGGTAACTAAAGACTTTTTCAACACCTTCACTCTTGATGCTTGCCAGCACTATGGAAATCGGGTAAGATTTTGGAGGTCACCGGTCGTTGTACGACACCTGAAGACCTACGTCGGTGCACATAGATGGCAGGAGTTCGTACGTGAATCAATCCCTCCTGACACTGCTCACCCCACCAGGCAGTCTGGCTGAACTAGATGTGCCGCAGGGGCTGTTGGTGGACCTTGTGCTGCGGCTCATGTTCGTCGAAGGCGACACAGCCGTAACGCGCATGGAACAAGTGCTGCGCGTCCCTTTCAAGGTGCTGGATGATCTGCTGCTCGACATGCAGACCGAACATCTGGTGGAGGTGCCCGGTGCAACCAGCCGTATCGGACGCCGCGCTTACATCTATCGCCTTACCGACGAAGGCAAGGCGCGTGCCCGCGATGCGATGGAACGCAGCCAATATGTCGGTCCGCTTCCGGTGCCCCTGGCCAAGTATAACAAGGCGATCCTGTTACAATCCCAGCGCTCGTTGGTCACCCCAGCTCAGGTTAAGGAAGCACTCAGTCATTTAGTGCTGCCAGAGGGGTTTGACCGCCAGATCGGCCCGGCAATCAACGCCGGCACGTCGCTGTTCCTGTACGGTCCGCCCGGCAATGGCAAGACCACCATCGCCCAGGCCATCGCCGAGCTGGTCTCCGGCAGCGATCCCATCTGGCTGCCCTACGCGGTGACGGTCAGCGGCCAGATCATTCAAGTGTACGACGCACTGGTCCACTATGAGGTACCCCCAGAACAGCCAATGCTCAACCTCGATGCACGCTGGAGTCAGTGTCGTAGACCGAGTGTGATGGTGGGCGGCGAGCTGAAGCTGGATAGTCTGGACTTGCGCTACGATCCTATTTCGGGTTTCTACGAAGCACCTCTGCAGATGAAAGCGAATGGCGGCATGTTCCTGATCGATGACTTTGGACGCCAGCAGATGCGTCCGATTGATCTGTTAAACCGTTGGATCGTGCCGTTGGAGACTCACATCGACACCTTCCGATTGCGCACCGGGCAGACATTTCAGGTGCCTTTCAAGCAGCTGATCGTCTTCAGCACCAACCTAGATCCCACCGAGCTGGTGGACGATGCCTTCTTGCGCCGCATCCAGATCAAGGTGGAAGTGCCCAGTCCGGATGAGAAAATGTATTATCAGCTCTTTGTGGCAATGTGCCGTCAGCTCAAAATCCCCTTCGATCGAGCGTCCTTTTTACACCTGCTGCAAGAGTGGTATTACAAGCCGGGGCGTGCGCTGCAAGCAGTGCACCCGCGCGATCTCTTGCGTATTGTGGTGGGGTTGTGTGACTACGTTGGGATGCCCTACCAGCTCACGCCTGAAATCATTGACGAAGCATGCCGCGCCTATTTCGTAGCTCCCCAGCCGTATGCCCGGCGGACAGGTAAGTCGCTATGATCCCGGTAGCAGCTCCTGTGCTGGGCGACAAAGAGATCGAATATGTGGTGGACTGTATCCACAGCGGATGGGTCTCCTCGCTGGGGGATTATGTGCGACGTTTCGAGCGCGAGTTCGCCGCATACTGTGGAGTCCGCTACGGTGTCGCGACCCACAACGGCACCGTGGCGCTCCATCTGGTGTTGGTCGCATTGGGCATCGGCCAGGGCGATGAGGTGATCGTCCCCAGCCTGACCTTCGTTGCCACAGGGAATGCAGTGGCCTACACGGGTGCCTCCCCGGTCTTTGTGGACTCGGATCCCCTTACCTGGACCATCGATCCCCAGGCGGTGGCCCGCGCTATCACGCCCCGCACCCGTGCGATCATCGCCGTGCATCTTTATGGCCACCCGGCTGATATGGACGCGCTGCGCGTGCTGGCAGACGAACACGGGCTGATCCTGATCGAGGATGCCGCCGAGGCACACGGAGCACGTTACAAGGGCCGCCGCACCGGCTCGTTAGGCGATGTCGCGGTGTTCAGCTTCTACGGTAACAAGATCATCACCACCGGCGAGGGGGGTATGATTGTCAGCGACGATGAGACTCTGATCGAACGCTGCTATTTCCTGGAAAATCAGGCAAAGGCGCGCGAAAACCCCTACTGGCACACCGAAATCGGCTACAACTATCGGATGACCAACCTGCAGGCGGCCCTGGGCGTGGCGCAACTGGAGCGGATTGAAGAGTTCATCGCGGCGCGTTTGCGCAATGCACACCACTATAATCAGCGGTTGAAAGACGTGCCGGGCATCACCCTGCCGCCATGTGCCGAATGGGCTATGAACGTGTACTGGATGTACACTATCTTGATCGAGGACGAATTCGGTCTCTCGCGTGATGCGTTGATGGCCCATCTCCGTGAGCGCGGCATCGAGACCAGACCGGTCTTCTACCCGCTGCACCGGTTGCCTATGTACAATTGTGGGCAATCTTTGCCGGTGGCAGAGGACATCGCTCGCAAAGGCATCAATCTGCCCTCTGGTTCGGCGCTCACACCGGCAGAGGTGGACGCGGTGTGTGACGCGATCATCGAGCGAGCGCGTCGCTGAGCTGTGGAACATATCACAGCATCTTATCCCTGTTAGAGATGAGGCGGTTCGGTCACCTGTGCGCATTGTCATTCTGACTTACGAGAGCTTATACGCGAATCTGATGACCCATCACCTCATTCAGGTACGGCCAGGTCAGGTGGTGGGGATCGTGCGTTCTGATTGTCTGATTTACGGCCGTTCGCTGCCTGGTGCGTTGTGGTATTTGCTGCGACGCACCGGCTGGCGCTTTGTGGGGCGCAAGGCTCTCGAGCTGTTCCAGACTCGCGCGATGGGGTATGCCTTCCGACTCATCGGGCGGACTCCCCGCATCCCCGGACTGCGCGAGATTCAGGCGCGCTATGGCATCCCGGTGGTGGGCTCGCGCGACGTCAACGCCCCGGAGACATTGGCAGTGTTGCGCGCCTGGCAGCCCGACGTGATCCTGTCCATTTACTTGAATCAATTGATCAAGCGCGAGGTGATCGCATTGCCGCGGCTGGGATGCCTGAACATCCATCCGGCACTGTTGCCGCGCAATCGGGGATTGTTCCCTTACTTCTGGGTGCTGGCCAACGGCGAACGCGAGACAGGTGTGACCCTGCACTGGGTAGATGAGAAGTTCGATACCGGCCCCATCCTCTTGCAAGAGGTGATCCCTGTGCAGCCGAACGAGACGATCACCTCATTGGCCTATCGCAGTGCTGTGGTCGGCGCCCAGCTCCTTGAGCGCGGGCTCGCCCTTATCGAGGCCGGCAACCCACCCCGTATTCCCCAGGATGAACGTGAAGCCAGCTACCATTCATGGCCGGGGCGTGAGGACCAACGCCGTTTCCGCGAACGCGGCGGCCGCTACGGCACCGTCTTCGATCTAGCCCGTTACATGTGAGCGATGCAACCACCAGGTAACAATCAGCATCCCCCACCCAAAGCGATGGCTTCGATCCTGTTGCCCACTTACAATGAGCGCGACAACATCGTCGAGCTGGTGCAGGCGATTCATCAGCATCTCGGAGAGCAGGGCTTCAACTACGAGATAGTCATCGTGGACGACAACAGCCCAGATGGCACCGCTGATGTGGTGCGTGAAGCGTTTGGGGACGATCCACGCGTGAAATTATTCGTGCGCCACCAGGAACGTGGTCTTGCCACGGCCTTGCGCTATGCCGCCGAACACAGCAGCGGTGAGGTGTTGGTCTTCATGGACACCGACTTCAACCACGATCCTGCGATGATCCCACAACTGATCAAGTTTTTGGAATACTATGATGTCGTGATCGGCTCACGCTTTGTGATGCGTGGCGGAATGGAAGATCGCATCCGCTACGTTTTCAGCTTCATCTACAATTTAGGCTTGCGTTTCCTGTTTGGCACGCGGGTGTGGGATAACTTGAGCGGGTTCTTTGCCATCTACCGCAGCCGTCTGTTTGAGCTGGATTTAGACCGCATCTTCTACGGATATGGGGACTACTTTATCCGCCTGCTGATGGTGGGCTGGCGGCGCGGCTGGCGTATGTTGGAGATCCCCGTCTTCTATCGCCTGCGGCAGCGGGGACATAGCAAGACCCAATTCCTGGCCACCTTTATTCAATACACATGGGCCATCCTCAAACTGCGCCTCAGTTTTGGACTGGGCCGCATGCAATAGACATGCAGTAGAAGAGAAGCATCCTTGAAGCTTATCCCCTGTTACCGAGGATGTCGAAAAAGCCACTTGATTGCTCAGATTTTTGTAGGAAAATGGGCCAATAAAGCGGGCAACTGAAGACTTTTTCAACACCCTCACTCGGGTGCATTTGAATCCTGGGGCACGCTCTCGCAAGGGAGATTCGAGGAGATGCTTTTGGACTGCTACAGACGGTTTTTCGGCCATTTTTGTGGGCATTTGAGCCGTTTGGCGCGTGCACGGCAGAACTTGCCCCCAAGCTGAAATGCACCCCCTCGCTACTGAGGGTGTTGAAAAAGTCCCTGTATCGCTCAGATTTTTGTAGGAAAATGGGCCGATAAAGCGGGTAACTAAAGACTTTTTCAACACCCTCCTACTCTCATTTGACTCCCCCTTGGTTCTGATTATATTAGGGACGGTAATCTGTTAGATCCTTTCACGGGGGAGGATAGTACGTTGAGCACTGCGACTGTGTATGAGCATCCTGCGTTGGAGGACGAGATTGACCTGCGCCAATATATCCGCACACTGTTGCGCTACTGGCGCTGGATCGTGGGGTTGGGCCTCGTGGCGGCAGTGCTGGCTTTCGCCATCAGCACCATCTTGCCCCCTCAGTACGAGGCGACCGCGCTGGTGACCATCACCGGACCGCGTTACCGCATGCAATTCGACCCACGCATGCAAGACGTGCCCTTCGATCCCAGGCAGTTCACCAAGGGCTATGCCGCCATTGCCACCGGCGATGAGCTGCTGACAACGTTGTTGGAGGCGACAGGCAGTGCCATGCTCTCGCTGGAGGATTTGAAGGGGGCACTGGATGCCCAATCTGTCGGGGACGGCAATCTGGTGCAGCTGCGCGCACGCGCCGACGACCCGGCGGAGGCGGCGCGCTTGGCGAACGCGTGGGCGGAACGTTACGTGGCCCACCTCAACGCACTCTATGGCCAGAAGCAGGAGATCTCCACGCTGGAGGCACAAGTGGCGCAGGCGAAAGCTGCCGTGGAACGCACCGATCAGGAGCTGGCGCGGCTGCGCAGGGAGTACGGTATCGGTTTCCGCTTCCGCCCCTCGGCGGCGCCGGATGTAGTGGAGCCGGATGTAGTGGAGCCGTTGGGCATCGTATATCAGCTGCAATCCAGGACAAAGCTGCTGGCCGACTACGAGGCGCGCGCCGGCAAGATCGCCCAGCTGCTGGGGGAAGCGCGCGCCGTGATGGAGCGCGCTGATGGCGCCGCGCCGGCCATTGTGAGCGGCTTGATGGCCGATATGCTCGGGTTGGGCCAGCTCAACACGGTTGGGATGCCCCAGGTGCAGCTCAACCTGGGCGACCTGGATGTGCCGGCCAGCCTTGCCGCCTTGGTCGCGGCGCTCGAGGCCAAACAGGCCGCCACCCAAGAGGCGATCGCCAAACTGCAGAACGAGGTTGCATCCTTGCAGACGGATGTGGCAGCGCGCCAGATGCAGCTGGAGCAGCTATTGCGCGAGCAGGAGGTCAGTCAGCAAACTTATCTGACCTTGGCCAAAAAACTGGAAGAGAACCGCGTTGAGGTGAACGGCGACGTTGCGCGCATTGCCAGCCGCGCGGCGGTGCCACAGAAACCGAGCAGCCCGCGGCCTATGTTCAACACCGCGTTGGCAGCGGTGGTGGCGGTGTTGGTGGCTGCCTTCGGCGCCCTCTTCGCGGAATACTGGCGGCAGGGGGCGTTCCGTCCCGGCATCGCTACAGGAGAGGCTTCGCTCTGAGGCTGCGCGCATGCTCAACCGGCTGTGGTGGACAGCGTTGACCTTGGCCGTGCTGGGCTTGATCCTCCTCAGCCTGCCCTACGCGCTCAGCGCACACTATCTGGAGAAGGGCAGCGCGCGTTTGGCGCAGGAAGATCCCGCCGCGCTTCGTGCCGCCGTGGAGGAGCTGGAGCGCGCGATTGCGCTGGACGGCCGCAACGTCCAGGCGCGCCGTCAGCTGGCACGTGCTTATCTCGCGCTCGCGCAACCGCAATCCGCCCTGACAGCCCTGCAACCGGCTATGGATGTCGCGCCAAACAATCCGATGGTGTCCCTCGCGCTCGTGGACGCGTATGCCGCGCTGGGCCAGGCCGAGTCTGCCGTGCACGCCTACGAGGCCGCTGGGCTGGATGTGCCCAACGCGGCAGCGGCGGCCGCTTATCTTCAGCTGGCCGGGGAACGTGAGCGGGCAAGGGATTTGCCGCTCGCCGTTGACCTTTGGCACCGGGCGTTGGTCGCCGATCCGGGCAATCTGTATGCCCTGTTGCAGCTGCGCGATGCGGCTCATGTCGTCGGTGACGGGACGCTCGCTGCAAAATACGAGGAGCCATTGCGTTACTTCGCCCTGCGCTCGGTGGCGGTGCCGGGCGATGCCCGGCTGGCCGAGTTCCAGGCGCAGGCGATGGCCCAACTGGTCGAGGCGGGCATCTGGACGCGCGCGACGCTGCGCAATGTGCTCGCCTACCAGGTGTGGCAGTTCGCCTCGGGAGATGCCGCGCCGCGCACAGCAGGTGTGCTGCGAGCTCTTCTGGAAAGGTGGCCGGAGGACGCCGATCCGCGCTTCTATTTAGCCGAGCTCTATCATCGCCGCGGCGAGTGGGCACAGGCCGAGGCCGCCTATCGCGCCGTCCTCGACATGGACCCCGCTTATGCCCAGGCTATGTTGCGGCTGGGGATGGTTCTCCAGGCGCAGGGCCGGCTGGCCGAAGCAGCGCGCTGGTATGAGCGCTATCAAGCGCTCTCACCCGACGATTTGCTGGGCCTTCAGCGCCTGGTGGAGGTGCGGGAGGCACTGGGCGCGCCCGAGGTGACAACGTGGCGCGAACAGCTGCGCGCCGCGACGGACGACCGGCGCATCGCGGCGCGCATGTTGGGTCTCGCGGTGGACGAGGTGCAGCTGGGGGACACCCTGATCCGCAACGGCGACTTCGCGGGCTGGGTTAGCGGGCGGCCGCAGTGGTGGTCGGTGTCGAATATGGCCACCGGCAACCCGTGGAACGAGGGGCTTTTTGTCGGTGGCTCCGAGGATCTGAGCGCGCCGTTTGGCAGTGCCCTGCGCATCCAGGGTCTATGGTTGAAACAGCAGCCCGACAAGCAACCTGGCTGCTGGGGTTACTGGTACTTCGACGAGTCCGCCCGGCGCATCGCAGCGCTGCCGCTGGAGGCTGATGGATGGTACCTTGTCAGCTTCGATTACCGCAGCGAGGTGGATGAGCAAAAGGGTGCTGCGCTCTATGTTTCCGACCGCGCTGAGGTCTTGTGGAGGGGTGACCGCCAGCTGCCGAGCACGGGCACTGCGTGGCATCACGTCGTGATCATCGCCTCTAACCGCGGCGGTGCGCAGGCGGTGATGAGGTTGTTGCTGCGCAGTTGGAGCAGCGGGATCGTGGAGTTCGACCGGGTGCGTGTGTCCCCGCTGGTGCTCCCTGCGGGATTACGCGATGACGTAGCGCCGGTGCAATTCTGGAGCAGCGGTTCGTGATGAGGGGGCCGATGTCTGTTGAGCGGGTGGAAGGCTGTTCGACACGGGAAGGTCGAGAAAGATTGATCAAGCGACTGTGGGGTATTGTCTTGCGATTGGTGGGGCAGCAGGCAGCTTCTGAACGGAGCGGCTCGGCAACCCTGCTCAAGCACAGTGCCCTGTACCTGTTCGCCCGCGGCTTGCCTGGGCTGGTTGCCTTCCTGTCGATCGCCATCTATACGCGCCTGCTTTCTCCAGAGGCCTATGGTCAATATGTCCTCGTTGTGGCGACGGTGGGGCTTTGCAACTCCATTGTCTTCTGTTGGCTGCGCATGGGGTTGCTGCGTTTTTTGCCTGCTCACCTGGAGCGCCCCCAGGCCTTGCTCTCCACCCTGGTCACCGGGAGTGAAAGCCAAGGGATGAGAAAATATCGGGGAAGACCTGGACCTCTTTGGGGTAGGGGGAAGCACTTGGTGAAGAGATCAGATCAGGAAAAAGGCGATGCCGAGCCCAAGGAGGATCATCTTTGAAGGTAGTGACCATCGTGGGCGCTCGCCCTCAGTTCATTAAAGTCGCCCCCGTAAGTAGGTGGTTGCGGTTGCATTGTAAGGAAATCGTGGTCCACACAGGGCAACATTATGATGACCTGCTGTCAGGGATTTTTTTCCGGGAACTGGAGATCCCCGCGCCTGACTACAACCTAGAGGTCGGTTCTGCATCCCACGGCCGGCAGACTGGAGAAATGTTGACCGGGGTGGAAGAGGTTCTGCTTAAGGAAAGACCTGATTGGGTGGTGGTTTACGGAGATACCAACTCAACGTTGGCTGGGGCGCTGGCGGCGGCAAAACTGGATATTCCGGTCGCCCATGTGGAGGCGGGCTTGCGCAGTTACAACCGTAAAATGCCCGAGGAAATCAATCGGGTTTTGACCGATCATCTTTCTAGTCTCCTGTTTTGCCCCACCGAAACGGCGGTGAAGAACTTGACTCAAGAGGGGATCATCCAGGGTGTTTACCAGGTTGGAGATGTGATGTATGACGTGGCCCTCTGGGGCCTGGAAGTCGCTGAGAGGAAATCCACGATTCTGAAAACCCTTAACGTGGATGCTGGGAGGTATCTCCTAACCACCATCCATCGTCCCAGTAACACGGACGAGCCGGACAATTTGGCCGCTATTATGTCGGCTCTGAACGAAACCGCCGAGACAGTGATTTTCCCGGCCCATCCCAGAACCCAGAAGGCATTCAACCATTGGCAGATCCACCCAAATTCCAACGTCCGGCTCATAGATCCGATCAGTTATCTAGATATGCTGGTTCTTGAAAAGAATGCCCGGATGATCCTCACCGATTCTGGCGGAGTTCAGAAGGAGGCCTATATTCTGGGCATTCCCTGCGTGACCCTGCGCGAAGAGACAGAGTGGATAGAGACGGTAGAGGCAGGGTGGAACGTTCTGGTTGGGGCGAGCCGAGAAAGAATTTTGGAGGCAGTGAAGAATTTCAGGCCAGCTGTACCGCGGAGTCCTCTGTTTGGGGATGGCAATGCCAGTCAGAGAATCGTGGAAATCTTGATCAGAGAGGGAACAAGGTGATTCATGCCACTGCAGAGGTATCCCCTAAGGCTCAGATCGGTGAGGGAACCCGGATATGGCATCACGCTCAAGTCCGGGAGGGAGCCAAGATCGGTCGGAGCTGTATCGTTGGCAAAAACGTATATATAGACTTTGATGTGATCATTGGAGATAATGTGAAGATCCAAAACAATGCTTCTATCTATCACGGTGCAACTGTTGAGGACGGGGTATTCATTGGACCCCACGCATGTCTGACCAATGATAAGATTCCCCGTGCGATTACCCCTGGAGGTGAACTGAAAAGCAGCGCGGATTGGGTGGTGGGGAAAATCCTGGTCAAATATGGTGCATCTATTGGAGCCGGTGCCGTGATTCTGCCCAACGTGACCATTGGCCGTTTCGCAATGGTGGGAGCCGGTGCAGTGGTGACCCGAGACGTACCCGATCAAGGCCTGGTGGTGGGAAATCCGGCCCGTCTGGTCGGATATGTGTGCCGTTGCGGCCGCAGACTCCGTCCCCAGGCGACATTAGACCAGAAAGTGGTCATGATATGCGATGCTTGTAATGAGCGATACGAATTTCCCAAGGAGGAGCCATGATCCCCATTGCCCGACCCCTCATCAGCGAAGAGGAAAAACAGGCCGTTCTCGCCGTCCTGGAGAGTGGCCAACTGGCTCAGGGCGAAAAGGTGGCCGAATTTGAGCAGGAGTTCGCAGCTTTTTGTGGAGCACGATACGCTGTAGCCACTTCTTCCGGCACCACCGCTCTCCACACGGCCCTGCTTGCCCATGGCATTGGCCCCGGCGATGAGGTCATCACTACTCCGTTCACCTTCATCGCTTCGGCTAATTCCATCCTGTTCACCGGAGCCAAGCCGGTCTTCGTGGATATCGAGCCCGAGACCTTCAACATTGACCCCAACTGGGTGGAGGAGGCTGTGCGGGAACGGAGAAACAAAGGCGGCAGACCGAAGGCCATTCTGCCAGTACACCTCTTTGGACACCCGTGCGATATAGAAGCTATCATAGAAATTGCTCACAGGTATGACCTGATCGTCATAGAAGATGCCTGTCAGGCTCATGGAGCTCTTGTGGACGGCAAGAAGGTCGGCACTTTTGCAACGGGGTGTTTCTCCTTCTATCCCACCAAGAACATCACGACCGGCGAGGGGGGGATCATCCTCACTGATAGCGAAGACGTTGCCGAAAGGGCACGGATGATCCGGGACCATGGGATGAGAAAACGGTACCGTCACGAGATTCTAGGGTTTAACTTTCGCATGACGGATATCCAGGCCGCCATTGGACTGGCCCAGCTGAAAAAGCTTTCCCAGTGGACAGAGCAAAGGATCAAAAATGCCTCCTACCTGACCGAGCATCTGAATCACTCCCCATTCATAGCGATCCCGATTGTCAGAAAAGGTTGCATTCATGTGTTTCACCAGTATACCATTCGGATCAGAGGCGATCGGGATAGGGCAGTTGAGTTGTTAAAGGCAAGGGGCATCGGAGTTGGGATCTACTACCCACTGCCGGTGCATCAGCAGCCGTTGTACCAGAATCTGGGCTACAATGACAGTCTTCCTGAAGCTGAAAGAGCAAGCCGAGAGGTGCTCTCTCTCCCCGTGCATCCGGCATTGAGCTCAGAGCATCTGGAAATGATTGTCAAGGCTGTTGCTTCGTTGGAAGGAGAAATCTGATGCTCAAAGTTGCCGTGATCGCAGTGGGGACAATGGGTAAGCAGCATGCCAGGGTATACACCGAGATCCCCGGCGTGGAATTGGTGGCTGTCGCTGACCCCGATGAAAACAGAATAGCGGAGATTGTGCGTCGCTACAAGGTGAAAGCATATCGCGATTACAGGGAAATGCTCCGGTGCGAGAAACCGGATGCAGTCTCCGTAACGGCGCCGACCCATCTACACTATCAGGTGGCGCGGGATGTTGTCGCCGAGGGCATCCATCTCCTGGTAGAGAAACCCCTCGCTTCCACTCCGGAAGAGGCACTGGAGATCATACGGGCAGCCGACGAGAAAGGGGTAAAACTGGCTGTAGGGCATATAGAACGGTTCAACCCTGCGGTGAAGGAATTAAAGAAGAGACTGGATGGCGGAGAACTAGGTAGGGTGTTCCTGCTACACGCTCGTCGCCTGGGACCTTTCCCAGAAAGGATTCAAGACATGGGGGTGGTTATTGATCTGGCCAGCCACGACCTGGACGTGATGCATTATCTCCTGGGTGTGGAGGTGGAACGGGTCTATGCCGAAACCATGCGACAAATCCACACGCATTACGAGGACCTTCTCTCCGGCTTGCTGCGGTTCCGGAACGGTATCATCGGAGTGTTAGACGTCAACCGCCTGACCCCCACCAAGATCAGAGAGTTAACCGTTACCGGTGAGCGGGGGATGTTCATAGTTAATTACCTGACTCAGGAGCTCTACTTCTATGAAAACCACTACGTCTCTGGCGAGTGGGAGGCGCTGGGGATTTTTAAAGGCGTGGGTGAGGGGAATATGGTTCGGTTGAGGGTGGAGAGAGAGGAACCCCTGCGGGCAGAGTTGAGAGCCTTCGTGGAAGCCATTGTCAAAAATGAGCTTCCCCCAATCGGAGGACGAGATGGCCTGCGGGCGGTGATCCTGGCACAGAAACTGGTGGAATCCGGACGTACCGGAGAAGTTGTGAAGGTAAACGATATCTCCGAGGAGGGGAGCCGTGTTTGAGGAACGGCTTGCGGCCATCCGCGATAAGCGGGTCAAGATTGCCGTTATAGGATTGGGTTATGTAGGCCTTCCGGTAGCGTGTGTGTTTGCTCAGGCCGGGTTTCAGGTCGTAGGAGTGGAACGGGCAAAGGAGAAAGTGCACCAGATCCGTCAGGGTCTCTGCCCCATCGGTGGAAAAGAACCGGGTTTGGCAGAAATGCTAACTCAAGTTGTGCAGAGCGGCCGGCTGACGGCTACTACGCGTTATGAAGAGTGCCGGGATGCAGGCGTGGCAATTATCGCCGTGGAAACCCCGATAGACCGTGAAACCCGTAAGCCGAATTACGAGGCTCTTCGTCTGGCATTGGTCTCTCTGGGAGGTCACCTCTTGCGAGGGACCCTGGTTGTTGTGGAATCCACGATCGCCCCCCTCACGATGGATAAGATGGTTAAGCCGATTCTAGAGGAGGCATCTGGCCTTAGAGCCGGGGAAGATTTTCACTTGGCACACTGCCCGGAGAGGGTTCAGCCGGGAAGGCTGCTTTATAATCTGGAGCACATGTCCCGGGTGATCGGGGGCATGACCCCTGAGGCCGGCCAACTGGCCCTGGAACTCTACCGGCACATTGTCCGGGCTGACTTGGACGTCACGGACTGCTTGACGGCGGAGATTGTGAAAACCACGGAGAATGCGTATCGGGATGTGCAGATCGCCTTCGCCAACGAGATCGCCCTGCTCTGCGAGAGTTTGGGGGCGGATGTATGGAAAGTGCGGGAACTGGTAAACAAGTGCCCCCATCGGGATATGCACTTGCCTGGAGCAGGCGTAGGTGGGCACTGCTTGCCCAAGGACCCGTGGCTTCTAATTGCCAACACCCCGGAAGATTTCCAAGCCCACTTGATCCCTGTGGCTCGGGCTGTCAACGACGGAATGCCTTTGCATATGGCGGACCTGGTCGTGAAGGGGTTGTGGCGGACAGGGAGGGATGTCCGAGGGAGCCAGATCGCGGTTCTGGGATATGCCTACCTGGAGAACTCGGATGACACCCGCAACAGCCCCAGCGAGGTGTTGGTGCGAAGGCTGCGGGAGTTGGGCGCCAAAGTGGTCATCCACGACCCCTATGTTCCCCTATACCAGGGAGACCTGAGGGAGTGCCTCCGGGGCTGCGACGCGGCAGTCCTGATGGTCGCTCACGACGAATACCGGCGGCTGAACCCGACCGAACTGGACGTCCCGGTGGTGGTGGATGGGAGGCAGGTTTGGGAAGATAAGGCAGGGCCCTGGTTCATCTCTTTGGGCAAGGGGGGTTGGAGGGTGTAGGAACTGATGTCGCATTTGGCGTTTACAGGGGTCTGGGAACGTGCAAAGGGGAGCCGAGGCGATTCTCTGGCTTAAAAAGAGTGTGAGGGCGAACCTGCCCAGAGGGCAGTTTGCTCGGGGGGTGGCCTTGCTGGCTGGCGGAACGGCTCTGGGGCAGGCTATTACCGTGCTTGTCTCACCTGTCCTTACCCGCCTGTATTCGCCCGAGAACTTTGGGGTTTTTGGAGTCTATGCCTCTATACTGGGAATCGTTACAGTGGTAGCCTCTCTCCGTTACGAGTACGCTATCCCTCTGCCCGAGGACGATGAGACGGCGGCTAATGTCCTTGTCCTTTGTTTTGTGTTCTTGTCGGGAATGGCTCTGGTGGCGTGGCTGGTTCTCCAGAGCCTGGGAAGAGAGATTGTGGTATGGGCGAATGCCCCTGAGTTGGAGCGTTACTTATGGCTAATCCCCTTGGGAATGCTTGGGGCGGGCACTTATCAGATTTTGAACTATTGGGCGGTGAGGAAAGGTGATTTCCCAAGAATTGCCCGGACGCGGCTCAGCCGGGGCGTCGTTCGTGCGGTTCTTCAAGTTGGTGTGGGTTTTGTCCATTCCAGTCCGCTTGGTCTCCTCTTGGGGCAGCTGGCGGGTGAGAGTGCCGGCAGTACGTCTTTGGGTCTGGCCGCTTGGAAGAAAGACCGCGCCCCTTTCAAGGCCGTCAGCCTACAGGGTATACGTCAGGCTGTAAAAAGATACAGACGTTTTCCGCTCTTTTCCAGTTGGGCTGGCCTTCTTGACGCTCTAGGACTGCAAGTTCCTCAGATTCTCTTTGTGGCGTTCTATGGAACGGAAGTGGGGGGCTGGTTCGCCTTGGGACAACGCGTAATCGCGTCTCCGCTCAACATCGTGGTGGACTCTGTAGCTCAGGTCTATTTTGGCGAAGCGGCCCGGTTACCCCGAAGTGATCCCAAAGCGATGCGGCGGTTGTTTCTTAAATTGAGTGGACGGCTTGCGCTTCTTGGAGGGCTGCCTGTAACGGTTATCTGTGCTTTGGCCCCGTGGGTCTTCACTTTGGTATTCGGTCCGAGTTGGGAGATGGCGGGTCGCTATGTGCAGATCATGGGGCTGATGTTTGCGGTTCGGTTCGCTATAATCCCTCTTTCGCATACCTTGAACATTCTGGAGCGGCAAGATCTCTACTTCGTTTGGGACAGCATGCGGTTGATACTGGTCGTAGGGGCTCTCTTGATCGCGAAGGCATTAGGGCTTTCTCATATCGTTTCCGTAGGTGCATACAGTTTATCTATGCTTGTTGCGTATCTTCTCTTTTGGGGCCTCGTCTGGCGCGCGCTAAGCATCAATTCAGTCGCTGGCATAAAAGAGGTTGGAGCTTGAGTGCCAGAACTCATATCCTTAAGCGCGAGTTGCAAACACCACTCTTCGGCGCTGTGGGAGAGTGGCTCTTTGCCCTGTTTTTATTTGCCGGTTACTACAAGGCAGATCATAGGCTTGCTTTCATCCAATCGCATATTGATATCACCTTGCTATTCCTAGCTTTGTCGTTTGCGGTCTTCCTGTACCGATGGTTAAGAAACGAGTTCGCTCATAAGATACCTCGGGATTTCATCATAGTAGCAGCATTGTTCCTTCTCCTTGAAGCATGTCTTCTGGGAGGCTTGCTCCATACGCAGAGCACAGAGTATGGATCTGATAAGGTTATGAGGTTCATATTTCTGACAGGCTGGGCTTTCTTTGGGGCAACGTTTCTTATCACAGACTTCTCATCTCTCAAGCGTTTTTCTTGGGCTTTTGTGGTCATCTCGGCGGTAATGGCCAGTGATGCTCTTTCGAACTATCCAGGCCTCGGGCAAGTCAGTTTCACTACAGCTTTTGGTAGTAACTACATCGCGCTGGCGCGGGCTGGCGGGCTTGGTTTGCTAGCTATCGCAGGTTTCTTAATACCCGTGGGACAAAGACCTTCGGTAAAGATTTGTCTTGGGGTCATGGCCGTCTTACAGCTTGGAGCCGCATTGAGCGCTGGGGCAAGGGGACCGGTTATATCCTTGGTTCTTTCATCCTTGTTGTTCTTCTTGCTTAGCGTGCGAGGTTTTCCACCAGTGAGAATGGATCGATTCGTCTGGCGGCTGGCTATAATGGCGTGTTTCATTGCTGTAGTTCTCGCTATAACGGCTCAAGATCTCTTTCCCACCTTAATATTTAGAACCCACCTTGCTTTGGCTAGAGTGGACACTTCCGTGGAAACACGACTGGCTCTTTATCGGGCAGCAATTGAACTATGGGCCACTTCTCCACTCTGGGGAATTGGAGTTGGAGAGTTCGGCGTAGCATTGGTGGAGGAAGATATACGATTGTATCCTCACCTGTATCCTCACAACATTATTCTTGAGCTGGGAGCCGAGACTGGACTTCTGAGTGCGCTTATCTTCTTGACTATGATTGGGTTGGCATTTTACAAGGGGTTTATCTGTCTATTATGTAGTCAGAGTGGATTGAGCAAAATCGTAGCTCGGTATCTGATAGTGGTGGGTTGTTTCGCTTTACTTAATAGCATGGTGTCGGGTGACATCAACGATAACAGGGTGCTATTCACTTTGGTTGCGTTGCTGACGGCTACTGACCGCTTCTGGAAGCACGAGCTGAAAGGAGGATGAGTATTGAGAGCAGGGGTTAAGAACAACCGATGCCTACTCTTCTGCCTTTGGAGATGTTCTGGGTTTTCAAGGACCTGGACGTATGGACAGAGTTGGGAAGGCCGAATTAGAAGCGTCTTTTTCCATTGAACCGAAATGCTGTATACGATGATCTCCTCACAGCCGCCCTGTATGGCCGGAGCTTGCTCTACAACGACAATCTGACTGGCCGGATTGTCTGGAATGAGGCTCAGTTCATGGAGTCGCTTCTCAATATGAAATATGATATGTAAGAGGCGTCTCGAGATCGCCGATACCTGGAGATCTCTGTGGAACACACGAACCATATGCTTCAGGTGCGCGATGACTATGCAAAGCGGCCCGACTATGCCGGGAGGATGAGACACAGTTGGCAAGCCGGAGCTTACTATACCTTGGGTGTTACTTTGATCATCCCCGATGAACAGGGCCGTCTGTCACTCAAAGTCCAGGGAATCCATTGGGCTGGTAACGATCACACGGTGATGGAAGATCTTGAGAAGCCATCTTATCCTAGCAAGGAGCAACTTCGAACCGATGAGGCTTACATCGCTCAGCGGCATGGCCTCTCGCTCCTCCGAGTGGGGGTCGATACTGGCGTTGCCGCCTCGGAAGCATGAAGAGTTTCCCTCATCAAGGTTCTTGTTCGCATCTAAGGATGCTCTGGTAAAAATGGCCGGAATAAGACGGCGCCGGTATGGGTTGTGATAGGTCAAGTGGCAGGGCTGCCGTGAGGAGGGTTGTTCATCTCACTACTGTCCACCCGCCGTTTGACACTCGCATCTTCCAGAAGGAAGCAAAGACGCTCGTCCGGGCGGGATATGATGTTGCTCTGATTGCCCAGCACGCTAAGAATGAGATTGTAGATGGGGTTAAGATCATCGCATTGCCTAAACCCAGAAACCGCTTGACCCGGATCTTCAGCCTCACTTGGCGAGCCTTTCGACTGGCCCTGCGTGAGCAGGCCGATGTCTACCACTTCCACGACCCGGAGCTCCTGCCGATTGGGGTGCTGCTCAAGATTTTCACGCGAGCGAAAGTCATTTACGATGTCCATGAGGACGTCCCCCAGCAGATCCTCACGAAGTATTGGATTCCTGTTCCTCTCAGGCAGCCGCTGGCTGTGGTCTTTAATGCTGCCGAGAAGCTCCTAGTCTGGGCGATGGATGCGGTCGTTGTGGCCACGGAGGGGATTGGCGCAAAATTCGCTCGGTTTAGGCCGATCGTGGTTCATAATTACCCGGACTTAGGGATATTGCCAAATCCCGCACCGGTCCCCCAAGAGGAGGGACAGAAAGTTCTAGTTTATGTTGGTGGGATCAGTCGACTCCGTGGCGCAGTGGAGATGATTCGTGCCCTTGAGTGCTTGACTTACTCCGAAGACGTTTGGCTAGATTTGATCGGGAGAGTTGAGCCGGCTGAGCTAGAAGCTGAACTGCGAGCGCTGCCAGGATACGGACGGGTGCGCTTCTTCGGCTGGCTTCCATGGAAGTTAGCATGGGAGCATGCGCAGAGTGCGCTCGTGGGGCTGGTGCTCTTCCATGCAGCGCCGAATCACACGAATGCTCTTCCCAACAAGCTCTTTGAATACATGGCCATAGGGATCCCGGTGATCGCCTCCAATTTTCCGCTGTGGAAGGAGATTGTGGAGGGGAACAACTGTGGGATCACTGTTGACCCACTCGACCCAAAGGCGATTGCACAGGCCGTCGAGCATTTGCTTACCCATCCGGACGAAGCATGTCGTATGGGCGAGAATGGCCGACAGGCGGTGGAGGAGAAGTATAATTGGGAACGAGAAGGAGAAAAGCTACTTAAGCTCTATGAGGGGTTGCTCTCACAATGAGTATCGGGGTATTCAACCAGAACCTATTCCGAAATTCAGTTGATACTCCATAAGAGGGTGTTGAGGAAACTCTGGTGACCTAGATTTTTATAACAAAATGGGTCGATAACAGGGGTAACTCGGGCGTTTTTCAATACCCCCTCCATTGGATTCGTAGCGCGGTCGAGAAATGTCTAGCGAGCCGATGCCTACTGTTTCAGTGGTCATCCCATGCTATAATGAGCAGGATACCATTAGTGAGGTTCTCGCTGCATTAGTGGGGCAGACTTATCCTCTGGAGCAAATGGAGGTACTTGTGGTGGATGGGATGTCCACTGATAACACACGTCAACGCGTTGTGGAGTTCATCAGGAGAACATCCCGGCTGCGGGTACATATCGTGGATAACCCACGCCGAACTATCCCGGCAGCTCTGAACCTTGGTATCTCCTTAGCGCAGGGCGAATATATTGTCCGCATGGATGCCCATGCATTGCCCGATCCTCACTATATATCGCGTTGTATTGAGATTCTCCGTGCTGGAATTGCCGACAATGTGGGAGGACGCTGTATCATCGAACCTGGAGCACCGACTGTCGTGGCGGAAGCAATTGCATTGGCAGTAGGTCATCCATTTGGCGTAGGTGATGCAGTCTATCGCTATGGAGGCACTGCCGGTTATGTGGACACCGTGCCGTTTGGAGCTTTCCACAAGGATCTCGCCTTCCGTGTGGGTCTTTATGATGAGAGTTTGTTCGTCAATGAGGACTATGACTTTAACTATCGCGTGCGCCGAGCCGGGGGGAGAGTGTTCTTTTCTCCTGACATTATAAGTCGTTACTATGCCCGTAGCACGCTGCGCGCTTTGGCACGCCAGTATTACCGGTATGGCTGGTGGAAGGTGAGAATGCTGCGCAAGTATCCAGCAGCGTTGCGTTGGCGACAGCTTGTAGCACCGATGTTTCTATTGTCTCTTGCAGCAGCAAGTGGCGGCGCGGTAATCTGGCCGATCTTTAGAATAGTGTTGGGGATGATACTCTTTGCCTATACCCTTGCAAGCCTTACTACCAGTATCATTATCAATTTGAGACGTGGTAACTGGCGTACGACCGCTTGGTTGCCGGTGGCTTTCGCCGTTGTCCACTTCAGTTGGGCTGCCGGTTTCCTTTCTAGCCTGGTTGCCTTACCTTTCTCGCGGTCGAAGTCACAGATGCCGAAGATTTGACTGGCAGGCATTCTTGCCTGTTCAGGACAGGTGAATCGCTGCTTATTGTTCCTAAACCTTGCTCAGGCTTGCTCTCTGAGACACATCAGCCCGGTCAAGCATAGGGTGTAAGTTGGCAGGTTTTCTGGGCAGTCTTTGGAGTTAGCAGATGAACTGATCGCTCTAGCTCGCTTGCCTGAGGCAGAACGTCGCGCAATGGGAGAGCGCGGTCGCGCTTTTGTGAGACAGCATTATGATTGGAGAGTGCTGGCGCGAGATTTGATCGGCACATTGGAACAGCTCAAGGTACGTAGCGTCTGCCTTGATGCTGACATCGGTCAGATGCGTATTGGGCAACCATTCTCCTTGCGCCGTAAGTGATTGCGCTGCAGAGTGTGTCTGTCCTTGTAGGGGATTGTGCCCCGGCAATTTAGCTGGGATGGCGTTTCCTGCACTGAAAACAGCCCCTCTTTAAGGAAGACCCGCGTGCACTCTGTACCTAGTCCGGCTGGACAATGCGGCGCACGGTGAGTACAATCTCCATAAAGAACACTAGGTGCACATGGCCGGGAGGGCGGGGACGAGGCGATGCCCGAAGTGCAACAGGTGATCCTCTTCGGCTCATACGCCGCCGGCCGGCGCGACCTGTTCACCGATTTGGACGTCATCGTGATGGCCGAACGCGCGTGGAGGGCAATTTTGTGTTTTTTCTGCGTATCTTGGGCTATCCCTCTGCGACGATTTCCTGCACCTTCCGGTACACATCGGCGGCGAAGTGGTAGAATTGACGAGCGTCCTCCAGGGTAGGCCGCCCGTGGGGAAGGAGACCCAGTTCCCCAGGATAGCGGGCGTTGATGTAAAGATCATCCAGATCGGTTAATATATCACGGTTCAATCACTCCTGAGCCAGTTCCTCACCCATACCACACGATGCCACTTTCCTGGATTTCCCGGGCAAAAGAGCTCCCCTTTTGAAAGAATTGCTCACTCATCTTGCGTGTGTGAACAACCAGGTCGATAGGGACGCGCATTCGGAGGTCAAAAATGGCGCGGGAGATTTGTCGTACGAGCTGTCTCTTCTCAGCGTAGTTGGCCGGTATAGAGTCGTGTTTCGTCACCACGTACAGATCTATGTCGCTATCCTCTCCCGGGTTGCCGCGGGCATAACTGCCAAAGAGGATCACCCGTTCCGGCTCCAGCGGTAAAAGCCGGTCCAGAATCTCTTGCTTGATTCCCCTGATGTCTATCATATCCTCTTTCCGCCTGGATCTTTGTCTCTGGCTCTTTCCTTGCTCCCCCAAGACCGGATCGCAATGTGTAGGTCATCCCAATCGGCTTTAATATTATCATGGTTCAGACACGTGTCAAAGGCTTCGCGTGCTCGGCTGAACAAGTTTTCCACCCGGAGATCAACCCATCACGCTGTGGGGTGCATTTCATTTGGGGAAGCATGGTGGAACGGGATTACAGGCAGTTCAAGATGGGATGCAGTGATTGGACAATTCCGGGTGGCGTGGATACAATGGTCTACGGGTGATCCAGAAGTACGCATAGGCCGAAAACAGGATATGTCCCGCGACGTGACAGCACAATGCCAGGCGCACGTACAGTTGCTCGAACGCACGCTGAGCCAATTGACGGCACAGCTGAAGGCGATGCCCGAAGTGCAACAGGTGATCCTCTTCGGTTCGTACGCCGCCGGCCGGCGCGACCTGTTCACCGATTTGGATATCATCGTGGTTATGGACTCGCCGCTCGGGTTCGTGGAGCGCCTCGCCGAGCTCTATCGGCGCCTGCAGGTCGCCGTGGATGTAGACCTGTTGGCCTACACACCCGCCGAGTTCGAACGAATCCGACAGCGACCGTTCATACGCCACGCTCTGGCGACGGGGAAGGTGCTCTATGCGCGGCACGCCTCAATATGAGGGTTATCGCTGGTTGGAGCAGGCCCAAGCGGACCTGAAGTGGACGCGCCATCTCTACGAAGAGGGCGCTTATTACCTGGCATGTTTCCTGGCCCAACAGAGCGCCGAGAAAGCGCTGAAGGCGTTCCTGTATGCGCAGGGCGAAGAGAGGGTGACCGGCCCTTCGGTGCGCAGCTTGTGTGGTCGCGCCACCGCCTATGATGCCAGCTTTGGGGATCAGGCCGACGAGTGGGGTATTTTGGACAGCTACTATGTCCCCACGCGCTATCCCAATGGCTTGCCGGATGACATTCCCGCCCGGGTGTACAACCAGGCGGCTGCCAAGTCCGCCCTGACGCTCGCTGAAGCGGTGGTGAGCTACGTGCAGCGCCGATTGCCTGCGCGCACCGGAGAATGAGAGTGGCGACCCGATATGAAAGCTGGATGCGTCAGGCCAGGCGCGATCTGGAGTATGCTGAGAAATCGCTGGAACAGGGCTACTATGAATGGGCGTGTTTCGCAGCACACCAGAGCGCCGAAAAGGCGGTCCAAGCGGTTTTCTTCCGGCTTAATGCCGCGGCGTGGAGTCATTCCATCAGCGCCCTGTTGCAGCAGCTGCCGGCGCCTTGGAAAGCCGCGCCTCACCTGGTGGATGCGGCACGCGAACTGGACGGACACTACATTCCGCCGCGTTACCCGAATGCCTATCCCGAGGGGGCACCCTATGAGTACTACACACGTGGGACGGCCGAGCGAGCCATCGGTCATACGCGAGACATCCTCGCCTTCTGCGAGCGTCTTCTGGCTGGATATCCGGGAAGTGAAGAGGCGTCTGCGCAGGGCGGCCAGGCGGCTGGGGAAAGCCCACCCAGAGATTGAGGCAGCGTGGCTGTTTGGATCGCTGGCGCGTGCTGAGGCGGTGCCGGGCAGCGATGCGGACATTCTGGTCGTGCTGGATGCAAGTGCGCTGCCTTTCGCACAACGTCCTATGCACTACCGGCTGGAAGGATGTGGAATTAGCGTGGATATGCTGATCTACACCCGTGCGGAAATGGAGCGTATGCACAGAGAG
>Ga0308395_1000314_pt1 | contig 40885 bp, 35 predicted proteins | sample Hotspr20SampleP4_FD_202097 | JGI IMG/M metagenome (GOLD analysis project Ga0308395, IMG submission 202097) | Hot spring phototrophic mat microbial communities from Mushroom Spring, Yellowstone National Park, Wyoming, United States - 20050930_P4 ... | reverse complement strand
CGTTGCGCAGGTGCTCATCTAGGGCTTTCTGCTCGCTTTCACTCAGGTCTATGCGGGTGCTGATACGGAACAAGGAGGAGAGCGGTGAGGTGGGGCTCGAGTTCACCCCCATGGCGCTTTTGCCCATGCGAGCGATGGCATCCATGATATCGCGCAAAAGCCCGGCCCGGTCATCGGCCAGCACCTCGAGCTGCATTACCCGGCCCAGCCCTTCCCAGTAGACCAGCACCACCCGTCCGGGATCCTGCTCCATGAGGCGGCGCAGGTTGGGACAGCCCGCCTTGTGGATGCTGACACCCCGTCCCCTGGTAATGTAACCCAAGATGGCGTCGCCCTTGGCGGGCTCACAGCAGCTCGCCAGCTTGATGGGAACGTTCAGATTGGACTCCAAACGAATCCCCAGCTCGTTTCTGACGGGTTTAGGCCGGGTGGTGGGGGCCTCACTTCTGGGCGCCAGGATGCGGGCCACCTGTTGCGGGGCAACCCGTCCTGTAGCGATGGCGGCGTATAGATCCTCAGGAGCAGCACTTTTGATGAGCTTGCGCCCCACCTCCTCGAGCTGGCTCTCTAAAGGCCGGGGCAGGCCCCTTCGCTTGAAGTATTTTTCCAGCATCCGCGCACCTTTTTCCAAGGTCTCGGCCCGTTCGAAAGCACGAAAGTACAGGCGGATTTTTTGCTTGGCCGAACGGGTTTTAGCGTATTCGATCCAGTCTTTGGAGGGGTGGGCGGTTTTGGCGGTGAGAATTTCCACAATCTCGCCGTTTTGCAGCTCGTAGCTGAGGGGAACGATGCGCCCATTGACCTTAGCCCCTACCATGCGGTGCCCCACCTCGGTGTGGATGTGGTAGGCAAAGTCTACCGGGCTCGAGCCTTTGGGTAGGTTGATAATTTTTCCCTTAGGGGTGAAGACAAAAACCCGGCCCCCCAGCAGCTCCTTGGTAACAGCCTCGACGAAATCGCGCGAGCTACTGTACTCCTGCTGCCAGTCCTGGATGCTTTTGAGCCAGCCCACCCGCCGCTTGAGATCTTCGGGGTCGGTCACACCCTCCTTGTAGAGCCAGTGCGCGGCTACACCGAACTCGGCCACCCGGTGCATCTCCCTGGTGCGGATCTGCACCTCCAGCGGTAGCCCGTTGACGGCGATCACGGTGGTGTGCAGTGACTGGTAGCCGTTGGGCTTGGGTACCGCGATATAGTCCTTGACCCGGCCCGGAATGGGCTGCCAGAGGGCGTGCACCAGGCCCAGCACGTGGTAACAAACCTGTTTCTCGCGCAGCGCGTTTTCTTCTGGATCCTGGCCAGGGCGTGGCTCCAAGATGACCCGCAGGGCCAGCAGGTCATATATCTGTTCAATGGTCTTGCCGTCCCGCTCCATCTTCTTCCAGATAGAGAACAGGTGCTTGGTGCGGCCTGTGACCTCAATTTTCTTGATGGACTGCTTGAGGATGAAGTCGCGGGCCAGGGCCTGCTCGAGCTTTTCTTTGGCGGCCTGAACGGCGGCCTCTCGCTCGGCCCGGTGGCTCTTGAGGCGGGCCTCGAGGGCCTGATAGTTCTCGGGGTCGAGGTAGCGGAAGGAGAGGTCTTCGAGCTCGAGTTTGATCTGTCCCATTCCCAGACGGTGGGCCAGCGGGGCGTAGATCTCTAGGGTTTCCCGGGCAATGCGTTGCTGCTTATGAGGAGGCAGGAACTCCAAAGTGCGCAGGTTGTGTAGCCGGTCGGCCAGCTTGACGATGATGATGCGCACGTCTTCGGCCATGGCGATGAACATCTGGCGCAGGTCTTCGGCGTGCTTTTCCTCGGCGGGTTTGTCCTCCTGGGCGGCGTGGGCCAGTTGGTAGAGCTTGGAAACCTTGGTTTCACCCTCCACAATCCTGCGCACCGCGGTTCCAAAGCGTTCCTCTATCTCCTCAGGGCGCGCTGGGGTGTCCTCAATGGTGTCGTGCAAAAGCCCTGCCATGAGGGTCTCAGCATCCAGGGCCAGTTCGGCCAAGATCTGCGCCACCGCGACCGGATGGGTGATGTAGGGTTCTCCACTTTTGCGCTTCTGCCCCTCGTGGGCGATATAGGCAAACTCGAGCGCCTCCCGCACCTGGGCCTTGGCCGCAGCAGGCAGGTGATGAAGGTGCGGCTCGAGTTGCTGCCATAAGGCCTCAACTGCGGGAAGGGGTTCCCCTGTTGGCAGGGTAGGCTGGGTCATATTAGGGGTACCGAGTTTGTGCAAGTTGAGCCTCCCCAATGAACACGTTTCTTACGTCTAACATTTTGCAGAAAATGAGCCAATTTCAAGTAATGGTGGCTCCATTTCCGCTACGCCGAATCCCTACGCTAGAAGCGCGCGGTAAACTGGTCGCATGTTGCGGTTGGAGCTAGCCAATGTGCTATCTGAACGTATCGGTGTAGAAGGCATCGACTGGCCTTCGGCGCTGACGGCCCACGCCCACCTTTTACAAACAGCCCGCGATGCGCTCTGGCAGCGCAAGTCCGACCCCGCTGAGTATCTGGGCTGGATCGACGTACCCGAGGACACCGAGAGCCTACGGCAGGTGCTGCGCTACCGCGAGGCTCACGCCTGGGTCGAAGACCTGGTGGTGCTGGGCATCGGGGGGTCGGCCCTGGGGGCGCAGGCAGTGGGTGCGGCTTTAGGCCGGGGCCCGGTGCGCCTGCATTTTGTGGACAATGTGGAGCCAGAGCCTATCTTGGTGTTGCTCCGTACCCTCGACCCCCGCAAAACCCTGGTCAATGTGATCTCCAAGTCGGGCTCTACTGCCGAGACCATGGCGGCCTTTCTGGTCTTCCGGCAGTGGTTGGAGCAGAATCTAGCGGACTGGAAAAAACACCTGGTGATCACCACCGACCCTGCCAGAGGCATCCTGCGCTCGTATGCCCAGGCCGAGGGACTGACCACTTTTGCGATACCGCCCTCGGTGGGAGGACGCTTTAGCGTGACCTGCCCGGTGGGCACCTTGTCGCTGGCTTTTGCCGGGATAGACCTGGAGGGCCTGCTGGCCGGGGCGCGTAAAGCCAACGAGCAGGCCAAGGCTGCACTAGAACACAACCTGCCGGCCCAGACTGCGCTGATCCAACACCTGTTTAGCCAAAAGGGCAAGAACATCGTGGTTTTTATGCCTTACTCCACCCGCCTGCGCTACCTGCCGGACTGGTTCGTGCAACTCCACGATGAATCGCTGGGCAAAATGCACAACCGGGCAGGCCAGGAGGTTCGTACCGGCACCACTGCGGTGCGGGCCATCGGCACCACCGACCAGCATGCCCAGGTGCAGCTTTTCCGTGAGGGGCCGCGCGATAAGCTCATCAACATGGTGCGCTTTCTAAACCCCAGCGAAGACCTGAAAATCCCGGCAGTGAGGGGCCTCGAGGCCCTCGATTACCTCTTTGGCAAAAGCTTTTTCCAGCTGCTCGACGCTGAGGCCAAAGCCACCGCCCACGCCCTAGCTAAAGCCCAGCAGCCCAACTACACCCTCACCTTGGACAAACTCGACGCCTATCACCTGGGATGGTTGCTGCAACACTTGATGTGGCAGACCGCCTTTTTGGGTGAGCTGTGGAACATTAATGCCTTCGACCAGCCGGGGGTGGAGCTGGGCAAGGAATACACCTACGCCCTGATGGGCCGCAAGGGTTGGGAGGCGCTGGCGCAGGAGTTGAAAGCTGAAGGCGTGGGGTAAGCTGCTTCAAGAGATGTCAAGGCAGCCATGTCAACTGTCGCTACCAGGGGCTCGAGGTGGCCTTTTAGGAACTCTCCTCCTCCAGCCCCTCCACATCCCAGTGCTCGGGCGAGCGCCAGAGGTTGGAGATCAAGAGCTCGCGCATGGCCAGGAACTCCTTGGGCATGCGCTTGTACAGCTTAATGAAGAGCTCCTCGTGGGAGAGGATCTCCTTAAGCCATAGCTCACGGTCTATGGCCATCAGTTCTTGAAAGCGTTCCTTGCTAAAGTTCAGGCCACGCCAGTCTATGTCTTCGTAGTGGGGCACGTAGCCCAAAGGTGATTCGGTGCCGCGCCCGCGCCCGTTGGCCCGATCTACAATCCACTTCAAGACGCGCATATTTTCGCCATAACCCGGCCATAAGTAGCTGCCGTCCTTTCCCTTGCGGAACCAGTTCACACTGAAGATGCGGGGCGGGTCGACCACCCTACGGCCTATGTCAAGCCAGTGGTTGAAGTAGCTGGCCATGTGGTAGCCGATGAAAGGCAGCATAGCAAACGGATCGCGGCGCACCTCACCGATCTGCCCGAAGGCAGCCGCGGTCATCTCCGAGCCCATGGTAGCACCCAGGTACACCCCAAACGACCAGTTGAAACTCTGGTAGACCAGCGGCACCACCGAGGCCCGGCGCCCCCCGAAGATGAAGGCCTTGATGGGTACGCCTCTAGGATTCTCCCACTCGGGGTCAATGGCTGGGTTCTGGCTGGCAGGGGCAGTGAAGCGGGCGTTGGGATGAGCGGCCCTGCGCCCGCAATCGGGGGTCCACTCATTGCCTTGCCAGTCGATGGCCCTGGCCGGTGGTGGGCCGTCCATGCCCTCCCACCAGACGTCGCCCTCGGGGGTGAGCGCCACATTGGTAAAGATGGTGTTGGCCTTGATGGTCTCCATGGCGTTGGGGTTGGTGGCGTAGGAGGTGCCGGGGGCTACCCCAAAGTAGCCGGCTTCAGGGTTGATGGCGTAAAGCCGCCCATCGGAGCCCGGCTTGATCCAGGCGATGTCGTCGCCCACCGTGGTCACCTTCCAACCATCGTCCCGAAAGGGTTTGGGCGGGATCAGCATGGCAAAGTTGGTCTTACCGCAAGCGCTGGGGAAAGCGGCCGCTACATAGGTTTTCTGGCCTTTGGGATCTTCGACCCCCAGGATCAGCATGTGCTCGGCCAGCCAGCCCTCGTCGCGCCCGATTACACTGGCGATGCGCAGGGCCAGGCACTTTTTGCCCAGTAGCGCGTTACCGCCGTAGCCCGAGCCATAGCTCCAGATACTGCGCTCTTCGGGGAAGTGCACGATGTACTTGGTGGGGTTGCAGGGCCAGGGGACGTCCTTTTGCCCTGGTTTTAGGGGCATGCCCACGCTGTGCATGCAGGGCACAAACTCGCCATCCTCACCTAGCACCTCGTAGACCGCCTTGCCCATGCGGGTCATGATGCGCATGTTGACCACCACATAGGCCGAATCGGTGATCTCGATGCCGATGTAGCTGATGGGGGAGCCCAGCGGTCCCATGCTGAAGGGAACCACGTACATGGTGCGGCCCCGCATACATCCGTCGAAAAGCCCCTGCAGAATAGCGTGCATCTCCTTAGGGTTGACCCAGTTGTTGGTAGGACCAGCGTCTTCTTTGTTGATAGAGCAGATAAAGGTGCGATCCTCTACCCGGGCCACATCGCTGGGATCGGTGCGGGCCAGGAAGCTACCCGGGCGCAGCTTGGGGTTGAGCCTTATGAAGGTACCGGCCTCGACCAGCTGGTCGCACAGGGCGTTATACTCCTCCTCTGAGCCGTCACAGAAGTGAACCGCATCGGGCTTGCACAATGCGACGGCCTCAGCGATCCAGTGTTTGACCCGCTCGTTTCTGATGTAAGGAGGGAACTCGAGGTGCTGCATAGGCCCCTTTACTCTAACGGTAGAGCTGCCATGTTTCACAAGCAGTCCCGCCACCCGCGTCCGGCTTCGATCGGGGGCTCGCCTGGCTTCCAGGCGCTGGGGCGGGCTCAGCCTGTAAGCTGGGTGCATGAAGATTCGCCTACGCCAAAACGGCCCGCTGGTAATTGATCTGCCCGAGGGCAGCCGGCTTGTGCTCGAGGGGAAGGAGCGGTTTCTGGAACGGGCCAAGCTGGCTTTATGCCGCTGCGGTTGTTCGGAAACCAAGCCCTTTTGCGATGGGCGCCATAAGCAGGTGGGCTTTGTGGCGGCAGGGGGTGAGCTGGAAGTCGAACTGTAGTCGGCCGGACAGGCTTTTTGTTATGCTGGGCGCGTTTATGAATCCAGGCCCCCTCAATGCCATCACGGATGTCCCAGGTATCCAGGTGGGCCACTTTACCGACCTGGAAAATCTTACAGGCGTCACCGTCGTCTTTCCCGAAAACGGGGCGGTGGCGGGGGTGGATGTACGTGGCAGTGCTCCCGGCACCCGTGAAACCGACCTGTTGAACCCGGTCAACCTGGTGGAGCAGGTACAGGCGGTGGTGCTTGCGGGGGGGAGTGCTTATGGCCTCGAGGCCGCCGCAGGGGTGATGCGCTGGCTCGAGGAGCAGGGCAGAGGCTATCCGGTGGGTAACGTGGTCGTGCCCATTGTGCCAGCCGCGGTAATTTTCGACCTGCTGGTAGGCAACTCTACCGTGCGCCCCAGCGCCCAGTACGGCTACCAGGCGGCCCAGAACCTGAAGGGTGGGCCGGTCGAGCAAGGTGTGGTGGGGGTGGGCACGGGCGCGCGTAGCGGTGGGTTGAAAGGGGGTGTAGGAACCGCCAGCCTCGAGCTGCCCGGCGGGGTGGTGGTGGGGGCTATCGTGGCGGCCAATGCCTACGGACGGGTCCACGACCCCATAACGGGCGAGCTTTATGCGCGCTTCCTGGAACTGAACGGTGAGTTCAAGCTCAAACGCCCTCCCAGGCCTCCGTCGGCCCCAAACTACACCGATCTTTTCACCAACCCTCTGCTCTCCGGCAACACCGTAATTGGATGTGTGGCCACCAACGCCCGCCTGAGCAAAGCCCAGGCCCAAAAGGTAGCCCAGATGGCCCATGACGGCATTGCCAGGGCTGTCTTCCCAGCCCATACCATGTTCGATGGCGATGTGATTTTTTGTCTGGCTACGGGGGAGGTGGAAATTGCAGGCCCCGCCGAACTCAGCTGTTTGGGCGCGGTAGCCGCCGATGTGTTTGCCAGGGCGCTGGTGCACGGGGTGCTGCATGCTTATTCGGTGGGCGGGCTGGTTTCCTACCGCGACCTGTACGAGAAGTAGCTGAAAAACGCGGTTTATCGGTGATGGACAAGAACGACCTAGCCCTTCAGGCGGCCCAGGCTGTGGATGTGGACGAACTGGTGGGCCTGACCCGGGCGCTCGTTCGCATCCCTAGCTACTACCCAGGGCCGGGTGAGCAGCCGGTGGTGGATTTTTTGGAGCCCTATCTGCGTCAGCGCGGCTTCCAGACCACCGTGCAGGAGGTGGCTCCAGGCCGCCCTAACCTGATTGCCGACCTGGGGCAAGGGACAGGGGGGCTGATTCTAGAGGGCCATAGCGACGTGGTCACGCACGGCAATCCCGAACAGTGGACGGTTCCCCCCTACGAAGCCCGAATCCTAGACGGCAAGATTTACGGGCGCGGAGCCTGCGATATGAAAGGCGGGTTGGCGGCGGCCATCTGTGCGGCAGTAGCGGTACAAAAGGTGCTGGGCCAGCCCCGCAAAACCCTGCGGCTGTGTATTCCCTGCGATGAAGAAGGCCTGATGATCGGGATCAAGGCTTTGATCCGGGCGGGCTATGCCGAAGGTTTCGCCGGGGCGATTATCTGCGAGCCGGAAGAAAACCAGGTCTGCTTGTGGCAAAAGGGCGCCATGCGGGTCTGGGTGTATTTTCGGGGAAAGATGGCCCACGGGGCCATGCCCTATGCCGGGGCTAACCCCATCCCCTCGGCGGCCCGCTTTGTGGCGGCGCTGGGCGGGCTGCAAGCCGCTTTGCAAAGCGAAAGCCAGCACGAATACTTAGGCCCACCCTGGTTGACCCCTACGGTTTTCGAGGCGAGTGCTGGGGAAGGACAGTTCAATGTAATTCCCGATCGGGTGCGGGTAGGGCTGGATATCCGCACCAACCCCGGCCAGGATCACCGGGACCTCGAGGCCCGGCTTCGGCAAGTGCTGGAAGAGAGCCTGGGGGCCGGTGTAAGCGCAACCCTCGAGGTCTTTGAAGTCCGCCCCGCCAGCGAAACCCCGCGCGACGCTGCGCTGGTGCAAGCGGTAAAACAAGGCTTGCAACTGCTGCAGATGCCTCTTCGTTACGGTGGGGTGCCAGGGGCTACCGATGGCACTTTTTTGTGGGCCTGGGCCGGCTTGCCTATTGTAACCATTGGGCCAGGGAGTCGTACCGTTCCACACCAGGTTGATGAGCACATCGAGATTGAAGAGCTGATTGCAGCCGCCAGGCTTTATGCTGCTGTCGCTGTGCTGATGCTGCGGGATGCGTAGAGCAGCCTTCGGCAAGGTGCAATCCCCATCATGAAAAGGGCTCTACGGGCTTATTTTTGCTGCGAGCAGCGGGAAGACCGCGATAATTGCTGCACTGCGGGGCGATAATCCCGTTTGCCAACCCCCTGGTTTTCGTGTTATTGTCTACTTGCGAGCGGTGCCGAAAAAAGCGTATCGGTAAGGCTTTTTTCGGATCGGGAGGGTGGAGAAGACCCAACTGATGTTCTGGTGGGACTCGTGATACCGAGCCCACCCGCGCGACGCGGCCATAAATCGCGATATTCCCATATAAAAGTAGGAGGAATCGTGATGAAACGTTGGTTGCTTATAGGTGTGTTGGCCTTGGCTGGCCTGGCCTGGGCACAGCAGCGCGGTGGCTCCATTACCATTGCCATCCAGACCGAGCCCGCAGCCTGGGATCCGACCCAGGTAGCGGGTGCGGATATCTCCCGCGTGGTCTACGACAATGTGCTGCAAGGGCTGGTCAAGCGCAACCCCAAAGGCGAGATCGTGCCCTCGCTGGCCACGCGCTGGACGGTGTCCAACTCCGGCCTGACCTATACCTTTACCCTGCGCCAGGGGGTGAAGTTCCACGACGGTTCCGACTTCACCGCCCAGGATGTGTTGGCTAAGTTTAATCGGGCCCGCAACCCCGATACCCGGGCCTCGGGCCACCTGCGCCCCGACCTTTACCGCGATATCGCCAACATCACCAGCCCCAACCCCAGCACGGTGGTGTTTAACCTACGCCAGCCCAACAACGACTTTCTTTTCATCCTCTCGCGCCCCGAGTCGCTGATTGGCCCCCGGCAGCGGCCTCTGGCCGAGCAGCGGGTGCAGCCGATTGGCACCGGCCCCTTCCGTTTTGCAGCCTGGGAGCGGGGCGTGGCGGTGCGGCTCGAGCGCAACCCCAACTACTACCTGCAGGGCCTGCCCTACCTGGATCGGGTCAACTTCCGCTTCCTGGGCGATGGGGATGCCCAGCTGGCCGGTCTGCGGGCTGGCGACCTGGACGTAATTGCCTATAGCTTGTTGCCCGAAAACGCGGTGGTGCTCTCGCGCGACCCCAACTTCAAAGTCTTTTCTGGTTCGGCTACCGCCGAGGCGGTGGCTGGTTTCAACAACAGCCGCCCGCCCTTCAACGATGTGCGGGTGCGGCGGGCCATCACCCTGGCCACCAACAAGGACGAGCTGATCCAGGGGGCCATGCTGGGCTACGGCACCAAGATCGGCTCCATGCGTTCGCCCGGCGAGGCCTGCTATGTGGATCTAAGCAACTTCAATGCCTACAACCCCGATGAGGCCCGCCGCCTGCTGGCTGAGGCTGGTTTTACCAACCAAAACCCCCTGCGCTTTACCTTCAACCTGGCCGCCGAGTTCCCTTACGAGCGCCGCATTGGCGAGGCCATGGTGGCCCAGCTTAACCGGCTGGGGCCGCTGCAGGTCACCATCCAGGTGACCGACTTCAACACCTGGCTGCAGCGGGTCTTCCGTCAGGCCGACTATGCCATGACCATCATCGGCCACGTGGAAGCCAACGATATTGGCAACTACGCCAACCCCAACTACTACTGGCGCTACAACAACCCGCGTTTCCAGCAGCTTTTCACCCAGTACCTGCGGGCCCCCAACCAGACCAAAGCCTGCGAGGCCCTGGCCGCCGCCCAGCGGCTCCTGGCTGAGGATGCCGCTGGGGTTTGGGTCATGAGCCTGCCCGCGCTGGGCGCTTATCGAGCCCGCATTCAGAACTGGCCCGACGGTTTCCTGACCCCCGCCATCAGCGTGGCCGAGGTGTGGGTACGGCAGTAGCCTGTAAGCCTTAGCTTAGAGGGTCGGGTGTCAAGGGCGTTTCGGCTCTAGAACCTCGACCCTCGAGCCTTGACCATGTTTGCCTACACGCTTCGCCGCCTTGGCTTTGCCATGGTCACCTTATGGTTGGCGACGCTGCTGGTCTTTGCTGCACTGCTGCTGATTCCTGGCAACCCAGCCCAGGCCATTCTGGGCATTGATGCAACCCCGGCTGACCTGGAAGCCCTCGAGGCCCGTTTAGGGCTGGATAAACCCCCCCTCGAGCGCTACCTGAGCTGGCTGGGCGGGGTGCTGCGGGGCGACCTGGGGCAGTCCATCCGCTATGAAACTTCCATTTCGCAACTCATTCTTGCGCGTCTGGGCATCACCTTGCCGATTGTGGTGGCCTCGTTGTTGTTGGCAACGCTGATTGCCGTGCCGCTGGGCATCCTGGCGGCCCGCAGGGCCGGAAGCCCAGTAGACCTGGGTATTTCGGTGGCCTCGCTGGTGGGGATTGTGCTGCCCTCGTTTTGGGTGGGGCTGATGTTTATCTACATCTTTATCGTCTGGCTCAAGCTGCCGTTGCCTACCAGTTTTCCTATTGGGGGCTGGGAGAACCCCCAGCGGGCCTTGCTGGCCCTGGTGCTGCCGGTGCTGACCGTGGCCCTGGCCAGCGCTTCGTTTCTGGTGCGGCTGGTGCGGGGGAGTGTGCTCGAGGTGCTCTCGCAGGACTTTATCCGTACCGCCCGGGCCAAGGGGCTAACAGAGCGGGTGGTGCTGTACAAGCATGCCCTGCGCAACGCGGCCTTGCCGGTGGTCACGGTGCTGGGCCTCGAGTTCGCCAGCTTGCTCATCGCCACGGTGGTGGTGGAGACGGTCTTCGGGATTCCGGGCCTGGGCTCGCTCTCGCTTACCGCCATCAGCGCGCGCGACTACCCCCTGGTGCAGGGGGTGGTGCTGGTGATAGCGGCCTTCATCGTGCTGATGAACCTGTTGGTAGATTTACTCTATGCTTTGCTGGATCCGAGGGTGAGCTATGCCTGACCGGCTGGTCCGATCACGCAGAAGTCCATCCGCTTGGGCAAAGCTGCCCATGGCGCTCAAGGTGGGTGCCTTCCTGGTTTTGCTCATTCTGCTGATGCTTCTGGCCAGCGCACTCAACCCAGTTGACCCCAACGCCACCACCCCCCACCGCCTGGCACCTCCTTTTTCGCCTGGGCACCCCCTGGGCACCGATATCCTGGGGCGGGACACCTTGGCCCGGGTGCTGGCGGGAGCCCACAACGCCCTTTATGTGGGCCTGATTGCAGTGGGTATTGGGCTTTCGCTGGGGCTTTTGCTGGGTGTGCTGGCAGGGTATTGGGGTGGCTGGCTCGACCAGATTCTGTCAGTGCTGCTAGAGACCCTCTACGCTTTTCCAGCCTTGCTGATCGCCCTGCTGCTGGCGGCTGTTTTCAGCCCCGGCGTAACCACCTCGATGGTGGCGATTGGCTTAGCAGCGGTACCGGCCTTTGCCCGGGTGGCCCGGGCTAGCGTGCTTTCGGTCAAGGCCCTGCCCTATATCGAGGCCGCAAGAGCCTTGGGCATGGGCAGTGGGCGCATTATGCTGCGGCACGTGCTCCCCAACATCATGGGGCCCCTGGTGGTGCAGGCCAGCCTGGCTTTTGCGGTAGCGATTCTGGCCGAAGCCGCGCTCTCGTACCTGGGTTTAGGCACCCAGCCCCCCAACCCCAGCTGGGGCCGGATGCTGCGCGAGGCGCAAAGCTATCAAGAGCTCACACCCTATCCGGTCATTTTCCCCGGGTTGGCCATTAGCCTGGCGGTGCTGGGCTTCAACCTGCTGGGTGATGGGCTGCGGGATTACCTCGACCCTAGAAAGAGAAGCTGAGGAGGTGGTCATGAACTACGCGGAGATGTTCCGGCTCGAGGGCAGAGTGGCGCTGGTGGTGGGGGGAGGTTCGGGGATTGGTCGGGCCTCCTGTGAGGCCCTGGCGGCCCAGGGGGCCACCGTGGTGGTGGCGGATGCGAAGGCCGAGCTGGCTGCCGAGACCGCTGGCCGAATCGAGGCCCAGGGGGGCCGGGTCGAGGCCGACCAAGTGGACATCACCGACCTCGAGGGGGTCAAGGGCCTGATTCGGGGTATTCTGGAGCGCCACGGACGGCTCGATGTGGCTGTAACCACCCCCAGCATCAATGTCCGCAAGCCTGCCTTGAACTACACTGGCGAGGAGTTTGACCGGGTGGTAAGCGTCAACCTCAAGGGTACTTTTAATGTGCTCACCGAGGCAGGCCGGGCCATGGCCGAACAGGGCTCGGGCTCGCTGATTGCTTTTTCCTCCATCCGCTCGCTGGTGGTGGAGCCGGGGCAGTCGGTTTACGCCATGACCAAAGCGGGCACCGTGCAGCTTATCCGGGGGCTGGCGGTGGAGCTGGGCCCCAAAGGGGTGCGGGCCAATGCGATAGCCCCGGGGGTTATTGACACTCCGCTGACTACCCCCATCAAGAGCAAGCCCGACTGGTACCGGGCCTATGCCGAGCGCAACATCCTACGGCGCTGGGGCCGCCCTGAGGAGGTGGCCGCAGCGGTGGTTTTCCTGGCCTCGCCAGCGGCCTCCTACATCACCGGCACTGTCTTGTTTGTGGACGGGGGCTGGACGGCAATTGATGGGCGGTTTGACCCACCGCTGTAGGGCTTAAGGCTGCCTTCAGGAAGCCATACTAAACTAGATTGGTGAATGTTGTGCCGGCACTTCTCCTGCTGGTGTGCCTGTTGGGCGGGGCGGCCTTTGCACAACGGCCCATTGACATCGCTTTCTGGCACACCCTCGAGCCCCCCGGGCGGGAGGCCCTGGAAAAAATCGTGGCAGATTTCAACAGCCGCCAGCGCGACTTTCGTGTGGTAGCACAGCATGTGGGCGACTTGAGGGAGGGGGGGCTTAGGCTCATTGCAGCCCTTCGGGCAGGCGGTGCACCCCAGCTTTACTACGGCGAGGTTGCGTTTGTAAGTCGGGCCGTGCAGGAGGGCCTGGCCCTGCCGCTGGACGAGTACCTGGGCAACCTGCCCGGCGATTTCTACCCCGGGCTGCTCGAGACCGGGCGTTTCCAGGGCAGGACCTATGCCCTGCCGGTTGAGCTGCACCTGCCGGTGCTGTTCTTTAACGCCGACCAACTGGCCGCCCGCCGCCTGAACCCACCCCAAAGCTGGGAGGCTTTGGCCAGCGCTGCCCAGCAGCTCACCACCCGCTCGGCCAGAGGGCTGATCGTGGTAAGCGACATCTACAGCTTCAATGCGGTGGTGATGAGCCGGGGTGGGCAACTGGTGCGCGAGGGCCGCCCCAACTTTACCGATACCAAAGTGGTGCAGAGCCTCGAGTACCTGCGCAATTTGGTGCGCTCGGGGTATGCGGTGAGCCGCAACATCGCCGAGGCCCAGTTTGCCCTGGTGGATTTTGTGCGCACCAGGGTGTTTATGGGTGTGGCTCCTATCACCCTCTGGCCCATCCTGGAAAAGCGCACCCTCATTCCCTTCCAGCTAGGGGTGGCTCCCCTGCCCCGCACCCCCGATGGCAGGCTGCCGCTGGCTGGTGGCAACCTGATGGTACTGCGTGGTGCCAGCGAAGCCCAGCTCCGGGGAGCGGTGGCGCTGTGGCGCTACTGGATGGAGCCCCCCATCCAGGCTGAGTGGGTTAGGGCCACCTACTGCCTGCCCCTGCGCCGTTCGGTTCAGCCCTTGCTGGAGGATTTCTACCGCGAAGACCCCCGCCGCCGGGTGGCCTTGGCGGGCCTCGAGCAGGCTGCTACCTGGGTACAAGACCCCGAGGTGACCCTCTGGTACGGCTTCCTGGAAGAGGCCCTCGAGCGCGTCCTGAAGGGCAGCGCCAACCCCCGCCAGGCCCTGGAAGAAGCCCAGCGTAAGGCCCTTACCGTGGAGCGCCGCTAGCCTCACCGCCAAACCCCAACATGAGTTGCACTGCCTGTAGCAACCAGGGCACATGTGCAAGGGCTTATATGCACCTCGCCTGAATCCTTCTGTTTGAGGACAAATCAGCGTAAGGATGTTCTTTCGGTGCCTCACTCCCCGCGCTTCAGGCGGGAGCCCTAGAGCAAACAAATGAGCCTCCCGCGGCTGAGTCGTGAGGGGGCTTTTAGGCTGGAGCTTGGGGCTGCTCGCCTACAGGTGTCGCTCGAGCCAATCAACAACCTCGTTCAAGACCAGCTCTTTTTGTAGGTCATTGTGAGGAGGTTCGTGATAACCCCCAGGGTAGATACGCAGCTCTTTATCGGGGTGGGTTACCACTTGGAAAAGCCAGCGCGCTCCTTCAACGCGGCAGATGGTGTCGGCCTCGCCGTGCAGGATTAGCAGCGGGTTGATGATCTCCTTGGCCTTGGCCTTTACCAAGGCTAGGGTATTTGAAACCTCGGTGACCCAGCGCACACTGGCCCTGCCGTGTACCAGAGGGTCTTTGCGGTAGGCTTCGATTACCGCCGGATCACGCGAGAGGGCGTGGACATCGAGCCTCAGGTTGAACGAGAGGGTGGGCAGGTACTGGGATAGCAGCCGCATAGCAGCCAGCAGCAGAGGGTTGGTGGTACTCCCTGGCTGGAGCAAGACCCCACTCACGATGGCTCCGTTTAGGTATGTAGGCTGGGTGGTCAGAAGGCTCAGCACTATCAAGCTACCCAAGCTATGGCCATACAAAAAAAGAGGGATCAATCGCTCGCGCCCATGCGCGAAATTGCAAAAAATGGCCAGATTGATCCGGTAAAACGACCATTCCTTGATGTGACCGCGCTGCCCGTAGGTGCGTCCATGCCCTACCAGGTCGTGGGCATACACAGCAAAACCATGAGAGACCAGGTGCTGGGCGAGATGGGCGTAACGTCCGCTATGCTCACCAAACCCATGCGCCACAACTACTACCCCTTTGGGCTTTTCGGGTCGCCAGGAACGGTAAAACAATTTTTCGCCGTCTATGCCATGGGCAAGGCCTTCGTGGGTGTTCATGGTCAAACCTAACTGAAGTTCATTGTACAGGTTATACAGTAATGTTTGTTGCATCACTAAGGTGAGTCCACTCCACGCCGCCTAGACAGAAGCGATCCAGCCCGCTCTGTCCTGCCGGTACCCGCCGCCGACCTCCCCGTAGCCTGGGTCCTACTGTAGCAGATCCGCGGCAGGCACAAGTAAGGCTACCGTTTTAGGTGCTTCGGGAGCTATTCCGTAGGCTTTAGGTGTGTCCCGTTTCTGTTTGGCGGAACATAGTATGGCCGGCCCAGTCGGCGGGCCGCCCGGCCAAGCCCAGGCGCCAGGCCACCCCCCGGGCGCAGCGTTCGCCCGCCTTGCCGTCGCCGTAAGGGTTGGGTCGGTGGCGCATGGCCTGCAGGGCAGCTTCGTCTGAGAGTAGGGTGTGGATCACGGAGAAAACCTGTTCTGGTTGAGTACCAGCTAGCCTCAGAGCCCCCACCTCGAGCCCTTCGGGCCGCTCGGTCACGTTACGCAGCACCACCACTGGGATACCCAGGGTGACCCCGCCCTCCTGTACCCCGCCTGAGTCGGTAATCAGCAGGGTTGAGCGTTTCATCAAGCCTACCATGGCGCCGAAGTCCAGGGGCTCAATCAACTCAAAGTTAGGCACTTTTTCCAGCACCGGATACACTGCCTCTCGCACGGCTGGGTTCAGGTGCACCGGGTAGACAAAGTGGCACTCAGGGTGGGCACGGGCTACTCGTGCCAGGGCCGCAGCCAGCTCGCGCATAAAGGGCAGGTTTTCACGGCGGTGCATGGTTATGGCTACAATGCGCTTGTCCTCGGGCAGGGGAGGAGGGGTGCTGCGCGCGCTGGCATATATTACCGCGTCTACTTCGGTCTGGCCCGTCACAATGATGTTTTGCTCGGATTTGCCCTCGCGTAGAAGGTTTTCCTTAGAGGTGTGGGTGGGGGCCAGATCCAGGTCGGTAAGTACGTCGGTCAGGCGACGGTTGGCCTCCTCAGGGAAGGGCTCGAGCATATTAAAGCTGCGCAGACCTGCCTCCACATGTGCCACCGGAATCTGCTCGAAGAAGGCCGCCAAGGTCACTGCGAAAGTGGTCAGGGTATCTCCGTGCACCATTACGTAATCGGCGCGAAGCTGCTGGAGTTTTTCCGCTGCTGCCGGAACGATGCGCCCCATTAGCTCCGGGAGGGTTTGACGTTCGCTCATCACCTGCAGGTCGGCATCAGGTGTGATGCCGAATACCCTCAGGGCGTCCTCGAGCTGCGTGCGGTGTTGCCCAGTCGAAAGTACTACGGTTTCGAGGCCTGCCAGCTTGCGTAGGGCAAAGATAACCGGCGCCATCTTAATAGCCTCGGGCCGGGTGCCAAAAGCCACCACTACCCGCTTCATAGCGTCTCCTGCTGGTTAGTTGGTAAATACCAGGTCTCCATCTAGAACCATAGTACAGGCTGGGTATCGGCTAAATGCACGGTATTGCGCTCGAGGTTTACGGTAGGCTATAGGCATGAAGCCCTTCGTGCACTTGTTGTGCTGGTTTCTTGCAGGTACGCTGGCCTGGGCCCAGGGTGTCCCCTGGGCACCGGGTGAGCGGCTGACCTACCACCTCACCTGGCAGGGCATTGGGGTGGGCAGGCTTTACCTGAGCGCCGACCCAGTGGAGGGCGGTTGGCGTTTTCGCTTCAAGCTCGAGCCCACTGGGCTAGCCAGGGCTTTAGGCTACGGCTTAGAGTCAGAAAGCCAGGTGGGTTCCGACTTTCTCACCGACCGCTTCTGGCAGAACCTGACCGAGCCCTTCAGGGGTACCACTCGGCTGGTCTACGAACGCTGGGAAAACAATGGTTCGCTGACCAAAGTGACCTACCCCGACGGTAGCCAGATCACCTGGAATAGCCCAAACGACCAGATGCTGGATCAGCTTGCCCTCATCTACTACCTGCGCCTGCGCCCCGAGACCCGCCAGATCCATGTGGTGGACCACCCTAAACCCGTCCAGGGGCGCCTAGAGGTGCTGCTATCTAATGGTTTGGTGGGGTACCGCCTTGTGCGAGAGGGCCTTCTGGTGGAGGTCTGGTACCGCCAGGATGCCCGGCGTACTCCGGTCCGCTGCGTCTTCGGGCGGGATTTTGGCCGCTTAGAAGCGAGCCTGATCGAGCATAAAACAGCGCTCTTTTGAGTCAACAAGTACGGGTTTGTGCCACCACTTGGCAGCCCTGGAAAGTAGGGGTAGGCTAAGTTATAGTTGCCGCAGTCTATTAACCCTGCTCAAGCCTTTGGGCGGTGAAAGCAGGAGCGGGGTTTGGAGGCGCGAGTTGAAAGGAAACATAACTGTGACAGAAAGCGCGCTAGCCGCTATTCTGGGGCTGGCTGCACATGAAGTGCCCGGTGTGCTGGGCATGAGTCCCGCCGGCATCCGTGAGTCCATCAGCCGTATCTTGGGCCGCAGTGAGGCCAGCGAAGGGGTGGTGGTCAAGCCTGACCCCACCGCGAGCGGGAAGTATCAGGCCGACCTGTACGTGGTGGTAGCCTTTGGAGCCCGCATACCCGCAGTGGTAGACAGCATAGGAGAGCGGGTGCGCTGGGCTGCCAAAAGCCTAGCTGGGGCCGAGCTTTCCAGTGTGCGTGTGCACGTGGTAGGGGTGAGCCGTGGTTAGGTGGGTGGAGGGGCAGGCCAGGCAGGGGGTGCGTCATGGCCAGTAGTCTTTCGCCTGCTGAGCTGGCTCAGGCCTTCCGCTATGCCACCGACTGGTTCGCGGTCTACGTAGAGGAGGTCAATGCCCTCAATGTTTATCCTGTGCCTGACGGTGACACCGGCACCAACATGCACCTTACGTTGCAGTCGGTACGCCGTGAGCTTGACCTAGCCGATACGAGCAAAATGAGCGAGGTGGCTCGAGCCATCAGCTATGGTTCGCTGCTGGGAGCTCGTGGTAACTCGGGGGTCATTACCTCCCAGCTTCTCAAGGGCTTTGCTGAGACCATCAAAGATGCTGTCTCGCTCTCGCCTGGCCTATTGGTCCAGGCCCTGGAGGAGGGCACCCGCATGGGCTACAAAGCGGTGATGAAGCCCGTGGAGGGCACCATTCTGACCGTCTCACGCGGGGTAGCCGAAGGCGCACGGGAGGCCTTGGAGCAGGGAGTTGACAGCCTCGAGGGGGTGCTGCAGGGGGCTTTGCTCAAGGGGCGCGCGGCCTCCGAGCGCACCCCAGAGCTGCTGCCGGTGCTCAAGCAAGCCGGGGTGGTGGATGCAGGGGGGGTGGGCCTGCTGCGCTTTTTCGAGGGGCTCGAGGGGTTCCTCAAGGGATTGCCCCTGCCCGAGCCACCCAAGGTGGAGCGCTACGCCCAGACCGCTTTTGAAGAGGAGGAGTTTGGCTACTGTACCGAGTTCCTGATGGAGGGCGTATCCGAACCCATCGAGAAAATCCGTGAAGCGGTTGCCTCCTTTGGGGATTCGCTGCTGGTGGTGGGGGCCGAGGGCTACGTCAAGGGTCACATCCACACCAACGATCCCGACGGGCTGCTGGCCAGTGTGGCCCGTTACGGCAGGATGATCCGCACCAAGGTCGAGGATATGTCCCAGCAGCACACAGAAATCCTCTCTATGGCTGGGGCCGCCGACGAACCACCACCCCCTACGGGCTTGGTGGTGGTGGCCAACGGCTGGGGGCTGGTTAAGGCATTCCGGGGCTTCGGGGCCCGCGTGGTGGCGGGGGGGCAGACTGCCAACCCCAGCGTGCAGGACATTCTGGATGCCATTCGCAGCCTGCCTAATCCAGAGATCATCGTGCTGCCCAACAACAGCAATGTGGTCATGTCGGCCCGGCAGGCAGCCAACCTGGTGGAGGGAAAAACTGTGCATGTTATTCCTACCCGTACCATGGGCCAGGGGCTGGCAGCTAGTGTGGCTTACCAACCTGAGCGGCCTGCGAGTGAGCTCTTAGGTGAGATGGAGGAGGCCTCAAAAAGAGCCACCACTCTGGAAGTCACCCGGGCCAGCCGTAGTGTGGACATAGGGGGGGTTAGTGTGAGCGAGGGGCAGCCCATCGGCCTGCGTGACGAAAAGCTGGTGCTCGCGGCCGACAACCCCGAGAATGCCCTGTTCAATCTGGTCAGTCTGGCTACCCAAGAGGGCGAGAGCGAAATACTGACCATTTTTCATGGGGCAGCCGTTGCTAAGGAGGCCCTGGATGCCCTAACAGCCCGGCTTGCGCAGGCCTTTCCAGCGCTTAGCCTCGAGGTTCATCCGGGTGGCCCTGACCTTTACGACTACCTGGCGGTGTTGGAGTGAACTGAAACCTCCGTAGTCTGGTTTATACAGACTGCTTTTAGGGCGTTACGGAAAGCGCTTTACGCGTAACGCCAGCCTTACCCTTTTATACATAAAGAAGCCTGTGTGGTACGGCGTAAACCTTGGGTCTCGCGCCAGGGATTTTGTCAGGGCCGTGTCATGGTAAAGATGAGAAATGTAAAGGGGGGCTTTAGATAAAGCTCATAAAATTGGCCGCCCGGATAGGTCTTACTAGGCTGCAAAAATCATGCTGCTTCAGATAAATCGCATCCAGACAGCCTGGTAAATGAGAGGCGTAACGTCTGCTTCTAAGAGAACCCCAGGACTGCCACCTAACCTCTAGAGGTGTATGAAATGCCAATTGTGTGGACGGATTCCAGTCTTCATCTTTTTGATTGCAGTGTTTGGTCTGAGCTGGGCTCAGGCCCCACGGGTGATGATCCTCAAGGCCACGGCCTATACCTCTTCGGTGCGGGAGACCGATAGTACGCCCTTTATTACCGCCACCGGTGCGCGTACCCGTATCGGGATTATCGCTGTCAGTCGGGATATGCTGCGCGAGCTACCCTATGGGTCTAAGGTGCTGCTCGAGGATCTTGGCACCCCCGGGGGCAAGGGCAAGGGCCGCTTCAACTACTTGTTTAAGGATCGGGTTTTTGTCGTGGAGGACACCATGCACCTCCGCAAACGGGGGCGGCTTGATGTCTGGCTTCCCGACCGTAATACCGCAATCCGCTTCGGTGTGCGCAACGTTCGGGTTACTGTGATTCAGCGAGGCCGAGGGTGAGTGTAGGCATGGCAGCCCTGTAGATAGGGCAATGTAAGATGGTTGGGCTTGGGGGTCTTGCGCGTCTGGCCCCCGCCCGCCTTATGCGCTTTATCTGGTTTCTCGCATCGCGCTACCTGCGCTACCGCCTCACCCAGAGCCTCATTAGCCTGCTGGGGGTAGCGGTGGGGATCATGGTGCTCACTACCGCCCTTTCGCTTACCAATGGCTTTGTTAGGGGGTTGCTCGAGGCTACCCTCAAAGCTGTGCCTCACCTTTACTTGCAGAGCCTGAACCCCGAGGAAAGCCCTCCGCCCCCTTCCCACCCCCAGGTGGTGGGCCAGGCCCCGGTACTTCTTACCAAGGCCCTCCTAACCCGTCGGGCTGAGGCAGGCCGTAGTGCCGGGGCCGACTTCGCCACCCTGATTGGGCTGGGGGAGGGTGGAGAGGCGGTCTACCCTGAGCTGAATCTGTCTCAACTAAAGCCTGGCGGCATCGTGCTGGGCAGTGCCCTGGCCCGGAGCCTGGGGGCCTATCCGGGGGACAGGCTTTTTCTGGTTTCCATCAACCAGAAGCGCATCGAGCTGCAGGTGGTGGGTTCCTTTCAGACGGGCAACTACCTTCTCGACGCCGGCTTTGCCTTCACCACCCTGCAGGACGCCCGCGAGCTGATGGAAGCCCCCAATGCCCTTTCAGGCTACCAGCTCCGCCTGCGCGATCCAGAGCAGGCCCCGCAGGTGGGGCTGGCCCTGGCGGGAAATCAATACTTTCCTCAGACTTGGCAGGCCAGCAACCGCACCCTGATCGAGCAACTGGCCCTGCAAAAGCGGGTGATCGGCATCGTGGTCTTTTTGATTGTGGTGGTGGCCGCCTTAGGCATGGCCAGTGTGCTGGTGCTTATGGTTATCGAGAAGACCCCAGACATCGCCCTTCTGCGAGTAATGGGCGCGCGGGCTTCCCAGGTGGCAGGGGTGTTTGCCCTTCAGGGTCTGGTTTTGGGGGGGCTGGGGATCATTTTAGGCAACCTGCTGGGTTTTGCTCTCTCCAGCTACTTGACCTGGCGGCCCGTAGAGATTCCGGGTGAGCTTTATTTTCTCACCCGCCTACCCGTAGAGGTCCGACCTTCAGACTTCCTTTGGGTTTCGCTTATGAGCCTGCTGGTGGTACTACTGGCCTCGCTGCTGCCGCTTTGGCGAGCTTTGCGGATCAAACCCGGTGAGGTTCTGCGCTGAGCTTGCCTGCGGATGGCACCATCCTGTGTGACAATGTCTACTGGCCAGCCCTCGTTTGACAAGAGTTCTGGCTGGCGCGGTCGGCCCCTTTTGCTGCACGCCAGGTTGCTTAGACTAGAGGTATGTTCGGTTTTTTTGCGAAAGATGAGCACCTTCAGCGCGAGGGCGATGGGGCTTTCCGGGTGCGGGTTCGCACAGCGCGCCACGGCGATATTGTGGAGCTGCGCCTTACCAAAGGCGGCGAGATTTCCGTCTCGGACGAGGGTGGGTGCTATGTGCGCAAGATTGTCGTTTCGCCGCAGCACCTGGATCGGGCTGTACTGGAGATCTGGTTCGACCACGCCTACCGCCCCAGGCGCAAGATGGTGGAGGGAGGAGAGCTGATTCCTGTCCGGGATTGGCAGTAAAACCCCTCAGGAGTGTGTGGGCTAGAAGGGGGGCTACTGTAGCTCGCCCTCGAGGTTTTCCACCAGTCGTCGGGACAGGCTATTCTGCTCCTCGCTGCTGGGGCTTTCATCGCTGCTGGGGTAGCTGCGCCGTCCCCCTCCGGTGCGCTCGAGCTGGGCCTGCAGCTCGCGCAAGTCCAGGTAGCGATCGCTCTGGTTGCGCAGCTCGAGGTCGGTGAGTTCGGGCACACCCAGCAGGTGAATCTCCTTACCCTGGGCCCGCAAGGCCGCAAAGGTGTGGGCCAGGTCGCCTGAGCCGCTGGCCACCACAGCCCGCTCCCAGCGGGGGGCAGTGACGAGCAAGTCGGTGGCCATCATGGCCTCGAAACGAGGGTCGCCGTGGGTCTCGCGGCTGCGCACGGTGTAACCCATGAAAACTAATGCATCGAGGAATTTTTGCTGGCGTTCGTCGTTGCTGTCGGTAATGGGGGCATAGTAAAAGGCGTTGTAGAGGTCTTCAGGCTTGGCTAAAACCCCGATTGCCTTCCTGTGGTCAATGTTCCACCCTAAACGCTTGGCCGCGTCATACATGTAGGAACCATCAATAAACAAAGCTGTCTTCATCGCTTCTTTCTCGCTTTCTGTCTCGCGCAAGAGGCATCCGCTAGCTTGAATAAGTATGAAAAGCCTAGCCTGCCTTGTTTCGCTAAGGCAACCGCTGAGAAGTGAACAGGGTTACCCCTAGCCATGCAACTATCCATCATGCGACATTGCCTGCTAATTTCCAAGCGGCGTAACGGGTTTGTCGTCAGTCAGCCTGCAAAAGAAAGGACCCCATGCGCAGCCTCGAGCCCAGCTAGGGTATGGGAGTTTGCTTGCTGGATGGGTGCTGCTCGAGCAGCAATGAGGGTGGCCGTATAAATTCCCGATTTTCCCATCAGCAAAAACACGCTAAAAAACCAGAGGGCCTGTTCACCCTGAGGTAACCGAGAGGCTGGTTATGGGCTACAGCCCACCGCCAGCACCACTTTGCCAAATACGCTGCGCCCTTCTAATAACCGATGCCCCTCGGCGGCCTGGCTGAGGGGCAGGGTAGCCCCCACCACAGGAGACAACCGCCCCTCCTCAACAAACTTCAGGATAGGGAAGAGGCGGCTTTTGGAGGCCATAGTGGAGCCAAAAATAGAGAGCTGACGGTAGAAGATGTGCGAAAGCGGGGTGTTGGCTTCGTAGCCCGAGGAAGCCCCGGCTAGGCTAATGCGCCCTCCCCAGGCTGTGGCCTTGATAACCCCCTGCCAGTACTGGGCTCCAGTATGGTCTACCACTGCGTCGGCACCTTTGCCTCCGGTTAGCCTGCGCACCTCTTTGTGCCAGTCAGGTAAGCTGTAGTTGACCCCCTCATCTGCGCCCAGGGCCTTGGCTTTGGCCAGCTTTTCTTCGTTGCTGGCAGCGGCGATAACCCGCGCACCGTGCAGCTTGGCGATCTGAATCGCTGCAACTGAGACCCCCGAACCTGCTGCCATCACCAGCACGTCCTCGCCAGGCCGAACTTGTAGCCTGTCCACCACCATTTGCCAGGCGGTCAAGAAGGTAAGGGGTAGTGCAGCGGCCTCAAGCCAGCCCAGCTGGGTTGGTTTGGGCAAGACGTTGCTGGCGGGAACCGTGACTAATTCTGCGTATCCCCCCCAGCGGTGTTCGCCTAGAATCTGGTACTCAGGACAGAGGTTATCCTGCCCTGCCAGGCAGCGTTCGCAGTGGCCGCATGAGATCCCTGGGTTCACCACCACGGCATCCCCGGGGTTGATGCCTTCAACCCCAGCACCCACCGCTTCCACCACACCAGCGATGTCACACCCCAGGATGTGGGGTAGGGGAAGCTGAGGGCTGGCCACGCCCTTGCGCACCCAAATGTCGAGGTGATTAAGCGCCACTGCTTTTACCGCCACCCGCACTTGTCCAGCCTTCAGTGCGGGGGGAGCGATTTCACCATAGCGCAAGACCTCCGGGCCTCCTCTAGACTCCATCCAAACTGCTTGCATAGCGCGATTGTGTCATCTAACGCTGTGGTCGTCAAACTACAATCCGCGTGCCTGCGGTGCCCTCCAAAACCCCTTGCAGGATGCCCCGGTCCCCCTTAGCTATGGTGGCCCAGGGGGCGCCTTTGCGTAGGGCGTTCAGGGCGGCTTCAACTTTAGGAACCATGCCACCGGAGATGGTACCTTCTTGAATTAAGGCCTCTGCCTGTGACTGGTTAAGTTGTGGAAGGCGGCTCGAGGGATCTTTGGGATCACGCAGCACCCCCGCCACATTGGTCAGAAAAACTACCGGTAGGCGCAGCGCCCCGGCAACGCTCCCGGCAGCGCTGTCGGCGTTGATGTTGAGGGGGCCTCTTTCATCGAGACCGATGGGGGCTAGCAAGGGGGTTAGCCCCACTTGTAGCAGCTTTTGCAGCGTGTCAGTGTTGACTTGGGTTACCTCACCTACCCGGCCCAGCACGGGGTTCAGTGGTTGGGCTTGAAGCAGCCTGGCGTCCCTTCCACTCAGGGCCAAGCTGGGCCGTCCACGCTGGGAAAGCCCGTCGGCAAGGTGCTTGCCCAGGGTAGTGAGCACCATCTCCACCACTTCCATTTGCTCCGCTGGGGTGATGCGCAAGCCCTGGTGAAAATGGGTCTCAAAGCCCATCCGGTTTAACCACTCGGCGATCCGAGGGCCGCCCCCGTGGATCAGTACCAGCGGGCCGGGGTAGGCACTGAGCTCCTCCAGCAGCTCCCCTGCTCCCTTTAGGCTGCCCCCAATTTTTACCAGTAGAGCCTTTGCCATACCGACTAATGATACATTGCCGGCCATCTTCACTCGACTTGACATGCCCTCAAGCGGGTGTTACCCTTTTGAGTGCACTTGCGTGAGCAAGTGAACCTCAGGGCGATTAGCTCAGCGGGAGAGCACACGCTTCACACGCGTGGGGTCGTAGGTTCAAATCCTACATCGCCCACCAGCACCAGGACGGGAAAACTGGAGGCTCAGTGCATATGGCTAAGCCCTATACCCCAAAATACTAGCCCTTCCAGATGCAAAAGGCCTATAGCCTGCGGCTACATTTTGTGCTTCTCTTGTAAACCTGTACAATAAAGCGCCATGGCTGGGTTGTTTTCCTTTCGCGGTGAAGATGTGGGTATTGACTTGGGCACCGCCTCGGTGCTCATTTATGTGCGTGGCAAGGGTATTGTGCTGCGGGAGCCCTCGGTTATCGCGATGGTCAGCGATACCAAGGAGGTCAAGGCAGTGGGAGCCGAAGCATACCGGATGCTGGGGCGTACCCCCGGTAATATCGTGGCGGCGCGCCCTCTAAAAGACGGCGTGATCGCCGACTACACCCTGACCGAGCGAATGCTCACCCTGTTTATCAAGAAAGTCTTGCCGCCCTTGCGCTTTTTCCGGCCACAGGTGATGGTAGGTGTGCCTTCTGGTGTGACCGAGGTTGAGCGCCGGGCGGTAGTACAGGCCATTGTGGAGGCGGGCGCCAAACGGGCTTACCTGATTGACGAGCCCCTGGCTGCGGCCATTGGCGCGGGCATCAAAATCGCCGAGCCGACTGGCAGCATGGTGGTGGATATTGGGGGAGGCTCCAGCGACATTGCGGTCATCTCGCTTGGGGGAATTGTGCGCTCGAGCAGCCTGCGTATTGCCGGTAACGAGTTCGATGAGGCTATCATCCGGTTTGTTCGCAATAAGTACAATCTACTGATTGGGGAACGCACTGCTGAGGATCTCAAGATAAAAATTGGTGCGGCTAAGTACGCGCCGGGTGAGCAGGCCATGGTGGCTGAGGTGCGGGGCCGTGACCTGATCTCAGGCCTGCCCAAAAGTGTTGAGGTGACCACTGATGATTTGATAGAGGCCCTCAGAGAACCCCTGGAGAAGATCGTCCAGGGGGTAAAGGGCGTGCTCGAGACCACCCCACCCGAACTGGTGGCTGACATTATTGACCGCGGCATTCTGCTGACCGGTGGGGGCGCCCTGTTGCGCAACCTGGACCTGCTGTTGCAGGAAGAGACTGGGGTTCCGGTAGTAGTTGCCGAGAACGCGGTAGAGGCGGTAGCCCTGGGGACGGGTAAGGCCCTCGACATGCTTCACGTACTGCGAGACGCTTTGGTCACTTCGGATAACGTATTGAAACGGTAGTGGGGGGGTGGGCCCGTAAGACCCGGAGCCGCACAGACACGCAGTATGAACCTTCTATAGAGGCCTCTTCCGGGGTTCAGCTTTGGTATGTTGCTTTCCGAAATTGCTCGGCGCGTAGGTGGTCGCCTCGAGGGGCCTGACAGTGAGATTTCCTCTCTGGCTGCCCCCGAGCAGGCCCGGCCTGGCCAGCTGGTGGTGGTACGGGAGGCCCGGTTTTTACAGGTAGCTTTAGAAAGTGGGGCAGCCTTGCTGCTGGATGAAACCAGCGTGTGCCCGCCAGAGGTTAGCCGAGTCCGTGTGCCCTCGGTGCAGAAAGTCTGGCCGCTAGTACTGGCCCTTTTTGACATGCCTGAGAACTGGGCCCGTCCGGGTGTCCACCCCACAGCCACCATCGAGGCTGGCGCCGTGGTAGACCCTACCGCCTCGATTGGGGCTTATGTACTGCTTTGCCGGGGTGCTCGCGTTGGGGCCGGGGCAGTGGTTGCGCCTTACTGTTATATAGGCGAGGAAGCAGAAATTGGTCCCCGGACGGTGCTCGAGCCTCGGGTTACACTCTACCCCCGTACCCGTTTGGGGGCGCGTTGCCACATTGGGGCTGGCACGGTGCTAGGGATGATGGGATTTGGATTTCAGGATAACCGGCGATTGCCTCACACGGGCCGGGTGGTCCTGGAGGATGAGGTCGAGCTGGGGGCCAATTGCGTGGTGCAGCGCAGCGTGGTAGGGGAGACCCGTATTGGGGCCCGCAGCAAAATTGGTGACCTCACCGATATTGGACACAATGTGCAGATTGGCAGGGATGTGGTGATAGTAGGTAGCAGCGGAATTGGCGGCAGTGTTGTGATTGAGGATGGGGTGCTGATAGGAGGGTGGGTGGTGATTGCTGATCATGTGCGGATAGGCCGGGGTGCCCGGCTTGCGGGAGGAAGCGCCTTAACAAAAGACCTTCCTCCAGGAGAAACCTGGGCCAGCGCGATCCCGGCCCGGCCTGCCCGAAAGCATTGGCGTCGGCTGGCGCTGCTAGACTGGCTGCTTAGCATGGAAGGTGTGTTGCGGCGGCTGCTCAACCGTCCACGTTGAGCATTATGATGTTGCGTGGAGTTGGTCTTCACAGCGGTGAAATCGGCACAGTGCGCTTCCATTTAGCTGAGGGGCCGGTGCGTTTTTGGGTGGGGGGGCTCGAGTTTCGTCCTTTGGCCTCAGCGGTGGTGGACACCACCCGTTGTACGGTTTTGGGACATCACAACTTGCGCTTGATGACGGTTGAACACCTGCTGGCAGCACTGTTTATTAGGGGAATTTGGCAAGGCCTTTTAATCGAGGTGACCGGCCCAGAGATACCCATTCTGGACGGCAGCGCCCAAGAGTGGCTGGCAGCTTTGGCAGACTTTCCGTCGCTGGGTCCCCCGCCTGTGCCGCTTAGTGGGGCTATCCGGGTGGAGGAAGGACGCAGCTGCGTGCTGGCCCAGCCAGATGAGCAGTTTTCCTTGAGGGCAACCGTGCTTTTCCCCCATCCTAGGATTGGCTACCAGGAGGTGCGCTGCCCCCCAACGCGGTTGGAAGAGCTGGCTGCGGCCCGAACCTTTGGCTTTTTGCACGAGATAGAACAGCTAAAGGCCCGTGGACTAATTAAGGGGGCTTCCCTGGAAAGCGCCCTGGTGTTTAGCAAGCACGGCTTTGTCAATACCCCCCGGATGTTGCAAGAGCCTGTGTGGCACAAGGCATTGGATTTTCTGGGCGATCTGTATTTGGTGGGCCGCCCCTACCAGGGTCAGTTTGTGGCTCACCGGGCCTCGCACCGGCTGCACGTGGAGCTGGCAAAGCTGCTTCAAGGCTAGGGGGTGGCCTCGCACCGACCTCCTTTATTTGAAGGTGGGTCAGCGCAGCGATCTTTTAACCTGCGCTTCAGATGGGGTTCTCAGCAAATCAGGAGGATTTCTAAATCCCCAACCCCAACGCGCTGAAAGCCACGGCAGTGGCCCCAGCGGAAAAAGAATTGCCTGCGGGGTAAGTAAAGTGGGCAGGAAATCGGCTGCCAGTGCGCAGGGTACCATGCCTATAGTCCAGGAGGTATGGCGCGTGGTACGCCGCGCGCTAAGACCTCCGTGCGCCTTACCGCCCTCAGCCCGTTTTGGAAGGACAGGGTGATCTGAACCTGCACGGAACCAATTAGGGCGTTGGGGTGGCTGGTGGTGGCCCCGGGGTTATTGGCCGGGGTGATCAGCACACGGTCAAGGCCGTCTGAAGTACCGGAGAAGGCCAGGTCACCCAGGACGGTCCCGGTAGGGAGAACCGAGTCGGCCACCACCCCCCGGACCGCGGTAACGCCAGACCAGTCCCGTGAAGGGACGGAGTTGGCGCTCCAGCTGAGGCCCGGGACCTGGTACTCAACCAGCACAAAACCGCTATTTCCGGGTAAGTTTCCCAGCACCCCTGTGTAACCCGCGCGGGCCTCGACACGGTAGAGAAATCCGCAGTACGATGAGCTGGGCACAGAGCAGTAAGCGCTGCCACCCGGCAGGAGCGCGGCCAGGGCCTGGCTGCCCGTATCCACGGTGATGGTCGAGGCTCCTATATTGACACGTAAGGAAGCGTTGTTTGGATAGATGTATGCGGCCTGAGCGATGACATCGGCCATCCGTAGGGTGGCCAGGCGCAGATCCTCATGCATCCGGCCTGCTTGCACCTGGCGGTTGCTGATGGACTGGTTTTGCACGATCAGCTGGCTGGCCAGGGCCAGGACAACCCCCAGTATGGCCATGGCTACAAGCAATTCCACCAGAGTGATGCCCTTTGCACGCATGTTGCACCTCTAGGGTCTGGGATTGCCGATCTCACCCGACAGCCTGGTCATAAGTTGGCTTCCTCGGTACACCTCCACCACCACCCGGCGCAAAGGTGGTGCTGTTGTCCCGGTAAATGCGCTTCCATCGGGGTTGACCGGTGGAGGGGTGCTGATAGAGGCGCGCAAACCGGCAGAGGACAGTCGGTTTTGCAGATCGGCGGGTAGGTTTGGGCGTGTTCCGCTGGCGAAGTTGGCGGGGTTGCTCCAATGAACCCGATAGCGCTCCAGGACCGACTGGGCGTATTCCGAAGCGATGGTGTCGATGCGGCTGCGTCGGCTGACATCTAAGCTGGAGCCCATGCTGGCTGTAAAGATAGCCAGGGTGATAGAAAGCACGGCCAGAGCGATCAGAATCTCAACCAGGGTCAGGCCTTTGGTCCTCACGGGGTCACCACCTTTCCAGTTGTCAGTACCACCACCGTGGCTGACCTGGACCCCCGCTCGAGGGTAAGCACATGCTGCTGTACAGGAAAACCACGGCCCACATACTGTATAGGCCCGTTAGGGTTGACAGAAACCCGAACATTATGAGGTACAGTTACACTGCCCAATTCACCTGTGCTGCCAGCCCGTGCCCAGCTGATCCGGGCGGGTGTGCCGGAGTGCACCCTGACCGTGTAGGGTTGGCTCTCGCTGAGGGCCTTATTGCCAACCAAGCGAAGCGCCGTGGCCACCTCCTGGCGGGCCTGGTTGAGACGGGTGGTTTCCAGATAACCAAGCAGCCCCACCGCCCCTACTGCCAGCAGCACCCCCAGAATAGCCAGTGCCACCAGCATCTCCACCAGTGAAAAGCCCCTCATACCTACCTCTCCCGCTGGTACTCCAGCCGCAACCTCAGCGCTGCGGGCAGCCGGTCGAGCTCAAAAGGGTAGACCTCAACCTGGCGGCCATCCAGTAGGTGCAGCACATAGCGGTTGTCTCTTCTGGAAATGTAGCTTACCTGCTCGCTGCTGATCTCCTGCAGTCCACCCAGATTTTCAGCAAAGCCCTGGTCGGTGGAGGTTGAAGAAGTGATGGCGGTGTCTGCTGGAGCAGAAGCCTGAGCGGGGCTGGGGGCTGCGGCTGGCTCAGCTGGTCGGAAGACCAGGAATCCGGCCAGGGCCGCAATAGCCACCAGCAATAAACCTGCTATCCAGCGTCTCATGGCACCCTCTCACCAGGATCGGCGCTCAGCCGCCAGGCAATGGTCTGGCCAGGGTTACCCTGCACCAAGTTGAAGCCGTACCCACCGTTACGCAGCCGGTGGTCGTAGTTGACCGTGAGAAGGCAGTTTTCGCTGTCCGCTACATAGTAAGGCTGGCCTGGAGCATTACAGCCTCGCCTGCTGTCGCTGTTGCTGGAGAGGAAGTTGTACCTCGAGCCCATCCACCACTCGGCGGCCTGCCGGCCTGGGGCCAGGATGCCCAGCTCCTTGGCCACCAGCCCTCCGTTGATGGCCATGCCCAGCATGCTGGTCTTCCCCGCAATACGGAAGTTGCTGTAGAGGAAGGCGTCTACACGGGTGACCTGGGTTTCGTAGGAAAGCGCTTCATCGCGTATGACCCGGAGGGTCTGCCCAGACAGATGGTAGCGGCCCACCACCCTACCAAGACCATCCAGAATGTCGCCAGCATCTGGCAGCAAACCAGGGCAGCCATTTTCGCCTGCTGCAAGGCCAGCTAGCCTGCAGGCGATGGTGTTGGCTGTGCCAGGAGGGATACGCGCTCTCTGCAGCTCGCTACGGATCTGATCTCGTTGGGCCACTCGTTGCTCCACCGTTTCTGGTGCTGCGCTAAAACCCCAGCGCCAGGTGTTGTAGGGTAGGTTTTGCGAGCCCAGGAGAACATCCCTGTAGAACTGGTCGGAGATCCAAAAATTGAAGTTGCCCCTGCTATCTATCCAGCCCGGCCGCATGCTATAGGAGTAGGCCTCCCGTCTGGGGTCTGTATGGTTACCTCGGGAAAGCACCCGGCTGGCCGGAACCTCTTCGCCTTCCACATTGTAGTAGCGCCCGTTCCGTAGCACCAGCTCATCCCCGGTCTGGCTGTCGTAGTGGCGGGTACTCCGTAAGCCAAACTGGCTGCGGTAGAAGTCGGCCGACTGGCGCAGATCGATGGGCAGGAGGTTGCCTGCTGCATCCCTTTCAGTGTAGTCACCCACAATGGTGTTGCCACGGGCCGCCAGCCTAAGCTCGTCCCTGCCAGCGCGGATGTTGCGGCGGGCGCACTCGTTGGGGTCGCTGATGCCCGCACAAACCCCCTGGCCTGGCTTGGAGGGAGGGTTGGCATAGGTCAGGTTGCCCGCAATGTAGATGTTGCGGCCGGCGTAGATAGCGCCGCGGCCCCTCACCACGCCCTTGATGACCACATCCCCTTCGACGTAGACGTCCCTGTCGATAACGATGGGGTTGGTGGGTGTGCCGATCAGCACCAGGTTGCCCTCATGCACGCGGCTAATACCAGACACGACGCCGCTCACCATGGTGGTGGCGTTGAGCACCTGGTTCCTGCTTAGAGCCACGATGGTGCCTCCGCTGATGCTACCCCGTGCGCTGGCCCTGGCCACCTCGCGCCTGATGGGAGGAAAGTCGGGAATGCCATCCCCATCAATGTCTTGTGGCAGCGCTGCGTTGGTTGAGTTCTCCTCCACATCGCCGGTAACCAGGGAGCCGTTGATTCTGTAACTGTTGATGTTGCTTTGCAGCCAGGGGTCCCAGTGGTTACCCCTTACCAGCTGGCCCGCTTGGTTTCTCGAGGTTTCGTCCCTGGTAATCGTCCGGGCGGCGTATAGGTTCCCCCGGATCAGCGATCCCCAGCCGGAGTTGCCGCCCCTGCCTCCCTCCTGTCCCCACCCCGGGCGGTGATGGTACAGGGCCCCCACATCCCCATTGACCCGCAGGTGGCAGTACATGCAGTTGGTGGTCTCAGAGAGCATGGCCAGCTTGAAGACGTCGTTTTGTCCGAAGCCGATGCGCCGGATCACGGTCTGGCTATCCGTCCCACGCCGAACTGTTGCCGCAACCTCAACCCAGCCATACTCCGCGCCGGGGGGCGAGGTGCGTATGACCCGCCAGCTCCCGCTGATGCCATCGCCCAGATCGGCGCTGGCCGACATGGGCGAGGTGGCCATATCCTGGATGAAGGTGGGCACGCTGACGCGCCGCGTCTTATACTCCGTTACCAGCTGCAGGCGGGCCCTCTCGGATAGGCTATCTGCGGCCTGGACCAATTGATCCCGTACCCTGGTGGTACTCGAGCTGCGAAGCTCGCTGATCACGCTGGCAGTAATGATACTGAGTATCGCAGCCACGATGAGCACTGCCACGAGTGCAGTGACCAGGGCAATACCCCTGTGAGACCTAAACATAGTTTCCTCCCAAGAACAAAAATACATGCCTGAACAATCAGCGGGCACCCCCAAACGGGGGAGTAGTCTTACGCTCTGAGGACCAGGGCTCTAAGCTTGCTCGCTGGTTCTAGCGCCCCGGGTTTGTATCGCTCGCAGAACTGTCGCAGAAACCTCAGCCAGTGGCTCCCACCCGCCCTCGAGCGGTGTCGCAAGACCAAGCCTGTCAGCCCGCCGACTAGCGCCCGCCCTTGCCTGTCAAAGTGGTTGGCGAGTGGTTCCACTCAGCCAGGTGCTTGAGCAGCACAGGTAACGCTATCCCAAAGCCGAACCACAGGTAGCTAAGGCTGCCGCCGACCGCGCTCGAGGCCAGCGGAAAGGCCAGTGCTGTTAGGGCCACGCTGCGGTAGGGGTGGCGGGTTAGTAGGTAGGCTAGACCAAAAGACCCACCGGCTGCGGCCAGGAGCCACGGGTTGATGGCGAGTAGGGCCCCAATGGAAGGAGTGATTCCCTTGCCGCCCCGCCCTAGGAGCCAGATGGAGTAGCAGTGCCCTAGCACCGCCAGTGCACCGGCTAACAGCCCGCCGCCCGGGTCGCGGGCCAGAAACTCGCCCAGGGCCACCGCCATCAGGCCCTTGGCCAGGTCCAGCACCATCACCATCAGCCCTGGTACCGCTCCCAGCACCCGCCAGGCATTGAGACTTCCGACGTTACCAGAGCCTTCAGTCAGCAGGTTTTTGTTCTGTAGAAGCCCAAACCAGTAGGCAAAGGGTAAGGAACCCAGTGCATAGCCTGCCAAGGCCGCGTAGACCCACTCCATACAACCCAGGCTACCAGACCGTTGTCTGGCCAAGCATTGGTTGTGGGTCTTTTGCGGTGCTATGGCATCATAATGCAACCGACTTTCTTCGGGATGTATGGGGATTTCTTGGGTACAAACCACCTTGACCAGACCTGCTACGCTATGTATTCTTATTCGGTATGTGGGACGAATTGCTTCTAGGGCAATTAGGCGGTAGTGTATGGCCTTGTGCGGGGCTTAGGGCTCCCTCCGAGGTGAATAAATGAAAATTGTACTCGCATACTCCGGTGGTCTGGACACCAGCATCATCCTGAAGTGGCTCATCGAAAACTACCATGCCGAGGTAATCACCTTTACGGCAGATATCGGCCAGGGTGAGGAGGTTGAGGAGGCCCGGGTCAAAGCCCTCAAGACCGGAGCCAGCAAGGCCTACACCCTGGATTTGCGCGAGGAGTTCGTGCGCGACTTTGTTTTTCCTATGATGCGCTCAGGGGCGTTGTATGAGGGCTACTACCTGCTGGGTACTTCCATTGCCCGACCCCTCATCGCCAAACACCTGGTGCGCATTGCCCAGGAAGAAAATGCTGAAGCTATTGCCCATGGGGCCACCGGTAAGGGCAACGACCAGGTGCGTTTCGAACTGACTGCCTACGCGCTCAAGCCCGATATTAAGGTAATCGCTCCCTGGCGTGAGTGGAACCTGGTTAGCCGACCCCAGATGATGGAGTATGCCGCCATGCACGGGATTCCGGTGCCCACTACGTTGGAGAAGCCTTACAGTGTAGACTCCAACCTGCTGCATAACTCCTTTGAGGGCGGGGTGTTGGAAGATCCCTGGGCCGAGCCGCCTGCGGGGATGTTCCGCCTGACCCAGGACCCCTGGCAGGCCCCCGACGAGCCCGAGCTGGTGGAGATTGAGGTGGAAAGGGGAGATGTGGTGGCTGTCAACGGCGAACGCCTTTCCCCTGCGGCCCTGCTGGCCAAGCTCAACGAAATTGGCGGTCGACACGGCATCGGGCGGGTAGACTTGGTGGAAAACCGCTTCGTGGGGATGAAGTCGCGTGGGGTCTACGAAACCCCTGGTGGAACCCTGATCTACCACGCCCGGCGGGCGGTGGAGAGCCTCACCCTCGACCGCGAGGTGCTGCACCAGCGTGACCAGCTGGGGGTCAAGTACGCCGAGTTGGTCTACAACGGCTTCTGGTTTGCCCCTGAGCGAGAGGCCTTGCAGGCCTACATGAACCATGTGGCCCGAAGCGTTACCGGCACGGTGCGCTTCAAGCTATACAAGGGGAACATCATCCTGGCTGGGCGCAAGTCGCCCCTCTCGCTTTATGACAAGAGCCTGGTCTCCTTTGATGAGAAAGGCGGCTACAACCAGGCCGATGCTGAGGGCTTCATCAAGATCAACTCGCTGCGGCTGCGGGTACAGGCCAAGGCCCAGCCTAAGGACTAGTTGGGGGAGCATTCTTTGAGCCGGGAAGCACAAAAAACCTGGGGGGGCCGCTTTAGCGAGGCCCCCAGCAAGATCGCGCAGGAGTTCAACGCCTCCTGGACCTTTGACCGGCGCTTAGCCCTGGCAGATATCCAGGGCTCGCTGGCCCATGCGGCTATGCTGGCAAAGCAGGGTGTTCTCACCGCTGATGAAGAAGTCCAGATTCGCAGAGGATTGCTGACGGTACAGCAGGAAATTCTGGAAGACACCTTCCCCTGGCGCGAAGAGCTGGAAGACGTGCACATGAACATCGAGGCCCGTCTGATCGAGCTTATTGGCCCGGTGGGGGGCAAACTGCACACCGCCCGCAGCCGCAACGACCAGGTGACCACCGACCTGCGCCTGTGGGTGCGGGCTGAGCTGACCCGGCTGCTGGAGGAACTCAAGGTGTTGCGTAAGGTGCTGGTGCAGGAGGCCGAGAAGTACCTCGAGCCCCCCCTCATTCTTCCGGGCTACACCCACCTGCAACGGGCCATGCCGGTCTTGCTTTCGCACTGGTTTCTGGCCTACTACGAGATGATCTCCCGCGATGCGGGTCGCCTGCAAGATGCCCTGAACCGGCTCAACGAGTCGCCCCTGGGGGCGGCGGCCCTGGCCGGTACAGGCTTCCCCATCGACCGCCACGCCACCGCCCAGGCCCTGGGCTTTGCCCGCCCCATGCGCAACTCCATGGATGCGGTGGGCTCGCGTGACTTCGTGCTCGAGGTGCTGGCGGCCCTGACCATTGGTCAGATCACCCTCTCGCGCCTGGCTGAGGAGATCATCCTCTACACCACCTTCGAATTCGGCTTTGCCACCCTGCCCGACGCCTTCTCTACCGGCTCTTCCATCATGCCGCAGAAGAAAAATGCCGACCACGCCGAGCTGATTCGGGGCAAGGTGGGCCGGGTGCTGGGCAGCTTCGTGGCCCTGGCCACCCTGACCAAGGGCCTACCCCTCACCTACAACAAAGACCTGCAGGAGGACAAAGAGCCCCTCTTCGATGCGGTGAATACCTACCGGGCCTCGGTCACGCTGCTGGCCGCGATGCTTCCGGGCCTGCGTTGGAACCCCCAGGCCATGTTCCGGGCTGCCGAGTCGGGCTTCTCGCTAGCCACCGAACTGGCCGACTACCTGGCTGAGCGCGGCCTGCCCTTCCGCGAAGCCCACCATGTGGTGGGGCGGATCGTGCGGCACTGCGTCGAAAACGGGAAGGAGTTGCGCGACTTGAGCCTTTCCGAGCTGCAAGGTTTTCACCCCTTATTTGGCCAAGATGCCCTGCCGCTTACCCGCCTGGAAACGGCCATCCACCGACGACGAAGCTACGGCGGTACGGCACCTGAAGCGGTGCGGGAAGCCCTGAAGGTAGCGAAGCTCGAGGTCGAAGGATGACTTGTTGGCGTTGTGTTAAGAGGCCAGACATAAATGAGCACGATTGAAATCGGAACCACTGTGTTGCCCAGGGTGCGGCGGGATGCCAATGTGGAGCTGCGTAAGGCTCGCATGAAGGATGTGGCACAGATTCACACCCTCATCAAGTTCTGGGCCGAGCGGGGCTTGATGCTAGAGCGCAGCCACAACCACCTCTATGAGAACCTGCGGGACTTTTTTGTGCTGGAAGACGAAGACGGCCAGATCGTGGGCAGCGGGGCCCTGCACATCCTCTGGCACGATATCGCTGAGGTGCGTGGCCTGGCCATCCACCCCGACCGGCAGGGGCAGGGCCTGGGCCGCTGGATTGCCCTAGCCGCCGAACGCGAGGCCAAGGACCTGGGCATCCCTCAGATCTTTGCCTGGACCCTGCAGGTTAGGTTCTTCACCAACCTGGGCTACCAGGTGACCACCCGCGAGGCCCTGCCCCCTAAGGTGTTTGCCGAGTGCAGCGTCTGCCCTTTCTACGACAACTGTCGCGAGATAGCGGTGACTAAGGTGCTGGACGCTGAAAATGCCTATAGGCGGGCCTGAATAGCCGAAGCGAGCCTGTGCCAGTACGGGCTCTTGGCGGTAAGAAAAGGCACGCAAGGTGTAAATGCGAAAAGCGTGTATATTGTCAGTTTGGGAAGAGAGGCTTCGGGCATGAGAGAACGCGCAGTGCTGGTACTCGAGGATGGCACCACCTACCACGGCTACGCCTTTGGACACCGGGGTAAGAGCGTGGGTGAGGTGGTGTTCAACACTGCTCAGACCGGCTACCAGGAAATCCTGACCGACCCCAGCTACCACGGCCAGATCGTGGTGATGACCTACCCCCACCAGGGCAACTACGGGGTGAATGTTTTCGACATGGAGTCCAACCGGCCCTGGGTGCGGGGTTTTGTGGCGCGGGAGTTCAGCAAGTACACCGCTGGCCCCCGTGCCCAGCAGAGCCTAGAAGAGTTTATGCGTGATACCGGGGTGATTGGCCTCGAGGGCATCGACACCCGGGCCTTGGTGCGCAAAATCCGCGAGGGCGGGGTTATGAAAGGCGCGATTGCTCATGCCAGCCACTTCGGCTCGCCCAGCTACCGCTTTACAGAAGAAGACCTGGCTGCCCTGCGTGAGGAGGCCCGCCAGTGGACCGATATTGACGGACGGGACATGACCCCTGAGGTCTCTACCCCACTGCCGTACCAGTTCCCCACCTTCAAGGGGCAGCGCCGGGTAGTCGTCATGGACTTTGGCATCAAGCACGCCCAGATGCGCTACATGGCCGAGCTGGGCTTCGAGCTGATCGTGGTACCAGGCAAGACCAAGCCCGCGCAGATCATGGCCCTGGAGCCCCACGGCCTCTTTGTCTCCAATGGTCCCGGTGACCCTAGCATGCCCCGCTATGCCCACGAGACCCTCTGGAAGCTGATGGGTCTGCTGCCCACCTTTGGCATCTGCCTGGGCCACCAGCTATTGGGCTTGGCCGCGGGGGGGCGCACCTTCAAGCTCAAGTTTGGACATCGAGGGGCCAATCACCCGGTCAAGAACCTGCTTACCAGCAAGATCGAGATCACCAGTCAGAACCACGGCTATGCGGTAGACCCCGACTCCCTGAGGGACTTCAAGCCTACCCACATCAACCTGAACGACGGCACCCTCGAGGGTATGGCCCACCTGCGCTACCCGGTTTTTAGCGTGCAGTATCACCCCGAGGCCTGTCCTGGCCCCCATGATGCGATCTACTTGTTCCACCGCTTTTTAGAAGAGGTGGATGCCTTCAACGGGCTGACCGGAATGCCGGTGGAGAAGGCGCGGGTAGGTGGCTTGGGGGTTTGAGGAGCCCCGCCCAAATCTTTTGAGAAGAGTTCTTTTGATTTCCTTATGCCTTCGACCTGGTGGCGGAAGTTTCTGGTTCTACCCCCTGCTCAACTCTTTCGCACACGCACGCTGCCGCACAAAGACGCTCTCTGGGAGTTCCTCTCAGCTGTGCTTTGGTTTACGGAACGCTTCGGGGGTTATCGAGCTAAAAGATCGCTCGAGCAGGCGCTCTAAACTAGCGCCGGTCTGGAACGGTGATCCGCCCGGCGATGATGGCCTGGCGGATGGCGTTCACCTCGCGGCGTAAGGCCTCAGGCAGCAGGGCCTGGTTATAGCTATCGAGCGCATACCCCAGGCCGTTCTCCTTTAGACCTAAGCTGATCAAGCCGCCTTGGAAGGTGTTGCGGGCCACCGACTCCACCGCTCGCTGTGCCGCCACGTCTACCCGTTTGAGCATGCAGGTCAGGGCGTGGTTGAGGGTAGCGGGGTTGTTGTCGGTATCCCCTAAGAAGTTCAGGTTGCCGTCGCCACCTATGAAGAACATAGGACGGGTCTCGCCCGCACACTCGCGGGTGTAGGCTTCGTACTTGGGCACGCTGGCGAAGGGGTTGCTGCGGAAGCGTAGGCCCCGTGGCAGCTCGCTGGCCTTGAGGCAGCGGGTCTGCTTGACATAGTCGAATACCCCCAGCCCTGAAGCCCCAGCTGCAGCGTAAATGATGTCGGCCCCCTGGGATTTTTGCGCGGCGGCGATCTCTTTGGCTTTGGCGGGGTCGGAGAAGGCCGCCGGGGTGTTGCCCACGTAGTTCACCAGCACCCGGCAGCTGGGGCAGGCCCGCCGGACCCCCTCGCGGTAACCAACCTCAAACTTGTGGATGAGGGGTATGTCCATGCCCCCCACAAAGCCCACCACCCCGGTCTGGCTGAGCCGGCCTGCGATATAGCCCACAAGGTAGGTTCCCTCGTTTTCGCGAAAGACGTACGAGGCCACATTGGAGGCCTCGGTTGCGGTGTCGATGAGGGCAAAGCGCTGTTCGCGGAACTCCCTTGCGGCCGCGGCGATTCCCGGCTCAGTTGCGAAGCCCAGTCCGATAATCAGATCGAACCGCTCGGCAGCGAAACGCCGGATGGCCGAGGGAATCTGAGAGGGGTCGGCGGGCTCAAAATCAAAGAGGCGTCCCCCTAGTTGCTGCACCGCCCGCAGCGCGGCCCCGTAGGCCACGCCGTTGAAGGTAGGGTCGGTCTTAGCTCCCTCACTGAAGACGATGGCCACATTGCCCAAAGACTGGGCTGCAGCCAGCCCCAGCAGCATCAGGGTAGGAAGCAGCCACCTGCGCATGCCGAAACAGTAGCACAAGCTCTGCAAAGCCGCAAGCAGGCCAGCTAGCGCGGTTTTCACGGGTATCACGGCTACACCTCTAGGAAGTCAGGGAGCCCGTGGATAAGGACTTTGCAGATGTTCTCGGCCCGGATGGGGTCCTCCGAAGGTCGGCGGGGAGCCAGGTACATGCCTTTGTCGGGAATATCGCGGAAAGGGGGCGGTTGCCGGTACAGCTGGTTCATGACCGCAGCCTCGATGCGCTCGAGGATTCGCGGGCCAGTCCCCACCTCCGCAACGAAGATGCAAAAGCCCGCCAGCTGTCGGCGTACAGCCTCGAGGATCTCCGGCTTGCGCATCTCGAACTCCTCCCGGTGCGCCCGCGCGTACCCCCAGCCGTGCCAAACCTCCTTGCGCACCCCTCGCCGGGCTGCGTCGATGTCCAGCGCGTTGTACTCACCGTTAAGGTATTTGCGGGTGTGATCCTTGAAGCGGGTGGGGACTCCTCGACGGGTGATCCTGGCGAGGTAGATCAGGTAGCCGTTCTGGTATTCGAAGGTCTGAAGGTAGACCCCGGGTTTTTGGGGAAGTGAAGGCAGCCTAGCCACGCCCTCGAATCCCGGCCAGGCAAAGGGCCCCTCCCAGCAGAGCCTGAGGGTGTGTGCTTGGTTGGTCATAATTGCTTGATTGCTTGGCAGCTTCTACCGCCCCTGGGTATCGAGCGGCCAGGTAGAGTATATCTGGTTGGGCTTTTAGATTGCACTCACAGCGGCGCGCCAACACCCGCCTGACAAATGCCAAAGCCATGGGAGGTTTACCTCGAGGCCATCTCGCTTCCTGCGATTTTTGCTTCCGGCCCCACCAGGTACACCGCCCGCCAGGGGCGGTAGTTGGAGGTAAGCTGATCTGTGCTAACCTTGCCGTCGGGATGCTTGATGACGCGCGTGATGCGGGTGCGGAAGCCGTCCACAGCCCAGTCCACCTGCTTGACCTCTCCGGGAGCAAGACTGTTGTCCACGATGTACTGGGGTGGCGGGTGCGGCGTGCGGGAAAGGATGGTGGGCGGGGAAACCTCCACCCTACGCCCATCAGGTATGCCGTACAGCCGAACAGTGAGGCTGGTTTGAGTGAACGCCGTGCGCACGATGATGGGTCCTGGGGTGTCGTTGCTGGCCCGCAGGTTGAGGTATGGTTGGTATACAGCAGCGTCGTAGCCTACGATAGGGTCGTACCAGTGCACCCGATAGGCATGCTGGTGACGTTCGAGGATGGGCAGCCCGGCCTGGTATAGGGCCCGGAAAGCTGTGGTCGAGACCTGGCATACCCCACCGCCCACGCCCCTGACCGTGCGTCCTTGTGAGATGATCAGGGCCTCCTTGAAACCGTTTTCTGGGGTAATATTACCGACAGCTTGGTTAAAGTTGAAAACCCCACCTGCTGGTACCACGTAGCCGTCCAGATTGCGGGCAGCAGCGTGAATATTGGCAACACGCTCGCTGCTAGAGCCTGCGTAGCGGGTGGTGGCCTCGGCCAGGAGCCGCATGTCTTCGGCTTTGGGCAGATCGGCGGCCCGGACTTGGGCCATCTTGGGTGCTACGACCAGCGCAAACTCGTTTAGGTCGGGGCGCAGGAGACCCACCTCGAGGCGCTTGCGGCTCTCGAGCAGGTCCAGTTTCCAGCCATCCATTTCAGGGCGCACCATCAGTCTGCCCTCCGGGCTCAGGACGTAACGGGCATCCTGAGGCGGGCGATCGTGGCGGGCGAGCTGGGCCAGGATTTTGCGCAGGGCTGCGGTGTTGACCTTAATCTCGTCCTGTACAATTAAAAACCCAGCAACCTGGCTTGCGCTCAGGCTGTGGCGGTAGACCCTGCCGGCCGGATGTGGTTCAGCGTAGACCAGGGTGATGGGCCGCAGGAGTTCATTGGCCCTCTGGGCTACCGGCTCGAGCATGGCTGCTGTCAGGCGGGGGGTGAGGCTTTTGGGGAAAAACTCAAGCACGTTCTGTGTAGGGTGCTGGATATAGGTCTCGATAGCGCGCTCAATGTCGAGTTGCAAGCCCGCCTTTTCGGGGATGACCA
>Ga0308395_1000313_pt1 | contig 40946 bp, 26 predicted proteins | sample Hotspr20SampleP4_FD_202097 | JGI IMG/M metagenome (GOLD analysis project Ga0308395, IMG submission 202097) | Hot spring phototrophic mat microbial communities from Mushroom Spring, Yellowstone National Park, Wyoming, United States - 20050930_P4 ... | reverse complement strand
AGTGGATCCTCCGAAATAGTCCCGTCCCCGTCGGCACCGTCCCTATCTATCAGGCCTTAGAAAAAGTCGGCGGCAAACCCGAGGAACTTACTTGGGAAATCTTCAAAGAAACCCTCATAGAGCAGGCCGAGCAAGGCGTGGATTACTTTACTATTCATGCGGGGGTGCGGCTGGCGTACATCCCAAAAACCATAGACCGCGTAACGGGCATCGTTTCTCGGGGCGGTTCTATCATGGCGCGCTGGTGTCTGGCTCATCACCGAGAAAACTTCCTTTATACGCACTTTGAGGAGATCTGTGAGATTTTGCGTCAGTACGATGTGGCGATTTCGTTGGGGGATGGTTTGCGGCCGGGGAGCATTGCGGATGCCAGCGACGAAGCTCAGTACGCCGAACTGAAAACCTTAGGCGAATTAGCTAAAATCGCTTACGACTATGATGTTCAGGTCATGATAGAGGGGCCTGGGCATATTCCCATGCAGCTGGTGTGGGAAAACATGCAAAAAGAGCTGGAGGACGCTTATGAAAGGCCTTTTTACACGCTGGGGCCGCTGGTAACGGATATAGCGCCCGGTTACGATCATATTACTTCGGCGGTGGGGGCGGCGATGATAGGGTGGTTTGGGACGGCTATGTTATGTTATGTGACCCCTAAGGAGCACTTAGGCCTGCCCAACAAGGACGATGTACGGCAGGGGATCATGGCTTACAGGATAGCGGCGCATGCGGCTGACATTGCAAAGGGACACCCCGCAGCGCAGTGGCGAGATTATCTTCTAAGTCGGGCGCGCTTTGCTTTTCGCTGGAAGGATCAGTTTCATTTAGCTCTGGACCCTGAGACGGCTCAAGCCTATCACGATGAGACCCTACCCGCCGAAGGCGCCAAGATTGCTCAGTTCTGCTCCATGTGCGGTCCTAAGTTTTGCTCCATGGCTATCTCGCATCAAATCCAAGCAGGGGCCGCTCAGCTTTCCCCCGAAGCCATAGAAGCCGGCCTGGCTCAAAAAGCAGCGGAATTTCGCGCATGGCTTCCCTGAGGGTTTTAGTCTGGGGGCTGGCTCTAAGGGGGCTTTGGGCGCAAACTGCTTTCCACGATGATCCCTTTCAGCCTTTGGAGGATTATGCGCCGCCGCCTACGCCCGAACGCACTCGTTTGGGTACGCCATCCCCAGCTTATTGGCAGCAGCAGGCCGATTACGCCATGCAAATCACCCTGGACCCCGCCACCCATCGCCTGCGCGGCGAAGCCCGCCTCACCTACACCAACAACTCCCCCCTCCCTCTCTGTTACCTCTGGCTCGCCTTAGAACCCAACTACTTCAGCCTCAAAAGCTACGGCCACCTCAGCCGAAACTTCCTCTGGGAAGACTTTCGCCGAGATGCCAAACGCCGGGAAAGCTCCTTTGCCGAACTCTACGCCCGACAAATAGAAAACTACCTCCGCACGAACTTTCAGCTAGAAGCGGTGGAAATCTTGGAAGGCGTCTCAGCCCGTCCACTCCCTTATCGGGTGGAGGAGACGCTTATGGAAGTAGCCCTTCCTAAGTGCTTAGCGAAGGGGGAAAAGGCAGTTCTGCACCTGCGGTGGAGTTTTACGCTCAATGATGCTTTAGTGGAGGGGCGGGCTGGCTATATGCAAACCCCGCACGGTACCATTTATCAGGTGGCGCAATATTACCCTCGGCCGGTGGCTTTTACGGATGGGCGGGGCTGGGAAAAGATGCCTTACTATGGACCCAGCGAGTTTGCGGTGGAGTTTGGCGATTACGAGGTGGAGATTCGCCTCCCTCGGGGTTATGTAGTGGCCGCTACGGGGGAGCTCCAAAATCCTGAGAATGTGCTATCGGCTGAGCAGCTGAAGCGCTATCGGAACGTCTCGGCTGACCAGAGTACTTTCATCATCGCACCGGAGGATAAGCGAGAAGCCCCAGTTAAAGACACGGTGAGCTGGTTCTTTCGGGCGTCGCAGGTGCGGGACTTTGCTTGGGCCGCTGCTCCTCACTACATTTGGGAAGCGCGTCTGACATCTATTGCCGGCCGCCAAACTCCTGTTCGCATCCAGGCTTTTTATACCGAAGAGGTAGCCCCTCTCTGGAAACACCTCGCCATCGCCGCCGCCGAACATACCCTCCAATCTTACAGCCGCTTCACCTTCCCCTTCCCCTATCCCACCATGAATGTTACTTACGGTGCTGTCCATGGCATGGAATATCCCATGATCGTCTTCTGCGGCCGACAAGAGGTCAAAAATGGCCGCTACTCCGAAAGCACCCGACACGGCTTCATCTCGCTCGTGATTCATGAGGTCGGCCACAACTTCTTCCCTATGGTGGTCAACTCCGATGAGCGCCGCTGGATGTGGTTGGACGAAGGCCTAAATACCTACTTGGAAAACCTCACCAAAGCCACCTTTGAGCCCATGATTCGCGAGAAGGAAGCCCCCGCCGAGCGCCAGCGGGTGCGCGAATATTTAGCTTCCAATAATAGCCAAGCGATTTTGGCTCATCCCTTTACTATTCGGGAGATGGGCGCTAACGCATACCTGAAGGTAGCTTTGGGACTTGAGGTGCTGCGGGAGTACATTTTGGACCCGGCGCGTATGGATACGGCTTTTCGGCGTTATGCCGAGGCTTGGGCTTTCAAGCGGCCCGAACCTTGGGACCTTTTTCGGTCTATATCTGGCAGCGTCGTCCAGGAGCTGGGCTGGTTCTGGAAAGGCTGGTTTCTGGGCCGTAAACCCATAGACATTGCCATAGACACCGTCATCATGCGGCCTGTGGAAGTTTCGCCGCAGGTGGCCCAAGTTCTCTTATCAGAAGCGCGAGAGGCAGGCTTAGCTTATGTAGCTTATCTCAAAAGTCAAGCTCAGCCTAAACGTTTCTTTATTGATGGGCGGCCTGAGTTAGAAGATAATCATGTGCGGCGCAATCGTTCGGCTTATGCGGATTATCTCAGGCGGTATGCGGAGGAGGCGGCTGAGGCTGAGAAGGCCTTACAGGTGTATTTGGCGAAGGCCCCCGCAAAGCAGATATACGAGACGAGGGTTTCGTTTCGGAATATTGGGGGGATGGTGTGGCCGTTGTGGGTGAAGGTGGTTACGACGGATGGGGCGATGTTTTTATGGCGGTTTCCGGCGGAGAGCTGGGCAAAAAGTCCCGAAGTCGTAGTCAAGGTCTTTTATACTGCCGAGCCTGTGAAAGAAGTGGTTTTAGACCCGTGGAATCTCTCTCTGGATAGTAATCCTCGTAATCATGGCTATTCCGTCTCGCGAGCGGCTCCGTGAGCGGCTTGGGGAGGTTTTGCGGCGGGTGCAGGCGCTGCGGGAGCAGGTCGATCGGTTACAGCATGAGAAAAAAGTCTTACTTTTGACTTGGCAGGAGCGCTGGAGGGAAGTGCAGGGGGAAGTAGGAGCGCTTCGTGCTTATGTAGATCAGGTTCTATCGTATGACGGAAAGGCCTCACGAGTGGGTCGTTCTGGGCCGTACCATCGTCGTCCAGGGCGATCCCGAAACCATAGCCCGAGTTGAAGATGCCCTCCATCACTTAGCGCAGAAGGTGGAGGCCCTTCGCCGTGTGCATCCTCATCAAGATGAGCTCACTCTCTTTCTGATGGGGGTGGTGGCTTTGTTAGAGGAGCTGACCGGGTGTTTGGCGGAGTACGAGGCCTTCTGTCAAGCGATAGAAACCTGGCTGCCCACACCAGAAAAAAACAGTCAGGTATGAGCGCGATAGGAGTTATTGTACTTGGAGCCTTAGTAGGCCTTGTCGTGGGGGGAGGGGTGGGATATGTGCTGGGAAAGGCGTTTCTGCGGCGGAAGGCCCAGGAAATCGCTCAGGCCCAGGCGGAGTTAGAAGCTCAAAAAACCGCCCTCCATCAGTCCCGAGAGCAGCTCAGAAAAGAAACCCAGCATCATCGGCATCGCATAGAGGAATTCCAACGGAAAATCAAGAATCTGGAAAAAACTATTGAGGAGCGCCGAAAATACCTGAACGAAATGCTCAAAGAAGCCGAGGCTAAGCGTGCCAGTATGATGCAGGAGGCGGAAGCCCTTCACAAAAAAGCGTTAGCCCGCCAGGAAGAGCTGCTCTCTTTGGAGAAAGACCTTGCTCGCAGGCAGGAAGAGTTTCAGAAGCAGTTGGCGAGCTTTCAGCGGGAGATGGAAAAGCTGGAGGCCCAGCGGGAAGCCCAGGAAAGTCGTCTTAGAGCCCTCATTGTGCGCGAAGAAGCCCTGGCCGAAAAAGAGAAAGCCATAGAGAAAGAGCTGGAAGCGATTGCGGGCCTCTCCCGGGAAGAAGCTCTGGAACGGCTCATGGAAAACCTAAAGGCGGAAGCCGAGCGGAAGGCTCATCATATGGTGCAGCGTATCTTGGATGAGGCTCAGCTTAAGGCCGTAGAGGAGTCGCAGCGCATTATCGCCACTGTCATGAGCCGGGTAGGAGTTGAGCAAAGCATTGAAGCCTCTATTACGGTCTTTCCGTTGGAAAGCGACGAGCACAAGGGACGTATCATCGGACGAGAGGGACGCAATATTCGCACGCTGGAAGCCTGTACCGGTGTAGAAGTGATCGTAGATGATACCCCAAATGCCATTGTGTTATCTTCTCCGGATCCGATTCGGCGGGAGATGGCTTCCCGTACTCTGCAGCGGCTTTTAGCGGATGGGCGGGTCCACCCAGCCCGCATTGAAGAGGTCGTTGAAAAAGTCCGCCAAGAGTTAGATAAAGAAATCCGCCAGATTGGGCATCGTACGCTCATGGATTTGGACATTCGCAATGTGGACCCCTTCATTCGGGACCTGGTGGGGAAAATGCGCTTTCGCTTCTCCTTCGGACAGAACCTTCTCCACCACTCCCGGGAGGTAGCGCGCCTTTCGGCACTTATTGCGGCGGAATTAGGCCTTCCTAAGGAAAAAGTTCGTTTAGCTAAACGCGCAGCGCTTTTCCACGACATTGGAAAAGTCTCCGACGAGAATCCCGAACTGCCACATGCTTTATTGGGCATGGAGATATTACGCCGCTATAATGAGCATCCAGAAGTGCTGAATGCCGTCGGGGCCCACCATGATGAGATTGAGATGACTTCTATCATTTCGCCTATTGTTCAGCTGGCAGATGCTATTAGCGGTGCTCGGCCCGGAGCTCGCCGAGAAACCATAGAAAAATACATCCAGCGCATTCAAGAGCTGGAAAATATTCCTAAAAAATATCCTGGGGTTCGGCAGGCCTATGCCCTCCAAGCTGGGCGGGAACTGCGCATCATCGTGGATAGTGAACGCGTCTCCGATGAGCTTACGTTTGAAATCGCTCAGGAAGTAGCCAAGACTATTGAGACTTCTCTACAATATCCCGGCCAAATCAAAGTTACCGTCATCCGAGAAAAACGAGTTGAAGCCTATGCCCGCTAAGAAAGACTGGTTTCTGCTTTTTTCCCGCTATTTTGTGGGGGTTCTCTTCACGATTTCCGGCTTGATAAAGGTCAATGATATTCGTGGCTTTGGGTATAAGCTGGAGGAGTACTTTGAGGTTTTCCAGAAACATAGTGGTTTGCCGTTTCACGAGGTATTTGGTCCGTGGAGCGTAGGTTTGGCGGGTGCCATAGCTATTTTTGAGACGGCCTTGGCGTTTTTTCTTCTTTTGGGGTATGCTCGGCGTTTTACCGCCTGGGCTTTGCTGCTAATGATTGTGTTTTTTACCTTTCTCACAGGCTATTCAGCTATTACGAAGGCGGTTTCTGACTGCGGCTGTTTTGGAGATGTGATTAAGTTTACGCCTTGGCAGTCTTTTGGTAAAGACGTGATCCTGCTGGTATTGATTGGCTATATCTTTTTGAAGCGGGAGCAGATTCAGCCGCTTTTGCGCTCGCCTTATCATGCTTATGTGGCTTGGGGGCTTACGGCTTTGGTGGCGGGGCTAACGGGGTATTTTTACTGGTATTTGCCGGCGCTTGACTTTTTGCCGTATTATGAGGGGCGTTCTCTTCGAAAGGCTTTGGAGGTTGGGCCGCAGGGGGTGCCGGAGATTACGGATTATGTGCCTTTGCGGGAGTCGGAGTGTCAGGTGGATGAGCTAGAGGGGGAGGTGATTTTAGTGGTGGCTCGGCAGCTAGAGACATTGCCTGCGGAGGCGGTTGAGAGGTTAAGAGCCTTTTTGCGGGGATTATCGGCGGGGCGGTTTCGGGTGGTGGGGGTGACGGCTTCTCCCTCAGAAGCGCGGAAAGAGTGGCCTAAAGCGCAGGGTTTGGAAATATGTTTTGCTCCTCAGGACCAAACGGTGATCAAGGCGATGCTTCGTTCGGATTTGGGCATTATATATCTGCGGGATGGCGTGATTGTGCGCAAGTGGCCTTGGCGGCGGCTTTCGGCTCGCCTCGCCCAAACCCTATGAGACGTTTCCTCCTACAAAGGATTAGCGAAGGCGCGCTTATCTTTTTTCTATGTCATGCGCTGTTATTTGTGCTTTTGCGGGGGCTCAGTGATCCGGCTCAGCTGCTTTTAGGGCAGCGTTCGGATAAGGCTTCTTTGGAGGTGATTCGGGCGCAGCTCCACTTAGATGAGCCCCTCTGGCGGCAATATCTTTATAGCTGGGTGGAGTGGCTACCTTACCGAGAGGGTCGCTGGCAATGGCCGACCTTGGGCTATTCGTATCAATATGGGTTAGCGGTGCTGGACCTGTACTTGGAGCGCTTTCCGGCTACGGCCCTCTTAGCGGGGGCGGCGGCCCTTATAGCTCTGACTGTGGGGGTGACGTTAGGCCTCTACCAAGCCTACCGACCCAAGAAAATCCTTCATGTTTTGAGCCTTTTACTGCTGAGTTTGCCCGGGTATGTAGGGGGTATTTTGCTGCTGTGGATATTTGGTGTGATTCTGGGGCCTTGGCCGGGGCTACCCTTAGGGGGATATGTATGGACGTATTCTCCGGAGAGGGGAACTGCCCTATTTCAGCCCGAGGCTCTCGTCTTACCGGCCATAGCGCTGTCTTTGCGGCCGGCCGCTTATTTTTTTCAGCTTACTTGGGCGCAGGCGCAGGAAATCCTACAATCGGATTACATTCGGGCGGCCCGTGCCCGCGGCAAATCCATGCCGGCTATCTTGCGAAGCGATGTGCTCCGCAATCTCCTCCCGGGCATCGTTACCGTCTCTGGCCAATGGCTGGCCGGCTTACTTATGGGGAGCCTATTCATTGAAGAGCTTTACGACTGGCCGGGCGTAGGTAAATTATTATTTTTGGCCTTTAGCACCTCGGATTTTCCTCTTCTGAGTGGGGTGGCGCTCTTGTCGGTGCTCCTATTTGTGCTGCTCAATATGGCATCCGAAGTTTTGAGCTACTGGGCGGATCCCAGGCTGCGAGAATAGGCATGCTTTTCAGGGGTAAGCTCCGAACAGCATCTTACTTAGAGATAATCTCGTATATTTGCTCTATGCGAAAGCTCTGGTGGAGCTGGCTGCTCTTAGGGGCCTGGATATGGGCGCAGAGCTACACTTATGGGAATGAGTGGTATGACCCCAATCGGCCCTACCTCAAGCTGCTGGTGGCTCAGGATAAGGTGTATCGGGTGCGTGCGGCTGACTTAGGCCTAAACGGGGTGCCTGTTGCTACGTTTCGGCTCATCTGGAGGGGGCAGGAAGTACCTATCTATGTGGGGGACTTGGATGGGTCAGGAACTTTTGAGGGAAATGACTACATAGAGTTTTACGGTCAGCGGAATGATGGCTGGCCCGACTCTATATTTTTTCGGCATCCGCACCAGCTGCGATACTTGCCTGGTCTGCATGGCAATCCGTACATGCCCCTCAACCGCAATGATACTTCGGCTTATTACTTGACCTGGGGAGGCTCCCCGGGTATTCGTTACACCCCTTACGAAGATATTCAGGTAGAGACGCGACCGGTGATAGACTGGTTTTGGTATCAGATGGTGGAATCCTTCCACACGAGTTATTATTGGACGGGGCCGGGGGGGCTCCGGACAGGTGGACATGAGCTCCACAATAACCCCATGTACATTGCCGGAGAAGGGAGCGTACTTTGGTTCAATCCCTATGCTCGGGGATACACTTTGCCGGGTGCCGTAGCCAATGTCGTACCTGCCTTCACGGTGGAGGTCTCTCATGCTAGCCTTGCTTTTGGAGGAACTTACCAGCTAAACTGGGAGGTTTTGAATGGAAACAACCAGGTGATCCACGCAGGCCCGAGTCAAAACTTGACGGCCCCTTATTATCAGCGGCTGCGCATGGCGATTCCGGGGGATCAACTTGTGGGCAATGTGATTGTGGGCTGTACCAGTCCTACGCAGGGGTATCGGGGTGAGGGGGTTCATTATGCGGCGATTACCTATCCGAGGGCATGGAATAGCTTGGGGGGTGTGGGTTTTATTACGCTGGGGGTCGTGAATCCGGACCCTACGCCGAAGGCTTTGGCCTTGGCGGGCTTAGCTGTGGGAGCAGGCGACTCTGTGATAGCCTATGATACTTTGCATAAGCTCCGGATACGGCTCACTTGGGATGGAACGCGCTGGCTTCTCCCTTTGCCGGCCATAGCCGATACTTTTCCGCTGGTGCTTACGACCGGGGCAGAAGTAGCGCCCGTAGCGGCCATTCGGGTGCCGCGCCTATTGGGGTATAGTACCGCTCAGGGGGCCGAGATCATTTTGGTTACGCACCCCAGCTTGCAGGCTTCGGCTGAGGCCTACAAACTCTACCGCGAAACCCACCCCACCAATCCGCATTCGGTCTTTATTGCGTACACGGATGCGATTGAGGATGAGTTTGGCTGGGGACGTATAGACCACCCTGCGGGCATTCGGAATCTTGTGCGCTGGGCTCTGGACCAATGGCCCATCAAGCCAAAGTACCTCCTCTTATGGGGCGATGCCGTCAACCCCGCTACGCTCCGCACCACCTACAATGGACCTAAGCCGCCGAACCACAAGGTGCCTGTCTTTGGGCTTTTTGGTACTCGGGCCAACAGTGATGTAGGCGGCTCTGATTGGGGCTTTGTCTCAGACTTCTATGGGGATGGAAATGTAATTCCCGTCATACCCGTGGGGCGTGTGCCCGTGCAAAACGATGCCCAGGGTTTCGCCTACATAGATAAGCTCCGCACCTACGAGAGTAGTCAGGCCCCTTCTTGGCGCAAGTGGAGCCTACATTTGGGCGGCGGTGCGAACGCCGTAGAACAGGCACTCATCCGAGCCCAGCTGGTCGCCTGTCAAAATATCTTTGAGAGCTCCCCTTACGCTGGTCAGATAGTGTATTATCAAAAGCAGACCGGCGGGATGCAAGCCCCCCCAGGCTCCCCCTCTATCAAGGATCGGATAGATAGCGGGGTAGTTATCATACAAACTTTTGGTCATACAGGCGAAGATGTATTTGACTTAGCCTTTTACGAGCCTACGGACTATGAGAACTGGGGGCGCTTTCCCCTCGTGATAGTCAATGGCTGTTATCAAGGGGATGTGAGCTCGCTCATTAGCGGCACGCAAAATCATGGGGAGCGCTTCGTATTGGCGCCTGGGCGGGGGAGCTTATGGTACTGGTCTCTGGGAGGAGCGGGGTTTATTGGACCTTTGGGGGATCAGACCCGGCGGCTGTATGAGGTCCTATTCCGAGACTCTATTGGGATGCCCGTAGGCGATGCTTTCGTGGAGGTATTCCGGCGGCTTTTCTCCAATGGGGCGGCGGCCTTCAACTACTACCACATGGCAGGCTCCGTGCTCTTGGGAGACCCCTGCGTTCCTCTGATTAGCCCCCGAAAACCTGACCTGGCTATCACCATGGGCGATATCAGCATCCGACCTAACAACCCTTATGCCGAACAAAATAGCTTTGAGGTTACCATTCGCTATAGGAATCTGGGATTGGCCATCACGGACTCTTTTACGGTGCAGGTGCAGCATCGCATTATTTCTTCGGGGCAGGCCTTTACTTACACCTATCGTAGGCCGCCATTCTTGCGGCAGGATAGTTTTACCATTACCTTACCTGCTCCCCCAGGAGAATGGGCGGGCGTGAATGAGATAGTCGCCTCTCTGGATACCTGGGTAGAGATAGAAGAAGAACGAGAAGACAACAACACGGCCCGCTTAGAGTTTTTTGTGCAATCGCCGCGTCCTATCCTGATTTATCCCTGGCCCTTTGCCGTGATAAATAAAGACTCCATTGCACTGATTGCTGGGACATATAATCAGAGTTCTTTTCAATCGCAGGGGTACTACTTTGAGATAGACACCAGTTACTTGTTCAACTCGCCCATGCTTAGGCAGAGTGGGCTTATCCAGGGGACTTCGGTATATGGGCAATGGGTATTGCCGTTTCGTTTGCAGGATAGTGTGGTGTATTATTGGCGGGCTCGTTTAGCGAATGCAGGTGCGCAGGAGTGGGCTGAGGCTTCTTTTCAATACATTCGGGGGGACAAGGAGGGATGGGGGCAGAGTAGGCCTCCTCAGTTTCGGGAGAATATTCATAGGGGGCTTTTGTACAGTGGGCCTCCTTTTCAGTGGCAGTTTCAGCAGCGGTCGGTACGCCTGGAAGTGCGGGATACTTGGAGTCCTGTAGGCAATCGGCGATTCTTAATCATGGACGGACAGCTGCTATCTACGATGGAGTCTCATTCCCTCTTACGCAATGGGTCTCCAGTGGGATGGTGGGGAGGAGCCTGGATGCCAGGAATCTTTATCGCAGCATTTGATAAGGACCTTTTCATGCCATTGATTCAGGATTCTATATTTGGGGCGTGGCGGTATTTTTGTCCTCGGGGGGTGTGTTACTGGGCCAGTTACCAGGGGCCGGATACCTGGACTCCGGCGCGCATGGCCGACTCGCTATGGAGTATCATCCAGTCCCTGCCTAACGGAAGTATTGTAGTGCTGCTGATTACGCAGTGGCATAAACCCGCTCGGGACTTTGCTCTCCCGCAAATGGCAAATATTTTGAATGCTATTGGGGCCAGTGCGGCAGTCTTTGGCTTAGACTCTCTCCAAAAGGCCATCCTTATTGGAGCCAAGGGAGCTCCTCCCGGAAGCGCCTTAGAGGTCATTGTCCCGGATAGTGTGCCAGCTGCGGCGATTAAGGATTACACGACCTTGGTGCCCATAGGGTGGATGATTTCGCCGCCGATTGCGGCGCCGGTAGCCTGGGAGGAGTTTTTCTTCCAGGATGATTCGGCCTTAGGTCGGGGCCATATCAGGGCTTCGGTCTATGCGAAGCGGGTTTCTGGGGGAGAAGACACTGTGTATCGGTGGGTTTCGGCAGGGCCGTCTTATGGTCTGACCAGCCTCAATGGCCGAGGCTATAGCTCGCTGCGGTTAGAGGGGCTCTTCATAGATACGATTGCTTCCATCGCGCCGGCCATGAGGTACTGGTATGTGTTTTTCCAGCCCTTTCCCGATGTGGCTGTAGACCCCAGCCTGCGATGGATGCTCCGAAGGGATACGGTAGATGAAGGAGAGACCATCTCTGTGGAGATCGGCCTGCGCAACCTCCTTTCGGCTACAACCCCAGAAAGTGTGGCCGTTCGCTTCTCCGTGCAAAAGGCCGATGGTAACTGGATAGACATTGGAGAAGTGCGCATTCCGCCTTTGGCTGGCTTAGACACGGCCATTGTGCGATATACTTTTTCATCGGTGGGGTTGCCCGGGCTGAACCGCCTGCGCATTATAGCCAACCCCGATTATCGCTTCGGCGAACGTACCTATGCGAATAACCGCTGGGAAGCGAGTTTCTATGTTCGGGCTGACATCTATAATCCCGTCGTAGATGTACTTTTTGATGGCTATCGCATTCAAAACGGGGATATTGTTTCCCCAAACCCCACGATCTTGATAGAAGTGAAAGATGAGAATCGCTACTTGCCGCTGGATGATACGAGTGGGGTGACGGTTCGGTTGCGTCGGGCGGAGGAAGGGGGTTTAGGGGATCGAATAGATTATGCTTCGGGGAAGCTTCGGTTTGAGCCGGCTCGTTTGCCTGATAACCGGGCTCGGGTGGAGTTTCGGCCGGGACGTTTGGAAGATGGGGATTATGTGCTTTCGGTGGAGGCCCGAGATAAGCGCGCCAACCGCTCGGGAACGAAACCTTATGAAGTCCAATTCCGAGTGATCAATGAAAGTTCTATCACCCATGTGGTGAATTATCCGAATCCTTTCTCTACTTCCACGCGCTTTTATTATGAGCTGACGGGGGCGCAGCTGCCGGAGGTGTTTCAGATACATATTTATACGGTGACAGGGCGGTTGGTGAAGGTCATAGATCTCAAGGCGTTGGGTGAGGTGCGGATAGGGTGGCATTTGACCAGTTACGCTTGGGATGGGCGGGATGAGTATGGGGATCAGCTGGCGAATGGGGTGTACTTGTATCGGGTGATCGTGAAGATGCCCGGGGAAGGCGAGATCAAAAAGCGGGAGGATGGGTTGGAGGGCTATTTCAAAAGCGGTTGGGGGAAGATGGTGCTGATACGGTAGGGGCTTGACAATGCGGAATTTGTTGTACCTTTGTGCTTGTTTGAAGCGGCAGTAGCTCAGCTGGTAGAGCGCAACCTTGCCAAGGTTGAGGTCGCGGGTTCGAGTCCCGTCTGCCGCTCTTAGTTTTTTTAGGCCGAGGTGGTGGAATCGGTAGACACGCAGGACTTAAAATCCTGTCGCCTGAAAAAGGCGGTACGGGTTCGAGTCCCGTCCTCGGCATGCAAGTGTGCATTTTGAGGCCTTTTTGGAGAGCAAGCGGATAGACCCCGCATGCTGGAAAAAGATGATGGGGGCGGAGGCGGAGGTCCATCAGCGGGCGTATGAGCAGTTGGGGGCCATAGCGTACGTGCAGCGGTATTTATTTCTTATCAACCGTTGGCGGCGGGCATGTCCTTTGCGCACATTAGTTTAGCGTTTCGGCTGCTGGTAGGGACAGGCTGGCGGCGACAGCGATTGTTGTTTTTACTGGAGGTGGGGGTGGTGAGTCTGGCGGTTTTGGGAGCTATTTTGACGCTGGTTCTCTCTCATTCTTTTGAGCGGGCGATTACGGAAAAGCTCTATAACTATTTGGGGGCTTTTTGGGTGCGTAGCTATGCGCAAGAGGTAGAGAGTGAGCCGCGGCCGCTCATGCGGCCCTCCCTAAGTAGAGAGAGCTTTTTGGGGGCTCGTGTTGTAGGAGCGGTTCATTTGCCGGTCCTTATGGAGAGCGCGCAAGCTCCCTATGAAGGCGTGCAGCTCTTGGCCGTAGAAGGTGCCTGGTTTGAAGGCATGTGGCGCTCAGCCCTCCAAAAACCCCTCCCCGCATGGCAAGGCCATGTGGCGGTTCTCTCGGAACGTCTGGCTCAACGTTTGCAAGTAAAAGTAGGGGATGAAGTCCTCATTGCTTGGCTCTCCGACCCCCCCCGCTTCCGAAAGCTCAAGGTCATTGCCCTCTATCACTCCGGCCTGGAAGAAATAGATGCTCGGATTGCCTTCGTCCCCTTAGAAGTAGGGCAGGCCCTGCGCCGATATGCGCCGGGTCAGGTGCAGGTTCTGCATGTCTTTTTGGCTTCTTTGAGCGATTTTGGAGCTGTCTTAGAGGCCCTTCAAGAAAATCTCTCCATAGATGAGGAGATTGTGCCGATTGATTACCTGTTTAGGGATGTTTTTGATTGGCTTGGGCTTATTCGGCAGAATGTGAGTTTGATTTTGAGTATTGTGGTGGGGCTAAGTTTTTTTGTAGCGGTGTCGGCATTTTTGGTACTGATGCTTACGGCGCGTGTGCGGTTTCAGGTGCTGCGGTCTTTGGGTATGAGTAGGTGGGGGTTGTGGGGGTTAGTGGTGGCGCAGGCTATTGGGGTAGTAGGCATAGGGGTAGGGATAGGCAGCTTGTTAGCAGGCGGCCTCCTATTTTTGCAGGCCAAATGGGGATGGGTACGATTAGACCCCGAAAGTTATCTCTTAGAGAAAGTGCCGGTGTACTGGGAAGGGCTGCCTTTTGTATATGTGGGTATAGGGGCAGTGTTATTGGCGATTTTGATGGGGGCGTGGGTGGCGCCCAGTGCTTTGGAGGCTGAAACCCGATTGTCTGAAACGGTGAGCTAAGTTATGGGGCGACTTCTCTGGCTGGGCGTTCTACTAGCGCAGCGGCAGGTGATACCGGCAATCTCGTCGCCATGGCACGAAAGTGCGCCCGTACCTTCGGCGGATGGTCGGCGTTTGTTTTTTTGGCGCTTGGATGACCCCGTGGGGTTAGGCGCTCAAGATATATTCGTCTCTCTTTGGGATGATTCCTTAGGGAGCTATGGTCCTCCGCAGCATTTAGGCGGCGGCATCAATGACATCCGAGGCAATATTCCCTTCGGCATTACCCCCGATGGGCAGTACCTGCTGGTGTACAAAGAGTTTCGCAATCCGCATAATCCGTGCGAGCTGGGGCTTTCCCGACGGCTATCAGAAACCATATGGACAGCTCCCGTACAGCTGAAGGTCAAGAATTTTTATAGCGAGAGCGGCAGTGCCCTCACGGCCTCATTGGGATGGGATGGGCGAACCCTATTACTCTCTATGCGGGGGCGGGATAGTCGTGGGGGGGAGGATTTGTATGTCAGTTTTTACGATCCTGAGCAGCGGGTATGGAGTGAGCCGTTGTCTTTAGGGCCGGATATCAATACTGCTGGGGATGAGATTACTCCTTATTTAGCGCCGGATGGGATTACGTTGTACTTTTCTACGAATGGGCGAAAAGATTCGGAGGGTTTTGATATTTATATGGCCCGGCGATTAGATGACACTTGGCGGCGGTGGAGTGTAGCGGTACGTCTACCGGCGCCGATAAACTCAGCAGCGGATGATTATTACTTTCGCACGCCTGCCTTGCGGCCCGATCAGGCGTTTTTTGTGAGTACGGATTCGTTGGAGCGGCTCGGGCGAGAAATCTACATGGCGACGCTTCCCGCGGCCTTTCAGCCGAAACCCGTCGCTCTGGTCTCTGGCCGGGTAATAGACAGTCGCTCCCAAAAACCTATTGGCGGACAGGAGATTCGCTACTATGACCTTTTGGAAAAACAGCTCGTAGGCACGGCTTATTCGGATGTAGAAAGTGGCGCCTATAAGATTATTCTACCTGGGGGGACCTTATATGCGGTGGTGGTGGTGGGGACTGCCTATTTTAGCATTAGTGAGCAAATAGATTTGCGGGAGCTGGGGCGGTTTCGGCAGATTGTGCAGGATTTGCGGGTAGTTCCTATGCTGGTGGGGGAGCGGGTGCCGCTGAGTGGATTATTTTTTGAGGTGGGGGATACGGTGCTGCGGGGGGAGAGTCAGGTGGAGTTGGAGCGGCTGGTGTGGCTGCTGAGTGAAAAGCCGACTTTGCAGATAGAGATTGTGGGGCATACGGATAGTACGGGGTCGGCGGCAGTGAATGAGCGGCTTTCGTGGGGGCGGGCGCGAGCAGTGGCGAATTATTTAGTAGGGCGGGGGATTGCGGCCGATCGACTCCGAGTGCGCGGCGCAGGGGCCTCCGAACCCATCGCTTCCAATGCCACGCCCGAAGGCCGCGCCCAAAACCGCCGCGTAGAAATTCGCATCATCACCCTGTAATGTACTAACTTTGCCGCCTGCATGCTCAGACATAAGACCTTTATCGTTACGCTCCTCAGCCTCTTCTTTCTAATTGTCCTGTATAACCTCTACTGGGTAGTGGAGCGTTTGCGCTTAGATGCGAAGCTCAGCCGCATGCCCGCCGAACAGCGCAGCGAATGGCTCAAAAACCCCGACAACTACAAGTACTACCGACGATCCGTAGAAAACTCTTTCACCTTAGGCTTAGACTTGCAGGGAGGAATGTATGTAACCCTGGAAGTCAGCGTGGAGGATATTTTGCGCAGCCTGAGCGAGGTGCCCGACGATACGCTCTTCAATGCGGCCTTAGAGGAAGCTGTACAAGCCTATCGCCGAGGACAAGGTGATCTGATTACCCTCTTTGCGGAAAAGCTTAAGGCCCGCAGCCCCAATACTCGTTTGGCACAGTATTTTGCAGGGCCTAAGTTGGGACTTTCTTACAATGCCTCCGATGAGGAAGTTTTGAACAAGCTCCGCAAAGAGGTAGAAGCCGCCGTAGATCAGACATATCGTATTTTGCGCACGCGGATAGACCAGTTTGGAGTCGTCTCTCCTAATATTCAGCGGCAGCCCGGGACAGGCCGCATCCTCTTAGAGCTTCCGGGAGTCAAAGACAGTGAGCGGGTGCGGCGTCTTTTGCGCACGACAGCTAAACTGGAATTCTGGCCCACCTATACCGTCAAGGAAGTCTTCCCACTGCTTATCCGAGCGAATGAGAAGTTAGCCGCCCTCCAAAAAGGCATAACCGACACCACCGCCTCAGATACAGCCTCAACTCCCCAGGATACCACAGTCAAGGGCATCCTTTCCACCGAAGAGCTTCTCACTGGACAGAAGTCCACCCCTAAAACGGATACCACTTCCAAACCCGATAGCCTCCTATCACCTGAAGAACGTAAAGCCAAGTTTGAGCGAGAAAATCCGCTCTTTACGGTGCTGATCCCACCCCAAAATCCGCCTGAGAATAGTCCAGTTTTAGGTTATGCCCGCATCCCAGACACCGCTCAGGTCATGGCCTACCTGCGCAGTCCAGAGATTCGGTTGATTTTCCCCGAAAACTTAGGTTTTGCATGGACAGCCAAACCCGAACAGGAAGGCAGCGACATCCTCACGCTTATTGCTATTAAGCTCACGCCTAATCGGCAGGCTCCCCTCACCGGCGAAGTCATTGAGGATGCTCGTCAAGACTTCAACCCCGATGATGGCCGACCTATGGTCACCATGCGCATGAACCCCGAAGGCGCCCGAATCTGGAAACGTCTCACCACCGACTACCTGGGTAAATCTATCGCCGTCACGCTGGATGGCTATGTCTACACCTATCCCACCGTACAAAGCGTGATTACGGGTGGCCACTCGCAAATCACGGGAAACTTCACCATAGAGGAGGCTAAAGACCTGGCCAATGTGCTTAAGGCGGGTCGCCTGCCAGCGACCATTCGGATTGAGGCCGAAGAGATCATTGGCCCCTCCTTAGGGGAGCAAACGATCCGCCAAGGGGCTATTGCCCTGCTGCTGGCTTTCTTCCTCATCATAGCCTTTATGTATGTGGTGTATGATGTGGCGGGGCTGGTTGCGGATGTGGCTCTTATCCTGCTTCTCCTCTTTATTGCTGGGGTGATGGCCGCCATGAATGTGGTCCTAACCCTACCCGGCATAGCAGGGATTGTTCTGACTTTGGGGATGGCAGTAGATGCGAATATCCTGATTTACGAGCGCATTTTGGAGGAGCTTCGCGTGGGTAAAAGCCAGAAAGGCGCGATTGAGGCTGGCTTCAACAACGCTCTTTCAGCCATCGTAGACTCTAACCTGACGACGCTCTTAGCGGGAGTTATCCTGTACATTTTTGGGATTGGGCCTATACGGGGGTTTGCCGTAACGCTCATTATTGGGGTGATAGGGACGCTTCTAACGGGCATACTTATCACTCGGCTCTTAGTGGAGGGGATGTACGCTTCCACGCGATGGAGTAGGTGGCTGAGGTTTCGGCGAGCAGGGGTGGAGCGGATTTTGGGACGGCCTTTCCAAGTACCCTTTAGCAAACATTGGAAAGTGAGTCGGTGGATCGTTGCAGGACTTTTCGTCATAAGCACAGGCATTCTGGCTACCTTGGGCGTAAAGCGGGGACTAGAGTTTACGGGGGGGTACCAGTTTCAAGTGGCCCTGACTAAGCCTGCTGACATTGACATCCTGCAGAAGGACCTTTCAGAAGCGATGGGAGGAGCTTCTGTAGTGGTAAAGAGTGTCGGAGCCAAAAATGATGTGCTCATTAGTACGAGTTACTTGTACGATCAGCCCAGTATGCAGGACTCGGTGGAACGTTCTCTTTTGCGAGGGCTGAAGAAGAGCTATGCGGATGCGCAGCCGCAGATTGTCCGGTCGGCCCTTATCGGTCCCACTATTGCCGAGGATATACAGAGCTCGGCCTATAAGTCGGTTCTCATGGGGATATTGGGCATTGCTTTGTACATTCTTTTGCGCTTTAGGAGTATTGCCTACTCGGTGGGGAGTGCTTTGTCGCTCACGGCTACGGTTGTCATAGGGCTGGGCTTGTATGGACTCTTGGGACACTTGGAGGTGCTGCCGTTTTCGCTGGAAGCCAATCAAGATACGATTGCGGCGCTCCTGACGATAGTGGGGTATGTAATCAACGACAATGTGGTGTTTTTTGACCGGGTTCGGGAAGAGCGGCGCCGTCCCGGTGCAGAAGATAAAGGTATTGGGCTTATTCATGCGCAGAGTTTGAACTTAGTCTTGATACGCACGATTTTGACGACCTTTACGTCGGTTTTGACGCTTTTGACGCTTTTAGTGGTGGGTGGGGAGAATACGAAGGCCTTTTCTTTCCTGATGGCTGTGGGCTTTGTGTTGGGGGTGTTTTCAACGATGTATGTGGCGGCAGACATTTCGCACATGCTATACAAAGCGCTTCAGAGACGCCGTGAAAAGAGGGGTTTGGTGGCTTCTCGTTAGAGGCGTTATTGGGTTGGTGGTGGGGGGATGCGAGGGGGGGGGAGGGGTAGAGAGTCCTTTTCAGGGCGAGGTTACGATAGGGGTGGATGTGAGTTTGCGGCCTGCGATAGAACAGGTGGTGACGATGTTTGAGCAGACTTATCCGCGGGCGAAGGTGCGTGTGCGGTACCTACCGCAGGAAGAGGCAGTGGCTGGTCTGCTCCAAGACAGTTTCGTGGCGGTGGTGGTGTGCCGTCCCTTCACCCAAGCGGAAAGCCTTGAGCTGAGCCAAGCGAAGGTTTTACCCAAGCAGGTACAGGTGGCTTGGGACGGAATAGCTATTATTGGTCATCCTAACCGGCGCGATTCTACGTTACGATGGGATAGTTTATACGCATGGCTAAGGAGACCGGAGAGTCCCTATATGTTGGTTGTAGAGGCGGGAGGCGGGTCCAGCGTGTATCGGTATTTGCAGGATAGCCTATTAGCTGGTCAATCTCCTCAGGCTAAGCTCTATCGGTTGGATAGTTTGCCGGCTATTCTGGATTTTGTAGAGAAAAATCCTCGTGCGATAGGCTTTATAGGGGCGTCGTGGGTATGTAATCCCCGAGATTCGGCGAGTTTGAGTTTTTTGGAGCGGGTGCGGGTATTTTGGGTGGCGAGGCAGGGAAGTTCGGATTATTATCCGCCGCATGCGGGCTATATTCGGCCGGGCTATTATCCTTTGATACGGCCGGTCCGGGCTCTGAATCGGGAGCCCCGCATGGGTGTGGCGACAAGCTTCGTGGCTTTTTTGGCGGGGCCAGAGGGACAACGTATCCTGCTGAAAGCCGGATTATTCCCTACCCGAGCACCCGTCCGTGTGATAGAACTCAAAGAGCAGCCCATAGACTGGGGCACCGCAAAAGGCGAAAAGAAGTAGATTTTATCCCTCCTGCTAGGCTTTAGCGCAGTTTGTGCAAGAAGTCTTATTGGAGGGTCTTGCTTAGGCTAATCTTCTTCCTCCTCGTCTTCTTCCTCGTCGGAGGGGCGTTTGAGTACATCGCCCAGAATGTCCTTGAGAGAGACTTCTCGGTCGGAGACGGTTCTTCCTATCAGAGACATGTCTGCCAGCCCATGGAGGACCAGCTCCATCCATACATAAGGAGGGCCGGGGAGTTTGTAGCTTTCTACCAGACTTTGGAGGGCGGGAATTTTGCGCAGCTCCTGCTGATATTCGGCATCGGAGGACCAGCGCCCAAGCGAGAGGGTATTGCCTGCATTGAAGTAGTCAATGATAGGTCGGTAGGGATTGGGCTGAGAGCCGCGGCGAAACTTCTCAGGAGAGGGAAAGTGCGCCAAAAACTCTTCCCGCATGGCTTTATGAAAGAGGTGAAGAGCTACGGTTTGAATGCCTTCTTTTTCTCCTTCGTAGACGAGCTCAATCTTTCCAATGATAGCTGGCAGGGCGCCGTAAATGTCTAAGAATCGGACGGTGGTATGGGATTCGTTGTGGAGGAGGCAGCGCTGCTCAGCGCTGGCCATGATACATTCGTAGGCGGTGATGGTGAGGCGGGCGGAGACGCCGCTTTTTTGATCGATGTACTCGCTCTGGCGGGCCATCATGCCTATGCGTTCAATCGTATTAGCGATCACGTCGGGCATGATGACCCGAGCCTTAGTCTCGGGGTGGATACGCGCTTCTTGTTGGGTGATGCGGCGACTGGCCTCCAAAGTGCGCGGATAATGGGTGAGAATCTGACTGCCGATGCGGTCTTTGAGGGGCGTGATAATCGTGCCGCGCTGGGTGTAATCTTCGGGATTGGCCGTAAAGATAAACTGAATATCCAGTGGCAAACGGAAGCTGTAGCCGCGAATTTGGATATCTTTTTCCTGCAGGATGTTGAAGAGGGCTACTTGGATGCGGGGTTGGAGGTCGGGGAGTTCGTTGATGACGAAGAGTCCCCGATGCGCCCGGGGGATAAGGCCATAATGGATGACGCGGGGGTCGCTGTAAGGGAGTTTGAGGGTAGCCGCCTTGATGGGGTCAATATCGCCGATCAGGTCTGCCACGGATACATCGGGGGTGGCGAGCTTTTCTATGTAGCGCTCTTCTCGGCTGATCCAGCGAATAGGGGTATCATCGCCAGCCTCGGTTACAATGAGTTGGCCTTCGGCAGTAATGGGATGAAAAGGGTCCTCGGGAAGTTCGGTGCCTTCAATGGCAGGAATATAAGGGTCCAGCAGCTCTACCATGAGGCGGGCTAAACGCGTTTTGGCTTGGCCGCGCAGACCTAAAAGCAAAATATCATGCCGAGCTAAAATCGCCGCGCGAAGCTGCGGTAGAACGGTATCTTCGTAATCGTAGATGCCTCTAAAGATCGGGCGTCCTTCTCGGAGGGCGGTGAGTAAGTTTTCTCGCAGTTCGGTTTTGACGGAACGGCTTCGGTAGTTAGCGGCTTTGAGCTGGCCGAGCGTGCGCAAACGGGTAAGGTCCATCTTAGGTCAAAGTAACAAAAATCAGGGGGCTAAACGGATGTAAGTCCAGTGATTTTCTTGCCAGGTGTAGAGGAAGCGGTCGTGGAGGCGGCTGGGGCGTCCTTGCCAGAATTCCATTTGTTCTACTTTGATCTGGTAACCGCCCCAATGGGTGGGGCGGGGGATAGGGCCGGGCGGGGGATACAGGGCCTGGATGGCTTTGAAGCGGGCCTCTAAGAAGGGGCAATTCGGGATAGGCTGGCTCTGCGGGGAAGCCGCAGCTCCTACTTGGCTTTCATAGGGCCGACTGGCGAAATAGGCATCGCTTTTTTCGGGGGGGGCTGGCGTAGCCAAACCCTCAAAACGTACCTGCCTCTCTAACTCTCCCCACCAGAAACACCCCGCCACCCAGGGCTGCCGGGCTATCTCTTGACCTTTAGCACTGAGGTAGTTCGTGTAAAAGTACAGGTAGGGGGGCTCTATGCCTTTGAGAAGGACGATTCGGACATGGGGGCGTTTGTCGCAGGTAGCCAAAGCAAAGGCATTGGGTTCTATCAGCTGAGCTCGGATGGCTTCAGAGAGCCACTGCTCAAAGAGCACAAAAGGGTCGGAGGGGAGGTTGGCTTCGGAGAGGGCGGCTTGGCGATACTCGCGTCTTAGGTGCGCTATATCTTCCATATCCAGTCTGGATTGAGGTTGAGGTCGCCGGATAGAAGCTCGTAATAAGCGGTGCGGGCTTTTTCGGCGATAAGGTGGGTGGAGGGCAGCTCATAGCGCTTACCCTGATAGTGGAGGGCGATAATAGGGATGATGGTAGCAGCCGTGCCTGTTCCGAAGACTTCGGTCAGATGGCCGCTGGTGATGCCTTCTAGGACTTCATGAATAGAGATGTCTCGTTCTTCGGTGGGGTGGCCGGCGGCTCGCAGGAGAGCCAATATCGTGTCCCGGGTAATCCCAGCTAAGATTGTCCCCCGTGTAAGAGCAGGCGTCGTTACTCGTCCATCCTTCCAGACGAAAAAGACGTTCATGGTGCTGAACTCTTCTATCCAACGTTTTTCACAGGCATCCAGCCAGAGGGTAACTTGACATTGGGCGGCTTGGGCTTTGGGATGGCTGATGAGGGCGGCAGCGTAGTTGCCAGCCATCTTGATGTGGCCCGTCCCGCCTGGGGCGGCTCGGCTGTATTCCGTCTCTACATACGCTGCCACGGACTGCGTATAGTAGGGTCCCACCGGCGAAAGAAAAATAGCAAAGAGATAGGACTCAGAGATTCGTACCCCCACATAGGGGTCCGTGGCAAAGTAAAAGGGGCGAATGTAGATAGCTTGTCTAACCGTAGGGGGAAAAAGATGAGCTTCTTTCAGGAGCAGCTCCCGAAGAAGAGCCTCAAAGAGGTCCAGCGGGACAGGGGGCATGGAGAGACGAGTAGCTGAAAGGTTGAGTCGCCGGGCATGGTCTTTGAAGCGAAAGACGAAGCGCGTGCCATCTGGGCGCTGATAGGCCTTCATGCCCTCAAAGAGGGCTTGTCCATAGTGCAGGCCGTGAATAGCCGGGTGAAGCCGAAAGTCCTGAAACGGCTGAATGCGCGCCTCATCCCACTTGCCATTCTGAAAATAGGCCAGGGCAATATGTTGGCTAAATATGCGCCCAAAGGGCAGGCGTTCCCAGTCTAAGGCCGGCGGAGGGGTTGCCGGCGCCTCATAACTAATAAGCCAACTCACAGGACAAAGATACTCATGAAAGCGTAAAACCCCCTTGCCGTGGAAAGGCGCCTCCCTTCCCCCCTTCTTTTGAGTGTTTCTGACAGGTAGATGATGAAATGCTTATGGCCCCGCTGGACGGGAAAGCAGAGCTTGCCATTCCGTTCTCCTTTCCGCAAATGCCCAAAGGAGGGGAAGGGCGGAATTTATTTGGAGGGGGGCTTAGGGGCGGGGGAGGAGTCTTTTTGCGAGGTATCTGCGGCTGGGGGTGTCGGCGATGGTGAGAGGGAGTCTGAGCGGGAGGCGGGGAGTGGGCGTGAGGAGCTATGATCCCCTAAGTAAAAGCCAGCGAGACCAGAGAGAAGGGCTATGCCGAGTGTGAGGAGGGCAAGCCCGGCTATGAGAGAGAGACGCCTTGAGGAGGCGATGGGCCGCACGTGGGGTGAAACCAGAATAACGGTTATGTTGTCGTATCCTCCTGCCTGGAGGGCGGCATGGATGAGGGCCTTGGTTTTTTCGGGGAGGGGCTGTGAAGTATGGAGGATTTGGGCGATGGTGCTTTCGGACACATAGCTGGAGAGTCCATCACTGCACAGGAGGAAAATGTCGTCTGGGCGGATGGAGAGTGGGACAGAGGGGGCTTCTATGAGGAAAACTTCTCGGCTTCCGCCCAAGGAGAGTAGAAGCTGATTGCTCTCGGGGTGGCGATGGGCCTGGGCAGGTGTGATGAAGCCTGATTCCACATACCAGGCCACTAAGCTGTGGTCCCGGGTAAGGGCGTGCAGCCTGCCCTGGCGATAAAGATAGAGTCGGCTATCGCCGACGTGGGCCCACCAGGCCTCGTTTTGAGGGGTGATCAGTAGGATTACGGCGGTGGTCCCCATGTGGGGGGTTCCGACTCCTTGTTGGGGGGCCTGGGAGATAGCGATATGGGCGGCATTCAGGCTTCTCCGCAGCCAGTAGTCGGGGGGATGCTCGGTGTTTGCTCCAGAGAGGATATTCTGAATGGTTTGAATAGCAATTGTAGCGGCGACCTCGCCAGCTTCGTGGCCCCCCATGCCATCACATACTACAAAGACTTGCCCTAAGGGGCAGTCAAAAACTACATACCGGTCTTCATTGATTTGCCGGTGAAGACCAATGTGGGTTTCTGCCGCCCAGTGGGGTCTCTTCATTTGGTTAGCCGATTTGAATGACAATGGCTCCTAAGCGAATCTGATCGCCGATACGAACGGGGTGTTGGGTAACTCGGAGATTATTGACGAAAGTGCCGTTGGTGCTGCCAAGGTCTTGGATGTACCATTGATTTCCTTGTAGGTAGAGACGAGCGTGTCGGCTGGACACCGTGGGATCAGAAATCACAATGGTATTATCTGGTGCTCGGCCTAAGTTGATGGGTGCTGGCGAAGGCGAAAGTTGCACTTCTTGGGTGCCATGGGGGTAATGTATGATGAGGCGACGGAGGGTTGGGACTGGAGGGGCTTGCATGGCTGGGGAGGGGGGTGGGGGGGCGGCAGGAGCTGGGGGAGGTGGAGCCGGCTTCCGAGGAGCTAAAACCACCATAAGCCCTACAAGGACTAAGGCTCCCGCCCCAATCAGAATCCAGAGCGTGTAGTTGGGCTTGGAGGATTCGGAAGTCCCCTCAAGAGATGCGCGAGGCACCTCCACTGCCGGAGTGGAGGGATAGTTTGCGCTTGAGCCAGAAGGCCCCCCCTCCAACGTGGGGCCCGACACAGCCTGAGAAAGGCAGGATGAGAGAAAGTCAGAAATGGTGCTCTGATAAGATGGACTTTGGGGGTCAGCGATTTGGTAAGAACCTCGGCTGGGCCCTTCTCCATACTGACCAGAAAGGCGCTTGAGGAGGGTCTGAGCCCGATCGTCATTGGCTAAATAACCAATAGAAAGTGCATGAATGCGAATGTTTTTAGACTGGGCCAGTCTGAGAATATCCGTATCTTTTAGGCCCGGGGTTGCATCCATGCCCGAAGCTAAAAGGATGATCTCGGGAGCCCGCACATAACCCCCCTCTAAGGCCGTCTCTAAGGCCCCCAGCAGATGCACCATGTAAATAGAGTCACAGCGGGGTTTGATTGTCTTAAGGGTAGAAATGCAGGGGGTCCCTCCGCCTTCTAAAACTGGGGTCGTCTTCCAGTCTATGTATCCGCGCTCTCCCTTGCGATAGAAGGTGCCAATGGCTACCCGCCCATAAGAGCCGCTACAAAGGAGATCACTTAGGACTTGCTTAGCCGTTTGGGTGGGCTTACCGCAGGTGTACTGGGAAGTTTCTAAGAGAATGATATAGTTGGCTTGCTGGGCAGCGAGCGTGCCCACTAATAAAAAAGCAGATACCCAATGTCTCATCGGGGCAAATATAGCTTAGACGCTGCGGAACTTAAGCTCCGTGCTGCCAATTTTGATAATATCCCCATCTTGGAGGGTTCCTTCATCCAGGGGGGTGCCATTGATGAGGGTGCCGTTGGTGCTAAATTCATCTTTGAAGCGAACGGCATTGGTGCCGGGGCGAATGAGGAGGGTAAGGTGGTGTCCAGAGACTTGGGGGTCTTGTAGAACGATATCGCAGGAGGGGTTTGTGCCGATGGTGTTTTTTCCTTCGTAGAGGCGGAAGTCTACGCCGTTGGGGTGGATAGTGAAACTGACTAACCAACCAATGAGCTTGCGGTTTTGGGGGGCGGGTCTCTGGGCAGGGCTTACGCCCGGGCCTTGATACACTTGGGTCTTACTGGGGTCAAAACCCGCTGGCGTAGGGCCTGAGGGCATGACCTGGGTCTTCTTGGGATCAAAGTTAGGAACTCCCCCCGCCCCAGGCATAGGAGAAAAGGGCGGAGTAGGTCCCATCACTTGGGTGCGTCCCGGATCATGCGGAATCCCCCCCGAAGAAGGATCCCCCTCACCTTGCAGGGGCTGCGTCTTCTGAGGATCAAAGGGATCAGCCATATGAGCAAATGTACGAAATATTTTTCAAACGCTGACTTCCCTCCTGCTTTGTCGGGGGGATAAGTTTAGAGGGGCGAGTAAGGGGAGAGGAGAAAGAGGATGAAAAAGCCAAAATGCCCAATAGGAGCCGCTCGCATAGCCCAAGGGTGATGCCTAAGAGTAGCTTCCTGAGAGGTGGCACTTAGTAAGTTTGGGGCTCCCTATGTTCGGGGACCCTTCGGGCATCCGTAATCAAACAAAAATCCTACCTTTGATTCATGCGATGTGTGCTGCTGGGGCTTACCCTGCTTTGGGCGCAAGATGCCATCTGTGGTTTTGAGAGCTATGAGCAATGGCTCATGCTTCAGGATCCCGCTATCCTCCTGCGCCAGGCTCAAATAGAAGCCTCTTCTTCCATCCCTTCTGACGCTACTTTTCGGACGGAACCCACCTGCACCCCCTCCCGGTATGTCATCCCAGTGGTCTTCCATGTGATTTACTCCAGCGCCTCTGATAGTGTAGGGCATGATCGTATCTTTGGACAGCTTTGGCGTTTGCATGGGGACTTTCGGCGGATTCCCGAAACCATAGGTTACAGCGGTTGTGGCACCGATATGGAAGTTGAGTTTTCCTTAGCCACCAAAGCCCCGAATGGAAGGGACACCCTGGGTATTGTGTATTGGCGCTATGATCAACCGCCCCTAAACTGGACTACTCGGGACTTTTGCCGGGAGACCCAAGATCAGACCATGAAGCAAGCTACGGCATGGGACCCTACCAAGTATCTCAACATCTGGATAGTCCCGCGTTTATGCGTAGCTCCGGGTGGCATCCCTCCCTGTAACCCTAACAACTGCGGCAACGTTGCGGGGTATGCCTACTTTCCTTCTGCCCCAGCCAGGGTATATGGAGCTGTGATTGGAGAGCGCTACTTCTGGGGCTCTTCCATCACCAGCCGAAGCAGCCGCACTACCGTGCATGAACTGGGCCATAACCTCAACCTCTATCATCCCTTTCAGGATGGCTGCGGAGGGGCTAACTGCGCCTTTACAGGTGATCGGGTCTGTGATACGCCCCCCACAGCCAATCAAAACTTCTCCGTTACCCGTAAAAACTCCTGCACGAATGACTCTCCCGATCTTCCTGATAACACGCGCAATATCATGGACTATGTGAGTGACCCGGAGATGACGCATTTTACCTTAGGGCAGCGGAACCGAAGCTGGAATGCCATCAATAGCTCCTCTTCTCGTCTCTATCCCCTCACTCGCACCACGAACCAAGCCGCTACGGGTACAGGTCCCTACGGTCTGGTCAAAGCCTATTTTACCGCTTACCCCCGAGTAGCTTGTGTCGGCCAGCCCGTCCAATTCTTTGGCAGCTACAGCTATGGATTACCCAGCACCTATGAATGGGACTTTGGCGGAGGGGTACCCGACAATCCCAATAGCAGCTGCCCCACTGTAACTTTCCCTGCCCCCGGAAGCTATACGATACGTCTCATTGTGGAAAATCAATCCGGCCGCCGCGACACCCTTATCAAAACTAACTATATCACTGTGCATGATACGATTTTTGAAGTGCCGTATGTGCAAGGCTTTGAGAGTAATCCTTTCCCCCCTGCGTTTAGCTATGTAGATAATCCGGATGCGGTTCGGGGGGGGCGCACGTGGGAAGTTTTTCGGAATACTAATCCCCCTCGTGGAGCTTTTGGCCTATCCCCCTCCTGTATGCGGATCTCGTACTTCACGTATAGCCACTACAGAGAAAAAGATAGCTGGATAACGCCTGCCATTGGTATCCCTTCCTTGCCTACGAATACACGGGCTTTCCTGCGCTTTTCGTATGCGTATGCGTGCCTGGACTATGAAAACCCAGCAATCCCCTCTTATCAGCTGGACTACGAAGATAGTTTGCGGGTGTATGTGTCCACGGATTGTGGGGCAAGTTGGAGTCTTCTGTGGGAGAAGGGTGGGCGGGACTTAGCTACGAAAGTAGACCAGTGTGTGGTCGTTTCGGGCAGCTTATCCTCTATGCACTCTTTCCTTCCCAGTAGTAGCGAGTGGGACAGCGTAGATATAGACTTATCCGCATATGCGGGTCAAGCGATCAAAATTCGCTTTGAAGGGGTCTCTGGCTGGGGGAATAACCTATTCTTAGACGATATTCGGGTAGATACGACTAGTCAGCTCAGCTCCACCCTCCTTAAGGCTGTACCCCGAATGGCAGCCCAGCTGCGTCCCGAAGCTCTCACAGTCACGGTTAGTGAGAATCTCCCTTCATGCCGCCTTCAGCTTTACGATGTTATGGCCCGTCCTGTGTGGGTTTATGAGGGGGCCCTCTCCGCAGGCACGCATACCTGGGCTTTTTCTGCTCCTCTGTCCACCAGCTTATACATCCTGAGGGTAGAAACTCCCAATCACCTCTGGACTACTCGTCTCGTCCCTTAAGGCTTTACAGATTCCCCTTTGCGTGGGGGGGGCTCTACTGGCCTGCGCGGCAGGCGCATGCCTTTTATCTTACTATTGATGATGGCCCTGAGCCTACGGCCTTACCTATGCTGCTTTCTCTTTTACAGCGCTATGGCTTTCGGGCTACTTTCTTTTGGCTGGGAGAAAAGGTATTGGCCTACGGCGAGCGACTGGATGTAGCGCTTTTGCTTAGGGAGGGGCATCAGGTAGCGCTGCACGGGTATAGGCACGTTAGTCCTTGGCAGCTTTCCCGAAGGGCGTGGATAGAGGATGTGGAGCGGGGGATTAGTGTCCTGGTGGAGCGGCTTGGCGTGAGGCCTCAGTATTATCGTCCGCCCTATGGGCGCTATCGCTTTATGCCAAGGCGCTGGTCTTTGCGAGGGGTGTTATGGGACCTTATGCCGCCCGATTATTGGCTACCGGCAGGCTGGGCAGAACCCGCCGCCTGGGCCCTCAAGCCCGGAGACATTGTCGTACTACACGAACGACCCCACCCCAACTGGTCAGAGTGGGAGACCTTCCTATCCCAAGCCGCCCAAAAAGGCCTACAAGCGACGCCGCTTCCGTGAAAGAGCCTTCTTTTCAGTGGGTCTCGCAGACTCTAAAGTCAGCTCTGGGGCTGGAGGCACATTTTCAGGCGAAGGAAGGGTTATGGGGAGGCTCTTCACCTGCCGCGGCATCAGATAAACAATCGGAGCCACATACCGAAAGTTCCCCCAGCTTGCATCCGCTGGCGTGTAGATATACCAGTTTTCCAGATTTTCTGGGTCAGACTCAGGCGGATACTTAATGCGCAGTTTCATGCCCGGATAGACGCTATAGCCCCACAGCTGGTTCCAACGAAGAATCTGATAGGGAGACACCTCATATTGTCGGGCGATGCGATAGAGGGTTTCACCGGGGCGGACGGTATGCCAGAGGTAACCGCGAGGGGCATAACTCTGTCGGGCCGACACAGGAGTAAGCGTAAGTTCGCCGCTGACCAGCCTGTCTCGGAAGTTAGCTACTTCATGCGTCGCCACCGCCGGCACATAAAGCGGATAGCCCGCCGGTATTATGTCTGTTCGTAGCTCCGCATTGTAAAACTTGAGCCAGTTGAGCGGAACCCCCGCCTGCTTGGCAATCACGGAGAGCCGAGTACCCTTGGGGAAAAAAACGGTGTCTACTTCCCTCGGAATGTCGGGGTATATGGGCTTGATGCCGTGTAAGGTGGCATAATTCATGATATAGCAGGCCGCTACGAAAGCAGGCACGTATCCCCGGGTTTCTAAGGGGAGGAACGGGGCTATCTCCCAGTAGTTGGTTCGCCCGCCTGCCATCTTGATGGCTCGTAACACCCGTCCTTGACCGCAGTTATAGGCGGCAATCACCAGAAGCCAGTCCCCAAATATTTTGTAGGCATTTTGCAGGTAACGGGCTGCCGCATGGGTGGATTTAACTAAGTTATAGCGCTCGTCTACGAGGCGGCTCACTTGGAGCCCGTATAGCCGAGCTGTGCCCGGAATAAACTGCCATATTCCAGCGGCTGCCCTCGGAGAGAGCGCTTCTGGAACCAAAGCACTCTCAATAATGGGAAGGTATTGCAGCTCCGGAGGCAAGCCGTAAGAACGCAGGATTTTTTCAATATGGGGTAGGTAATAGTCAGCCAAGCCCAAAAGCCGGGCAGTCAAAACAGGATATTGAAAAAGGTAGCTCCGGATGTAATTCAGCGTAACGGGATTGAGTTCCAGGGGAATGGTTGTTTGCAGGGCGGCGAGCCGCTCTTCATAGATTTCCGGTTCCTCGTCTTGAATGGAGATGGCTGTATTTTGGGCTAAAAGGCCTCCTTCTCTTTCCCAGGCGATGTAGGAGCGTATGAGGGTATCTAACTCTGCTATGCGGGGTGGGAGAGGGGGTGAAGTTTGAGCTACTAAGAGACTCAAACTAAGAAGAGGAAGAAAGGCGCTGTATCTCATAAGCGGCTGTAAATAGGCGATTTTCTGCAAAGTAAGGTCCCATGAGCTGGATACCCACAGGTACCTCGGAAAAAGGTAGCGGCACTTGAAGGGCGGGATGGCCTGTCAGATTGGCATAGACGGTGAGGAGGTCTGAAAGATACATCTGAATGGGGTCGGCGGTCTTTTCCCCCAGCGCAAAAGGTGGGGTAGCACTGGTAGGGAGCAAAATCACCTCGTGGGAGGCCAGGAGCTTTTCCGTGTAGGTGTAGAAGAGACGTCGGGCGCGTTGAGCCCGCTGATAGTAAGCATCGTAGTAGCCAGCCGATAGGACGAAGGTTCCTAAGAGAATTCGGCGTTTGACTTCGGTGCCAAACCCCTCGCTACGGCTGCGAGCGTAAAGATTTTGAAGGTTTTCGGGGTTTGGGGTGCGATAGCCGTACCGAACGCCATCGTACCGAGCCAAGTTAGATGAAGCTTCGGCCGTAGTGAGGATGTAGTAGGTGGGAACTAAGTATTCCCAGTAAGGGAAGTCAACGGTATCAACGGTGTAGCCTGCGGTTTGGAGTTTTTCTACGAGGGTAGTAACGGCATGTTGGACGGCGGGGTGGAGGCCTTGGGGGGAGAGGAGGGCGTAGCGACGGGGAGGTGGGGCGGGCTGGAAGGGTTCTACGGGGCGCTGGCTGGTGGTAGCGTCTTGAGCGTCCCAGCCTGCCATGACTTCATAAGAGGCGATCAGGGCTTCCAAGGTGGGGGCGATGGGGCCAATCTGATCAAAAGAGGAAGCGTAAGCGATGAGGCCGTAGCGCGAGATGCGCCCGTAAGTGGGTTTGAGGCCGTAAAGCCCGCAGAAGGCGGCCGGCTGCCGAATAGAACCCCCGGTGTCGCTGCCTAAGGCCATATCACAAAATCCTGCTGCGGCTGCCGCCGCTGACCCACCCGAAGAGCCCCCCGGCACCCAGTTCGGATTGAGCGGGTTTCGCACCGGACCATAAGCCGAATTCTCATTAGAGGAGCCCATGGCAAACTCATCACAGTTAGCCCGGCCAATGCAGATAGCCCCCGCCGCCTCTAACCGCTCTATGGCAGTGGCACTATATGGCGAAACAAAACCTTCCAGAATCTTAGAGGCGGCGCCAGCCCGGTGTCCTGCATAACAGATATTGTCTTTGTGCACATAGATAAGTCCTTTCAGGGGGAGTGGCGCATCCGCGGGCAAACTATCTAACTTCTGAGCTTTTTGCAGGGCCTCGTCCGCATAAACCTCTAAGAGGGCGTTGAGGGACGGGTTTTGGGTCTGGATGCAGTGGAGAGCAGCTTCTACGGCGGGAAGGGCTTTTCGCTGTCGCCAGAAAGGCGTTTCCCTCATCCGTCCAGGGTCTTGTCCAGCGCTTCGGAAGCCTTCGGATTCTTCTCAGCAGGCGTCGTTTTCTTCTCGCCTCGCAGGGCTTCTTGAAACTCCCGAATACTGCTGCCTAAGCCCCGGGCAAACTCCGGCAACTTTTTCCCTCCAAAGAGAAGCAGTACCACCGCAAAAATCAGTACCCACTCCCACGGTCCTAAGCCAAACATCCTTCAAAGGTACAAACAAAATCTTATTCTGCGAGCGGGTGTGGAAGGAGGTTACTTTTGCGGCATGGAGCATCCCTTACCGGCATTTGTGATAGAGGTGGAGAAGGTTCGTCGGAATTTGGAGCTTCTCCATGCTGTGCAGAGGGAGAGTGGGGTGAAAGTGCTTTTTGCGCTGAAGGGTTTTGCGCTGCCGGCGCTTATGCCGTTGGTTCGGGCGCATGTGAGTGGGGTGGCGGCTAGTTCCCTCCATGAAGCTGTGTTTGCGCACACCTACTTTCGTCAGCGGGTGCATTATTATGCGCCGGCGGTGCGGCCCGAGGATGTACCAGCCCTGCGGGAGATAGTGGGTACTTGGGTCTTCAATAGCTTTTCCGAGTATGAACGTTACGCTTTGCAGCTTTCGGAGGATATTCAGATAGGACTTCGTGTGAATCCGCATTTTGGTTCGTCCAGTGCGGTTATTTATAATCCGGGTCGTCCGGGTAGTCGTTTGGGTATTGAGCCGCGGGCAGCTGGGCATTCCTTGCCGCCGCGAGTGAGGGGTTTGCATGTGCATACGCTTTGTGAGGCCGGGCCCGAAGCGCTGGAAAAACTCTTAGAGGCCATGGAGCAGCATTTTGGAGGCTGGCTTCGGCAGGTGCGGTGGCTGAATTTAGGGGGAGGGCACCTACTCACGGCGGAGTTTTATGATGTAGGGCGGTTTATAGAAGCGATTCGGCGTTTTTGGGAGCGATTTCCGAACCTGGAGACCATTTACATAGAGCCTTCGGCTGCGGTGGTGTGGGAAGCGGGCTATTTAGCCAGTCGCGTATTGGACATCCATTCATCGGGCGAGCGCACTTGGCTTATGTTGGATGTGTCTTTTACGGCCCACATGCCGGACACTTTGGAGATGCCGTATAAGCCGCGCTTATGGGAGGCTTTGCCCGAGGTGGATCTGCGGTATCCGACGTACTGGTTGGGGGGTGCGACCTGCTTAGCGGGTGATGAGATGGGGCCTTATAGCTTTCCCCGGCCGGTAGAGGTAGGCCAAATCCTGCATTTTCACGACATGGCGCATTACACCTTTGTGAAAACGACGTTCTTCAATGGGGTTGGGCATCCAGCGCTGGTTTTGCGAGAGGGGTCGGGCTATGTGGTGGTGAAGCGGTATGGATATGAGGATTATAAGGGGCGGTTGAGCGGATAAAAGAAGGCGGTGGCGAACCTCTCGGCTCGCCACCGCTAAAATCGCGTTCCGGTTATTTTAGTTGTTTTTGCCTTGGTCGGGCACTTCTTCGTAGATCACTTCGGTGGCTCCATCGCTTGGGGCTCCTGTTTGGGTTGAGCCTGGGCTGCTGTAGAGGGAGGCGCCGGCCTTTTGAAGTTCCATAGACAATTGAGGCATAAGTCGGTCCACGCTGGCGATGTCCTTGTTTTGATGGGCGGTGCGTAGGTCGCGGATGAGGTTCTCGAGGGTGGAGCGATGGGCGTTGGAGAGTTTAGAGCCATTTTCGCGGAGGAACTTTTCGGCCTGGTAGAGGAGGGCGTCGGCTTGATTGAGTTTTTCGGCGGCTTCTTTGCGGCGGCGGTCTTCTTCGGCGTAGAGCTGGGCTTCTCGCTTCATGCGTTCGATCTCTTCTTTGGAGAGGCCGGTGCCCGCTTCAATGCGGATGGATTGTTCTTTGCCGGTGGCTTTGTCGCGAGCGGTAACGGTGAGGATGCCATTTGCATCCACGTCGAAGGTAACTTCTATTTGAGGGATGCCGCGGGGGGCTGGTGGGATACCCTCTAAGTAGAAGCGACCTAAGCTGCGGTTGTCGGCAGCCATGGGTCTTTCGCCTTGCAAGACATGGATTTCCACGGTGGTTTGGTTGTCGGCGGCGGTGGAGAAGATTTCCGTGCGCCGAGTGGGGATGGTGGTGTTAGCTTCAATGAGTTTAGTGAAGACGCCTCCCAGGGTTTCCACGCCCAAGGAGATGGGGATAACATCTAAGAGGAGGACGCCTTGGACTTCGCCGGCGAGGACGCCCGCTTGGACGGCGGCGCCCAAAGCCACGGCTTCGTCAGGATTGACGCTCTTGTTGGGTTCTTTGCCAAAGAAGTCGCGCACCAGCTGCTGAATGCGCGGCATACGAGTAGAGCCCCCAACGAGAATCACTTCATCAATGTCCTTAGGTGAGAGTTTGGCGGCGTTGAGGGCTTTACGGCAGGGCTCTAAGCATCTTTCGTAGAGGTCTTCGCAGAGGCTTTCAAACTTATTGCGGGTGAGGGTTTTTTGGAGGTTGAGGGGGCCTTTGTGCGGGTCAATGGTGATATAGGGCAGGTTGATTTCGGTGGAGGTTTGGTTGGAGAGTTCTATTTTGGCTTGTTCGGCGGCTTCGCGCAGGCGCTGCATGGCTCGGGGGTCTTTGCGTAGGTCTACGCCTTCCTCGTGGAGGAATTCTTCCACGAGCCAGTTGACGATGCGCATGTCAAAGTCGTCGCCGCCGAGGTGGGTGTCGCCACTAGTGGAGAGCACCTCAAAGACGCCATCCCCCACTTCCAAGATGGAAATGTCAAAGGTACCTCCCCCTAAGTCAAAGACGGCGATTTTGCCGTTTTTGAGACGTTTATCTACGCCATAAGCGAGGGCGGCGGCGGTGGGCTCATTGATGATGCGGCGCACATTGAGGCCGGCGATTTCACCGGCTTCTTTGGTGGCTTTACGTTGAGCGTCGTTGAAGTAGGCCGGCACCGTAATGACCGCTTCCGTAACAGGCTGACCTAAATAGTCTTCGGCGGCTTTCTTGAGCTTAGTGAGGATCATAGCGGAGATTTCTTGCGGGGTATAGACTTTATCGCCGATGCGGACGACGCACATGTTATTGGGGCCGGGCTCTACTTTGTAGGGGACGCGTTTCACATCGTCAATGGCTTCGTCATAGGTCTTTCCCATGAAGCGCTTGATGGAGTAGATGGTATTTTGGGGGTTCATGACGGCTTGGCGTTTGGCGAGTTCGCCCACGAGCCGTTCGCCATCGGGTTTGAAGGCGACTACGGAAGGGGTCGTGCGCTTACCTTCCTGATTTACAATGACGACGGGCTGGGAACCCTCCATGATGGCTACGACGGAGTTAGTCGTGCCTAAGTCTATGCCTACGATCTTGCTCATGCGGAAAGGGGATAGCAAAGGCTATGCCCTGAGGAGCTTTTGATGCTATTCTGTCAAGTTGGACTGCTATTTTGTCTGTTGGGCAAAATCCTGTACGAGGCCCGTAGGGGTTAGGTGGAGGCGGAGGTAGGGTTTGCCAGCGGCTTGATGGCAGCGGTTGCAATGCTGAATAAGGTTTTGCATGCTCTCTTCAAAGGTTTCGGGCTGGCGGTCGTGGATGGCTTGTTCCACGGCTTTGAGGGGCTGGAGGAGGTTGGGTTCCATCATGGCGCTTACGGGGATGCCATCGTCGGAGAGGTTGAGCCTGTGGAGGTGCTCGGCGGTTTCTTCCAGCTCCTCGTGGTAAAACTCGGCCAGTTCCCAATTCTGAGCTTTCCCAGCTAAGTAGAGCTTATGCGTGAAGCGCTCATAACTCGCCATGAAAGTCGCCAGCTCTACGGGATGCTCCTCTACGAGGTGAGAGAGTTTTTCCACTTCTTTTTGGAGATGGGTGTTTTCTCGGTGGAGGGCATACAGAGAAAGGCTCAGTCCTACCAGTACGGCCGCCAAAAGGCCAAGGCTCCACTTAGGCATAAACAAAGGTACGACGAAATGGCTAATTTTGATTGAAACTAAGTTTGTGCTGGGGTTTCCGGAGGGTAGGGGCTAAACTTCCTAACTTCGCTGCATGCAGCCTTTGGAAGGACTGGTGGGGACGGCATTCCTGCTTTTAGGGGGGGTAGTTGTTTTGCTTATACGAAAGCCCCAGCTGGCTCTGGGCGCAGCCACTCTATTCTCTGTTTTAGGGGCTATAGGGGGATTCTATTATGCGTACTTACAGCCGAAGCCCGCTTCACTTTTATTTAGTATGGCGTATGGCGGAGGAATCTATGCCTTTTTTACGGGCTATCTGAGCATTATGGCGCTTTTGGGAGTACTTTTTCTGTATCGGTATGAGCGGGTGGTGGCTGCGGGGTTAGAGGCGAAAGGAGTCCCTCGTTTCTCTCGGGAAGGTTATGCGCTTACGTTGTGGGCGGCAGGAAGTCTAAGCCTTCTGGCCGCCAGCAATCACCTGCTATTGAGCTTAGTAGGGCTGGAAACGGTTAGCTTTGCCTTGATTGTTCTGGTGGGTTACCACTGGGCCAATGCCCATGCCCCCGAGGCCGCCATCAAATACCTTCTTTTGAGTGGGGTAGCTACGGCCATTCTGGTATATGGGCTTTCCTACCTCTATGGCATTACGGGTACGTTCTACCTTCACACTCTGAAACTGGTAGATTGGGATGCCTGGCAGGGGCATTTTCTGTATCGCTTGGCGGTGGGGCTGATGCTGGTGGGGTTTTTGTTTAAGCTGAGCATTTTTCCTTTGCACTGGTGGGCGCCGGATGTGTATGGGGGTGCGGTGCCCGGAGCGGCTGGCATAGCCGTAGCGTTTGGGAAGGTGGGAGCGGCATTTTTCTTGGGACAAATCCTGCATGTCATAGGCATTTTGCCAGGATGGCAGATGGTTCTGGCGTTTTTGGCAGGGGTATCAGCGCTCTATGGGAATCTCATGGCTATCCGACAGACCTCGCTCCAACGTCTCTTGGGCTATTCTTCTATTGCGCATGGGGGTTATCTCCTTTTAGGGCTGGTAGGTGGTTCGGAGGGCCTTTTGCAAGGATGGGCCTATGCGTTGGCCTACGCGCTTATGAGCCTCTTAGTCTTTGGGCTCTCTACCATAGAAGGGTCGCCCGTGGATATGGAGCGCCTTCGGGGGCTGGGGTATGAACGACCAGGCTATGGGGCCGCCTTAACGCTAAGCTTGGCCGCCCTGTCAGGAATGCCTCCCCTCGTGGGATTCTTAGCGAAGTACGGAGTGTTTGTAACAGCTTTTAGAAGTGGGTTCGTTCTGCCCGCAATTATTGCGCTTTTTGGAGCTTTGATTGGATATTATGCGTATTGGAAGCCCGTAGCCCTTTTGTATCAAGTGAGCGAAAGTCGGCCTGCGCTGCCCCTGCCTGTTCTCTCGGTATCCGTGCTGCTTCTGATTCTCGTAGGGGTTTTGCCGGTGCTGCTGTGGGGATGGATGGACTATCTATACGGGATAGCCGGTTATTTTGGGCGCTGATATGCGGTATTTGTATTTGGGGTTGTACGGGCTTCTGGTTTTGGGCATAGAGGTGGGCTTAGGGCGACGATGGGGGAATGTGCCTCCCTTAGGTAAGTTTTTTTCGCCGTTTGTGGGATTTTGGCAGCAGGCGGAGCCTGGCGATTATCGTCCTCCGGAGAGGCTCGTTATCCCTACTTTGGAGGATACGGTGTTTGTCGTATGGGATGATCGGTGGGTGCCTCATATTTATGCTCGGAACGATCGGGATTTGTATCGGGCGCAGGGGTATATTCAGGCGTATCTGCGCTTGTGGCAGATGGAGCTTCAGACGGATGTAGCGGCGGGGCGGCTAAGCCGATTCTTAGGGGAGCAGGCGCTGGAAATAGACCGTGCTATGCGGCGCTTGGGCCTACCTTACGCCGCCGAGAAAAGCTACCAGCTCATGAGCCAAGACTCCATTACCCGCGCCATTATAGAGGCCTTGACCGAAGGGGTCAACGCCTACATCGCCACCCTCTCCTATAAAGACCTCCCTTTGGAGTACAAACTGCTGGATTACTGGCCTGAGCCCTGGACCCCCTTCAAAAGCGCCCTCCTCGTCAAGTATATGGCCTATGACCTCTCTGCTAAGGCCCCCGATAAATACCTCACGCGCCTCTTAACTCAGTATGGAAAAGGCGCCATTGATACCCTGTATCCCAATCTGGCGCTCTTTGGAGCGACGACCATCCTCCATGAGCCCACCTACGAAGGCCCACCCCTGGAACTTCCCCCCCAGCCCAAAGATTATTTCAGCGAGCTCTACGAGCGGGATACGGTGGCGTTCTCTATGGAGAGAGACCCTGAGTGGGTGGGCAGTAATAACTGGGCCGTTAGCGGCCAACGAACCGCCACCGGCTACCCCCTCTTAGCTAATGACCCCCACCTAACCCTCACCCTGCCTTCCATCTGGCTGGAAATGCACTTGGAAAGCCCTTCCGTTAGCGTTTACGGCGTAACCCTCTTGGGAGCTCCCGGCGTGATCATTGGATACAACCGAGCTATAGCCTGGGGCGTTACGAATGTCGGACCTGATGCCTGGGATTATTATCACCTTCGCTATACTGACGAACAAGGCCAATCCTTCTGGTACAACGGCCAGAAAGTGCCTCTCCACCCCCGCCCTGAAACCCTGCATGTACGAACCCGCTGGGGAGGAGAGAAAATAATCATAGACACTGTTTGGTACTCGCCCTGGGGACCCGTTGTCCATCGCCGCTTTGATAATATACCGCGTCCTCTTTGGGGAAAAGCTCGCCAAGCCCCCATAGACGCCGCTTTGCGCTGGATTTCGTATGAGCCCTCCAATGAGGCCTTGACCTTCTACTACCTCAATCGGGCCAAATCCCTACAAGACTACAAACACGCTCTTTCCTATTTCGGTTCGCCTGCCCAAAACTTCGTCTATGCGGACACGGCAGGGCATATTGCGGTGTGGGCGCGGGGGTATTATCCCTTGCGGTGGCGGGAGCAAGGAAAGTTTGTCTTAGACGCGGAGAAGCCCGAACATCACTGGCGGGACTGGCTCCCTATGGAAGCTAACCCCCACGCCATAGCCCCCCCTGAAGGTTTTGTACGTTCAGCTAATACTTTGCCCGCTGGCCCCGAATATCCCTACTATTTAGGCTGGTATTTTGCTCTGCCTACGCGGGCGGCGCGTATTGCTGATCGCCTAAGCACCCTCCAAAACGCCACAGTGGACTCCATGCGCCTCTTGCAGTTGGATACCTGGGGTTATATACCGGCGCATGCGCTGCCCATCATGCTGGCTTACCTTGCGGAGAAGTCCTCTCGGTATCTGGACTCGCTGCGAAGCTGGGACTATTACTATCGGGGGCAGTCCATAGCGCCGACGCTCTTTGAGCGGTGGTGGAACGCCTTCCATCACAAGCTCTGGGATGAAGTAGCGATTCGCCGACCGGAATGGGATGTAACCTTAGCCGTGCTCTTAGAGGCCGCTAAAGCCGATAGCCTCCAAAAACCCTCGGCCTACGAACGTTGGATAGATGATGCTCGCACGCCTCAGCGAGAAAGGCTGCGCGATCTTTTAGAGGAGACTTTTGCGCAGGTAGAAGCGGAGGTAGCACAAAAGCCAGATTCGCTTCTGTGGTGGTGGCGGGCGCGCGGCAATCATCTTAGGCACTTGGGACGCATCCCCGGCTTAGGGGGCGATACCTTGCGAGCAGACGGGAATGAACAAGTAGTCAATGCGATTGGCTCGTCGGCCGGCCCTTCCTGGCGTATGGTGGTAGACCTTAAGCCCCCCGTACAAGGCTACGGTATCTACCCCGGCGGACAATCAGGCAATCCCGGCTCGTTCCAATATGCGGCGTTCGTGAAGGATTATGAGGCGGGGAAGCTATATCGGCATCGGTTTTACCGGGAAATGGCGGAGTTTGGGACGAAGGAACAAATAGGGATAAGCGTAGGAGTGCCCAAGCGTCGGTGATCCCTCCTTTCGTTAGCTCGGTTGCTTATACCAATTCCGGGCAAAGGGTTTCTGAATGTAGGAGGGTAGAGTTAGGTGTGGCTGCCGCTCCCCCCTCAGGCGGGCATGCCCACCTCCTCCTCACATTAAGAAGGCCTTTGACTTAAAGTGGTATAAGGTCACGAGGAGGGCCCCGAAGGGGCAGGGTACATGGGTGTCCGATCCCCCTTCACCCCGACCCTCTCCCCCCTTGAGAAGGGGGGAGAGGGTGTAGGGAGTGGGGGGATGGTAAGAGGGACATTTTGAGCGCCCCTGCCCCACAGAGCGGGTGCGCTGGGGGCTGGTACCGTCTAAAAAGAAAGTCTGTGCTAGGAAATAGTATTATACCATTTTGAGGCCAAGGCTTTCTTTGTGAGGAGGGGATGGGCGGCCAGCCCTGCGGGCTGGCCGCCGCCCCACAAAATACCCACCGACTCGCATTTCTTTACATCTTAGTATGTTAGGCTTCTCTCATTTTTGCCCTTTGCGCTTTTTAGTTTCTTTTGGGGTCTTGGGAGGTTCGGGGGGTTTCACTGTTGAGAGCGAATCCAGCAGGAGGCCTGCTGCGGCTTTGATTTCTGGGCTGGGTGCGGTTTGTTGGAGATTTTCTAAGAGCTTTCGGGCCGAAGTGTATTTTTGCTCGGCGAGGAATATGCGGGCCAGAATCAGGTAGGAGTTAGCTCGGGGGATGGGGTAGCCGGCATACTCATCGCGCAGGCGATAAATGGCCTCGCGGGCTTTGGCAAAGTCGCTTTTTTCGTAGTACAAGCGGGCCATGTGATAGAGGGCTTCGGCGGCCCACTTATTTTTGTCCAGCGTAGGCACTAAGGCCAGATAAAAGAGGGCGGAGTCTGGAGAGCCCCGCTTTTCGTGGGCGAGGGCCAGCTGAATCCAGGCTTGCTGACGGGAAGAGGAAGGCAAAAGGGTGTCGCTAAGCAGTTTATGGAGGAGGGGGATAACCGTATCGGCCCGACCCACCTGCGTGGCTAAGCTGCTCCAGTTTAGAAGGGCCTGATAATAGGCGAAGCCAGCGGTTGGGAGGCGCACGAGGAGGGTCTCCTGATAGGCGAGGGCTTTGGAGGTTTCGCCCCGGGCCTGCGCTAAAAGGATGAGCTGCGTAAGCGCTCGCTGAGCCAAGTTCGGGTCCTGAATTAGATTTTCATAGCGCTGGATAGCTCCCATCGTATCGCCGGTCATTTCTAACGCGAAGGCTTCCCACCAGCGGGCCTCAGTCAAAATTGGCAGTTCGGCCTGAATACGCCGAGCTTCGCGCAGAAGCATCTCCCAGCGCTTTTCTGCCGCTAAGGCTACCAGCTGTTCTCGCTCAAAGTTCAGCCTTGTAGGCCCTTCTGGGGGGAGTTTTCTGAGGAAATCCCGATAAATCTGGTTGTACTCTTCGGGGGGTAGAGCCTCTCGTAAGCCTTCTAATGCCAGGCGGGCGGCCTCCGGATGGTCAGCGTGATGCTCTAAGACGGATTGGAGGTAAGGCACCCCTTGTTTAGGAGAGCCCTCCTCTATGAGGGCTAAGCCGAGCCGAGCCTTAGCTAAGGGCACCAGCGGCGAATGAGGAAAACGGCGCAGGAGTTTTTCGGTAGCTTCTCGGGTGCAGGAGGGCTTATTTAGCCATTCTGCGCAGAGTTCTGCATGCAGAAGCAAG